>OGCI01001450.1_pt1 | contig 19709 bp, 20 predicted proteins | sample 1570021 | NCBI WGS metagenome assembly OGCI01 (sample SAMN06264664, study PRJEB24512) | hot springs metagenome | isolation source: Hot spring water | place: South Africa: Tshipise | collected 2015-06-21 | reverse complement strand
AACCGCTTGGTGAGGGATGCCCATGCCACGGATGCGGGCGGGACGCCCGCGATCCCAGTGATTTTTCGAACACCCTCACATCACTCTCGACAGACCTTCGGTTTGGTATAATATCCCCATCCTGCATCGTGGTAGGAAGGCTCAACGCAGAGCAAAAGGCTGGAGGAACAGAGCATGCTGACTGTGGACTTTGGAACAACATCGACTTACCCGAAAGAAATAGACTATCTCTTAGGACAAGCCCGACCTTTGCACCATAACCTTTCTTCCGCAGCGCTGATAGAGCAGGCGATTGTGCGTGGAGAGGGACAACTGACCACGACAGGCGCCTTAGTGGTGCGCACGGGACAGTACACAGGACGCTCCCCCAAAGATAAGTTTGTTGTCTGTCGGGCAGAGTACGAATCGCTGGTGGACTGGGGCAGTGTCAATCAGGTGATGGAGCCAGAGCAGTTCGAGCGTCTGTTGGCGCGTGCCACCGCCTATTTGGCAAACCGCCCACTCTATGTTCAGGACTGTTTCGCAGGCGCCGACCCGCGCTATCGGCTGTCGGTGCGCGTGATTACCGAGTACGCTTGGCACAACCTGTTCGCACGCCAGCTCTTCATCCGCCCCAGCACGGACGAACTTATCGGCTTTGAACCCACCTTCACGGTACTGTCGGCGCCGGGTTTCAAGACCGACCCCGCTATCGACGGCACGCGTAGCGAGGTGGTGGTGGCAATCGATTTCGTGCGTCGCGTGGTGCTGATTGCGGGCACGGCTTACGCAGGCGAAATCAAGAAGTCGATCTTCACCGTGATGAACTTCCTCCTGCCGTTGCAGGGGGTGTTCCCGATGCACTGCTCGGCGAATGTGGGCGCGCAGGGCGATGTGGCGCTCTTCTTCGGCTTGAGTGGCACGGGCAAGACCTCGCTCTCGGCAGACCCCGAGCGTCGGCTGATTGGCGACGACGAACACGGCTGGAGCAACGAGGGCATCTTCAACTTCGAGGGCGGTTGCTACGCCAAGTGCATCAACCTCTCACGCGAGAACGAGCCACAGATCTACGATGCCATCCGATTCGGCGGGGTGGTGGAGAATGTGGTGGTGAACCCCGACACGCGCGAACCCGACTACAGCGATGCGTCCATCACCGAGAACACGCGCGCGGCGTATCCGCTGGAGTTCATTCGGGGGGCGGTCATCCCCAGCGTGGGCGGGCATCCGAACCACATCTTCTTCCTCACGGCGGACGCGTTCGGCGTGCTTCCGCCTATCAGTCGGCTGAGCGTGGAGCAGGCGATGGATATGTTTTTGCTGGGCTATACGGCGAAGGTCGCTGGCACCGAGCGGGGGATTACCACGCCCCAGATGACCTTCAGTGCGTGTTTCGGCGCGCCCTTCCTGCCGATGCACCCCGCACGCTACGCCCAAATGCTGGGCGAGCAACTCGCACGCCACTCCGCCCAAGTATGGCTGGTGAACACGGGCTGGACAGGCGGGGCTTATGGGGTCGGCACGCGCATCCCCATCCGCTACACACGGGCGATGATTCGCTCCGCACTCCGCTACGAACTGGAAGATGTGCCCTACCGCACTGACCCGATTTTCGGGCTGGAAGTGCCCAACCAGGTAGACAGCGTGCCCAGCGAACTGCTTGACCCGCGCCAAACTTGGCAAGACAAGCGCGCTTATGACCAGCAAGCCCATCACCTTGCTGAAGAGTGGCGCACACACCTGAGCGCAATCCGTGGCACGAAACAAGGCTGACCTGCGCGGTCTGTATGTGATTACGGAGCCTGGGCTGTACGACCCGATTGAGGGCGCCCGGCTGGCGTTGGAGGGCGGGGCGCACATCCTCCAACTGCGCGACAAAAACGCCACAACCCGCCGATTGATAGAAGTGGGGAGTGCCCTGCGCACACTGACCCGCACCTACAACGCCCTGCTGATTGTGAACGACCGTGTGGATGTCGCCTTAGCGGTGCAAGCCGACGGGGTGCATTTGGGGCAAGACGATATGCCGATTGCGCTGGCACGGCGCATCGTGGGCGAGCGGATGCTGATTGGGGCGTCCACCGAGACGGTGCCAGAGGCGCGCCAAGCCGAGCAGGAGGGCGCCGACTATCTGGGCGTGGGACCGATGTTCGCCACCGCCACCAAACCCGATGCGGGCGCGCCCGTCGGACCCCAGCGCGTGCGTGAAATCAAGGCGGTAGTGAGCCTGCCCGTGTTCGGGATTGGGGGCATCACGCTGGAGAACGCTTCGGAGGTGCTTTCGGCGGGCGCGGACGGCATCTGCGTGATTTCGGCGGTGTTTGGCGCGCCCGACCCGTTAGAGGCGACGCGTCAGTTCCTCAGGCTGGTATAATCGGAGGCGTGGCACATACCGAGCAGACGCTCCGCCGAGCGAAACGGCTGGGCTGGCTGGTCTACACGCTGGCGCGCACTATCGGGCGCACCCTGCGCATCTATGTGGAAGGCTGGGAGCGCATCGAGGCACACCGCCAAGCGCACACAGGCGCAGTGATGGTCTCGTGGCACGGGCGCACCTTCGTACCCGCCAACTATATGCGCGGGATGGGCATGCTGGCGCTGATTTCGCTCTCGCGCGACGGCGAGGTTCAATCGGAGATATTTCGGCGGTTTGGGTTTCGTATTTTGCGCGGTTCTACCAGTCGGGGTGGCGTGCGCGCGGCGATTGAGGCGGCGCGCGAAGTCAAACAAGGCGCCATCCTCGCCTTCACGCCCGACGGACCGCGCGGGCCGAACAAGAAGTTCCAGCCGGGCGCGCTGTTCATCGCTCAGCGTGCGGGCGTGCCGATTTACCCTGCAGGCGTGACTGCCTACCCACGCATCCTATTGCCCACTTGGGACCGCTATCTCATCCCGCTCCCGTTCGCACGCGCCGCTTTCTTGATTGGTGAACCTGTGTGGGTGCCCCCCGATGTGGACAAGGAGGGCTACGCCGAGTACGCCGAGCTGTTGGAGATGAAAATCAACGAGCTGGAAGCCCGCGCTGAGGAGATTGCGATGGGGAGGCTCCGACCGTGAGGGCGCTGTACAACCTGCTCCTGCTGTTGGGCACACTCCTCTGGCTGGGCTATGTGCTGGCGCGTGTGATGGGCGGTTCGTGGCGCAAACGCTGGTGGGAACGGTTCGGCTGGGTTCCCGTGCCTGCGCCCCGTGAGAAGCGCCGTATCTGGCTCCACTGCGTGTCGGTCGGCGAGACGCTCGCCGCACTCCCGCTCATCAAGCAGATACGAGCGAGCTTGCCGCAATACGAACTGGTGCTCAGCACCACCACCCCCACGGGTCAGCAGACCGCCTGGAACCAAGCACGCGACTATGTGGACTACCTCATCTACTTCCCGTTAGACCTGCCGTTCGCCGTGCGTCGGGCGTTGAGACGCATCCAACCGAGCCTGCTCATCCTGTTTGAGACCGAACTCTGGCTGAACCTGCTTGCCGAACAACACCGTCAGGGGGGGACGGTGATGGTGGTCAACGGACGCCTAAGCGACCGCAGTTTCCAGCGTGCGAAGCGCTTCCGCTGGCTGTTCCAGAGGATGCTGAGGTATGTGGACTTCGTGTGTGCGCAGTCGCCCACCGATGCGGGGCGCTTTGTGGAGCTGGGGATGTCGCCCGCACGGGTGGAGATGACGGGCAACACGAAGTTCGACCAAGCGTTGGAGAGCGTCAGCAGTGCCGAGTCGTGGCGCACCACGCTCTGCTTGCCCCTCGAAGCGCCCGTGATAGTGGTAGGAAGCACCCGCACGCCCGAAGAGGAGCAACTGGTGGTGCGGGCGTACCAACAGGTGCGGGCGCAACTGCCCGAAACCTGTCTGGTGATAGCCCCTCGCCATTTGGAGCGCGTGCCCGAAGTGGAGAGCCTGCTTCAAGCGCAAGGGCTAACCCCGCGACGCCGTAGCCAACTGCCTGAGCAGTGCCCCCCTCAGACCTACGCTCAGGTCGTGGTGCTAGACACCTTCGGCGAGCTGGCGCGCCTGTATGCGGTCGCCGATGTCGCAGTCGTTGGGGGTGCGTTCGCACCGCTGGGTGGGCAGAACCTGTTCCAACCGCTGGCGCACGGCAAGCCTGTCTTCTTCGGTCCGCACACTCACAACTTTCGTGACATTGCTCAAATGGCACAGAGCGCAGGAATCGGTTTTGAGGTTCGTACTGCCGACGAGTTAGCCACTGGCATCTTGCGATTGCTGGAGTCGCCCAAAGAGCGCGAAGCGATTGCCGAACGCGCCCGCCAACTCATCCAGCAACATCAAGGCGCAACCGAGCGTTGTCTGCAGTTCATTCAGCGCTGGGCACAACGCCAAGAAAAACATACACTTGGGGTTTTCAAGCGTCTATAATTCTGATGGAGGCAAGACGATGCAGACAGTGAGCCGAAAGGTTTTGGGGCTTGTGCTGATGCTGGGGGTTCTGCTCTCGCTCACAGGGTGCCGTGGCACGGTCTGGAGCAAGCGTGAGGAGGTGCGCATCGGGCAACAGGTTGCCAAAGAGGTCGAAGCCACCTACAAGTTAGACCCCAACCCGGAAAACCAGCGCCGAGTGCAACTCATCGGCCAACGGCTGGTGGCGGTCGCAGGCGATAAAGATTTCAAATACTCCTTCAAGGTACTCGCTGTGGACGAGGTGAACGCCTTCGCCCTGCCCGGCGGACCTATCTATGTGTTTCGGGGTCTGTTGGAGATGGTGGGGGACGACGACGATATGCTGGCGTGTGTGTTGGCGCACGAGATGGCGCATGTGAACCAACGCCACGCGGCGAAACAGTACTCGAAAGGTGTGTGGGCGGATATTCTAATCACCGCCGCCACACGTGGGCGCGTGCGCGATGTCGCCCAACTGACCAACCTGCTCGTCCAACTGGAGTATAGCCGTCGCGACGAATACGAGAGCGACCGACTGGGCATCGAGTATGCCTACCAAGCGGGCTATGACCCGAACGGCATGATACGCTTCTTCCAGCTCTTGCGTCAGCGTGAGCGTGGGGGCGATAAGGGAATTCTTGCCAATCTGCGCACCCACCCGCTGACCGAGAACCGCATCTGGCGTGCCCAGCAACATATTCAGAAGGTGACGGGCAAGCCTGCCGAGGAGGTTCGCGAGTGAAGGTCGCTGGGGTGGTGCCTGCCTACAACGAGGCGACGCGCATCGAGCGCGTGCTCTCGGTGTTGGCACAATGCGCCTGCCTGCACGAAATCATCGTGGTCAACGACGGCAGTGTGGACAACACAAGCGAGGTCGTGCTCCAGTTCGCCGAGCGTCATCCGAATCTGCCCATTCGTTTGGTGAACTTGCCCGCCAATCGGGGCAAGGGGGGGGCGATGTTCGCAGGTGCCACCGCTACCGACGCCGATGTGATTGCGTTCTTCGACGCTGACCTGATCGGACTCCAGCCCGAACATGTAGAGCGCATCATCCAGCCCGTTCGCGAGGAGCAGGTGGCGATGGCTATCGGCGTGTTTCGTGGGGGGCGCCTGTCGACCGATTTGGCACAAATCTTAGTGCCCTACATCAGCGGACAGCGTTCGCTCCTGCGTGAGCTGTTCGTGGAGATACCGGGCATCGAGCGCACGCGTTCGGGCGTGGAGATTGCGCTCACCCTACACTTCCAGCGCAAGCGCTATCCCGTTGCCCAGGTGGTCATCACGGGCATTACCCACACGATGAAGGAGGAGAAGCTCGGCTGGTGGCGGGGCACTCTGGCGCGCTGGAAGATGTATTGGGAAATTGCGCGGGCGTTCGCACGCTATATGCGCCTGAGCGACCTGCGCCATGGGCTACTCCTGCGCGGACGCGGGAGTGACTAAGACAACTACGCCCCCCAAGGCGCAATCAGCCACTTGCCTGCCGACATTTTCTCGGCATAGTGCTGGATTGCCTCACCCACTTGCTCCAGCGGAACCTTCGCCCGCACCTCGCTCCGAAGCAGGGTGGGGACGAGCGGTTGAATCTGCCTTCCGAGCCGAACCTGCTGGAGTACCGAGCGCCCCGAGAGCCAATCGGCTAACCAGAAACCTTCTACCCGTTTGCGCTCAAAAATCAGGTCGCGCGGGTCAGCCATACACGCCGATTCGGAAAGCGCCCCGTACAGGATTAGCGTGCTTCCAGCTGGCATTGCCCGCAACACCTGTGCGCTGGTCATTCCCGATACCGCCTCAAAGGCGAGGCGAGCGTCCAGTTCGTGGGTCAGTTTGCGCAGGGTTTGCTCAAAACCCTCCGCTTGGCTGTTCAGTACATGGGGCGCCCCCATCTGGCGCAGGCTTTCGGCTTGTTCCTCTCGGCGCACGATGTGGATGGCTTCCAGTTTGAAGTGCTGGCACAGGCGCACTATCATCTTGCCGAGCGCGCTGGCGGCAGCAGTCTGCACAACGGCACGCGCCCCGCGCTTGCGAGCGATGTCCACCAGTGCCCACGCTGTGAGCGGGTTCACAATCAGCATCGCGCCCTGTTCATCATCCACCGCATCGCTCAGGGGCAAACAGCGGTTTGCCGAGGTGAGCATGTACTCTGCCCAAGTGCCGTCAGTCTTATTTGGCGAGGCGCAGGCGACACGCTTTCCTAACAGCCATCGGCTCATCCAGTCATCGCCCACCGCAACCACGCGCCCACAACCCTCCCAACCGGGCACGACGGGCAGTGGCTTGCGAATGCCGTAGAAACCCTTCAGGAACATCAAGTCGGACGGGTTGATGGGTGCCATGCTCATCTTGACCAGCACCTGTCCGCGCTCAGGGCGAGGCACGGGGCGCGTTTCCACACGCAAGGAGTCAAGCGCGCCGTCGTAGGCGTGTAGAACGATGGCGCGCATCGTGTCGGGAATCGGCTCTATGGCTCTCATGCCTGACCGGGGACAAGTTCCAGATTACCCTTCTGCTCGTTGTAGTAGGCTTCCAAGATGCGAAGGGCGACCTCTTCGGGTTGGAGCGATTGCGCGGGCATTCGGAACGGCACGCGCTCCCAAAAGCGGGTCGCCACCGCACCGGGGCGCACCGTCGTGATTTTCCAGCGTGGGTTCTCCTTTGTCAGCACGGCGGTAAAGGTCTCCAACCCTGCCTTAGCCGTGGCGTAAGCACTCAAACCGGGCAAGACCAGCTTTTCGCTGATTGCCCCGATAAAAAACAGGTGTGGCTCGGGGCTAAACAGGGGTGCGAAGGTGCGGGTGGCGATGAACGCGCCCGTCAGGTTCGCGTTCAGGATTCGGTGCCAGGTTTCGGGGGGCATTTCGGCAACTTTTTGGGCGGTGATGTCGCCCACCGCGTAGACCATCGCATCCACTTGGCGCTCGCCCTGTGCCTGCAGATGCATACGGAGCGACTCAAAAGCTTGGCTCATTGCGCTGGGGTCGGCGACATCCGCAACGGCGTGGCTCCACTGAACACCGGGCGCAAACCGCTCTGGATGGCGTCCCACCGCCCAGACTTCCCATTCATCCTCTAAAAACGCTTTTGTGATAGCTTGTCCAATCGTGCTGTCAGCACCGACTAATAGTAAATGTCCCATAGTGGCACGAATTGTACCTGCTTGCCAATCGGATGGGTCTTGCTGAAAGCAGGGGGCACCCTAAGGGTGTTTGAAAAATACGGGAAACTCGGGCGTCTCGCTTGTGGCACGGGCATCCCTGCCCGTGTGGCTTTGTGTGGTACGGGCATCCTTGCCCGTGTGGTTTGTGTGGCACGGGCATCCTTGCCCGTGTGGCTTTGTGTGGCACGGGCATCCCTGCCCGTGTAGCAATCACGCAAGCCACGAGGTAGGGTAGGATGTGTCCGCTGGGAACGCAGGCGTCTCGCCTGCACTACAAGCCTCTTGGACACGGTTGCCCATACCCGAAAGATATCTTGGGCAAGATGCCCAAGCCACGAGCGGGCGCGACGCCCGCGCTCCCAGTGCTTTTTCAACGCCCTTGACGCACCGAAAACCGATAGGGTATACTCTTGGGGACTAAGGAAGGCGAAGGAGACTATAAGCGTGGAAGAACATCATGTCTCGCCGTGGGTTTTTGCGTTTTTCGCTGGCATCGCTGCGGTGGTGCTGGTGATTTTTGCGCTTCTCAGCACTCGCAACCTTCAGAAGCGTCCTGGGCGCTTGCAGAACTTTGCTGAGGCGATTTATGAGTTCTTTGACAACCTTGCGGTGAGCGTTGTGGGCGAACATGGGCGTAAGTATGTGCCCTTAGCAGGCACACTCTTTCTGTTCATCCTGATTTCTAACCTGATGGGGCTGATACCGCCTGGATTGGCACCCACAGCGACCCTCAACACCACCATTCCGCTTGCCGTGATTGTAATCCTCTATGTGCAGTACGAGTCGATACGGGCACGCGGGATTGTGGGCTATTTCAAACATTTTGCGCGCTGGGGCGAAGTGCCTGCGCCCATCTCACCGCTCCTGTTTGTGATCGAGGTGGTCAGTGAGCTGGCGAAGCCTGTCTCACTCTCGGTGCGATTGTACGCCAACATGTTCGGCAAGGAGCAGGTGGCCTTGGCGCTTATCACCGCACTGGCGGTGCCGATTTTCAAGAGCGCATATGTTCCGCTCCCCATCCAGTTCCCTGTGCTGATGCTGGGGTTGCTGGTGGGATTTGTTCAGGCGTTCGTGTTCTCTATCCTGACGCTCATCTACTTGGCATTAGCCACCGAACATCACGATGAGCATCACGGGGAATCGGCACACGCCCATTAGGAGATTTCCCCTCACACAGGGGAAGCCCCCGTCTTGGAGAGACGGGTTGAAATACTAAAAAAACAAGGAGGAGAAGTCAATGCAATTTGAACTTGGTACAGGACTGTATCTGCTCGGTTTAGCGTTAGCGGTCGGGCTGGGATTGCCCATCGCCGTGATTGGTGCGGCATTGGGTCAAGGGCGCGCCGCCGCAGGTGCGATGGAGGGCATGGCACGCCAACCCGAAATGGCAGGGCGTATCCAGACAGGAATGATTATCGCACTGGCGTTTATTGAGTCGCTCGTGCTGTTCTCGTTCGTTATCTTCTTCCTGCTTCAAGGGCGTCTACCCACTATCGGTCAGTAAGCGCACCCACGCGCACGATTTGTGGGGGGAGTTCTCCCCCCCAAGCTTATTAGGAGAGACGAATGATGAACCTGTTATTAACGACGCGTTGGTCTGACCTGTACGCCGCAGGCGGTGAGGGCGGAGGCATTCTTGGGCTGCTCGGTATCGATTTCAACATTCTGCTCATCCAGACCATCGGCTTCCTCGTGCTGTTGTGGATTGTCACCAAGTTCTTCTGGAAGCCGCTCGGGGCGATGTTGGAACAGCGACGGGCAGACATCAACGCCACCTACGACAAGATTGAGGCGGATCGTCGGGAGATGGAGCGCCTGCGTGCGGACTACGAAGCGCGCCTCAACCAGATTGAGGCGGAGGCACGCGAACGCATCCAGCAGGCACTGGGCGAAGCACAGCAACTGCGCGAGCAGATTCTCGCCGACGCCCGACGCCAAGCCGAAGACATCGTCGCCCGCGCCCAAGAGCAAGCCCAACTGGAACGCGAGAAACTGCTCTCGGAACTCCAGACCTATGTTGCCGACCTGACTATCGCCGCCACGAGCCGATTGTTGCGCGAGAGCCTTGATGACGCCCGCCATCGACGCCTGGTGAGCGAGTTCATCCAAAACGCGGAGGTGCGCTGAGATGGTCGACCTGCGTGTGGCTCGGCGCTACGCCAGCGCGCTGTTCCAAGTCGCTCTCAAAAGCGACTCGCTGGACGCCGTTGCGGACGATTTGGAGAACCTCCGTCGGCTGATGGAACAGTCCAACGAGTTCCGCGCTTTCCTCTACAGCCCGCTGGTGGCGCGCGACCGCAAGAAGAGCCAACTGCGCCAACTGCTCAGCACCGAGCTCCAAGTGAGCACCCTGCGCCTATTAGACCTGCTGATTGACAAACGGCGCGAGAAGCTCTTTCTTGCTATCTGCGAGGAGTTCCAGCGCCTGCAGGAGGCACATCAGGGTGTGGTGCGCGCCCTTATCGTCTCCGCCGTAGAACTCACCGAAACCGAACAGCAGGCACTCGTGCGCAAACTGGAAACCGGGTTGGGCAAGCGCCTCATCCCCACTTACGATGTGCGTCCCGAAATCCTCGGCGGGGTCATCGTGCAGATGGGCGACTATCAGATAGACGGCTCCCTGCAAGGCGCGCTCAACCGACTGCACGAACATGTCCGACTGGAAATCGCCCGACGCGGGGCAACCCGAACTGAATGAGGTGTAGCCATGATACGACCAGAAGAGATTACCAGCATTTTAGCAAAAGAGATAGAAACGGTTGATAGCCAACCGACCGCCGAGAGTATCGGCACGATTTTGCAGGTGGGTGACGGTATCGCCCGTGTGTACGGCTTGCCCGACGCTCAGATGGGCGAGCTGTTGGAGTTTCCCCACGAGGTGATGGGCATGGTGCTGAACCTTGAAGAGGACAGCATCGGTGTCATCGTGCTCGGCTCGGACGAGGAACTCAAAGAGGGCGACCCCGTCAAGCGCACCGGGCGCATCGCCGAAGTGCCCGTGGGCAAGGCACTGCTGGGACGCGTCGTGGACGCACTGGGACGACCGCTGGACGGCAAAGGTCCGATTGTGGCGGAAGAGTATCGCCGTATCGAGGTGATTGCGCCCGGCGTGATCACCCGCCAGCCCGTAAAAGAGCCACTCCAGACGGGCATCAAGGCGATCGATGCGATGATTCCCATCGGGCGCGGTCAGCGTGAGCTGATTATCGGCGACCGCTCCACAGGCAAAACCGCCATCGTGTTGGACACCTTCATCAACCAGAAGCAGACCCACCAGACCGACTCGCCCGTTTACTGTATCTATGTGGCGGTCGGTCAGAAAATGGCGGCGGTGGCGCGCTTTATTGACATCTTGGAGCGCAACGGGGCGATGGAGTATTCCACCGTCGTGGTCGCCGCTGCGAGCGACCCGAACAGCTTGCAGTATCTGGCGCCCTACACCGGTTGTGCGATTGGTGAGTATTTCCGCGACAACGGAATGCACGCGCTGGTGGTGTACGATGACCTATCCAAGCACGCTCAGGCGTACCGAGCGGTCTCGCTGTTGTTGCGCCGTCCGCCTGGACGCGAGGCGTATCCGGGCGATGTGTTTTACCTCCACTCGCGCCTGTTGGAGCGTGCGGCGAAGATGTCTGACGAGCGTGGCGGTGGCTCGCTGACCGCCCTGCCGATTATCGAGACCCAAGCGGGCGATGTCTCTGCCTACATCCCGACGAATGTGATTTCTATCACCGACGGGCAGATTTATCTGGAGCCGAGCCTGTTCTACGCTGGGATACGCCCCGCTATCAATGTGGGTATCTCGGTGAGCCGAGTGGGAGGCGACGCGCAAATCCGTGCGATGAAGCAGGTCGCAGGACGCCTGCGCTTGGATATGGCGCAGTTCCGTGAGGTGCAGGCGTTCGCCCAGTTCGCTTCGGACTTAGACCGTGCGACCCAGCTCCAGCTGGCGCGAGGTCTGCGCTTGCAAGAAATCCTCAAACAGCCCCAGTTCGTGCCGATGCCCGTTGAGGAGCAGGTGATGATTATCTTCGCTGGCACGCAAGGCTACTTGGACGACATCCCCGTCGAGCAGGTGCGCACCTTTGAGGAGAAGTTCCACCCCTACATGCGCGAGAAGTACCCCGACTTGGGCGAAACGATTCGCCGCGAGAAGAAGCTCGAACCGCAGACCGAGGCGACCTTGCGCGGGGCGATTGAGGAGTTCAAGAAACAGTTCCAGAAGGAGCACGGACTGGCATGAGGACGCTACGAGGCATGCGGGCGCGCATCCGCGCCGCCAAGAGCATCCAGCAGATTACGCGGGCGATGAAACTGGTCTCAGCTGCGCGCCTGCGTCGCGCTCAAGACCGCGTGCTGTCGGCTCGACCGTATGCCCAGCGTATGCACGAGATTATGCAGGAGCTGGGGCGCGCGGGCGAACTGCCCGACCACCCGCTCCTGCAACAGCGCGAGGTGCGCACCTACGGCTTCGTGCTGGCGACCTCCGACCGTGGGCTGTGTGGCTCGTACAATATGAACCTCGTGCGCACCCTGCAAAACACGGTTCGCGAGATGGCGCTTAGCCCGGAGCAAGTGCGCCTGCTCTGTATCGGGCGTCGTGGGTATCAGTTCTTCGGCAAGCGCGGGTACACGATTGCCGACTATCGCTCGATGCCTACTTCGGGCGCAGGGCTGGTGGAGGCGCGCGCCCTCACCGACACCGTGCAGTCGATGTTCATCTCAGGTGAGGTGGACAAGGTCTTTTTGGTCTACTCGCAGTTTATCAACCCCGTGACCCAGCGCCCGATTGTGGTGCCCATCTTGCCGATTGAACCGCCCGCAGGCGAGGATGACGCCACTCGTTACGACTTCATCTTCGAGCCTTCTGCCGAGCAGTTGCTGGCGCGCTTGCTCCCTCGCTACCTGCTCACGGTGGTTCTGCAGGCGTTGTTGGAGGCGAGCGCCAGCGAACACGGCGCGCGCATGACCGCGATGTCGATGGCGAGCGACAACGCAGGTAAGATGATACAGGAGCTCACGCTCACGATGAACCGCCTGCGCCAAGCGGCTATCACGAAGGAAATCGCCGAGGTGGTGGGCGGCGCCGAGGCGCTGAAGGGGTAATACGGTATAACCCAACTGGTGAAAGCATGCGGGTTTATCCCCTCGGCAAGAATAGAGAAGTCGAGATTCCAGCGGACTGGGCAGAGGAGTTAGGCTTATCCTCCGTTGTGCGCCTGGAGAAGACTCCCGAGGGGATACTCATCCGTCCCACTTGCCAAACAAGCTGGGATGACCTCTTTTTAGAGAAGTTGCAAATAGGTTCTCAGTCTCCCTCAGAAGATGAACTTGAGGTAAGAAGCGATGACCTTCTCCTCTGAGCCGCACCTTGAACATGGTTTAGAGCTGAATCGCTAAGCCTGTAGAGTGCGCCCCATCACCTCTGCTAAGGGGCGCAGGCTGAGCATCAGTTCTCGGAACGCCTCCAGCGTGAGCGACTGCGCGCCATCTTTGACCGCGTGCGCAGGGTCGGGGTGAGCCTCGATGATGACCCCATCTGCACCCACCGCCAACGCGGCGCGCGTGAGTGCAGGCACCATCGAGGCGCGCCCCGTGCCGTGGCTGGGGTCTATCACAATCGGCAAGTGTGAGAGCTCTTTGATAGCAGGCACGGCGTTCAGGTCGAGTGTGTTGCGCGTGTAAGTCTCGTAAGTGCGAATGCCCCGCTCACACAAGATAATCTGCTCGTTGCCCCCCAACCAGATATATTCCGCCGCTTGAAGCCACTCTTCATAGGTCGCCCACATGCCTCGCTTGAGCATCACGGGCTTGCGCGCCTGTCCCACCTCGCGCAGGAGGTCGTAGTTCTGCATATTACGTGTGCCAATCTGAAGAATGTCGGCGTATTCGCACACCGTCTCCACATTGCGCGGGTCCATCACTTCGGTGATAACTGGCATTCCCGTAAGTTCGCCTGCCCGCTTGAGAATTGCCAACCCCTCAACACCCAGCCCGTGGAACGAGTAGGGGCTGGTGCTGGGTTTGTAGGCACCCCCACGCAGGATATGCGCCCCCGATTGATGCACCGACTGGGCGGTTTTGAGCAACTGGGCTTCGTTTTCTACCGTGCAGGGACCTGCCATCACGACGAATAGGTCGCTTCCGATATGGAGACCGTTGACCTCCACAATCGTCTGCTCGCGGAACTTACGCGAGACGAACTTGTAGGGCTTCAGCACCAGCGTGACCTGTTCCACATAGGGCAGAGCCTCCAGCTGTGCCTTCGCCTCGTTGCGGTCTAACTCAGGAGCGCCCACCGCTGCAATCACGGTGCGCTCCACGCCATAAATCGGGTGGATTTCGAAGCCGAACTGCTGTATCCGCTCCTCCACATCGCGTATCTGTTCGGGCGTTGCGCCCAGTTGCATAACGACAATCATAGCGCGCTCCTTTAGCCTCCTGCCACGGGCACAGCAAATTTCGTGCCATCGCACTGCGTTCCTGCAGGGGCATCTTTAGGTAGAATTGGGATACCGTGGGCGACCAAGACACACCGCGTGAGGCGTGCGGGCTATTCGGCATCTACGCACCAGGGGAGGATGTCGCACGCCTGACCTATTTCGGCTTATTTGCCCTCCAACATCGGGGACAAGAGAGCGCAGGCATCGCCGTCTCGGATGGCACGCACTTGCGAGCATATCGTGAGTTGGGGTTGGTGACGCGCGTGTTCACCGAGCCGATTTTGCAGTCGCTCACAGGGCACATCGCTGTCGGGCATACGCGCTACGCCACCACCGGCTCGACGAACCTGCGCAATGTTCAGCCGATTACCTGCTCCACCCTACAGGGCAATATCGCGGTCGCCCATAACGGCAACTTGGTGAACGCCCACCACTTGCGCGCGGAGCTGGAAGCGCAGGGCGAACAGTTCGAGGCGACCAACGACTCCGAAGTGATTGTGCGCCTGATTGCGCGCCACTATCAGGGCGATATTGTGTCGGCTCTCCGCGCCATGATGCGCCGAGTGCAGGGCGCCTACTCACTGGCAATCCTCACGCCCAAACAGCTGATTGGCGTGCGCGACCCGTTTGGGGTGCGACCGCTCTGCATCGGGCGGTTGGATTCAGCGTGGGTGCTGGCGTCCGAAGATTGTGCCTTCCCGCCGATTGGCGCCGAGTTCGTTCGGGAGGTGCAACCGGGCGAAATCGTGGTGATTGACGAGCAGGGCTTACACTCCTACGAGGGTCTGCCCATCCAGCGGGAGGCGCTGTGTATGTTTGAGCTCATCTACTTCGCTCGCCCCGACAGTCATCTGTTTGGCAATCTTATCTACGAGGTGCGTCGGCGGATGGGGATGGAGCTGGCACACGAGCATCCTGTGCAGGCGGATTTGGTCATCCCCGTGCCCGATTCAGGCGTGCCTGCGGCGGTGGGCTATGCGCAGGCATCGGGCATCCCGTTTGGCGAAGGGCTTATCAAGAACCGCTATGCGCCTCGTACCTTCATTCAGCCCGACCAGCGCTTGCGCGAGCAGAGTGTGCGCCTCAAACTCACCCCCCTGCGCGAGATTATTGAGGGCAAACGGCTCGTAGTGGTGGACGATTCGATTGTGCGGGGCACGACCACACGGCAGATTGTGCGCCTGCTGTTTGAGGCGGGCGCAAGCGAAGTGCATATGCGCATCACGGCGCCCCCCATTCGCCACCCGTGCCACTACGGAATCGATATGGCGACCCTGCGCGAGCTGGTCGCCGCCGAACACACCGTCGCCGATGTGTGCGAGCAGATTGGCGCCACCACGCTGGGCTACTTGAGCATCGAGGGCTTGATGCGTGCCAGTCGGCTTCCTCAGCATCGTTTCTGCTTAGCGTGCTTCAACGGCAACTATCCCATCCCCATCCCCGACGATGTGGAGCTCACCAAAGAGCTGTTTGAGCATGCGGAAGTGGTGAGTAAGTGAATCGTGGTGTCGATATCCTGCTCATCAAGCAAAGCGGCGCACCGACGAGTTTCTCAGTCGCTCGTCCGCAACCCAACAACCGCCCTTAGGGTACACTACAAGGTGGAGGGCAGATACCATCGCCAACAATAGCAAGATTGTCCGAGAGATTTTAGTGAATGTGACCCCACGCGAGACCCGCATCGCCGTGCTGGAAAACGGGCAACTGATGGAGGTGCGGTTTGAACGGGGCGAGCGCGTCGTGGGCAATATTTACAAAGGAGTCGTCCAGAATGTCCTGCCCGGAATGGACGCCGCGTTCGTCAATATCGGGCTGGAGCGCAACGCCTTCCTCTATGTGGGCGACATCTTACCCGAGGGCAGTGAAGGCGAGGATACACCTGCGCCTGTCCGACGCAACGAACTGCGCAAGCGCAACATCGGCGAACTGCTCAAAATCGGGCAGGAACTCTTAGTGCAAGTGGTCAAGGCACCGCGCGGCACGAAAGGCGCACGCGTCTCCACACGGCTCACCCTGCCCGGACGCTATGTAGTACTGATGCCTGAAGCGCAAACGCTGGGGGTCTCCCGCAAGATTGAAGACCGCAACGAACGCGAACGCCTGCGCCAAATCGGACAAAAACTCCATCCGCAGGGGTTCGGACTCATCCTGCGCACCGAAGCCGAAAGCAAAACCGAAAAAGAGATCGGTCAGGACATTGAGTACCTCACCCAGCTCTGGAGCCAGATCAAGGAGCAGGTCGCCCAAGCCGAAGCGCCTGCCCTCGTGCACCGCGATGCGAGCCTACTGTACCGAGTTCTGCGTGATGTGTTCTCCTCAGAGGTGGACCGCCTCTGGATTGACGACCCCGAAGAGTACGAAAAGGTTCACGAGGTGCTCAAAGTGATTGCCCCCACCCTGCGCTCCCGTGTGATGCTGTACGACAAACTCGTGCCAATGTTTGAGCATTTCAACATCGAGAAGGAGATGGAGCGCCTGTTCCGACGCAAAGTGTGGCTCAAGTCGGGGGGCTATCTCACCATCGATGAGACCGAAGCATTCACCGCCATCGATGTCAACACAGGTAAGTTCACGGGCAAGACCTCGCTGGCAGAGACCATTCTCAAGACCAATTTGGAGGCGGTTGAGGAGGTCTGTCGTCAACTGCGCCTGCGCGATATTGGCGGGATTATCGTGGTGGATTTTATTGATATGGCGCGCAAGAGTGACCACCGCCAAGTGATGCAGGCGCTCCAAAAGACGCTCAAGCGCGACCGCGCACGGTTCCGAATTGGGCGCATCAGCTCGCTGGGGCTGGTGGAGCTGACCCGCAAACGCACGGGCGAGTCGGTGACCGAGAGCCTCACCCGACCCTGCCCGATATGCCACGGGCGCGGGCGCATCCCCTCACCCGACACGGTCAGCCTGTGGATTGAGCGCGAACTCTCCACACGGGCGGTCAAGGAGCAGGTGCAAGCCTACCTGATTGAAGCCCACCCTGCTGTGATCGAACATCTCGTTGGGGAAGACGGGATCAACATCGACTTGATGGAGCATCAGTTGGAATGTGCCCTGTTCGCCCGTGCCCGCCCTGAACTGGGGTTAGAAGAGTACCGCATCCAAGCGGGCACGATAGAACAGTTCAAGCGCCTCTACCTGCCCTACAAGCAACTCCAAGTGGTGGAGTGCAAGCTGGCGCCCTCAGCGATTGATGAGGAAGCGAAGGTCGCTTGGACAACGGACGGCTATCTTTTACTGTGGGAGAACGAGCCGCCCACTCAGAACATCAACAAAGTCACTCTCAGCGAGGTGCGTCGCTCGTTCGCCTTCGCTGAACCGATAAGCACCCCTAAATCGCTCAAGAAATCGGAGGTTGTTTGATGGAACTACGACAGATTCAAATCACGCTGAACGCCCAAGTGGGACCGCTCAACGAAGTCCGTCGCCAGCGGATTATGGAGAGCCTTGGCGCCGATTTTTCGGTTCAGCCTGTTCCCTTTCAAGGTGCCCTTGCGCTGGTCAATCCGCTTCGGCGCGAGGCGGTCTTCCTCACCGATACCCAAATCCAGTTCACGGTGGAGGGTCAACCTGCAGAGTTCTCGGCTTACCGAATGGAGCATCTGCTCAGCACCATTCGCGATACGCTCCTGCTGGAAGACCGCTTCCCGATGATTGTGCAGGTGATTGCCCACAAAGATGCCAACGGCTCTGCCTTTGAACGCACGGTGGACGCTTTCACGCCCATCCCCCCGAACACGATGCGCCAGTACTTTCCAGGTCTGCGCGGGCTGGGTTTGCGTATCACTTTTGAGGAGCATCCGTATGTGTGCGACCTGCGCATAGAACCGCTGTTCAGCGACCCTGCGTATCTGTTCATCCAGTTCAATCTGGGGTCTCAGCAGGCGATGTTGGGTGTCTCTGCGCTGACCGACGAGGTCAACCAGTGGATGAACCGCCTCCAAACCGACTACAACGACATCATCGACACGATTATGGGAGCGTAGCGATGCCGTTCGTCTCGCGCAACCCCGCCACCGAAGAGGTGCTGTTTGAGATGGAGAGCCTCTCCAACGAGGCGATTGAGGAACGCATTCGCGTCGCCCACGAGATATTTCTGCGCTGGCGCGAGACCTCTTTCGGGACACGCGCGAAAATGATGCGCGAACTCGCCGACATTTTGGAGGAAGACACTGAACCCCTCGCCGCTCTCATCACAGACGAGATGGGCAAGCCTATTCGGCAGGCGATTGCCGAAGTTCAGAAGACGGTGCGCGCCTGCCGATACTTCGCCGAGAATGCCGAGGCGATGCTCGCCCCGATTGAGGTGCTGACCGAGGCACGCAAAAGCTATGTGTGCTTCCAGCCGTTGGGGGTGTTACTGGCGATTATGCCGTGGAACTTCCCGGTCTGGCAGGCGATGCGCTTCGCTATCCCGGCGATTATGGCGGGGAATGTAGTGTTGCTCAAGCCCGGCCCGACGACGGGGAAAAGCACGCTTGGGTTGGTCGACGCCTTCCACCAAGCCTATCAATTCCCCCTGATGATTGACCTGTTCGCCGAGGTGGAGCAGATTGAGGCGGTCATTCGTCATCCGTTGGTAATGGGCGTGACCTTCACTGGTAGCACGCGCGCGGGGCGCATCGTTGCCCGAACTGCTGGCGAGGCGCTCAAGAAATGTGTACTGGAACTGGGCGGAAGCGACCCCGCTATCGTGCTACCCGACGCCGACTTGGACAAGACGGTGGAGATGATTGTGCTAGGACGCTTTGTCAACACAGGGCAGAGCTGTATCGCCATCAAGCGCGTGCTGGTGGACCAAGCTCTCTACGAGCCGTTCGTGGAAAAGGTTCTGGAGCGATGTCGGGCACTTCAGATGGGCAATCCACACGACCCCACCACTGAGATTGGTCCGCTGGCGCGGGCAGACCTGCGCGAGAACCTGCATCGCCAGGTGCGCGAAAGCATCGAGATGGGCGCAAACTGCTTGCTCGGAGGCGAGATTCCCGAAGGCAAAGGCTACTTCTACCCCCCAACGGTGCTGACCGAAGTCACGCCAGGGATGCCCGTCTGGCAAGAGGAGACCTTCGGGCCCGTGCTACCGATTATGAAGGTCAGCAGTCGTTATGAGGCGGTGCAGATGGCGAATGAGACCATCTACGGCTTAGGCGCCAGCGTCTACACCCAAAGTATCCATCTTGGCGAGGAAATCGCTCGCGACCGCTTAGAGGCGGGCAACTGCTTTGTGAACCAGTTTGTCTTCTCAGACCCGCGCCTCCCCTTCGGCGGAATCAAAGAGAGCGGGTTCGGGCGTGAATTGGGCATTTTCGGTATCCGCGAGTTTACCAATATTAAGACGGTCTATATCGGGTGATAACTTTTGATGGCGGTTTAGATACCATTCAGGGGAACTTGCTCCTGAACACGCTGGATAAATGCCTCCAAACTCTCCACCTGAACTGCAAGCACGCTCAACTGCTCCAAAAGGGACACATCGTGGATTTGCCCCATCAAAGCAGGCAAACTCGCAGGATAACTCCCAAAGCGTGCCTGCAGGATACGAAGAATAGTATCGCGAATGCCTTGCTCTATGCCTTGTTCTATCCCTTGCTGAATACCTCGCTCTATGCCTTGCTCCATCCCCTGCTCAAAACCCCGCTCCAACGCCTCGTACTCAAAACTGCTCAGCAACGGCACCTCACCGCCACCAAGTTCACGCAAATACTCCATAAACGCCCGCTGATACAGCTCCGATTGCTT
>OGCI01001448.1_pt1 | contig 19754 bp, 11 predicted proteins | sample 1570021 | NCBI WGS metagenome assembly OGCI01 (sample SAMN06264664, study PRJEB24512) | hot springs metagenome | isolation source: Hot spring water | place: South Africa: Tshipise | collected 2015-06-21 | reverse complement strand
TTGTTCTTGAGCGTCATTATGTCCCAGGCGGATACGCCACTTCCTTTCTTCGCGGGCGTTTCGAATTCGAAGTCTCACTTCATGAACTCTCAGGACTCGGCAGTGAGGATAACCCTGGCCCAATTCGGCGCATGCTTAATGAGATAGGAGTGACGAGGAAAGTCGAGTTTATCCAAGTGCCAGAGTTTTATAGGTGCGTGCTTCAGGGGGCTGATGTGGTTCTTCCCACAGGTAGGGAAAATTTCGAGGAAACGCTATGCTCGCATTTCCCGAAAGAAGATCAAGGAATCAGAAGGTTCACTTCCATAATGTTTGATTTTGCCCGCCAGGCGCTGCGCGCAAACCGCGTCGGAATGAAAGAAGTGATGGAAAAAAAGGAAGAATATTCCACTCTCCTGACGTACTTCGGGAAAACCCTTAAGGATGTTATGGACCCCCTCATTGGAGATGATGCAGCAAAGACAGTGCTAAGCGTCATATGCGGTTATTACTGCAATCCTCCCTCAAAGATCTCATTTCTTACATACGCGTTAGGGACAGTCAGTTATCTTCGTTTCGGTCCCTGGCATGTGAAAGGCAAGTCACAGGCGCTATCCCAGGCTCTGATGGATCGGATTGAGGAGATGGGAGGAGAAGTATGGCTTCGCAACGGAGCAAAGCGAATAATAGTCGAGGATGGAAAGGTAAAAGGGGTTTTAACGCAGGACGGAACAGAAATTACGTGCCCACTCGTCGTGAGCAACGCAAACCCCTACACTACCTGCCTTGAACTTATAGAAAGGGAAAACATACCCTCGTGGTACTTGAACAGACTCGGCGCCTGGTCTGCCGGTGCGTCAACATTCAACTTGTATCTCGGCGTTGACTGCCCTCACCATAAGCTCGGACTTGCCCACCATGAGACATTTGTGAGCGAAAGCTGCGATGTTGACGCAAGCTGGAAAAAGATGCAGTCCGGTGCCACACTCGAACCATCGGATATTGCTGTAACAACCTATAATGCCATAGACCCTGAGTTCTCTCCCCCTAATACATCATCGATCGTTTGCACATTCATCTCTTATGCCGAACCGTGGCTTAGATTACCGCCAGATAAATATACGGAAACAAAAAACCGAGTGGCGCAAAAAACTCTCACGATCGCGGAGAAGGTCGCGGAAGGCCTTTCTGAACACATCGAAGTAATAGAGGTTGCCACGCCACTTACGAACATGCACTATACCCGCAATGCGGGCGGGAGCATCATCGGTTTTGACGAGACATTCACCGGGACGGGAATTATGCGGATGCCATCATCGGGTCCTGTATCGGGTCTCTACTTCACGGGAGCGTGGGTCAATATCGGCGGTGGTTACGAGCCCTCAATGTATTCTGGATACCTTACCGCCAAGAAAGTTCTTGAAGACGTTCAGGGCGGAAAAGTCGGACCCGAATCAATAGAGAAACTTAAGCAGAACCTCGAGGGGCAGGTCCAGGGCCCAGAGATCAAGGAATCGCCACTAATAATGGTGGAGAAGGCCGTATCCTCATTTCACCCCGACCGAGTGAGTCTCAGAGTTCACGAGATAATTGAGGAAACGAAAACCACCAAAACCATCCGCTTGATGGCAACAGAGGGAACTCTTCCTCATTTTCGGGCGGGTCAGTATGTTAACTTATTCTGCAACATAGACGGAATAGTCACCTCAAGACCCTATTCCATTTCTTCAGCCCCAAAAAAGGAATACTGGGATTTAACGGTCCGTCGCGTTGAAGGCGGATTCGTCTCGCAATTTCTTCTTGACAGATTGAAAGTGGGCGACTGTTTGCAATCAACAGGACCCGCGGGCAGCTTCTATCAGGAGCCCCTGACAGACGCGAAGGAGCTTGTTTTTCTCGCGGGGGGAAGCGGGATAACGCCTTTTGCGTCAATCATACGATCAAACGCGGAAAAACACACTGGCTACGAGATCCATCTCATATACGGAAGCCGTAAACCTGATGACGTGATATTTCTCGAAGAGCTCAAATGTATAGAAGAGGCAAATCCATGGTTTAAGATGGACCTGGTGATATCCGAACCACCGCAAGGATACGATGGACCCAAAGGGCTACTTGACCGCGAAACGCTTGAAAACCTTATTGACTCGTTTGATGACAAGACTTTCTACATATGCGGACCTGAGCAGGTATACCCGCTTTGCGAAGGCGCTCTCTTATCGCTCGGCGTTCCAAGAAGACGTATACGGCGCGAATTTTACGGGCCACCAAAAAACGTAACAGAGGAAAAGGGCTGGCCCAGTATAAGCCCCGATACAGTGTTTAAAGTGGAGGAAAAAAGAACGGGAAAGACTTTCGAGGCACGCGCCGGGGAACCCCTCATGAACTCAATGGAGAAGGCAGGACTTGTCGTTGAGGCTTTATGCCGCTCCGGCGAGTGCAGCGTGTGCAGAACTCGCCTCATCTCCGGTAAGGTCTTTGTTCCGGAAAGAGTGTCCAAGCGCTGGGTGGACGAGATTGCGGGATTCATACATCCATGCATGTCCTATCCTCTATCCGACCTTGTTTTGAGAATTTAGGCGACTGTCAGACGCGGCATTGCTGACCCGCACCTGAGCGCGACTGTGTGACGATGAATTCGAAACATGATATGCGCGCGGTAGGCACAAGAAGATACGCGCCGGTCGAGCTAACACGGTGTCGCTGTGATATTAGAAACATGATATGCGCGCTGGGGACCTCAACCGAGAGAAGCGCTCCCGCGTGGGCATGAAGGAAAAGCAGTGTAAGGCTTTGGAAGGGAGGAAGAATGGACAGGTGGAAAGATATGTACAACTCTAAACTGACGACTCCGGAGGAAGCGGTCAAGGGGATAAAAGACGGGGACAAGGTCTTTGCGAGCGGGGCTTCCTCAACTCCGGTAGCGCTGCTCGATGCGCTCTGCAAACGGGCCGCGGCAGGAGAAATTGAGGGGGTCCAGTTGGGCAGTTTCATAATTCTTGCCCCCATATTCGACGTTTTGAAACCTGAGCTGCAGCGTAACATCCTAATAGATAATTACTACGCATCCCCACTCGACCGATCGGCGCTGGCTCAAGGCCTGATGACCCACACACCGTACCACTTCCACCAGGTCACAAGACTGGCGACCGAAGAAGTTGGATACACTAAACTCATGGTTCAAACCGGACCAATGGATAAAAACGGTTATCTAAACCTCGGATTATTCGCAAACTACCTTGATGTGATTGACCGCCTTGAGGAGATATATATCGAGGTCAATGAGAAACAGCCCATAGTGCACGGTCCTAACTGGCTTCACGTTTCCCAGGTAACGAAGATAGTGGAAAACACCCACCCGGTCTTCGCTCTTCCACCGGATCCAATAACGGATGAGGACCATGCGATCGCGGAGAACATAATCGGTCTGATAGAAGATGGCTCAACCATACAGTTGGGAATAGGCGGAACAACAAACGCAATCGGAGAACTCCTTCTGGAAAAGAAGCATCTGGGCTGCCACACCGAGATGATAGGAGACGCCTATTATAAACTCTTCAATGCGGGGGCGTTGGATAACACGAAAAAGAACTTCCATCCCTATCAGATGCTTTGTTATTTCGGTCTCGGCTCTCAAGAGCTCTATGACTGGATAGATAACAATCCGATGATTTACCTTTCCCCCATCAGTTACAATAACAATCCTTTCATAATCGGCAAGAACGACAATCTTATATCCATAAACACCACAATAGAGATAGACATAACGGGACAGTGCGCATCCGAATCCTTCGGTCCCATTCAATACACCGCAACAGGCGGACAGGTTGATTTTACCCGTGGGGCATGGCTTTCCCGAAGAGGGAAAGCATTCATCGTCACGCCATCAACCGTGGTTGACAAACAAACCGGGGAGCGGAAGTCGAAAATCGTTCCTACCCTTCGCCCGGGCGCAGTGGTTACCCTTACCCGAACCGACGTGATGTACGTTGCCACGGAATACGGCTGCGTCAATTTGAAAGGAAAAAACCTGCGAGAAAGAGCCCGAGCGCTAATTAGCATCACCCACCCAGACTTTCGCGGCGAACTGAACAACTACGCCAAAGATGTTAAATACTTTATTCTTCCAGAGCACGAGGCGCTATCTTAAACCGGGAAATTGGTTCTCAAAAAGCGCTGAAGTATTTCGAGGTGCTCCAGAGAACAAACATTAAAGCGCGGTTCCCGAGATAAATAAAGGTCATAAGGGAAGGTTATAATCTCCTCAAGTTATATCGACGTCTTTGAGTATTCGAGATTTTATGTCCTCGAACAAGTCTTTTTCCGGGTTGATGATCACGCGGATCGCTTTCCTCGGACAGGCTCTGGCGCACTCACCACACCCTACACAAACACCACCGTGATGAGGTCCGCTTTCACCAATTTCGATGTTACCCACTGGACAAACAGCAGCGCAAACTCCACAACCGTCACAATCCTCACTAACCTCGACGCTGAATCCACTGACTCTTTCAAGGCTGAAAGGAAAGGCGCGAACGAGCCTGCCCATGCCCGAACGCAGCAGGCAGCAGCATCGACAGCAAAAACAAATGGTCACGAATCTGTCAAATTGACTGAGGCAAAAAACGATGCTGTCAAGTTTGATATGACCAACCATCGATAAAAGCCCGAGATGAAGCCCCCTTTCAACGTGCTCGTAAGCCTCCCGTTTAGAGAGCGCCTTTCCGATATTGGGATCAATCTCGCTTGCGCCCGGACCGAGAAAAAGACAGCCGAAATCGTGTGGAAAGCTCTCGCATTTCTCGGCAACTCGGCACGGGCAGAAGTTAAGTCGGGACACATGACTTGCCATTTCGATGAGTTTTGGAAGAATCTCTACGGCAACCAGCTTGCCCGGTTGAACCTCTATTGCCTCGTCAACAGGAATAAAAGAGCCACGAAAAGCCTCCTCCGAGGCGAAATATTTTGCGACCGCGCGGAAAGGTCTTACATCACCAATACGTTTTGCCACCTTGACAAGCGGCCATAATTTGATTGCCGCATCAATCCTCTTCCTGGCATCCACTAAGAATTCCGTCCCTTGACAAGTTTTACCTCTTTTTTCAGGTCTCGTGTCCCACCAGATACAGGTCCAAAAGCATGAGCCCTCTAAGAGCACAGAAAAGCTGTCTTAAGGCTTCTTCATGAAGAATTCGATAGCATGAGTCCCGCAAGCGCATAGAAAAGTTTCACCTCTTTTTTAAGGTCTCGTGCCCTACCAGATTCCCCGGGAAAGCACACTTATGGAAAAAGGACCTCGGGTCAAGATATTTCCGCTCCTCTCAACTAATCCAATCAAGGTAATTAAGACCCGAGCGTTCCCCCATACCTGAGGGCATGCTTTTTTTGATAAGAAACCCTCGCTTCATTCGCAAGACGGTGAGCCCTTCTCACTGGCTCGGGCAGTCTGTAACCCAGACAGCAGGCAAGGGTGAGCCGAACAGCGGAATCAAGGTCAACGCCGTGCCCAGGGGAAACAAAAACCACTTTCACCCCTTTTCTTGTCCTCAAAGCAGCCCCAACTTCTTTCTGGTCATAGACTATCGGAGAGCTTGCGCCCACCTCACACGAAGGCTCAGCATACTCGCCCACAAGAAGACTTTTTGCAACTCCTATGGTTGGAATGTTTAAAAGAACGCCGAGGTGTGAGGCGATCCCTATACCGCGAGGATGCGCGACCCCGTGTCCGTCAACAAGTATGAGATCGGGCTTGCTCTTGATCTTATTAATCACTGCAAGTATCGCGGGCGCCTCGCGGAAAGCAAGATAACCGGGAACGTAAGGGAATGTGACTTTGCTCGACCCCGTTTTGCACTCTACCAGCTCCATTTCGGGAAACTTGAAAACGCAAACTGCGGCAAACATCTTCTCAACGCCCTTTAAATAAGAAACGTCAACACCGCCAACCATCCTCACGTCTTCATCGCTTAGAGGGCGCCCGACGTCAACCCTGTCAAGCATCTCCCTTTGTATCTTCTTTGCCTCCTGGACAGAAATGCTCACCCTCATCGTTTTCCCAGAATAAACAGCGCGACTCACTTGAAAATAATCAAACTATTCGCGCCATAAACCCGCTCTAAAGGACCGCCAGCGCCTTCATAAGAAAAGAATCTTCAATTTTGTCCGGTTTCAAGCTCACCGTTTGCGATGGAATTAAATTCTTTTACGCTCATTTCTTCCAAACGGCGCACTGCGCGCAAAACTTCTTTCGCGCTCTTTTCCCCGAGTATCCCGTAAGACTCCTTGAGAAATTTTTCTTCCGCCACATCCCACCTGGAAATACCAGACCCCGGTGCCCCTTTCGGGTAATAAAATTTCCTCGAAAAACAAAAGCCATCACTCAAACGCAAAACGAGTTCAGCGCCGAAAGGAAATCTCAGGTTCCGCAAACCTTCCCCGGGGAGCTCATAATCTTTCAGTTTTCCGAAAAGAAAAGATAAAGCCAGAGAAAAGATATATCCAATACCTTCAAAACTTATGCGGGAAGCTCGCGGTATGAGTCTCTTTTTGCTGCTGGGAGCACGAGATGATAGGTGCTCTTTTGCAAGCTTTACAAGACCTTTCGCTTTCGACTTTTTCACATGTGGAAGAATCTTCTTAATCCCTAAGTTTGTGTCAATCTCCCTTATGAACTTTAAGGTTAACTCCGGGTCGTGGATAAGATTCACCTTAGCGGCGATCTTTAGAATCTCGTCCCGATTTTCCTCAATGAAACGGTCATCAAACTGAAAGCCGGAAAGATCGCCGGAAAGAAGCGCAATGGCTATGCTTTTGGCAGCAGAGAAGTTTATGGAAGGGGGTGTCAAATCCTTGAAACTGCCGTATTTTTTGGATGCCTGCTCCATCATAAGAGTCAGTAGACCCGCCCTGACCTCTATTTCTTCTATGTCAGCGCAAATTAATTCCCGACCTCTCCTATTTTTTATTTCCTCGAGCAAACTAAGCGCTGCCTCAACACACGCCGTGATGTAAGCGCAGCCAGGGTAAGGTTTTATCGCAATGGTATCCGAGACCCATGCCTTTCCCAAACCGCTCATCATGACGGGCAGCGGCACGTATGAGAAATTCTCCCAGAAACCGCCCCCGCATTCGATAATATCAACAGGTCCTCTCAATCCTTCGGATGCGAGAAACGCGGATATCACGCCGGTCAACGCCGGAATTGAGGCGCAAAGGGTCTTAGATTCGCAAGCGATAAAACCGGGATACAGCGGAAACGGAGGCTCAGAAAGAGCTATCCCCATCGCGTGCGCTGTTTTCTCAGCGTCAAGACCGAGCAAAACGGAACCTGCGGCTGCGGCACTCATGCTGTGGATGTAGGTCCACATCTGTCCGTTATGAGGTCCTAAAACCACGGAAGCACCAAGCCTTCCCCCTATCTCGTTAGCCACCACCTGCGCCTTCAAAGCCTCTTCGCCTCTGCTTTCCAGAAACTCCCCGAGGGCAAGAGGTACCAGCACCGCGCTGTGTCCTGTATGTCCGAGAAACATGTAGTCGTCATAATCGAGAGCCATCGATAAAGAGGTGTTGTGAAGTAACGCGCTCAGGAGGGATTTCCTCTCATCAAGACCGAAGCAGCTACATTTACCCTTCTCTGACCTTATGCTTACCGCACGGGCAAGCGCTTTGCCCGCAGAAGACCGACTACCCGCAAAAATGGAACCGAGCACCGAGAGTATTTGTGCACGACATGCTTCGACCACGCGCGGGGGGACATCAGAAAGGCTCAAATCGCAAGCCCACTTTGCCATTTCCCCGATGATGCTCATTTGCAATCCTCCACCCCTAACCGCGGATAGCAAACCAAACCGAGTAGACCCGGTTGTTTTCAACTCTTCCTGTTTGATTTCTTAAGCTCTTCTTCGAGCCTTCCAATTTCCGCCTGTGTGGAAATAACCGAAGCGTCGAACTCGGCGTTTTCTTTTTTATATCCTGTTGGGTCCTTCAAGCCCTCGATTATCCCGCTAATCTCATCAAGACAACTCTGCCATTTTTTCGCGACCGCCTTTAACCCCCCGAAAATTCCTTTATAGTCGACCCCACTCGAACCGCCGTTTTTCTGTGCTCCCTGGGTCGACCCCGCCGACCCGTAGTATATCTTTCTTACAGTCTCAGTAGTTCTTGAAACCGCCTCCGCAAAATCCGCAGCGTATGCCGTGAAAATCTCATGAGCTGAACTGAACATATCACTTACGATCACTGAACGAGCTTCAGCGCTTAATCTGTTCGCTTTGTCCTCAAGACCGGTTACAACGGCATAGGAGGTGTCATCGTTTTTGAGATTAAGCACTTCTGATACCAGACTGGAGAGATCACGCGCAACACGACCGGCGCTCTTCAAGTAATCAACGAACTGGTCGGAGACATTGGAAATGTCTGTCGCCTCGCCAGCGCATTTCCTGAGCAGCTCTTCAAGCGTCATACACAAGGCGGGAGTCTGGGCGCTGTCAATTTCCCTGCGTGACTGAGAAATGGATTTTCTGAATAATATGAGTTTCTTATCAACATCAGCCTGCTTTTCAATCGGGAGAGACAGAGCATCCCTTAACCCGACAAGCCTCGTGGTAAGTCTGCTCAAAATCCTTTTTGCGAGCTCCAAGTACCTTCTAACTTCCTTTGAGTCATCTTTGCAAGATGAACAAAAATTAACCAGGATGAAGAGCAGGCAAAGGGCAACAATACCCTTGATGATTCTTCTCCTTTGTAAAGATGAACCCCGGGCGCTTGCGAATTTCATAAACTCTGACCTCGAATAAACTCTTGCTTCCTTGAACAACAAAAAATTACGGCTATATCAGGGCTGATACAATACACGAAAAATCACTGTCCCAGTTTTTCCTTCTTCCTACTCAAAATTTCAATGCCATCTTTGAAAAGAAAGCAAAAGAAACCGCCTTTTATTATTATATTCCCATGCTTGATAAAGACGATTTAAGAGGAAGCACGCAAATTACAAGCGAGTCAAAAGCCAACGCACCGCTGAACCTGGTCATTATTGCTCTTATCTTGCTCGCTTTCTCCCTGGTCATTTGGTTGACGCTAACATACGGAAAGAGAGAAGAACGGATTAGTATTTCTTTCAAGCCTTTCACTTTAAAGCAGCTTCTCCGTCTTGACGTGAATATCGACATCAAAAGCCTTTCAAATGAATTAAAGTCAGATGAACTCACTCAGATATGCTCCCGCGTCGAGAAAATAAGAGGGTTGCGTTTCACTGAGACGCCTTCCTTTGTTGAAGTTTCAGAAAAGGTGCTCCGCCTCTACATTCTTGAAGAGTTCGTCGAGGAATCAAGGACGGGAGAAATCGAAGCCGACAGAAAGCTACTTGTCGCCCTTGGTCTACTGTCTCCCGAAGAAGACCTTGTGAGTATCCTTTTGGATGTGCTAACAGAACAAATCATAGGGACTTATAACACAGAAGAGAAGTTAATAACAATAGTCAAAGGTAAAAACTTGAGTGAATTAACAGATGAGCTCACTGTTGCCCACGAAGTGACTCATGCGCTTCAGGACCAAATCTTCAATCTAAAAGAGCCTCCCCTGAGGAATGACGCTTACACTAGCGATACTGACTTAGCTATAGAGTCGCTTTTGGAAGGTGACGCTATGAGCACGATGATCGAATACGCAAAGACATACATTGAGCCTGAGGTTTTCTTGCGAAGCCAGTTGGAGAGTTCGGAATTCTCTCCCAGCAAACTCGACGAGGCACCTTTATACATACGAAAAAGCATCCTTTTCCCCTATGAGGCAGGACTCGATTTTGTCACGAGGCTCTCGCAACAAGCAGATACGCACGCTGTAAATAGAGCTTTTTCCGATCCCCCGCTCTCAACGGAGCAAATACTCATACCCGACAAATATTTATATCAAAGGGACAACCCCGTATCTGTCGAGCTTCAAGATATCTCCGAAACACTGGGCAAGGGCTGGAAGCTCATTAACGAAGACACCATGGGCACGTTCGATATCAAGATCTGGTTCGAGTTGTATGATGAGAGTTTTGCCTCTGAGTACGTCAGCAACGGATGGGGCGGTAACGCGGTCCAATATTACGAGGGTCCTTCAGATGGGTTTGTCGTTATCAACAAGTTCACCTGGGACACAAGGACTGACGCTGAAGAATTTTATACGTATTTCCAAAAGATGATGTACAAAAGGTTTGACAAGGCTAAGCTTCTGGAGAAAAAAGATTCTCATTATGTCTTCCAGGGTCACGGACAGTTCTTCTATTGCGGAATAAAAGGTAATGACACATTGTGCGTACAATCGAACCAAAAAGTTCAGATAGAGAAAGCGCTAAGCAAATTTCCCGAGTTTCCGGTATGGAAAGCTCACACGCCGCCATTTTTCGGGTAAACAGGCAGTGCCTCAAAAGACAAATTTCTAAAAACGCTTTTCGGCAGCAACATCCAGGTAAGCGGCTGCTCAATCAATTCCATAACCGCATCCCCCGTGTCCACCAGTAATGTTCTCGCCGTATATGAAGTATATCGGTCGTTCCACGGCAACAGGGTGGCTTGATTTTATGAATGCGCTGACTCCCACTTCACCAGGAAGAACGTCATTCAGGCAAACAGTCATCCTTGCGTGCGGCGCTATCGCGTAATGTTCGCGCGCTATCTGCCCGCTTTCAGTCATGAGCTCTATATTAACCTCGCATTCCCTGTTTTCCGGATTCAATACAGTGTAGAATGTTTCGAAATTCTTTAAGGTGCAACCCTCCGCGAACAAATATGAGCTGGAAAGCGATGCCGCGCCGACACCCGCTTCTCCTCCGTTCCATTCTTTTTCAGAATTGATTCCACAGATGAAATACATTGACCGCTCCGCGACAACCGGCAAACTCGAGCGAACAATTGCCGATACGTTCAGGTTGTCCCCCACTTCGTTCAGTACGTCAACAGTAAACCTTGAGCGAGGCTTGATGGTCTTTGAATTCATTTTGATCCTCCCCGCCTCTGTCATATACTCAATTTCGACCACAGCCTCTTTATCATTTGGGTTTAAAATGCAGAGCCACTCGTGAAAACCTGGATGGGTAGCTCCCTCAGAAAAGTACCATTCCTTCGAGGGTGCTGAAGCCCCCACAACATTTGAGCCGCCAGCCGCGAAATTTCCGTAGTTGAAATACATCGGGCGCTCAGCAGCAATAGGGATATTTGAATTAATCTTGGCCGAAACGTCCATCCCAAGCCCGACGTCACCAGCTACATCGATCGTGTGCCTCGAATGAGGTGCCACTTGGTAAGTTTTTTGAATGCTTTTCCCCGTGTGGGTCATGTACGTCACATCCACGGTCGCAGTTTTCGTTTCGCTCGGGTTCATTATGCATATCCATTCTTCAAACTCTCCGCACAGAGGGTCTTTTCTTGTGGTACCTTCTGCAAAGTAATAAACCTTACTCAATTGATTCAGTCCAACACAGTTATGTCCGCCAACCCAATTTTCTTTATACCTGAAGTACATTGGCCTCTCGGCTACAATGGCTTGCCCTGGTGAGCGAATCTGAGCCGAGACATGGTGGCCTTCCGGAACGTAATCCTTCACCCTGATAGTCTCTCTCTTTTTTCCCTCGACAATCCTGCGCGCGGAAATCACGCTGCCATCCTCGAGCATGAAGAGTATCTCGATATCCGCTTTTTTGTCGCTTGGATTCACAATACAAATGTACTCCTCGAAATCGGGCAGCGTATTGCCTTCTGCGAAATACCAATCTCTTGCGAGATTTCCCACCAGAACCTTTTTGGAGATCCGTGATTGATTGCCCGCGGTATCGCAAGCGCTGACACCTATTGAATGTTCGCCCTCCCTTACGCTATGTATTCGCCACGAATATTCGATTCTGTCCCTACATCTGACTTCCTTAACCACCTTTCCGTCGATGAAAAGCAAAAGGTTGGCAATTCCATTCCTGTCTTCACCCTTAACGCAAACGTTATATGCCTCGGTGCTGAAATATCCTTTCTGTATCAGGCATTTGGCTGGCCTTTCCACAGAACACGCAGGAGGCGTCTTGTCTATAAGAATTCTGGCTGTTTTCTCTTTCTCGCGATTTTTGCATTTGTCAATCGAACGGTATTTGAAAAGCCATTTCCCTTCACTCAGCGCGACAGCCTTGTTGTAAGTTTGCCAATCAAGCACGACCCTACCACTTGATAAGTCCTCAATCCTATATTCGCTTCTATCAAAAGTGAAATCCCCGCAGGACAAAGCGACCTCCACATCCGAAGTGAACCAGCCATTTTTTCCCTTCTTCCCTTTAAGCGATAGGGAAGTAACCGGAGGCTTCGTGTCAACGAAAACCCAATCGCTTGTTATACACTCCCCTTCGTTTTCCGCACTGTCCCAGCACAATGCCCTTATTTTGATTTTCTTGCCGTCTACCTGCGAGGAATCCACAGTTCTGGAATACGGCGGCTCAAAAGACAGGCTACCCCCTTGGCATGGAAGCTCCTTATAGGAGACACCATCCTCAGAATAAAAGTAGGCGATCCTCTCGATGCCGTTCACAAAAATCTTTCCTGTCGAGACATCAGTGCCGCTCACTTTGAAATCATCAACAGCGTCATTGCAATTCACAACAAAATCGGAGTTGAAATATGCCGGCCCACCGGAGAATGCTGGATTGGTGATGGAAAAAGAGGGCTTGACTCTATCTTTCCTCCTTAAGTAAATGCCGCCATCTGAGGTTAAAAGGCATGCATAATGGATGTCTTCCTGTGACGCCACGTCAGCTGAAGCAAGGGCAAGCGATCTAGAATGAGAAGCGGGGCACAGAGATCCGAAGAAATTATCCACACTCCCGTGCTGCGATAAGCGCCCGTATTTGTTTTTGTAAAAGATATCCGCCAGTTGGGAACCTATCACTTTGGGGAAAGTAGGGGTAACGCCTGTGTTATGCTTGATGCTTTTCTCAACACTTGCGGGAGTCCAGCTGGCTCCCATCATGGAAAGTATAAACCTTCCAACAAAATAGTCACCGGTTTCGATGTCCTGTCCCCTGTAAACAACAACAGGGTTTTGATCCCATACCACCGACGGGTAACTCTGTCTGTATCTGTTCGAGTATGGAAGGACACCACTACCAGGGGCTCCCCAGGTTGAACCTCCGTCAACGGACCTTGTGCAAACAAGATGCGGTCTTGAGTAAGATCCGCCTGCTTCATCCTGCCAGACGATCAAAATGTCACCATAGCCGTTTGCCGCAACCACTGGCCTGTGGCTGTCGACCCCGTCGATACTGCTTCTTGCAGAGCCCTGCGTGATGGTGCCATTGACCGCAATTTTGCCCCAGCAGATTTCCTTCGCCCCGCTAATGGTTTCCGCCCAGGAAAAAATAACCGTTTTGTTTTCGGGAATCCTCGCGGCAGAATGGTGAACCTTGTCGCTCTTTCCGCTAGAACACCACCTATTTGACGAGGGAAATGTTGCACCCCAGTCATTGGAGCGGGCAATCCAGGTCTGATAATAACCATCACCCGAGCGCTTGCCAGACCATATTACGTAAACCGCGCAATTTGTGCTCGAGCCTGATATCACAACAGGGTTGTCGTTAGCGTAGCTACCATTTTCAATGCATTGAGAATCCTCCCAGGATGCCCCTTTATCGGTGGACCTTTTTAACCATATCGAATTGTCAGACCTCCTCCACACAACCCAAACATAGTTGCCCCTCGCCTCTATCGACACGGAGGTGGCATCGGAGCTCCAGACCTTTCTCTGTAGCGTCCATCCCGAAGGGTAAGCGAATGCCATCCTGCCAATCCCCATGATGACGTATAGAAAGACATGCATGAAAACGATTAGAATAAGGGCAATAAATGCAGCGCGGCTTGGCATGATGTTCACGCGTTTCTTCATTTTACTTCATCCCACCTTCCTTGAGTATCAAAACAAACAGAAGAACACATACGTTTGCGGACAAGCGTTAAATAACCCTGACCGTAAGCGTCGAAGTGGCTGAAAGACCCTTGGAATCCGTCACGGTGATACTTACTTGGTACACGCCTGGAGTTGACCAGTTGCGAGTTATTGTTTGCCCTCCCCAGGAGTATGAAATGCTGTCGCCATCGGGGTCGTGAGCAACGGCAGTATAAACAGCAGTTTGCCGGTGCAAAACCTGTACGGGACCTTTTATGGTGACAGTGGGAGGCCTGTTTGTCTCGTTTGCCCTCTGTCTTTCAGAAGAGCCTGTGGGTCTTTGAACGCTTCCCACAGTCGGATTAGAGTCATCATTAACATTCGTAGTGTTTGTGGTTTGATTCTCCTCCAATTGCTTAATTCCCTGTTCATGAGCGCTCTTGGGATAAGATTGCCCGCTTGGGAAAGAGTTTTGATAAGCATATTGTTCAACGGGAACTTGGAATAGTTGGCCAAGTGATTCTTTTCTCTTTTCTGCCTTGCCCAGAGACTTGGAAAGCTCTTTTGGCTTCGTGCGATTGCTCGAAGAACCAGAGAGGGGACCCACCGTAACTACCCAGAGGACAAATCCGGCCGCCACGCAAGCGGCGAAAAACATGACCGCTCTTCTGATCTTTAGACGCACGTCGGAGACATCGCAGGAAAATGGTGCGCTCCTTAAACTATCATAGTTTGGTTTTTCTCTTTCATGTTCGCCGCACCTGTGTGCATCTTCAGCGCAATTGGGTTTTAAACAGGCTGACGCATCTTCAAAAGAGACTCCAAGGGTCCTATCACGAAGCTTAGACGAATTAAAGATAGAAAACCTGGACAAAGAGAATTTGCGACCTTCAAAAAGACCCGCTGACCTCTCCCTTGCTTTGTTTTTTAGCAAATTAAGGTCATTACCGGAATTGAATATTGATTCACTCGCTATGGGGATAACATTCGAGTCGCTATTGCTTTCTGGTTTTAGATGGGAAAACACGAAGGGGACATCCTGAGCAAACCTGGATCGCGTGATATACGTGTCAACAAGCCATGCTTCGCAATCCTCTTCCTCGTTTTCGGTCAAAAGAACAATCGCGCAAGGTTTTGCAACGTGCGGGTCGTGACGGAGGTGCTTTATGAAAACTTGCGCCATGGGAGAATCGGCATCCACGAAGTAATACAAATACTCGTTTTCAGCGAGCAGCGGTAGGGCCTCGTCTATATCGCGGGCACAATCAACTCGACCGTATTTCTTCAGCGCCTTTCGCACAGACGAATCAGACTGTCCGTCAAGGCAAAAAATTCCCACGCCTTTCCCATTGTTAAGCATTGCCGGAATTCCTCGCCGTCTAAAAGAAATTAAGTCATATTTTCACCGGGAAGTACTACTTCAACAATCACCCTAATTGGTGATTTTCATTAATTTTCAAGTTAATCACGATATATATGTTACCTAATATTGTATCCTAATATAGTCTATTAATGGATATATTTATTGTCAAGAGCCAACAAGATATCTTTCTTTTTATACTCAGAAGAATCCCGGTCACGAAGGAAAATCGCCGTCTTTCCTCGTTAGAAACGTCCTTTCAAGCGGAAGTCTAATTCGTTATCGCGAAAAAACGCGGTAAACAGCGCCGTTTCAAAACGCCATTCATCAATCCATTCTGGAATATTTGGTTTCATTTTAATGCCCTCTTGTGTGGCCTCCACGCCAAAGAATTTTAGAATGCCAAGAAGCGGGGCGGCGTGAGCATTCGCGTTCATAATCGGGAATTCCATCATTGGGGTTGCTGGCTGGACAAATGTCTCTCCGGGACGCTCGGCAAAATGAGAGTTGTACGAGTCGGGTCCGCTCCATATCCCGAACCATACATGCGGATAAGCCCGCGCGTGAGTTGAGAGAAACAGTTTCTTTAGGCTCTGCCATGCAAGCTCCGGCGAATGAAGCGCATATCCCCAGGTGAGGAGAGCGCAAACAATCGGCCAGACGCCAGCGTTGCAATCACTGCCAGGAGGAAGCAGAGAAAACCTTGCCCTTTTTGGACGGTCGAGAATTGTCGCGCCAATGTTAGATTCCTTGTCGCAGAGCTCAAAGATGTTTTGAATCAAACTCATCCGCTGATGCCGAGTGCCTATCTGCGCGATAAGGCACAGTGTCTGGCAATCGAGAAAAAGGCGGTCATGACCAATGGGGTTTCCGCTTCCGTCCCATCCCCTCAAAAACCATTCACCCTGCCAGGATTCCTCCATTGCCACCTTTAACAAGCCAGCAAATTCACGCATATCCTCCGCTTCATTCGGGTAGCGAGATTTTACAAGGTCCGCCGCTTTCGGAAGGACATACACAGCAAGAGCGCTACTGAATCCCGATTCTCCCCCGTACTTGAGTCTTTTGGGATTTTCGACCAGCAGGGGCAGAGGGTCCATCCAGTCTCCACCGCTAAGACGAAGCATTCCGTGTTCCCCGAGGCCAATGCTTTCCTTGAGGAACCGGAAAGCTATAACAACTTTTTCGATAGCGGTGCTTGCGCTTTGTTTCCCACAGAAGCCACCATAAAAAGAAATCTCCTCATCTAATAATTCATAATCCCCTGTAGCCCACACATACTCTGTCAACGCCCACATGAAAAAAAGAGGAAGGTCTGACGGGAAAGGATGAATTCCCCCGGAGGTGCAAACTCCACGACCGACATGCGAGTAATAAATGGCGCCGTCCTTTCGCATCATCCGCATAATTGATTTGAGAATTTCCCTTGCGCCGGAGGGGCAAAAGTATGTCAAAGGAACGGCGCAAAAAGCATAATCTCTCGGCGCGCCCTGAGCGCCGTGAATGAAGCCGTAGGCGGAACCTTGGGGAAGATAGTGACAATCGAAATACCTGTCATAGAGAAAGCCGTCTCGTAAATACGCACAGTGCCAGGAAACCTCGCGCTCGAACGTTTCATACCCTGGAAAGTGAATCCTTATCGTTTCCTCATCTTTGGTCCAGAGATTTTCTAATTCTTGACTCGATATCATTTCGAGCACATCGGGAAGGTCTTCAGGCTGTGATATCCCTAAAAATGCGTGTAACCGCTGAGGTAAATCCTGCGAGATTTGCGCCCTCATCTTAACAATAACCTTACCAGAAATTTTTTTCATGTTCAGAGTGCAACTTGAAGAACCGCCCTCATTGAACGTGGCAAAAATCGAGCCCGGAAGAAGGGGAATCAAACCCCTTCGGCGCCGAACCCTCTTTTTTGGCGTTAAGAAAGACCGCAGAGTCAGAACAGAAGCGCCGGAAACCGAATCGGTCCCGTACTTTAGAAGCATCATCCAACCTGAGAGTCTTCGCAGCGCCTCCGTCAATCTTCTCCATAAAGAGGAAATCGTAAAAAGAGAATACCAGAGCAACTTTTCCAAACCTCTGTAAGAGGAGGGCGGGGGTACCATTTTCGACATGAGGATGCCCGGCACCATCGGGTACAGCTCCAGGACCCACTCCTCTTCAAAAAACAGCTTTCTTTTTTGACAGTTTTCGCGCAGGAGAACAGTTTGTTCTAAATGCCTTCTTTCCTTACCGGGGAAGATGCAGGTTTCAAGCAAAACAGCTGGAAAATCCTCAAGAGGCGCGGACAACCTTCTTCTTACCTTTATTTCGCCATTTCCAAATATCCATTCCGCGTACGAAGCGCCCCAATTAATTGCGCGAAGGTTGGATGAACTCATTGAATCAAGGATAACCTCTCCCTCATCATCAATGATTCGCCATTTTCTACCGAGAGTCTCAATGCCTTCTTTTCCTGGGCGGGAAATTTTTACCAAACCATCGTCAGCCACATAAAAGGAAAACCCACCGTCAGCATACGCTGTCGCGGTTATCCGCATGCTGCCCACCTGATGCCATAAACCCCTCCACCCCGCTTCCGGAAGGACAAGGTCAGAACGCCCTTCGATCCGGTCGGGGAAAATTCTAAAGGCGGGGCGCCCGTCGGAATCTGAGACCCATTCTCCTAAATATCCGCCGTCTAACGCTTTTTTCTCGCTCACGAAAGTCTCTGTCTCCTAATAGCTGGCGCGGAATATTATCTCAGCGTATTAAGTATGAATATAAAGATTATCATGTGATGGGCTTTTTGCATGCCAGGATTCATCACGAAAATAGTCCTTGCAGCGTAACGTTTAGAGATATTTGAGAAACATAACAACCATCGGCATCCATCTTAGCAACTTAGGAAAAACAAATGGGGTGACCGAGGGGATTCGAACCCCTGACCTCCGGGGCCACAACCCGGCGCTCTGACCATCTGAGCTACGATCACCGAGAGGGATTTATGGCACCCCCGGCAGGACTCGAACCTGCAACCTACAGATTAGAAGTCTGTTGCTCTATCCAGTTGAGCTACGGGGGCGTAATTCCACAGATATTATAAGAAAAAATTCCCCTGGTTGCAGGAACATTGCACGCGAAAATGCCCAAGCGTAAACAATTTTATTGAGTAAAAAAGAAACCGAAGGGTCATCCGCAACCCTTCGGGGTTTGACAAAAACCGCGCGTTTCTCCTTCCCTCACTTCTTCTTTTCTTTCTTTCCTTTCTTTTCTGGGGTGGTTGCCTTGATGGGAATCGCTTTTCTCCATGAGCTGGATAGCTTGGCTGCTCCTTTCACCCTGACTTCGAGAACACCATTCGAATAGGTGGCAGAAATGTCTTTCTCGCTTATTCCCTCCGGGACGGGAACGCTCCTCACAAAAGACCCGTAAGAGCGCTCCATGCGGTAGTAATCCTTGTCCTCAACCTCCTCTTCTCTCTCCTTGTGCCCCCTTATCGTCAGCGTATCCCCTTCAAGCGTGACCGAAATATCCTCGATGCTCATTCCGGGAACTTCCGCTTTGACAACCATGTCCTCGCCCTCTTCATAAGCATCTATTCTCGGCCACAACTCCTCCGGACCGAAACGCCACAGCGGCTCCCCCCACGGCATCCAGCTAAGCATCCGCCTGAAAGGCGCGGTGGGAAATCTAAACTCACCGAAAGGGTCCCATCTTGTTATGAAAGCCAACCTTAACACCCCCTTTTATCAGCTTTATGTTTTCAGACACCTCGAATACTTTTTTCAATATTACTAACCATATTCCTTCTATTCGAGGAACAATATTTCGCCCGCAACAGCACTGCGAAAAACCAAGGAGGTGCCCGAGTTTCGTGCTTCTCCTGTCAATGTTGAACAGTAACCGGTCAGCAGGAGCACGCCCCCGGCGATGCGCCTTATCCGTGAAATCCTCACTTGGTAAAAGAGACAAAAAGAACGGCAAAAGGGGTTCTAATTTTTTAGGCACCGCCATTTACAAATCCTTCGAAGTTTTTCAAACTTATCGACCGAAACCGAGCTTTCGCGCGCCTGCGGGGCTTTACTATTTACAAATCTTTCAACGTTTTTGAATCCATTCCCGATTATCGAAGCAAATCAAGCCTTCCCATACAAATAAAATATGACAGGAAATCCTCTTCGGTGGTATTATATGAACAGGTCAAATCTTTGCGTATGCTGTGATGGCATATCGAAAGGGCTTGTAATGGTCGAGGATATCTTCGGAGAGGACATCATCGAGGAAAAGCCTCGTGCGAAACCGAAATCGCCGAGAAGATTCCAGCCGGACTTGATGCTCAAGACAAAAGCATGCAATGTCTGCGGTCAGACGCTGTTCATGTACATGCGCATCTGTGATCGCTGCGGTTCCATCCAGAGGCCGGTCAGCGGCAACGGCATTCCGATACCGCAGGAAGAGATGGAAATCTGCGAACGTTGCGGAAAACCGAACATAAGAAAAGAAGACAAGTTGATGGGAAAACTCATTTGCT
>OGCI01001444.1_pt1 | contig 19776 bp, 15 predicted proteins | sample 1570021 | NCBI WGS metagenome assembly OGCI01 (sample SAMN06264664, study PRJEB24512) | hot springs metagenome | isolation source: Hot spring water | place: South Africa: Tshipise | collected 2015-06-21 | reverse complement strand
CCACTGGCCTGGTTGTTTCAATCCACGCCTTCCGCGAGGGAAGGCGACGCGGAGTGTCGGTTACAGTGTACACCGAGAGCGGTTTCAATCCACGCCTTCCGCGAGGGAAGGCGACAGAGTAATGCCCCCGCTAGTGACAGCGAGGACTTGAACCCAAACCGCAAGGGTATCCCAGACGCCGAGGGCGACAAGAAAACTCTGAATTGCAGAAAGAAGTTCCTGAACACTCATTTCACCCTCTTAAACAGTGATGAGAGCATATGCACCAGAACAACGCCAGGAGCGATTTCCGGCCCGCCGCCGGAAAGCAAAACGCACAGGTACATGGTCAAAACGGTCATGCTGCTCGATGCAACATGACCGTAGACTGCCACAATGAGCAATGATGCTAGCGCGTAGAGATCAGCGTACGTGTATGAGAGATCCATGGCTAGCGGGCAGCACGAACGGCACGCCGGATAAGATACGTCGCCAGACCGATGATACCGCCCGATAGAAGGAGCGTAGTCATTGCGCCGCCGGCGACGCTATTGGCCAAAGACACAGTCTGAGCAATGAGATCTGCGACTGTCACGTGTAACCTCCTATCACTTGATAGCTACTAAATCAAAATACAGTTGCGGACGACCAGAGGGCCCGGGACGGGATGTTAGACGAACATCACAGTCGACCGTTGCACCCGACGCGAGCGACCGCGCGGCGCGCGCGAGGGGATCGACTGGGCTGTCGACAATCCGAGACGCCGTAACGTGTAGCGACCCCCAGATATCGGATGAATACAGGCCTTCAACAATGACCAGCACATATCTGTCACGCTCAATGACGCGAGCGGACAGAACGATAACAGAGCATGTAATTATGTGATCAGTTGTTGCTTGCATACACCTCCTAACTTCCTTACACACCTACAAGTATGTATACATGCACTGATTCCCCGCGTCAACCCCCAACGACGCGAGAAACGCAGCGACCTGAGCAGCATCGCCAGACTCGGCAACGCGCAGCAGATCCGAGCGCGCGTTATTCTCAAGCACCCTGCGCCACTGCGACCAGCCCAGCGACGCAAGAATGACGGCGAGCTGATCCGTTTCCGCCGCCGCAACCTCACCATCCGACAACGCAGTAAGCCGCGAACGCAGGCCGCGCGAGTACTGGAGCGACGACCGCCCGCGCACCGCAGCAACGTACTCATACCACAGCGCCGCGTCACGCGACGCGCGATCACCACAACTGTCCGCAAGTATCTGCCACTGGTTGCGGCTGCCGCGCCGCCCGCGTTTCGATACCGCGCTGGCAGCCTCAAGCGAGACGCGCAGCGAGAGCGACTTAGCGATGTACTCAGCAGCATCCGCCGGAGTGGTAGCAATCCGTTCATGGTAAGCAACCCCGGCGAGACCATCCGCGCCGCACAGCCGCAGCGCGTCAATCCAGAGATCGCGCCAGAGATCGCGATATGAGACACGGCGGCGATACGGCAGCAGCGTCAGGTTGTGCAAGTGTGGATGCCAGCCGTGAGCGCCATGAGTAATCTCTAGCGACCTCACGACACCAGTCACACACAGGGTTTCAATCCACGCCTTCCGCGAGGGAAGGCGACGTTGACCTGGGCCGCCCAGCAGGCGTCGCCGGCGTTTCAATCCACGCCTTCCGCGAGGGAAGGCGACCGCAACATCTGGTAATGTGTGAGGCTGTAACTACTAAATGTTGTATCATCGATCCTCTTCACAGGCGATTTAGAGACCTGCTAAGTGTTCATATGTGAATGTTAAGGTGCTGTTCGTCCTGCGAACCTTCCGCTGATGCAATGTTCACTTCAGGTTCGCAGATCAGGTGATGAGAGTTCCTTCTAGATCCAGGCTAGTGTTGATGCCGATATGCTGCACCCGGTTTCGCCATTCGTTCCCAAGGTAATAGTAGCGAATGCTGTCTGTCTCCTTGTCGATAATTCGTTCTAGCCTGGCCTGTAACTGGCGAAGCTGTGCTGCGTCAACCAGACACTCGAAAACCGATTTCTGTACACGCTGGCCGTAGTCCTGGCAGACCTTCGCTACTTTGTGCAGTCGTCGTTTACCTGCTTCGCTTTCTGTGTTGACGTCGTAGGTGATCAGCACCATCATAACTTCGCTCCCTGGCTCTAGGTCCAGAAAAACGGTGGGTAAGCGTCCAGATCGCCTCTGAGATAGCGCGCCAGCAGGGTTGCCTGTGCGTGTGGGATTAGCCCAAACGGGATGCGTTCTTTCAAGAACGGATGGAGAATTTCTTCTTTTTTTCGCTCCTGCCAGGCTGTGATGACGCTTTTACGAGTTTCTTCGTCCATAATCACACCACCGCTCTCTTTACTTGTAAATCCTTTTCCCAGAATCTGTTTGCGGTTGATGAGTGAGAGTGCTAGTCTATCGGCGAACACCGGTCGTAGTTCTTCTATCAGATCGAGCGCAAGCGATGGTCGCCCTGGTCGATCGGTGTGGAGAAAGCCGACGTAAGGATCAAGTCCTACGGTTTCCAGCGCCGATACTGCCTCATTGGTCAGTAGGGTGTAGAGAAATGAGAGCAGGGCGTTGATGTTGTCGCGTGGTGGACGACGCGACCGTTCCTTGAAAGCAAAGTGGTCTTTCTGGTGCAGGATTAAGTTATCGAAGACACTGAAGTAGGCGCTGGCAGCATTGCCCTCGAATGCCAGCAGACGTTCTATACTGCTGCACTCGCTGATGGTTTTCAGCGTTTCTTTGAGCGTGAATGATGCTGTTCTGACCGCTTCGACATCGATCAGCAGCGCATGGTCTCGCAGAGCGCGTTCGAGCACTTTTCGACTGTTGTAGATTTTGCCCTGGATGAATGAGATTGCGACGGGCAGGCGCTGCTGTTCTTCCTCTGCCAGACGGTATTGCTTTTTGCGCAGAAGGACGTTGCCGCGTGTCTTGCCGCTGACCCGTGCCCGAAAGCGTCCATTCGGATCGAGAAAGGTTAACCCGATGTTTCGCTCAGCGCAGGCGCCCATCAGCGCCGGGCTCACCCCGCTGAATGTGAAGCAAACGATGTTCTCGAGGTTGTGGAGCGGCAGGCGCGTTGATGTGCGCTCGTCCTTGCGAATAACGATGGTTTCGCCATCAAGTCCGAGATACACATCAGGTGAGGTGACGTAGAGAGTATTGTTGAGTCGTTTCACCAGACTGACTCCTCAGATATGATCAATCTGTTGGCGAATGTAGGTTGAAGCAGGAACATTTCTGGCTTGCATATCAGGTAAACAGACATTTGCCAGCGAGCAGGAGCGGCAGGCTTTCGAGGTCTTGACGCGCGGCGTGTAACCACGCGCCATGTATGCGTGCATCTCGGCAGCGGCATCGCGCACCAGACGGCGCAGCTCTTCCGTGAGTTCAACCGCTTCGCGACGGCGAGTTTTGCCGTAATACAGGAAACCCCGCGGGATAGTCACCGCCAGCATTTCTTCAAGACACATCGCCTGTGCGCAAAGCTGAGCTTCATCCACCGGTTCGCGTTTGGGGCGTCCACGTTTGTATTCGACCGGCGCCGGAAGGTAGAAACCCTCGCGCCCCGGCAGGGTGATCCCTTCTGGTGAACGGGTGAATTCCACAACATCACAGATACCGGTCAGTCCGAGGGTATACGATGCAACCGGCACTGCCCGCGAAATGATCAGATCCTTGCGTGTCTCGGTAAAGAAGGGATCATCGACACGCTCGTGGAGCTGTTTGCCTTCCACTGTCAACACATTGTCCTGCCATTGTAGCTCGACGTGGATCAATGCCCACTGGCGGCGGCAGAACAGAAAGTGCTGGATGCCTGATAGGGGCAGGAGTTCATCAACGGTGTATTCGCGGTTTGTCATTGGTTTCAGGTGGTTTCTGTAATCCTGGTATTGGTCATGATGTGCGCCTGTCGTAAGCTATTTCACCTGACAGGCGCACGGGTTTGAGCTGAACTACGTCTATGACGTTACAACATCTCAATACACTCTACCTTCTCTGGTAGTCCATCCCTGTCAAATAAAATCTCGTAGTCACTGAAGCTGCGTGGAGGGTTTGCCTCAGGTCTTCTCGTGACCCTGATCAATTCAAATAGCTTATGCGCAGGAGCGTTCCCTAATTCGCTCTCGTGTTTGAAGACAAACAACTTTCGCGTCGCCATCTTGCCGCGCGCTGCCGAGCGATCGTGCTCGAACATGTTGATCAGCGCTTCCCAGAAGAGGTTCAGGTCATCTTCCGAGAAACCGGTGCCCTTCGATGGATCGTTTGCCAGCCGGGCAGAAATGTATCCTTCAGCCCGGTATAGCGCATAGGGAACGATATGCTTACGCCCAATAGTGCGCTCTTTGTCAGCATCCTCCTCGCGGGTAACGGCCAGACGTGTAATGGTGACTTCTTGTTGGACAATTGGGTCTATGCTGCGTGAAAAATTGATCTGCACCGGACCGCGAACCTGCCCACAGTTATCGCCTACCGTTAATACTGCTCCAAATGTGCGAATATCGAAGTAATTTCGGCACATCCAGACGCGCGCTTTATTGACCCCTTCAAGGTTGGCTTTCTTTCCCGGTTCCAGCCCAACAGCAAGATAGGCCTCTTTATGGTTGGTGTTCAGCGGGACGCCTTCCTTGATATAGATACGGTATCCTGCCGCATCACCCTTTACCATCTCCACATAGTTGCGAATCTTGCGTTTCAGGCAGACATCGGTCACGAGACCGTAGCCGGTTTCAGGGTCAATGCGAGGCATGTTGCCTGCATCGGGATCGCCGTTCGGGTTGCCGTTCTCCACATCGTAAAACAGGACAAACTCATAGCGATTTTTGATAGCTTCAGCGGCCATTGTAGGGTGTCTCCTTTCAAATTGATGTTGGCACAGTAGTATTGGGTGCATCAGATCTGTACCGACTCGGTTGAAGCAGTCTCTTCGCCGACGGAGGATTTAGCGTAGAATGCAGCGCGCTGATGGTAATAGCCCAGCACAAAAATTCCTTGTTCGTCGAGTGTCAGACGCGACGGGAAAGGTTTGGCATCGAGCATGCCAAGCAGCTCCTGAATCTTGCGATCAAGCGCATAGCCATATTCAGCTTTGGCAATATGGTGTTGTGATAAACGTAAGAGTACAGGAAAGACGCTGGCTGGTGAAGCGCAGGCTGAGGTGAAATAACGATCCTTAATAGTGGCGTTAACCTCCTTTCCGATCGCTTCAATCTGCGCCTTCTCCAGCAGCGCGAACAAACGCCCCAGGACATAGGCAGGGTGAGCATATGACTCATTTAGTGCCATCGTAAGTGCCTCCTTGTATGGGTTCTGGCTCTGATGACGGTACTTTCGCAACAGATGCGCCTTAATGTAGGCGGCGCGAGCATAGGTGATCTTGCGATGTTGTCCCTCCTCATCATTATCGTGACGAATGCGGTTGATAATGGCAACATACAAACCCTCGGGATACGGTGTGCCCAGCAAAATGGAGCGCATAAATGCGCCGCCAAGGAGCGACCATGACGCTTTCAGCTCTTCTTCGCGCTGTGTCACTTTGGGAGAAACACACTCAGCCAGAATGCGATAGGGGGAAAGATTATCAGGCTGATTCGCATGCTCCTTCTCGATACGCAGGTCGTCGTAGTGTTGCATAATGCGCTCGGCGAACACTCCGAAAGGCTCGGTAAGGAAGAAGCGCACAGCGAGACGCGAGGCATTTGGAGCTAACCCCAGCACGTAGAAGCGCGTGCTGTCATCCAGTCCCCCACGCAGTGCGTGAATATCAATCGGCTTGCCTTGCTCTATTTTCTCTGCGACTGCACGGAGCGTTCCTTCAGCGCCCCTATCACGTGTGCGTTTCGAATTCGCAACTTCACCTTCCTTGTTTTCCTGATTTGGTCGATTTTCTGGGTTCAATAGCGCATAGAACGCGCCTGCGTAGCGTTTTTCAGCGCTATCTGCCCAGTACACGACCGTTGTATCACCGAACAGGATTGGACGATGAGGATTCTCGCTCGAGAGCAGGTAGTTAAGCGCGTTGGTGTATGCTGCTGCTGCGCGGCGGCTGATAGGCGCGTTTGCGCCTTGATCGCGTCGGTAAGATTTGAAAGCATCAAGGTTGAAACTGACCAGTGATGCGCCCTTTGATTGCGCGTAGCGTACACCCTTGATATCGGGATGAAGCCGGGCAATTGGCGCTTTAATTCCTGTGATCAGACATTGCATTTCAGACGTGTTCTGTTGTGAAACTTCTGATTCCCACGCCTGCTTAATCTCCGGATCATCGAGCGCACTCTTGCCATCCACATAAAAAATCAGGTTGCTGCCTTTCAAAAGGCTATCGAGATGATCGGAAATAACAGGTTTTGTTTTCGCGCTCGCCGGATCGTAGCTTTCCAGGAACCTGATAATTGCTTGCGCTGTTCTATTTCCTACGCTATTCAGGAAAGCAATATTTCGCTCTTTGAAAGCGTTGAATCGTTTTAATGCGTAATCGAGATCACTGGTTTCTTTCTCGGTCAAACCCAGGATGTAAGCAGCGTTGTCACACAGAACATTCGCTTCAACATTCACACTGCGTTTGACCTGTTCCGGCACTTTCATTCGCCGCGGACGCTCAACGGTCTTCTTGCCCTGCTGTACCGGGATATATAGCGGAATGATTTCAAGAAGCTCACCTTGAGACGATAGGTTGAGAGCGTGGCTCACAGGAACCTTGCTGTACCCCAGCTCAGCGATATCTGTATCCGGATCATCACACAAGATTTGATAGTAGTTGTAAAGCGCCTGGAGAATCATCGGCGGACCTCCTTGCTCAGTTCTTGCACATCGATCACCCCGTCGCACATAATGGCGTGGTAGAACATCGGCTGAATATCATTCGGACTCGAGAAGTCCAGGTCGTAGAGCATCCATCCCAGATCGCGTTTTCCTTCTAACGGACTTTTAGGAATATCATTTCGGTTCTCGATAAGTGTCACGCAAGCAGGAAATTCGCGCGTTCCCAGGCACGGAGCATGGAAGTGCTGCCCGTTTCGTAGCCGTCGCAGAACAATGTTGTAGTGCTTTTCCTCAGTATCTTCTATTCCTGCTTTATTCGTTAGTTCGAAATGCGCTTCAATAACGTAATCAACATCTCTCAAGACCATTGCGGCTCGTTGTTGGCGTTTGTCTGTCACATCAATGTAGAGCGGTTTATGATTTCCTTTCATAACTTGTAGGGCATTATCTACCGATACTTTATCACTCACCTCATTCCGGCGAATGTTCGTAAACTGAATCTCGCGCAGAACGTGGATTTTATCAATCACCCAGCGAATGGCCGGTTTCCAATAGATTGCCTCGATAATGCCACGAGCAGCCGATGGCGTTATTACATCGTAACTGACACGCTCGACTTTCATCTCCGGTCTAGTAAAGAGGGCGTATCTGCCTTGTACGCGGATAATGATGCCGTATCCCATATCGTCGTGCGCTCCTTTCTTTTGCATCACTTCAAACAGTGAAATCGATCCCGATGTCTATGCTAAAACAGCAACCCATCTCCACCCGAACTCTCGGGAATAAGCAATCCCTGATGAGAATCGTAGTAATATTGTGCATGATATGGATCAAGAAAGTGATACGTATCATTGATTGTTGAAATGACCCCTTTTGAGCATAGCTGTTCGAATTCTGTTTCATAAATCGATACCGTGTAAGGTTGTAGCTTGCGCAAGATAGCCAATGGGTAACGTGTTTCTTTTAGATCTTCAATTAATCGAATTACTTCTTTGTTGTATGGGATAACTATTGTCACGGTTTTATCTTCAATAATGCGGAATTTGCTTGACGCAGTTGCAAAACTAAATTTGCAGTTTTCATCGCTCAAATCATTCATGATTTGTTTGTGGTCGAATGAGATGTTTGAATCTTGTAAATCATATAACTGATCAAAAAATGAACGGATAGCTTGAATAGAAATTGGTTCAGTTGCATGATCGCGTAAGACCATTCGAGCGACCTCCGCTGATTGTTGTACAAACGATGGTATTCTCTGAATGAATTGCGATTTTGGTTCAAAGATAAACATTTTGCCAACGTTGTGCCGCATCTCTCGGTTGACACGTCCTGCTGCTTGATTGATCGAGTCCAATCCTGCCAGAGCGCGGTACCCAACAGGAAAGTCCAGATCAACGCCGGCTTCCATGACCGTCGTTGAAATGACGCGGCACGGTTCTCCTCGTATCAATCGCCTTCGTATTGCAGTCAGTGTAGTGCGGCGGTGCGCGGGGCACATGAGCGTGGAGAGATGATAGTTCCCCTCACCCTGCAACCCTCGAAACAACCCGCTGGCGTGGCGCCGGGTGTTCACAATGCACAGCACCTGTTCATGAGCACTCAGGCGCTCGAGTAACTCTTCGTCGGTAAGCGTTCCCAGGTTTTTCACTTCCACCCGTTTGTAGAAAGAAAACAATTCCTGCGGATTGGGTGCGAGTTCCCTGACAAACGTTCCTTCGGGAAGGAACCGTTCCAGTCCAGGTTGGGTGGCGGTGCAGAAGATTGCGCTTGCGCTGTAGTTCGTCACCAGTTCCCAAACCGCTGCCATTGCTGGACGCATGTATTCACGCGGTAGCATGTGCGCTTCATCGAAGATAATAACGCTTCTGGCGATATTGTGCAGTTTTCGACAACGTGATGGAGTGTTGGCGAATAGCGACTCAAAGAACTGGACGTTTGTTGTTACAACGATAGGAATATCCCAGTTTTCTGCTGCAAGTTTGAGTTTAGCAAGAACACTGTTGGTCTGATCCTCTGGGTGAGCGCTGTGCCGGGTTTCCCAGTCAAAATTGGAATGGTGTTCGAGAACATTCTCTTCGCCAAATATATTTTTGAAAACTGCGGCATTTTGTTCGATAATTGTTGTGAATGGAATGACATAGATAATGCGTCGCAGTCCGTTCTTGACGGCGTGGTGCAGCGCAAATGCCATTGATGCCAGCGTCTTGCCACCACCTGTCGGTATCGTAAGCGAGAAGAAGCCCGGTGATAGGCTTTTACCGTGTTCAATACACGCATGAAGAGTCTCGTTACGCTTACGATCGATATCACTGGTCGGATTTTTGAAACATTCCAGGTATCTATCCAGGTCCTGGTATAGCCTCGTCACATCTTTGTGGTTACCACGAGGTTTCTTCCCCTGCATGTATGATTCGGTTTCCTGGAAGTCTGCGTCTACCAGGGCGGAAAACACCATGCGAATCAGGAAAGCAAAAGAAAATCCAGGGTATTTCTCCTGTGGTTTAATGTGGAGGTGTTTAGGAAAAGGCAAACTGGATAGGTCTAACTCGTTCTTGTAAGCGCTGTAATCAGGAATGTCCTTCTTCAAACGCGCGCAGACAGTTCCGCCGTCCAGGTCTGTCTCATGACCATAATCAGGTAAACCGGAGTGATGCCCCATAATTGGATACATCAATAGTTGGGCAAAGCATTCAAGCCGTGGATCCTTGAGCAATGTCTTGAGTTCCTTTGCGCCGGCAGTGGAGTGATCGACACGTGGGCCGCCTTCCAGACGTTTTTGGAATTCAGCAGAGTATTTGCCTAAATCATGGATTAGACCGGCAATGTACGCCAGTTCTGCGATATTTGAGTGTCGGCCAAATTCTCGTGCCATTTCTGCAGTGTTTTTTAGATGTTCGATCAGTGGTTGCCACTCATCACGTGCTTCACCGTCGCGTCGATGAGCAAAAAAGCGAACTTGTGACCCACCCTCATCACTCAACCTGTAAACCCGCGCCATCTCCCTCACCTCACGCTCGATTTTCTTCCGCAGCCACGCCGGTTCCAGCACTTCACAATCCGCGCCCCAACCCCGAATCCAGGGGAGCATCTCTTTTGGTTCGGCAATCCGCGCTCGCCAGATGAGCGATCCATCAGACTGCAGTTCGGTGCGTTCGTAACGATGCCAGCGCGTTTCCTGTACGCGCTGTGCCACTCGCGCGGTAAAACGGAGCGCTACTTCCACCGGTTCGCCTTCATTCGACCAGATAACCCATGCATCGGCTAAATACGCGTGCGGATCAAAATCTGCCGGAATTTGATACGACTCTTGGGTTAGCTCGGCGCGGCAGATGCGCTCAATTTTGAAGGTGCGCATCTTTTCTTCATTCCAGCCATTGTCGCCAAGCAGCAGCGCCTTGCCAATGACATAGGTCGTTTGTCCGATTGGATACGGCTCAATGAAGTATGGACTGAGCAGATATTCATAGATGCGCTCATTTGTGTCAATTTGATACCAGATACGAACCTTTCGCCCACTTGTCCAGGCGTCGGTCAGGCATTCAAACACGTTCAGATACACCGGGTCATTAAGCTGTCCTGCGCTGTCTATGTCATTCGCCGATTGCAGTACATGCTGGCTGATGCGCCGGGCATAGCGTTCCATTGCATGCCCTAATTTGCGCAGCGCAGCGGCTGCGTGGCGGTTTTGGCGATCCATTTGCCTGGACATCAGGCGCGCTGCTATATGGATGGCCAGCGCTTCAGGTAGGCTCAGGCGTAAATTGATCAATTCTGCTTGCCGATCGATCTTGATGCGTCCATCTTCATCCTCGTAGATATATCCCGGCACATCGGCCAGATTACGGCTGATGGTGGAACGATTGACGCTTAAACGGCGGGCAAGCTCGGCCTGCGTGAGGCCTTCAGGATGGGCCAGTAAGAGTTGTTCGATCTGGATCAAGCGCGCGGCTTTGTTGTGCGCTCGGTTCATACCATGCTCCTCGACAGATAACAGGTGAGTTTCGTATATTTCGTTTATTTCGTTACCAGGTCGTGGTTCCCTTTCAGCATAGCAGATGGTTGTGTCAACTACGGTCACAATTCAAGGCAATTTTTTCCGGTCTTCGTCAATGACGGACTGAAGACGAGTTGCCCGCTCTGAATGAAATGTGCTGTCTATCCGCCTGTCCGATTCGTCAGGCTCATTGTAAGTGGCTGTTGTTGCAACTAACGTAACACACCGAGAATGTTTTAACCATAGCAGATGCTTGTGTCCATTGTGGCACCATACGCAGCAATCGCAGCGTGCTGCTCGCTTGATCTCAATGCCCGGTTGCCACACCCTGACCGGTGTGGTATACTTAGGGGCAGTGCGCCGGTCAGGCGCAATTTCGTGTGTAGTTCTGGGAAGAGGGATCGCTATGGCCAGCAAGAAGGGTAACCGCATCGTGATCAAGCTGAAGAGCACCGAGAGCGGTCACACCTATACTACCGAGAAGAATCGGCGCAACGATCCGAGCCGCCTCGAGTTGCGCAAGTATGATCCGATTGTTCGCCGTCACGTGTTGTACCGCGAGACGAAGTAGGTTGTTGCGGGTTGAGGCCGGGGGCGCCCAAGCGCTCCCGGCTTCGTTATTGTTTCCTTACGCAGGCATGCGATGCGCTGGTTGCGAGCAGGATTGCTGATTGCGTTCGAGGCGACGCTGACCGGTTTGCCAGTGCTGGCGCTGACCGGTCTGGTCTTGCCCTGGCTGGGACTGGCCGGCGCGGTTGGGCTGGGCTGGCTGGCTGATGGCGCGCGTCCGCCGTATCGGCGCGGGGCGCTGGCCCTGGCGCCGTTTGTGGCTGCGGCGCTGTTGGGCTGGTGGTCGTTCGGTCTCGATCCGGTGCGCTTGATGATGGCGCTGTGGCCCGGTCAACCGCAGAGTGGGTTGGTGTATCTGGTGGTGTTGACTTCGTTTTTCCTCGTCTGGCGTGGCACCCGTCTGGCCGAGTATGATAGCGTCACGTTGCTTGCGGCGGGCAGTCGCGCCGCGCTGATTGTCGGCGGGTGTCTGCTCGTTGCCCCTCTCTTTCACGCCGGATCGCCGCTCCCCACTGATGTCTTGTTGTTGTACGTTGCCGGTCTGGTTGGCGCGGGGTTGGGCGCTCTGGCGCTGACGCATGTGATCGAGACGGCTGCCAATCGGCAGCAGGCGGTCGATGGGCGCTGGCTGACGCTGCTGGTGGTGGTGATCGGGGGCGTGCTGGCAGTGGGTGTGGCGCTGGTGGCGCTGTTCAGTGGCGATGTGGCGCTCGATGGGATTGTGGCGATCCTGCGCGCGCTGTTGTTGCCTTTTGCGCAGATCGGGTCGCTGATCGTCTACTTGCTGGCTGAGGTGTTCGGTGGCGCTATTCGCGCGCTGTTGGGATTGTTGGGTCAGGCGCTGGCTCGGATTAATCTGTTGCCTGAACCGCCGCCAACGCCGGATTCGGCGACGGTGAATGATAGCGCAGTCGAGACGGTGTTTGCTGTTGCTCAGCAGGCGACGTTTGTGCTGGCATTGATCCCGCTGGCGTTGTTGCTGATCGCGATAATGCTCTGGCGACGACGCGCGCGGCTGGCCTCGAATGATGAAGAACGGCAATCGCTCGATGTCGCGCAGAGTTTGCTGTCCGATCTGCAAGGGTTGCTCAACGGGTTGCGTTCACCTTTTCGCCGTCAACTGACCGGGTTGCGGGCAGCGCTGGCTGCGCTGCGTGGCGGCGACCCTTCAACGCGCGTCCGCCGCGCGTATGTGCAGGTGTTGCTGGCGCTCGAAGCGCGGGGGTGGCGGCGGCGGGTAGAGCAAACTCCCGCTGAATGGTGCGCAACGGTGGCGCCGTCTCTGCCCGATCCGGCGCCACTGGTTACGCTTACGAATGCCTATGAACGGGCGCGCTACCATCCGGCAGGCGCCACGCTGGCCGAGGCTGAAGTTGCCGAACAGGCCGCGCGCTCATTCGAGGATTTGTGATCCCCGGCGGCGCCTATTCGACGGTGACGCTCTTGGCCAGATTGCGCGGCTGATCAACATCGCAGCCGCGCAGTACGGCAACGTGGTAGGCAAAGATCTGCAACGGGATCACGTTCAGGATCGGTTGCAGGAATGGGAGCGTTGCCGGCACTTCGATCATGGCATTGGCTTTGCTTGCCAGCAGGCTGTCGCCGATGTGGCCGATGGCGATAACCTGACCGTGTCGGGCGCGCACCTGCTCGACGTTGCTGATCATCTTTTCGTAGATGTGATCGCGGGTGGCGATGCAGATAACGGGCAGCCCTTCGTCGATCAGCGCAATTGGGCCGTGTTTCATCTCGCCTGCCGGGTATCCTTCGGCATGGATGTAGCTGATCTCCTTCAACTTGAGCGCGCCTTCCAGGGCAATGGGATAGTTGATCTGACGGCCAAGGTAGAGCGCGTTGCTGGCGTGATAGTGCCGTTCGGCCAGTTCGACGCAGAGCGGAGTCGTCTGTTCGATGGTTTGCGCCGCTTTGCCCGGTAACTCGATCAGGGCCTGTAAGTGTTCGCGGATCTGGATCGGGCTGAGAGTGCCGCGCGCCTGGGCCAGTTTCAGGGCGAAGAGATAGGCCACTGCCAGCATCGACGTAAAGGCTTTGGTTGACGCTACGCCGATCTCAGGCCCGGCATGGAGGTAGAGTGCGCCGCCGTCGGCGAGACGCGCGGCCTGACTGCCAATGGCGTTGACAATCGCCACGCTGGGCGTGCCTTGAGCGCGGGCCTCTTCCATTGCCGCCAGCGTGTCAACCGTCTCACCGCTTTGGGTAATGGCGAGGAGGAGCGCGTCACGCTCGCCATCGCGTTGCAGGATTGGATCGCGGTAGCGAAATTCGCTGGCATAATCGACTTCAACCCGCACTCTGGCGAGGTGTTCGATCATGAATTTGGCGACCAGACCGGCGTGCCATGCGGTGCCGCAGGCGGCGATATAGATCCGCTCTATCCGCCGCAGGTCGCTGTCGCTCAAGCGCAAATCTTCGAGTTCGACTCGCCCACTCTCCTGGTCAATCCTTCCGCGCAGGGCATCCATCAATGCGCGTGGCTGTTCGTCGATCTCCTTCTGCATAAAGTGGCGGTAATCGCCTTTCGCGGCGGCTACCGGATCCCAGCTAATTGTATGGACGGGACGTTGTGCAGGTGTGCCATCAAGGCGGGTGATGGTCAATTCGTGACGCCGAACAACGGCTACATCGCGATCTTCAAGAAAGATCAGGTTGCGCGTGTAATCGAGAATGGCCGGAATGTCGGAGGCGATGAAATGCTCATTATCCCCCAGGCCGATGGCGATCCCGCCGGCGTTGCCCAGACGGGCGGCGACCAGCGTATCTGGCTCGTGAATACAGAAGGCGACGATTGCGTTGCCGCCGCGCAGTTCGCGCAAGGTCTGGCGCGTGGCGGTTGTCAGATCGCGACACGATTGATAATAGTGCCCGATGAGGTGCGCGATCACTTCGGTATCGGTTTGCGAGGTGAACTGATAGCCCAGCTCGATCAAGCGCCCTTTCAATTCGAGATAGTTTTCGACAATCCCATTCTGAATCACTACAATCGCGCCGCTGGCGTCGCGGTGTGGGTGCGCATTGGCCTCGGTAACGCCGCCATGCGTGGCCCAGCGGGTGTGACCAATACCGATGGCGCCGCGCGCCGGTTCGGCGATCAGTCGCCGTTGCAGATTCTCTAATTTGCCTGTGCTGCGCCGGATCTGCAATCCGGCGGTTTGGTCGTATATAGCGACTCCGGCTGAGTCGTAGCCGCGATATTCCAATCGTTGCAAGCCCTGCACGACTACCGTTGTGGCGTCACGTGAACCGATATAACCGACAATGCCACACATACTGGTATTGCTCCTTAGACAACAGGAAATCTTCGCCGCTCTTGACGCAACAACCGGACTGTATTGCGGCGCGCGCAACACGACCACCCGGCTGCCTGCTTGCGGCAACACAGTCGTTATGCTGGCTGTACGTAGCGGGGGATGAAATGGTGGTGGGTCACTGCTGGCGGCTCTGCCCTTGCCTGTCGCCAGGAGGTGTTATCTCGCCAGCTTGCCGGCGGCGCCCTGCGCCGGGGAGGCTTCCGCTGATCTCTCGATGTTCCGGGGTCTCTCACCCCGTTAGCTCCGGCTCGCGCCGGGAACCTCCGTCCTCGTCAACTTCGCCGGTGGCGAAGCCCATGCGCTTTCATGCTACTCGTATTATGGCTGCGCACCCTCCTGACCGCGCCCCCGCGCGGCCTTACCAGGAAACCAACGATGTCAATACTATATCACACCTCCGGAGCAGTCAAGATGACAGATTGTTTATGCGGGAACTAAACATCAGATCATCATTCCCAACCCAACGAAGAGCGCAGTCGTGCCAAGCACGATGACAGTGGCGGCGATGCGCGCGGCGCGCCCGTGAGCAGGCGGCGTCTCGGCCAGCGCCAGATTGGCCATCATCACGCTGATGATTACAAACGCCACCAGCGCCAGAAACGGAATCTTGATAAAGCTCAACACGCCGGGAATGTTAATATAGTCGAAAGCGCAAGGCACCGCGCCCGCGCAGGGCGCTGGCGGAATGATCAGCATCACCATTAGATAGTGATAGAGCGAGACCGCTATGCCGGTTAAGGCGAGCGGGAGCGCATACCAGTGGACATTCCGATCATCGCGCCAGATCCCGACAAAGAGGATGACTACCAGCGGGTACATCAAAATCCGCTGATACCAGCACAGTTCACATGGAATCCAGCGCAGAACTTCACTGAAGAAAAGGCTACCGCTGGTGGCTACCATTGCCGCCAGTAGCGCAATATGACGGCAGGCGAGCGAGAGGTAATCGAGAATGTGGTAGCTCTGAGCTGCCGCAGGCAGATTCATCGATTGAGCGCGATCCATAATTTGCTCCGTACCTGGTTGTTATATTATCGTTCCAAAGGCATTGTAGCACGAGCTGCATGGCCAGGTTTGCGGAAAGTTCGTTATCTGAATGAAGTGAGTGTCTTGTCAATAGTTTGCGGGTTTTGGGTTCAGCCTCTGAAGGTGTGCTTGATCTGGTCTGAGCGTGAGAGTATACTTAAAGCATATCCTTTTTTAAATACAAAGTTTTGTTATTATTTTTGATATTACTCGCTCAACCTCGCGCAGAGAAATGGAAGAAAGCTGGTCTGCGGAACAAACCCGTTTGCTTGCCGATCTCGGCGCATGGTTTACCTCGTTTAACCAGATCGAGGTTCTGCCAAAGATTGCCCAACGCCTGGTTCCCTTGTTGGGTGATTGGTGCGCCGTTATCATTCGTGATGAACATCAGCAGATGCGTCGAGTCGCCATTGCCTGCGCCGATCCGAGCGAGCAGTCCCTCATCGAACAACTCGCCAGTGATTCGTTGCTGGTCGATCCCCATTCAGCGCCGGCTCTGGCCTTGCAGAGTGGCAGCCGGCTCCTCTTGACCGATTTGCCCGACAGTTATAGCGAAGATCCGGCCTTCTCGCCAGCCTATCAGGCGATTTTACGCCAGATCAGGCCGCGTCACATCCTCTGTGTGCCGATGCGTTTATCAGATCGTGTCTGTGGCGTGCTGGCGTTCACTCTCCTGGCGAAGTCAGGCCGTCAGTTTACTCAGGCCGACATCGCGCTGGCAGAAGAAGTAGCGCAACGAATGGCGTTGCTGGTTGACAATGTGCTACTTTACCGCACAATGCAGCGCCGCCTTGACCAGTTGCTGCTGGTGCAACAGGTGGCCGCGCTGGTGAATTCGACCTTGCAAACGGAAACCCTGTGTCAATTGGTCGTAGACCAGTTGCGCCGCGCCTTCGGGTATCAACTGGTCAGTATTTATCTGTTGCAAGAGGGTGTGTTGCGCCTGCAAGCGGTGGTTGGTTACGATCGGGTGTTGTCGGTGATCCGATTGCACGAAGGCGTCGCCGGGCGGGTGATGCGTTCTGGCAAGGCTGAGTTTGTGCGCGATGCCCGGTATGATCCTGACTTTCTGGAAGTTATGCCCGGCACCACGCAGTGTATTATTATGCCGTTGCGCTACGATGACGGTCAGCCGGTCGGCGTGATCATTGTTGAGTCGCTCGGCAATCCGGCGCTTGATGACGAGGATCTCTTTCTGTTGTCGCTGCTGGCCGATCAGATCAGTGTTGCTTTGCATAATACGACTCTCTTCACGCGCATGGTCGATTCGTTTGAGCGGTTTCGGTCGCTGATCGAACTGGCCGGCAATATCATCATCTGCCTGGATCGCGAACTGCGGATTACTGAATTCAACCGCATGGCCGAACAGGTCTTCAGTCATACTCACGCTGAAGTGATTGGCAAGCCTTATCTGACAACGTTGCTCAGCGAGGCTGAGCGACCGCTCTTTATGGCGTTAGCGCGCGAGGTGATGACGAGCGATCATGCGCATTCGTTCGAAACCACTCTTACCCTTCGTGATCGGAAACATCATCTGTTCTGGACAATAAGCTGCCGCCGACATCTGAATGGCGAGATTGCCGAGTTTCTGTTGATCGGTCAGGATTTAACCGAACAACGGGAAAAGACTGCCGAGCTGTTGCGCTATGAGCGTAGGGTACAGCAGCTCGAACGTCTGGAACGTTTAGGAGTAATGGCCGGGAGCGTTGCGCACGATTTCAACAATCTCCTCAATATTATTGTCGGCAATGCGCAGTTGATCGAGCGGGTGGCGCCGCTTTCACCGGTTGCACAGTACCATCATACCCGGCTCATGAATGCCGTTCAGCAGGCTGCCGATCTGGTGCAGCGACTGTTCAACCTTGCCGGTAGAGAGCAAGTTGACATGCAGCCTCTGGATCTCAACCGATTAGTGATTGAGACGCTGTCTGCTTTTCGCGCGTCGATGAGCGAACAGGTGCGCATTCATCTCGATCTCGACTCTGACATACCGCCGGTCATAGCCGATCCGGTGCAGATGCGACAGGTTGTGCTGAATCTCGTGAACAATGCCGGTGAGGCGTTGATCGATGGTAGCGGCGATATCTGGATTCAGACCCGGCAACGACGACTGGATGTTGCGACGATGGATCGGCTGACCCCACACCGACTCGTGCCCGGCAACTATGTGACTCTGGAGGTGCGCGATAACGGCAGCGGAATTGATCCGGCAGTCTGCCAGCACATCTTCGAGCCATTTTTCACCACGAAAGCTCACGGTCATGGTCTCGGCCTGGCGGGGGTGCTTAAGATCGTGCAGCGGCACGGTGGCGCGTTGGAAGTTGATAGCCAGCCGGGCAAGGGCAGTATGTTTACGGTGTGGTTGCCACCACAGCCACCGGTGGCAGAGTCCTGGGCTGCGCTCAATGACACCGAGAACGCGACGGCCTACGTTCTGGTCGTTGACGATAACGACGAAGTGCGTTCACTGATCGAACGGATTTTGACCCATGCCGGTTATCACGCGCGTGTCGTTGCCTCTGGCACAGAGGCACTCCGTCTTGTTGAGCAGGCCGAACCGATTGCTTGCGCGCTGATCGACATTTCCCTGGCGGACATTAGTGGCTACGAGGTTTGTCGCCAGATTGCCGAGATCGATCCGCATCTGCCCTTAGCTTTGCTAAGCGGCTATCCGATAGATGTTGACTCGCTGGGTGAGACGCCGGTGGCCGCCACCTTGCAGAAGCCGTTTCGCGCCCATGAATTGTTGATTTTGGTGCAACGACTGCTCCATTTGCGCGCGTCATCGCCGTCTTGACTCCTGCGCAAGCTATTTATCAGCTTACGTTTATTGACATGCTTCACCGGCAACGGTATAGTAAGCTGTCAGAACAGATTCTTTGTGGTGAGGAGGTTTCGGTGTCGGCCCAGCATATGCAGCCTTACAATCCAGCCCACGAAGGCGCAGCCGATGAGGTGTTTGCCTCATCGGCTTCTGGCGCAGTTGACTGGCCCGATCAAACAGTGCCGCCGTCAATGCAGCGTGGCTCGACCTGGCACGGTTTTCATTGGGGATGGTTATTACTCGCCATTCTTCTTATCGGCGCAGGAATGGTCGCTGGCGGAATGATTTACCTCGAACGTAGCTATGCCGATCGTATTTTGCCCAATGTCAGAGTACATGGCGTAGAGGTCGGCAATCTGCATCGTGATGAAGCGCAGGCGGCAATCGAGGCGAGATTTTCGCCGTTTCTGGCGCAACCGGTTGTTTTGACCTATAGCGGACGTTCCTGGACGCCGACCCTCGCCGAATTGGGGGTGTCCCTGGAAATCGATCAGGCGCTCGATGCGGCGCTAGCGGTTGGACGGGGCAACGATCTGTTAACCAATCTCCAGCAGATCGGCGCGGTCTGGCAATACGGAGTCGATCTGCCATTGCGGCTTTCAGTTGATCAGGCTGCCATGCAACAGTATCTGCTGGCGCGCGTAGCCGAAGTGGAGCAGCCGGCGGTTGATGCGCAGTTGATGTTGAATGGCGCGACAGTGGAAGTTGTGCCGGGTGAAGTAGGCCAGCAAGTGCTGATTGCGGAAACCCTCCAAGAGATTATGGCGGCGCTACAGGACCTGAATCCTGATACAGTGGCGCTCCGCACCCGTGTGCTTGAACCGTCGCTGCGTGACGATGCGGCATTTGTTGCCCAGGAGCAGATTGCAACTATTTTGGCCGGACCGCTCACGTTGCTGGTTGATGGTCGCTCGTTTGTCTGGTCATTAGATGAGCTGGCCCGGATGATTCGCGTGGATAGAGTGGCGGATCCGGCTGGTGACCGGCTTGAGGTCAGTATCGATCGCGATCAGGTGATGGCTAAATTGATCGCTCTGGGCGACTCGACCGAGGTACGCGGTACCTATCCCCGCCTGAACTGGAACGACGGCCGGCTTGAGATCTTCCAGGAAGGAAAGCCGGGCCGGCGGATCGATGAGGCGCAGGCGTTTGAGGCGGTGATGGAAGCCTTGACCAGACCGGCTGATCAGCGTGAGGTGACCGTGAGTTTCCGCGAGATTCCACCCCCGATCACCGCAGATAATCTTGATCAATTGGGCATTACGACCTTGATCGGAGTGGGTC
>OGCI01001442.1_pt1 | contig 19803 bp, 21 predicted proteins | sample 1570021 | NCBI WGS metagenome assembly OGCI01 (sample SAMN06264664, study PRJEB24512) | hot springs metagenome | isolation source: Hot spring water | place: South Africa: Tshipise | collected 2015-06-21 | reverse complement strand
CTCTCTGAAGCCGCTTTGTGACGTAAATTACAATATAAATGCGTTGCCTGGGAGAGGCAAGCGAAAGGGGGCTGCAGGGAGGGGGCCTCCGCGGGGGCGGGAACGGGTTTCAACGGTAAGCGCAAGCGCCGCTCTTGCCGTCTTCCCAGGATAAGGAGCCTTGTTGCGGAGACCTGGAATGGGAGGCGCCCGGCCCTGTCAGGCCTGAAGCCTCAGCATGAACTCCGAACGCTCTCGGGTCAGCTCCACCACGCGCGAGGAAACCTCCTCGCTGATATCATCCAGCGCGATGCAGAAGGCCACCTGGCCGCGGCGCAGGGTGTCGAGCAAGCGATCGGGGCCCTCGCATAACTCGAATATGGTGGACCCGTCGGTGACCAGCTTGCACTCCGCGAGGGGATGGGAATAGTCGGCGCTCTCGCGCAGGTAGGCCAGGGTCTTGCGGATCTTCTGCAGGCTGATGCCTCTCTTGAGCATGCCGACGACGGTCCGCAACTCCACCAGGTTGCGGAAATCGTATCCCTCTTCTGAGCGGTCTTCATCACAGGCCTGCTGCAAAGGCTGGATGATGCCGGTCTTGCTCCAGTAGCGGAGCTGACGTACGGTACATCCACATATGCAGGCCGCCTGTTCGGCGTTGAAAATCATATAGGACTCTCCGGCTTTGGATCTGCGAACGCATGCCGTTTAGGGTGTGAACTGCGTTGACCGGTAACCATATTTTTATTACAACCCGGGCGGGGGTTCAATAGGTTGGGAGAAAAAAGGCTGCCCCTTTTTAAAAATCTCTTAAGCGCCTCCACCGCCGGGCCGAGGGGGGTGGGCGGCGTACCGCGGGGATTGTCCGGACCGCCGGAAGGTATACGCGCTACCGCCGGCGAAAAAGTGCGTGGATGGGTTTTTGAGGCGGGGTTGGCACCCGGGCGGCATTCGCGGGTGAAGCGGGACAAAGAGAGGTGATCTGGCTTGCATCGCGTATACAAGGAAGGCGGCTTTGGTTATAATGTTGCAGATAAAGATGGGTTAGCCGATGGAGATATGGTAAATTATGGGAGAGATTACATGGCGACGCTGAGGGCCTTCTGCGGCCTCTTTTTCAACAGCGAAGTGGTGGGAGACGTGTCGCGGGTTGTCGCGCCGCCCTACGACGTCATAGACGAGGCAAAGAAGCGCAGGCTGCAGCAACGCTCCCCCTACAATATCGTACGCCTCATAATGCCCCAAGACCCCGGGGACAGCGCGTTCTGGAACACCTCCGTGGCCGTCTACCGGGCCTGGAAAAGGGGCGAGGTGCTGATACGCGACGAAACGCCCTGCCTCTACCTGCACCGGCAGACCTTCGATGCTCCCCAGGGGAGGGTCACGCGTACCGGGATAATCGGCGCCCTAAGGTGCATGGAGCTCGGATCCGGCGGGGTGTTGCCCCACGAGATGACCTTTCCCCGCACGCGCTCGCAGAGGCTCTACCTCTTGAGGTCCTGCCGCGCCAACTTCAGCCAGGTGTTCATGGTCTTCCGGGACGGCGAGGAGAGAATATTGCCGTCGCTGGAGGCGGCGGCCTCCAGTCCGCCCTTCATGGAGTTCCTGGACGACGAGGGCGTGGAACATCAGGTATGGCGGTTGGAGGACGCGGAGGAGATCGCCGTTATTGCGGAAGCATTGCAGGGAAAGAAGCTCATCATCGCGGACGGGCATCACCGCTACGAGTCCGCGCTGGCGTACAGCGGGGAGGACCCCTCGGTCAGGGACCCCAATCACCCCCGCAAGTTCGTCTCCGCGACGCTGGTGCGTTCGGGCGATCCGGGTCTGGTGATCCTGCCCGTGCATCGGGTCCTGAAAAGGCTCCCGCTGCCCCTGGAGGAGATCTATCGCAGGCTGGAGAAGTACTTCGAGCTCGAGGTCGTGCGGCGGAGCGCGGACGAGAGGCGCGGTTCGCTGGCGGCCGGGCTGCGGGAGGGAGGTAGCGCGCGTTTCCTCATGGCTACCGGCGAGGAGGTGATGCGCCTCGTGCTGCGCCGGCGCGTGGTGCCCGACAAGGTAATCAAGGGCGGGGAGAGCAGCCGCTGGAAAGGGCTGGACGTCTCCATTCTCCACGCGCTTATCCTGAGGGAGGCCATGGGGTTGAACCCGGAAACCTTGGCGGAGAACGGGGAGCTCTCGTTCACCCCCTGGGAGAGCGTGGCCCTCGACGATGTTGCTTCGGGGAAGGCATCTGCGGCCTTCCTGGTACGCCCCACGCGCATGGAGGACATCTGGTCAATCGCCGAGTCGGGGGAGAGGATGCCTCACAAGAGCTCCTATTTCTACCCCAAGCTTCCCTCCGGCCTGGTGATCTACGATCACGAGACGGCATTCGCCTGAGGCACTTGCCTTTTGAAAATAACAATCTATACTTAATATATGCCAGCCAAGAAGAAAGCGTCCGTAAAAAAGACGTCGCAGGGCAGGAAGAGCAAGGCGCCCGACACGAGGAACCTAATGAAGGTCTCCCAGGTGGCCAGGGCGACCGGGGTTTCCACTTCCGCCATCAACTACTACGTGCGCATCGGCCTCCTGCCCCCTCCGGTGAAGACCCACCGCAACATGGCCTATTACGATCCGTCCTACGTCCAGATGATCAATTACATCAGGAGGCTGCAGCTGCAGAAGCATCTTCCGCTGGAGAAGATCAAGGAGGTCATGGCGGCGAAGATAGAAATCTGGAGGGAGATGGACAGGGAGGCCCAGAAGGAAGCCCCGGCGAGAACCGCCAGGGCCGCCAGGGCCAGGAAGTCGGAGATGAGGGAGAGGATAATGGAGGCGGGGGTGCGGCTATTCTCCCGCCAGGGATATCACAATACCACAGAGAGGGAGATCGTCGCCCTGGCCAAGGTCTCCCTGGCGGATTTCTACGAACTCTATTCGGGAAAGGAAGAGCTCCTCCTCGACCTCGCCGAGGAGGGGGTTCACGTCTTCCGTTCCAGGGTGGCCAAGAAGATTGCCTCCGTGGACGACATGCTGGAACGCATCCGCATAGCCATCCCCGTGGCCTTCAAGCTGATCGTGGAGAACAGGGAGATCTACAACCTGTACATGGATGGAGCGGTGACGGGGGAGCCCTCCTTCGAGAAGAAGCTCTCCCAGATGACGGTGACTATCTCCGAGGACCTGAGGAGGACCATCGCGCGCGGCGTGCGGGAGGGCAGCATACGCGAGGTCAACCCCGAGATAGCCGCCAACGCCATCATCGGGCAACTGGTCCGCCTGGCCAACTACTGGATGGAGTCGCCGCTCAAGCGGAATATCGAAGAGATAACCGAGGAGGCCGTGGGTTACGTGACCCGCGCCCTGCGCCCCGATCGCACGGGGGAAGCCGGCTCTAATGCGGGCAAGAGGCTCTGAGCCGCAATCCCGGCGGCCGCCGCAATCGCACAGGCACCCATACGCCACCCTTCCCGGCCCCGGGCCTTGCACGCAGCGCCGCCGGTAGAACAGGTGACACGGGCGCTTGGGAAAGAACCTCGGGCATGGTGTATTATCGTGCGCAGGAGCCTCGCCCGGAGGGGGGAGCGAAGGGGGCTAACGCGCATTCTTTTCGCCAGGAAGTCCCCATATGCGACGACAAGCCGCTTCCGCCGCGGCGAGGGCAGGGAAGAAGGAGAAACGGCGGGAAAACCGCCGGGACGGCGGAGAGCCGTCCGGCCGGGAGAGAAAGGCGCGGGAGGGATAGCATGGATCTCAGGGTGAGGCGGCACCCCGTCCTGGGCGACATGGGCGGAGGGGATGAGGTGACCATATTCGTGGACGGGCGGCCGCTTCCCGCGCGAGCGGGGGAACCTATCGCCGCCGCCCTCTACGCGGCGGGGATCAGGGCCACGCGCTACTCGCGCGGGAAGGGCGAGGCGAGGGGGCCTTTCTGCATGGTGGGCAGGTGCACGGAGTGCGCCATGACCGTGGACGGAATAGAAAACGTGCGCACATGCGTGACGCCGGTCCGCGACGGCATGAGAGTGGATACCCCGGGGGTTCGCCGGCATGGCCCTGCCCGCGTATGAATGTCCCATGGTGGTGGTGGGTGCCGGCCCGGCCGGCCTTTGCGCGGCCCTGGAGGCGGCCGAGGCGGGCATAAGGGCGCTGGTCATGGACGAGAACGAGCGAGGCGGTGGGCAGCTCTATAAGCAGATCCACCGCTTTTTCGGTTCCCGTCACCACGGGGCGGGAAAGAGGGGCTTCGAGATAGCCGCCGAGATGGTGGAGGGTTGTGAGCGGGCGGGCGTGGAGATCAGGCTCTCCTCGGCGGTGCTCGGCTGCTTTCCCGGGGGTGAGCTCCTGGTGGACGGGCCGGAGGGGGTTTACCTCCTGAGGCCGCAAGCCACCGTCCTCGCCACCGGCGCTGCGGAGAGGTGCTTCCCCTTCGCGGGATGGACGCTCCCCGGGGTGATGGGGGCGGGCGCGGCGCAGACCCTGCTCAACGTGCACGGTGTCCTCCCGGGGAAACGGGTTCTCATGGTAGGGGCGGGCAACGTGGGCCTCATCGTCGCCTACCAGCTGTTGCAGGCGGGCGCGGAGGTGGCGGGAGTGGTGGAGGCGGAGAGGGGATCCAGGGGATATGAGGTCCACCTGCAAAGGGTGCGGCGCGAAGGGGTCCCCGTCTACTTCCGGCACCGCCTTCTGGCGGCGGAGGGCGACGAGGGGGTGGAGGCGGCGCTGGTGGAAAGCGTTGACGAGGGCAGAGTAAGGCGCTTCCGCGTGGACGCCCTTTGCCTGGCCGTGGGCCTCGTCCCGCAGGCGGAGCTCGCGGCCATGCGCGGCTGCCGCATAGCGTACGCCGATGAGCTCGGGGGGTTCCTGCCCTGGCATGACCGTGAGATGCGTACCAGCGTGCCGGGGGTCTACGTCGCGGGAGACGCGGCCGGGGTAGAGGAGGCCTCGGTGGCCATGGATGAGGGAAGGCTGGCCGCCGTGGCGGCGGCGGAGGATCTCGGAGCCCTTGACGGCGCGCGGGCGGCGGCGAAAAGGAAAGAGTTGCTCGCCCGCCTGGAGGGGCTGCGTGGGGGTCCCACCGCGAGTCACATAAGGAGGGCGAGGGCGAGGCTCAACGCCGGCTGAAGGATGCTTGGAGCGGGGAGATGAAGGAGAGGAAGGAGAGGAAGGAGAGCAAGGAGAGGGAGGAGGGGAAGGCCACCGGAGAAGGCGGGCGAGGGGCTGCGCGAGACGCTCTGCAGGGCGGGAGGGACGATCCCTGGACCGCGGCATGGGAGGTTTCGCGCCGCAAGGCGGTGGCCGTGGTGGATTGCCGCCAGGAGATTCCCTGCGATCCCTGTGAGACCGCCTGCCGCAAGGGAGCGATCAGGGTTGGGGATGATGTCTGCGCCCTTCCCATCAGCGAGCCGGAGACCTGCGACGGCTGCGGGAGATGCGTGGCCCTCTGCCCGGGCATGGCCATTTACCTGATCGATCGCAGTGCCGACGGCGGCAAGGCGGCGGTCACCGTGCCCTACGAGATGGGGGAAGAGCCGCGGGCGGGGATGGAGGCCCGGGTGGTGGACGGGGAGGGAAAGGAGCTGGGAAGGGGGAAAATATTGGAGGTAAGGGCCATGGGAGGGGCGGCCGCCACCCTGCTGGTGAAGGTGGAGGTTCCCGAAACATGGGCCCTAAAGGTAAGAGGAGTGAGACTCCGACAAATGTTCATAGAGGAACCCGAGGAGGTGGAAGGTTACCGCGGCACGGGGGATTGCCTCATCTGCCGGTGCGAGGAGATCGCGCGCGCCGAGGTGGAGAAGGCGGCCGGCTCCGGTTTCCGTTCCCTAGCTGCGCTGCGCAGGGCATCCCGCGTGGGCCTCGGGTACTGCCAGGGTAGGTTCTGCCGGGAACCCCTGCGCGAGGAGCTGGCGAGGAAGTGCGGCCGCGGGGTGGAGGAGTTGGGTATCGGCAGTCCCCGGCCGCCGCTGCGGCCGGTGAAAATCAGTCGGTTAGGGGGAGGAGATGTCCGAGATACTCAGTTCTGAGGTGGTCATCGTCGGGGGAGGGGTCATCGGCGCCGCCACCGCATACTTCCTGTGCAAGGAGGGCGCGGAGGTGATGGTCATCGAGGCGGACGACCTCGCCTCGGGGGCTTCGGGAGCCTGCGACGGTTTCGTCTCGCTGCAGACCAAGATGCCCGGGGTCCACCTCGCTATGGCCCTGGAGAGCGCGCGGCTCTTCCCCTCGCTGGCGGAGGACCTTGAGGTGAACATCGAGTACAACCCCTGCGGCGGTCTTATGCTGGCCACCTCCCAGGAGCAGATGAAAGAGCTGCGAGCGAGGGCCAAGGCCCTCAAGTCGGGGGGCCTGGAGGTGGAGATGCTTTCTCCCGCGGAGCTCAAGGAATACCTTCCCGAGGTGGGCAAAGGCATAAAGGGAGGCTCGTTCTGCCCTCAGGACGCCCAGGTCAACCCCATCTCGCTCACCCTGGGGCTGGCCCAGAAGGCTCAGGAGATGGGGGCGACCATCCTGCGAGGCTGCCAGGTGGAGAACATAGTGGTCACCAATAACCGGGTGCGGGAGGTGCACACCACGGCGGGAAACATCCACTCGCGCCGCGTGGTCTGCGCGGCGGGAATCGGCTCCAACCAGATCGGGAAGATGATCATCGTGGACGTGCCCGTGTTGCCACAGCGGGGCCAGATCCTCGTCACCGAACAACGTGACCCCATCCTGAAGTGCCTCGTTTCGGGAGCGGAGTACCTCGGCACCAAGGCGAACATCCCGGAACTGCTTCCCACGGACGAGGAGGCGGCGAAGCTGGGGCTGGGCTTCACGGCCGAGCAGACGGCGAGCGGCAACGTCCTCCTCGGGAGCACGCGGGAGTTCGTCGGGTTCGACAGCAACACCACCCCCGAGGCCATGAACGCCATCGCGCGGAACGCCATGCGCTTCCTGCCCTGGGTCGAGGACCTTGACGTCATCCGCAGCTTCGCGGGCCTGCGGCCCTGCTCCCCCGACGGGCTTCCGATCCTGGGGACGGTCAAGGGGGTAAAGGGGTTCTACCTGGCGACCGGGCATTCTGGGGACGGGGTATGCCTGGCCCCCATCACCGGGAAGCTCCTGAGCGAACTGGTCCTGGACGGTGAGACGAGCCTGGACATCGAACCCTTCTCCCTTTACCGCTTCAAGTGAGGGGAAGAGCGGGCCGAGCGCCGCGGGGCCTGGACGGTAATGGTGTCCGGCGGGAACATTCTTTCGCGAAGATATCCCCCAACGCAAGGCGGGCGGTCATGCGCCGGAAGCGGAGAATGGGGTAATATCTTAAGCGCGGGCCGCTTCCGCCAGGAGGTAAGTGGGCATGAGGCGGGAGGCGGTCGGCGCGGCGTTTGCCGGTGAGCGGCGCGCGAGGGACGCGCGTACCGGGAGTGTTGGCGTAAGCGAGGCGGGCTCTTTACGGAGACGCTGCTGGAAAGCGGGAAGGTGACTTGAAGGTACTTTTCGTCTACCCGGACTACAAGGTCAACGTGGACCCGTACAGCGGGCGCATGCTGGGGGTGGAGGAGGGCGGCTGGTACATGGAGGGGGTGGCAAGCCTCTCCGCGGTGCTCAAGGAAGCGGGCCACGAGGTGGGGCTCTATCACCTGACCTCTCCCGTGGAAAGGGAGGAGTTCCAAGCCGCCTTGCGGCGTGAGGGACCGGATCTGCTGGGGTTCGTCACCATGACCAGGGAGTATCCCCAGGTGAAGGAGTACGTGGGGTGGGCCAGGGATTGCCTGGAGGTCCCCGTGATCTGCGGGAGCTATCACCCCACCACCCTGCCCGAGGAGGTCATCGCCACGGAGGGCGTGGACATGATATGCCGCGGGGAGGGCGAGGAAGCCCTGCTGGAGTTGGTAAGAAGGATGGACGCGGGGGAGGATTACCGGGACACCGCGAGCATCTGGGTAAAGGATGGTGGGGAGGTGCGCCGCAACCCCGTGCGGCCGCTCATCGAGGATATCGATGTCCTCCCCCTCCCGGACTTCGCCGTCTTCGATTTCTCCAGGCTCATCTCCACCCGCATCAACACCGGGGTGGTCATCCTCTCCCGCGGGTGCCCCTACAGCTGCACCTATTGTTCCAACAAGAAGATGCGCGATATATACCCGAACAAGAACCGCTATTCCCGCTTCCACAGCCCGGAATACAGCATCGAGTATCTCAAGAAGCTCCTCTCCATCTGCCCGCAGATCCAGTATCTTAATTTCCGCGACGACATCCTTCCCTGGAAAGGTGGTTGGCTGGAAAGGTTTACCACGCTTTACCGCAAGGAGATAAACCTCCCCTTCATCTGCAATTACCGCGCAAACCTTGTCACCCCGGAGGTGGTGCGCATGCTGAGGGAGGCGGGTTGCTACCAGATGTTCTTCGGCGTGGAGAGCGGGAACGATTTCATCCGCAACCAGGTCCTCAACCGGCACATGTCGAGAGAAAAAATATTGGCGGCCTTCACGGCGTGCCGGGAAGCGGGCATCAAAACGGTGGCCTACAACATGGTCGGCCTGCCCTACGAGGACAAGTCGCGGGTCCTGGATACCATCAAGCTGAATGCCGAGATAATGGCGGACCATTCCCTGAGCCCCATCTACTACCCCTATCCGGACACCGTCCTTTTTGAGACGGCGGTGGAGGAGGGGTGGGTCCCTCCCGTATATGACTACCGGGAGGACCGCTTCGTGGACCAGCCCACGCTTCCTCGCGAACAGCTGTACTTCGCGCGCTATTATTTCCGGCCATTCGTGCGCCTATACCGCGCGCTCAAGAGCCTGCCGGGGCCGCTTGGACCGTGGCTGGAGAGATGGGTCGACAAGATATTCGTGAGCCCGCGCCTTCCCCATGCCGCCCTGGTAAGGGCGGCACGCTCCCTGGAGAAGGCGCGCAAAGGGGTCAAGGAGCAGTTCAGCCGCCGGGCGCCGGGGCTGTACCTTTTCGTGCGTGACAGGGTGCGAGGCGTCTCCCGCCGCAAGGGAGGGACGCCCGGCGTTTGACGCGGCGAGAGGGATGGCGTGCACGATGCGCCCTTTCGCGACCTGGAGGCCGATATGGCGAATTGTGTCAGCTGCGGCAGGGAAATAGAGCCGGGCAGCCTCTTCTGCGACCAGTGCTACGCAAAGATGAAGGGGCGGCGGGGTCCCCTGCGCGACATCGCGGGGACCGCGGCAGGAAAGCAGGATGCGGGCCGGCCAGCGGGCGCTGCCGAGGAAGGAGCAGCCCCCCCGCCGGCAGCGGCGGCGAGGAGGGCAAGCGGATACCTGACCCCTGCGGACCAGAAGAAGGTCGTCTCCATCCGGCCAGACCTGGATAAGAACGCAAAGGAGAAGCACGGCAGAAGCAAGAAGAGGTTCACCATCACCATCACTTTCAGCGAAAGAACCTACCAGATGCTATATCGCCTTAGCCGCAGGAAGGGCGGGAAGGAAGCGGGTGTGACGGCAGCGGGCGGGGAAGAGAAGGCTCCCGCGCCCGCTGAGAGCAAGCCGGCGCGCCGCCGCAAGGGCCTGTATGGCCGCCCTGCGCTGACGGCGGTGGGCGGCGGGAAGGTTGCGGGGTACGAAGGGAGGACGAAGGCAGTGGGGTTAAAGGGCTGGATCGCTCACCGCGAAAGGAAATGGGACCGCAGGGATTACGGGGCGCTGGCCCTGGGGGCGGCAGCCGGTGTCCTCATACTCGCGCTGTCCTTCTTGGGCTGGTTGCGGGTGAGTTGGGGGGCGGCGGAAGGACCCTCCTTCTACGACGTTTCCATCAAGGGGATAGACCTGGGGGCCCTGGCTTACCTCATCATCGCGCTGGACGTGGCCGCCTTTCTTTACATCCCCGCCGCTCGGCTCTTAGGGCGTCGCCTGCGTCACCTGGATTTCGGGGTGGTGCTGCTGCTGGCGGGGATACTGATAATCATTATCTTCTATGCCGCCATAGCCCCCAACGACAGGATCATGGATATCGCCTACCGCCTCGCCGAACAGCGGGGTTTAGTGCCTGCGGGCGAGCTGGCCCAGAGGGAGACGCTGGCGTCGGCTTACCTCATGGCCCTTCTGGGCGTGCTCATGGCCTTCTCTGGGCTGGTGCGCCTCTCCGAGCGCAGGGAGACGGGAAAGGCGGGCGGAGGGGTGGCATAAGGCATGTCCGGTAACGAGAACGCCTACGACCTGTTGCAGGAGGCGCGCAAGCTGCTGGGCCAGCGCAAGCCCGCACAAGCCGCCTGCCTCCTGGAAAGGGCCAAAGCCATGGAGCCCCACCGCGGTTCCATCATCGAGGCGCTGGGGATCGCCTATTACAACAGCGGCCGCCACGAGCAGGCCTCCCGGGAATTCGAGGAAGCCCTCGAGATCGACCCCACGAACCATTACGCCCGTTTCGGCCTGGGGAGGTGCCTGCACCGCGCCGGCCAGCTCAGGTTGGCCATAGGCCAGGTTAAGCTGGCCGCGGCGATGGCCCCGGAGATGGAGCTTTACGGGGAGACCCTGCGCCGCCTGCAACGCGAGCTTGGGGCCCGCGGGGGTACGGGGGCATGAGCTCCGAGAAACGGCCGGCGCCGCTGGAGAGATACGACGTCCTCCTCATGGACATGGACGGGGTCATCTACCTGAACCGCGAGCCCATCCCGGAAGCGGTGGATTTCATCTCCGTGGCGCGCAAACGGGGGAAAAAGATCGTCTTTCTCACCAACAACTCCAAGTACAGCCGCGGCGAGTACCGGGAGAAACTGGCCGCCATGGGCGTCTCGGCGCGCGAGGAGGACATCCTCACCTCGGCAGGGGCGGCGGCGCAGTTCCTGCTGGAGAACTGCGAGCTGGAAGGGCGCTCGGCCTACCTTATCGGAGGAAAGGGGTTGCGCGAGGAGATCGGGAAGACAGGCCTGCGCCTGCTGCCGGGAGAGGAGGGGGGGGCGGCGGACTACGTGATAGTCGGCTGGGATACGGAATTGACCTACGACAAGCTGCGCATCGCCTGCCTGGCGTTGCACCGCGGAGCGGTTTTCATCGGGACGAACGCTGACGCCACCTTCCCCTCTTCGGAGGGTTTATGGCCGGGGGCGGGGGCGATCCTCGCCGCCCTGGAGAAGGCGGCGGGCAGGGAGGCGCTGGTGGTGGGGAAACCAAATCTATTCATGATGCAGGCGGCGCTGCACCTCTCGGGTGGGCTCGCGGACCGCACGCTGATGATCGGGGATCGCCTGGAAACGGACGTCCTGGGGGGATGGCGCGCCGGCCTGGACACCTGCCTGGTATTGACCGGCGTTTCCGGGAGGGAGGACCTGGAGGGGTTTCAGCCACAGCCCGACCTGGTGGTGGAGAGCCTTTTGGAGTTGTTATGAGGGCGGCCTTGGCCAGGGAATGGACGCGCGAGCTGCACCGGCGGTGGCTGCCGGATGCACCCGACGGGCACGCAGCCTACATGGGCCTGCTCAGCGACCTCTGCCCCGAGGGAGGCCGCGTGCTCGATCTCGGCTGCGGCGAGGAGGCCTTTCTCTCCTTTCTCCTGCCGCGGGCGGAGGTGGTCGGCTTCGACCGCGAGGCCGTCTCCGGGCCTTATCATGCATACGTCCGTGCCGACTTGGAGAAGGAGCTCCCGCTGGAGGAGGGGAGCGCGGACTTAGTCGCCTGCAAGTTTCTCCTCGAGCACCTGAGCCAGCCCGCGCGGCTCCTGGCCAACGTCTTCCGCGTCCTCAAGCCGGGAGGGCACCTGGTGATCATGACCCCCAACGTGATTTATTACCCTTACGCGCTCAACCTCGCCCTCTCCCGCTTGCTCCCCCAGGAATGGCGCATGGGCTTGGTGGGGAAGCTGACGGAGAGGGAAAGCGGGGAGATCTACCCCGTCCACTACCGCTGCAACACGCCGCGCCGCATGCGCAAGGAACTCCAGGCAGCCGGCTTCGAGGTGCGGCGGCTGGAAACCTACGGAGACTTCCTGGTAAGCGCCTTCTGCCGTCCGGCCGGGTTTCTCGCCGTGGCCTACGAGGCGGCGGCGGCGCGGTGGGGGTGGCGCGAGGCGGGAGGGTTCATCGTGGCGGCGGCGCGCCGGCCCTGAGAGAAGAGGAACCGGCATTGCTTCCCCTCTACGACAGCAACCCGACCCGGCGCGTCCCCATGGTGACCATCGGTCTAGTGCTGGCCAATCTGGCCGTTTTCCTCTACCTGCTCATGCTCTCGGGGACCAGCAGCGACCTTTTTTACTACCGCTTTTCCGTGGTTCCCTGGGAGATAGCGCATGCAAGCAGGCTGCCCCTCGGCGCTCTCCAGCAGGCGCTCGGCTACCCCGTTTCCGCCGTGCCCTCCAAGCAGGTCTACCTGCCCCTCTTGACGTCCATGTTTCTCCACGACGGCTGGTTGCACATCCTGGGGAACATGCTTTATCTGTGGATATTTGGCAACAACGTGGAAGACGTCATGGGGCACGTGCCCTTCGTCGGCTTCTACCTGTTATGCGGGCTGGGCGGCATCCTCGCCCACGTCGCCATCTATCCCCAGAGCATAAGCTTCCTCTTGGGAGCGAGCGGGGCCATCTCCGGGGTCCTCGGAGCGTATATCCTGCTTTATCCGAGGGCTCTCATCTACACCGTTTTCCTCTTCTTCATCGTGCCCATACCCGCCTTCGTGGTCATCGGCTTCTGGATACTCCTGCAGTTCGTCGAGGGCGTCTCCTCCGTCGCGGGCGGTATGTCGGCGGGTACCGCCTGGTTCGCTCACCTGGGGGGCGTGGCCACAGGCCTTATCCTTACCGGGGTTTTCCTGCCCGCGCTGCGCCGCCGCCGCGATGCCTTGCTCGCCATCCCCCCGCGCCACTGGTTCCAGGGCTGAGGCGGGAAGGCGGCATCGCTTGGCGAAGGCCAAGCTCGCTTGCGCTTTGCCGCCACGCTGCCGGGCACGGTGACGTCGTGTACGGTGCGCTCTCGCCGCCTCGCCTGTCACCGGTAGGCGGCGAGCAGGATGGGGTAGGGGTTGACGGCAGGACCCCCACCCGGGTGGAACTCGAAGTGCAGGTGGGGAGGGCCCCCGAGGGCGTTGCCGGTGTCGCCCACGTAACCTATGACCGTGCCTGCGCTCACGTGGCCGGTGGCCCCGAAGCGCTGCAAGTGCATGTAGTAATAGACGTTGCCGTCGTCGCCGACAAGGCGTACGTAAAGGCCGGCGTTCTTGCCCTCTCCCTGGTTCACCGTGCCGGAGACGCAGGCCACGCAGGGCGTTCCCATGGCGGCGAAGATGTCGTTCCCCTGGTGTAGGTGGCCGGTGCGCGGCGCGTGCCAGTCGTTGGAGAAGGAGCACGGCCCCTGCACCGGGAAGACGAAGTTGCCGATGGGGGTACTCCGCGGCGTGCCGTAATAGAGGCCCTGGGTCAGCAGCTCGAGTATCTCCTTGTTCAGGCTATCGAGGAGCTTCTGCTGGTCCTGCAGGGATGCCTCCAGGGCTTGCCGCTTGGCGTTGACGGAAGCCAGGGTCTGCATCTGCTGCGTCTCCTTCTCCTCGAGCTGCCGCTGCCTCTCGCCGATCTCCTCGCGCAGCCGTTTCACCTCGCTGAAGATCTGGAAGTCGCGGCTGCCTATGTAGGAGAAGAAATCGTAGCGGCTTAGGAAATCGTCCAGGCTGGTGGATTCCAGGAGGAGCTCCAGCGAGCTGACTTCACCCGACTTGTAGATGGAGCGCAGCCTTTCGTTGAGGATGGTGCGGGCTCGCTTGTAATCGCGCTGCACTTTCTCCAGCTCTTCCTTGTTGCGCTCCACCTCGCCGCGTATTACCTCGTAAGCGTCCTTGGCGGCGTTATATTCCTGGGCCAGGCGCTGCGATTCCGCCTTCATGGCCTCTATCTTTCTCCTCACCCTTTCCGCCTCGGCCTGCTTTTCCTGCAGGGTGGCGGAGGGGGAGAGGGGGGAGGAGAGGAAAAGGAGAGACGAGGCCATGATCATGACCGCCGCCGTCCTGCATGCGGCGTGCCGACCACAGCGCCGGCCGTATCCTCTTCTGGTCATGTGGCGCATGGCTTCACTGCCTTCCTTTTGCTTCCCCGTTGCGATCTCCCGTCACTTTACCGGTCATTCATAGTATAGCAATAAATGGAGAGTCCGCTACCGCGGCCCCCAGGCGTTCCCCCGTCCTGTTGAACTTGCAATATATTGTTATCAAATCATATTATTGTTAATATTGTCAACATATGTAAAGATTATAGCGACTGCAGCAGTCGGCCAACTATTGTATGCTTGGCTAAACAGGCGGCCGTCGAGGCTTCTTTTCGCTTTTGGTGGAGAGGAAGGACGTGACCAAAGGCAACGTGGATGAGGGTAACGGGGCGGTCATAAGCGCCCGGGGTCTCGGCAAGGAGTTCAACGGCATCTGGGCCCTCAAGGGAGTGGACCTCTCCCTCGAGAGGGGCGAGACCCTGGGGGTGATCGGGCCCAATGGGGCGGGCAAGACCACCCTCATACGCGTGCTCACCGGCCAGATATCCCCCAGCAGCGGGGAGATCCACTGCGAGGGGAAGGTGGTGGATCCGGCGAGGCTGGGCTTTCGCATGCGCATCGGGCTGGTGCCCCAGGAAGCCTCCTTTTACGGCAGGCTCACCGCGCGGGAGAACCTGGCCTTGCTAGCGAGGCTCTACGGGTTGGCCGGGGAGGAGGCCGCTGCGCGGACGGACGAGCTCCTGCAGTGGTCCGGCCTCCTCGAACATTCCCGGCGGCAGGTGCGCTTTTTCTCCCGCGGGATGCAGCAGCGCTTGAGCCTCGCCATGGGGCTGGTGCACCGACCCGAGATAGTCTTCCTGGACGAGCCCACCTCGGGGCTGGACCCGGAGGCGCGCAGCGCGGTATGGGAACTTATCCTGCGCCTGCAGGAGGAGGGGAGAACGGTCTTCATGACCACCCACAACATGGAGGAAGCGGATCATATCTGCACCCGCCTGGCCATCCTGGTGAAAGGGGAGATAAGGGAGCAGGGCACCCCGCAGCGCATAAAGAGCCTCCTGGGCACGGACCGGGTGGAGCTGCGCCTGAGCGAGGAGAGGCAGGGCGAGCTGGAGGAGCTCTGCTCGTCGCTTGGCATTTACTGGAAAAAGGAAGGGGAGGCCTACGTGCTCACGGGGGTTGACCTCCCCGAAAAGCTGCCGGCCATAATATCCCGCCTCGCGGTGGGGCTGCGCGACATGCATTATCGCGAGGTTACCCTGGAGGACGCTTTCCTGCGCTTCATGCGGGAGGTGGAAGGTTGAGGGGCTGGAGGTCTCTCCTCGCCAAGGACTGGAAGATGGTGGTGCGCAACCGCATCCTCCTGGGGGTGCTCATCATCTATCCTTTCCTCATCATGGGGGTGATAGGGGCCGCCTTCCAGGAGACGGGCAGGCCGGTCCCCGTGGGCCTGGTCAACCTGGACGAGGCGAGGGAAGCGGGGAGCCTGTGGATATGCGGCGAATCGGGCAGCCCGGCGGGCTGGCGCAGGACGTTGCAGCGGCGGGCGGAGGATTTCGTGGCCTACGCCTCCGGAGAGGAGGCGCTCGCCGCCTTCGAGCGGGGCGAGGTGGATGCGCTCCTGCTGGTGGCGGAGAGCAGCGGGGGGGAGGAGTGGTGCGGAGCCCGCATAGCGAATGACCGGCTGGAGGCCATGGTCGGCGATCTCGAGGACGGCTGGCGAGGCCTGCGCTATTATGCGACGGCCGGCGAGGCCGAGTCCTCCCTGCGAGACGGCGAGTGCGACGCGGCCCTAGGGCTCTTAGGCAAGGCATATCCTTACCTGGCGGAGACGATCTGGCTGGAGGGGGAGAACTACGACGCCGCGAGGCTGCTGCGGGACTTCTCGCGCGACGTCATGGAGATCAGCGATTATGCCAGCGAGAAAGAGGCCCTCGCCGACCTGAGGTCGGGACGGCTGGACGCGGTGATCGTCATCCCCCCCGGGTTCATAAGCCGCCTGAAGACCCTGGAGGAAGTGGCCGGGGTGAAGGTGGTCATCGACCAGTCCAACCTGGTGAAGGCGGAGTTCGCGGAGACGGGCATCAGGGGTTTCCTCTCCCGCGTGAGCGAGAGGGTGGTGGAGGAGAAGATGCGGGCGGTGGTGGCCGGCCTGTACGTGCTGGTCACGGGGGGCGATTTCTTCGGGACCCAGGTGGTGGGCCTGCAGGAGATCGGGGATAACCTGAGGTCCATCCGTGATGCCGTAGCGGACCGACCGGAGCTGGCGGGCTTGGTGGAGCAAGGCATCGAACTCGCGGAAACCGTGGTCGCGGACATCGAGGACGCCGCGGCGTACCTGAGGGGCACCGCCCTTCCGGTGGACCTGGAGGTAACCTCGGTGGCGGGGAGGTCCCTGGCGGCCAAGGACGCCGTGGTGCCCTCGCTGGTGGCCCTATCCATGCTCTGGACGGGGGTCCTCTGCGGGGCCATCCTCATGGTGCTGGAGGACGAGGAGGGCATGCGCGTGCGCCTGCGCCTCACGCGCATGGGCCCCTTCGCCCTGGTGGGATCGAAGCTGCTTCTGGCCGGGGCCATCGTCTTCCTGCAGTCGGTGGTGATGCTGTTCCTCGCCGTGGCGGCTTTCGGCGCCTTCGCCTCCAGCATGCACCTCGCCCTGCTGACCACCGCCCTTACCGCCCTTTCCTGCATCGGCATCGGCCTGGTATTGGCGGCTTTCGCGCGGCAGGTGGCCGGGGCCGTCATCCTCAGCGTGCTGGTCACCTTCCCGTTGATATTCATGACCGGGGCGGTCTTTCCCCTCTCGCAGATGCCGCACTTCATGCGGGTGATCGCCCACGCCATCCCGCTCACCTACGCTCTCGAGGCCCTCTCGGGGGTCATGTTACGGGGAGAGAGCCTGGCGGATGTGGCCTGGAGGTTGGCGGTGCTCCTGGGGTTCGGGGTGGCGCTCCTGGGACTGGGATCGGCGCTGGTGCGGCGGAAATCGAGATGAGCGTGAAGGCGGCGCGCAGGTTCCTGGGGAGCTGTAATAAAATTCCAGGAAGGGGTGGCCGCAAGGGCGGGGATGTTCCGGATGCCCGATTACGTCTGTTAAAATAGCCGTGAGTCAGGGGCTGGAGGACAAAGGGGTGAAAGATGGAATATTTCAATCCTATGGAATGCATGGAGAGGGAAATATTGGAAGACCTGCAGCTGGAGCGCCTGCGCTCCACCGTAGACCGCCTCTACCGGGATGTGCCCTTCTACAGGAGGAAGCTGGACGATATCGGCTTCAAGCCCGGGGATATCGCGAGCCTGGACGATCTGCGGAGACTTCCCTTCACCACCAAGGACGACCTCCGCGACAATTACCCCTTCGGCCTTTTCGCCGTGCCCATGCGCGACATCGTCAGGATACATGCCTCCTCAGGGACCACCGGCAAGCCCACGGTGGTGGGGTATACGGCCGCCGACATCAGGACCTGGGCGGACCTGGTGGCGCGCACCATCGTGGCGGCGGGAGGCTCTCCGGAAGACATCGTCCACGTGGCTTACGGCTACGGCCTTTTCACCGGAGGCCTGGGGCTGCATTACGGGGCGGAGATGCTGGGGGCCACCGCCCTTCCCATGTCCGGAGGCAACACCAAGAGGCAGATACGCATGATGGTGGATTTTGGAAGCACAATCCTCTGCTGCACCCCGTCCTATGCCCTGAACATCGCGGAGGTCATGCGGGAGATGGGGGTGGCGAGAGACGAGGTAAGGCTCAAGGCGGGCATACTGGGGGCGGAGCCCTGGTCGGACGAGATGCGCGTGCAGATCGAAGAGGAACTGCGCATCTCCGCCCATGACATCTACGGCCTTTCCGAGGTAGTGGGTCCCGGGGTATCCATCGAGTGCGGCGAGAAGATGGGCCTGCACGTCTTCGAGGATTGTTTCATCCCGGAGATTATCGACCCCGACACAGGCGAGGTACTGCCCCCGGGGCAGGAGGGTGAACTGGTGTTCACCAACATAAACAAGGAAGGGCTGTCGCTTCTGCGCTACCGCACGCGGGACATCTCCTCCCTGAACGTCTCACCGTGCCCCTGCGGGCGTACGCACGTCCGCATGCGCAGGATAGCGGGGCGCACGGACGACATGCTCATCGTCAGGGGAGTCAACGTCTTTCCCTCCCAGGTGGAGGCGGTGCTCATGCAGATACCAGGCATCGCCCCTCACTATCAGCTGGTGGTGGACAGGGTGGAGAGCCTGGACGTGCTGGAGGTGCAGGTGGAGGTGACCCCGGAGGTTTTCTCCGACGAGATAAGGAGGCTCGAGGAGCTGGAGAGGAGGATACGGGACGAGGTCCAGAGCTACCTGGGAGTGAGCGTCAAGGTACGTCTCATGGAGCCGCGCTCCATCCAGAGAAGCGAGGGCAAGGCGGTGAGGGTCATCGACAGAAGAAAGATATAGAGGAGGTCGTGGGGTGAAGGTAAGGCAGGTTTCCGTTTTCCTGGAGAACAAGTCCGGCCGCCTGTACGAGGCGTGCAGGTGCCTGGCGGAGGCCGAGGTGAACATACGGGCCCTGGCCATCGCCGAGACCGCCGACTACGGGGTGCTGCGGCTCATCGTGAACGACCCGGACAAGGCCATACGGGTGATGACGGAGAACGCTTTCACGGTGAGCGAGACGGAGGTCATCGCGGTGGAGGTGCCGGACCGGCCGGGCGGGCTAGCAGCGGTGCTGGCTCCCCTCTATGACGCCAACGTGAACATCGAATACCTTTACTGCTTCGTGGAGAAGAGCGGGGAGAGCGCCGTCGTGGTCTTCCGGGTGGAGCAGATCGAGCAAGCCATACGAGCGCTGCAGGGGAGCGGGTTCACCGTCATGCGCGAGGAGGAAGTCTACCGCATCTAGATTCTTCGAGGGAGGCGAAAATGGCCATTCACACCAGCAGCCTGGAGTTCTCCACGCCAGGAAATTGCGAGATCGTCGACATCACCGGGCCAGTCCAGGAGAAACTGGCGGATTCCATGATCAGGGAGGGCATGCTCACTGTGTTCGTCCCCGGCTCCACCGGCGGGGTGATCACGCTGGAGTACGAGCCCGGCCTGGTGCGTGACCTCCAGGAGGCCTTCGACCGCTTGGTGCCGCGGGACAGGCCGTACCACCATGACCGTACATGGGGCGACGGGAACGGCTACAGCCACGTGCGCGCCTCGCTGGTGGGACCCACCCTGAGCGTGCCCTTCCGCGAAGGGCGCCTGGCCCTGGGGACGTGGCAGCAGATAGCCTTCGTGGATTTCGATAACCGCCCGCGCCGGCGGGTGCTCATCGTGCAGATAATGGGGGAGTGAGAGGGGAGGCGGTGGCGGAAGAGGATGGAGGGCAAACGGGCGAAGGGGAAGGGCGGAGGCCATTCCCGCGCGGGCCGGCTCGCAGGCGTCCCCTTCTGGGCGCGCATCCTCCTCTATTACCTGGCGCTCTACCTTCTCTTCCATTACCTTCTCCACTCCTATGCGCAGGATGTCCTGGAGCGGCAACTGGTAGGGACGAGGGATACCCTCCTCTTGACCTTAGCCATCATCGTGTACGTCATCTTCTGCGCCCTCCCCCCCTTTATCTGGAGCGGCAGCGGCGTTCGCCGTCCCCTCTCCCGCGCCGTCGAGTCCTTTGCCTGCTACGCGGCGGTGGTGCTGCTCCTGAACGTCCTTTTCCGCGCCATCGAGGACGGCGGCAGCGGTTACCTGTCGGGGCTCACCATGGGAAGACCGGCGTGGGGCAAGCTTCTCTCGACCTCAGCGCTGTTCCTCGCGTTCCTTGCCGCGGCGTTCATGGGCGCGAGGAGGGCGAGCGGCAAGGGGAAGGGGCGCAGGCGTTAAGCTCATCTTGAACAGTTGATTTTCCAGACTCCCAGGTAAAAGGGCGATTTTCACCTTCAGAAAAGGGCCGTGGCATT
>OGCI01001441.1_pt1 | contig 19821 bp, 19 predicted proteins | sample 1570021 | NCBI WGS metagenome assembly OGCI01 (sample SAMN06264664, study PRJEB24512) | hot springs metagenome | isolation source: Hot spring water | place: South Africa: Tshipise | collected 2015-06-21 | reverse complement strand
CCGGCGTCGGGGTCGTTCTCCGGCGTCACCAGCCCCGCCGGCGGGTTGTTCACCCGCTCCTTGTCGCGGTGTTCGTACGATTCGATAGGGCGCTTACTTTCGGTCGTCTTCTTTTGTTTCATCGCGTCCTTCCTGTTTGCCATTTCATGGGCTTGTTTGTGAGGCAAAGGGCATGCAGTATGCACAGAGGCCGGTCCTGCAGGCCGGATCCAGAAAGCGCGCGTCAATCCGCTCGGTCTCCTGTTTCACCAGGTCGAGCACGGCGTTGGCGATTTCCAGCGGCGGTAACACCTCGGCAAATTGGGTGACCCATTCTTTTGATTTGACGTGTAGATTCATGGTTCCAATCTGTGGGCGGAATACGTGGTAAACTCCTGCGCGGCCTGCGTCTGCGCCAAAAACGCGCCCTGTTTCAGTGCATCCTTCACCGCGCGCGGCAGGTCTTCAGCGATGAAGCGCTCGATGACCGCCCGCTTGTGATTCATGATGCGGTAGATGCAGAAATCGAGATCGGCAGAATCGAATTGGAAAAGTTCGCGCAGGAGGCACTGAAATGTGCGTAGAGAGTCATTCATGTTCTGACGTTTCTCCCGAAAGTATTATACACATCGGGGAGCGGTCAGGGGGGCCATGCGACCTCCGGTTAGGGGGTGGTCGCAGCGGGGTTTTCGCGGTCGAACGCCCAACGGACGGGGTTGGCCGCGATGCAGTGGCGGATGCGGTGCAGGGAATTGTCGTCGCGGATGATGTGTTCGAAATAGGTGCGTTGCCAGACGGGGCCAACCACGCCGTTTTCCCGCATGATTTTCGTCACGCCGATTTTGAAACCGCGCACGATGGAACCGATGGTTTTTGACGTGCCGCGGGGTAGGGGCGAAAAATTTTTCTCCCCTACGATTGTTTCCACAATCCACAAAATGCCGTGAACGTGATTGGGCATAATCACGAATTCATCCAATCGCGCGTGGGGGAAATGGTAGGGGATGGCACGCCAACATTGTTTCGCCGCGCGCCCATATCATTCAACCGCATTTCTCCATCCACCACCTCGCCGAACAGACAGGCCCGATCCAGCGTGCACAGCGTGATGAAATACGCGCCTGGTTGGGCATTTTTAGCGAAATCAAATGGTACGCCACCATATAATGTCCCGTTTCTTCTCCGTGCAAGACTTATTACGTAGAGTCAAACAACGTCACTGGATTCCGGCTTAAGCCGGAATGACAGCCCACACTAATCCCAGAATATCCAATAATCTATAGTTGGGTTCCCCGTGCAGGCATTGTATCCGGCTCGAAGGGTCAAGTCAATTGTGCGATTTCGCCGCCCACGATGCGTCGTCATCTGCCCCGGCTATGGATGGTAAAATACCAAAATGTCCGAAAGAAGGTTGATCATCAGAGGTGCGCGACAGAACAACCTCAAGAACATCGATCTCGATCTGCCGCACAATCGGGTCATCGCGATCACCGGCGTCTCCGGTTCCGGCAAGTCTTCCCTCGCCTTCGATACGGTCTTCGCGGAGGGACAGTGGCGCTTCATCGAGTCCCTGTCGACGTACGCCCGTCTCTTTCTCGAAAAGCTGGATCGTCCCGAGGTCGATGAAATCCACAACATACGGCCGTCGATAGCCCTCGAGCAGAAGAATCCCGTTCGGGGGTCTCGCGCCACCGTCGGAACACTCACCGAACTCTCCGATCTCTTCCGGCTCCTCTACGCGAAGGTCGCAACCCCCTTTTGTCCCCGCTGCGGGACGGAGATCCGTGCGTGGGATGCCGGCCTCGTGAAGGCCGAGTTGCTCGAACACTACGCCAACGAAAGGGCGTTGATCATATTCGAAAGCGGCGAAACCGTGGAAGAGCTGAGGAAACGCGGATACCACAGGGTCTTGCTCGATGGCGAGGTGGTCGACCTGTCGGATCCGCGAAGAACGGCGGGGCACGGCGGCTCTATTGACGGACGAGAATCGGCTGTGTTGCACGAAAGGGGACGGCCGAGTTCACAGGCAACGACGCTGGCGGATCAGCATGGCGTCGACGTCGTCCTCGACAGGGTTGTTATCAGAGACGTAGCCCGCCTTTCCGATTCGATCGAGATGGCCTGGCGCGAGGGGAATGGCCGGCTGAAGGTTGTCCTCGTTCGCGAATCCGGATTGACCGACCTCGTTTTTTCCTCGCGGAACGCGTGCGATTCCTGCGGAGGAGAAATTCCACCTGCGTCACCCCTTCTCTTTTCTTTCAACCATCCGGTGGGAGCGTGTCCCGAATGCAAAGGGTTCGGCAATATCCTCCGTTATGATGAAGACCTCGTCGTTCCCGACAAGAATCTCTCGATCGCCGAAGGGGCGGTCGATCCATGGAACAAGTACGCGTACCGGTGGTGGGCGGAGCAGATGATGAGGCATGCGCGAAAGGCCGGACTGGACATCAAAAAACCGTTCAAGGACTTGACAGAAGATGAAAAGAAACTCGTGTTTAAAGGCGGGAATGGATTTTACGGAATCGACGATTTCTTCGAGACGATGGAGGGCAAGCGGTACAAACTCCATGTCCGCGTGTTTCTGAGCAGGTACCGTCAGCCCGTTCCGTGCCCCCTCTGCGGCGGGAAAAGGCTCAAGAAAGAAGCGCTCGCGTACAAAATTTCCGGTTTCGATATCGCCGACCTCAGCATGCTGAAGGTTTCGGACCTCTCCGCGTTCTTCAGGGATGTCCGTCTCTCTCTCTTCCAGAGGGATGTTGCGAAAGAGATCCTCCGGCAGATAAACCTCAAAATTGCGTTCCTCGAGAGGGTCGGCCTCGGATACCTGAGCCTGAGCCGCGAAGGGAGGACGCTCTCGGGGGGCGAGTATCAGAGGGTGAATCTCGCGAACCAGATCGCGTCATTCCTTACGGGAACCCTCTATGTGCTCGATGAACCGACCGTGGGGCTGCACGCGAGAGATACGGAGATCGTCGCGGGAATCATGTCGGAGCTCTCGCGGCTCGGCAACACCGTTCTCGTCGTCGAGCACGACAAGAGCATCATTGCGTCCGCCGACTGGGTGGTGGAGCTGGGACCGGGCGGGGGCGATCAGGGGGGAGAGGTCGTCTTCTCGGGTACGAGGGATGCCTTCCTCGCATCGAACACGCTCACCGCGCGCTTCGTGAAGGGCGAGGCGAAGGTATCGTTCGCTTCGGGGAGGCGGCGGAACGGCGACGGCAGAAAGTTATTCCTCTTCGGTGCGTCGGGGAATAATTTGAAGTCGGTCGACCTCGCGATCCCCGTCGCGACCTTCACGACCGTCACCGGCGTTTCCGGGTCGGGGAAGAGCAGCCTCATCGTGCAAACCCTCTACCGCATTTTTGCGAGGGAATTCCGTATCGAACAGGCCATGCCGCTCCCGTACGAGAGGGTCGAAGGCCTGGAGCATTTTCGGGGGGTAAAACTCATTTCGCAAGCACCGATCGGGCGGAGCCCCCGGTCGAATCCGGTTACCTACCTCAAGATATTCGATCTCATCCGCGCCCTTTTCGCGCAACAGCCGGAGGCGCGGGCGCTCGGATACGGACCGGGTTACTTTTCTTTCAATGTGACGGGCGGGAGATGCGAGGCGTGCAAGGGCGCAGGGTATCAGAAGATGGAAATGTATTTTTTCGAGGATCTCTTCGTGACGTGCGATGTCTGCCACGGCAAGCGGTACAAACAGGACGCGCTCCGGATTCTCTACCGGGGACGGAATATCCACGACATCCTCCGGGCGACCGTCGAGGAAGCGATGGAGATATTCAAGGACACTCCGAGAATCGTGCAGAAATTGGCGCTCCTGAAGGATATCGGTCTCGGGTATATCCGGCTCGGGCAGCCCGCCACGGCGCTCTCGGGGGGAGAGGCGCAGAGACTCAAGATCTGTGCGGAGATGATGAACATGCCGGTGCGGGCACGGTCGGGGGGCAAGGCCGAGAGGCGGAAGGGGTACCTCTATATCCTCGACGAGCCGACGATCGGGCTCCACTTCCGGGACGTTGAAGCGTTGATCGATATCCTCCGGAGACTGGTCGACGCCGGGAATACCGTCGTGGTGATCGAGCACAATCTCGACGTGATCCGAGCGTCGGACTGGGTGGTCGACCTCGGACCTGATGGGGGAGATAGAGGGGGGAGAATACTTTTTTCAGGGAGGCCCGAGGATATCGTCAACATCAAAGAATCGCACACCGGCAGATATCTGCGGGAGGCGTTCGCCTAACAGTGCGCCGCCGATCGAAAAAGAGAACGTAGTCATTCTTTGGTATCGGATCCGCAGGCTCCTTTGCTCGTCTTGATCGCAAAACCGGGCACGCCTGTTTTGAGCACGGAATCGATTTCTTCGCTGCTGTCGAATCCCATGATGCGCACCTTGTAGAAACCGCCCTGTCGGCAGATCGTGACTTTTTTCGCCGGTACCTTTTTCTGCAGGTCGTCTCTGAATGCCAGAGCGGCGTCTCTCGTCCTGAACGCACCCGCCTGCAGCGCATACGCGGTCTGTCCACGATTCTCCTTCGCCAGCGGTGAAGAACGTCCTCCTCTTGGGGTCTCCTCGCCCATCTCACGACGTTCCTCTGATGCCTCTGGCGCGTGGTGCGACGCCGGAACCGCCTCCGGGGAACGGGCGACGTATGCGTCTTTCCTCTCGGCAGCGACGCCGAGCGTCAAGGGGATGTCTTGACGGGATTGTCCCTGGCGGTCGCCGGTATGCGGCATCGGTCGCCACGACCAGGACGCATCCGATACTCTTCCGGTCGGGACCGCGTCTTTCGGCAGATGACCGATGAACGGGCTTTCCGGAAATTGTTCGCAGAGGCAGGCGAATGTCCGCATGGCTTCCTCTCTACGATCGGTTTGGAGCAGAGATTTCCCGAGCCAGAAGAGGGCGGCATCCTTTGCGGAGCTGTCGGGGAATTCCTTCAGAAATCTCGTGAACCCATCGACCGCTTTTTCCGGCTGGTATGAAAGGTAGGCATCGTAGGCGTCGTCGAAGAGCTGAGACTCGACGAAAGACGCCCCCGGCGTTGTCCCGGGACATACGCCGCCGACGAGCGGTATGAAACAGATGAGCAGAGCTATCCTTGTGCCGCAGAAGATCACGCCCTGAATGCGGTCATCGTTCGTCGTGCATGATGTCTCCTCTTTTTACCCGATGCGCGCTGCCTGAATCAGCGCCACCTTCCTCTCCCCGTGCGGCATTGCCTCTCGACGAGCACTCTCTTACGGCTCTTTTTTCGTGAAAAAATTGAGGAGAAATTCGGCGTCTTTCGGTGGGAGGTCGAACTTCAGACAGGCGTCGTTTATGAGCTTCGAAAGATCGGCGTTGGGATTGTCGAGCCGCTCGTCGGATATCCATTTTACCGCCCGTCTCAATTGCTCGCCTTCCGGAAGAATACTCATGGCTCGGTCTCCTTCCTCTCGGGGTACACGCATCAATGGGGTACGAATCTTCGACACCCGCACGGCACGTCCCGTAGTGAGTGCTCATATAATAGCATGACGGGCGTTCTTTGGAACATTTCGCGACGACGGCGGCGTGATGCGCGATCGCATCCTCCCGGGCCGCTTTCGAACCTGCGTTCTTCAGCGCCGCGAGAAATAGTTCTTCTCCCATTCGAGAGCCGCCTCCAGCTCGCTGAATTTCCTCTCCTGTTCGCGGAAAGCGGGACCGTGAAGTCGCCTTCTCCCGTTTTTCCGTTCGGTCGGGAGGACACTGTGGAGCATCTCGTGATAGACGATGTAGCGCACGAAGAAGTCCGGCACGTCTTTCCTGTCAAGAATGGGGTTTATGACGATGGTATTGGTGTGGCTACTGAAACTGCCGAGAATGCGTCGTCGCACGGACCGTCGGCACTGTTTCCTGCCCCACCGTATCGTCGCCGAGACGCGGCCGCCGAAATAGGTTTCGTTGAGCGTTCGGAAGAGCCTCCCGATGTCATGGAACCTTCCGGGTGTGGACGTCTGGCTCGGTTTGTGGTTTTTCTTATCGGTCCTCGTTCTTATGCACTGAGCATTCTGACGGATATGCCGCCGGATGAGCGGCGTGCGACGCTTCTTCCTCCCGATGAATTCGGCTATCTCCGATTTGACATCCGCGTCGGCGTGGAGGAACATCCAATGCATGCGAAGATTGATCACGGCATTGCCGGCACGGAACGAAAGGAGCGTGTGCGTGTTGTTCGTGACCGTGAGGGCAACGCTCTTCCCGGTCTTCTCCTCGAGGAATATCCTGAGAGAGTCGATCGCGCGTTGGTATGGCACATCGAGCCGATGCATCGTGCGTTCCATTATAACGAAAGGGGAGGCGCGCAAAACAGCGTGACCGAGCACTCAAGGCGGAGAAGGAGAAGGAAACCCGGTATGCTCATGTATAATTAAGGAAAGCCGCGGGAGTTTTTGGGCTCACGGCGCGCGGCGCCATCGCACGATATGAACTCGGAAGGAAAAATCACGAAGATCTCCCCATCCCATTCCCAGGGGGCCTGCTATTACCTCGAGATCGACCTCCCGGCGCTCCTCCGCGAAGGGCATGAGGAGGCCCCCTCGCCTGTCACTGAGGAAACGCGCGAGAGGTACTCCACAGAAATAACGTTGTGCTCCGAACTGACCGACACTCTCCCGCGGGAGGTGATCGAGGTTCTCCTTCAGCAGATGGAGTTCAGGCGCCTGCCGCAGGGCGTCCGTTTCATTCGGCAGGGCGAGGAAGCGGACAGGTTTTACCTCATCCTGAAAGGGACGTGCGTCGTTCGCATCGAAAAAGACACTGTCGAGTATCCGATAGCGCGGCTCGGTCCCGGCGAGCTCGTCGGGGAAATGGCGGTTTTTACGGGCGAGAGGTGTAATGCGAGCGTCGACGCGCAAACCGATATGGACGTGCTGACGATGTCGCGGGAGCAGTTCGACGATCTTTCGAGGCGGTTTCCTGACTTCAGGCGGTACTTATCCGAGATCGTCACGCGTCGCCTGAGCGAGTCGAGGATCACGGCTGAAAAGAAGATAGGCAAATATGTCATCACGGAAAAGATCGGCGACGGGGGCTCGAGCATCATATACAAGGGGGTTCACTCTCTCCTCAAGCTGCCGGTTGCGATCAAGATGCTCAAGCATGAAATGGCCATGGATCCCGAGTTCATCGGGATTTTCTCGAACGAGGCGCGCGTGATCGCACAGTTGAACCATCCGAGGATCGTGCGCGTCTACGATATCGAGGAATTGTACCGGACGGTATTCATCGTCATGGAGTATCTCGATGGCGTCTCTCTGAGACAGGTGCTCGACAGCGGTTCTCGCATACCCCTAGCGAAAGCTCTCGACATCGTTCTCCAGGTCTGTGAGGGCCTCGAGTACGCTCACCGCTCCGGGATCATTCACCAGGACGTCAATCCGAGGAACATCTTTCTCCTTCCCGATGGCACCGTGAAGATCATCGATTTCGGCCTGGCCTGTCGCGTGGGGAGTGTCGATACGAATTTCCTCTTCCCCGGAACGATCTACTACATTTCTCCTGAGCAACTCAAGGGAGACCCCGTCGATGAGCGGACCGACATCTATTCGCTCGGGGTGACCGTTTTCGAAATGGTGACCGGGTCCCTGCCGGTGTCCGGCGACGATATGAAGACGCTCGTCAACTGGCACCTGCACGAAGAGATCGGCGACACCCGCGCGTCTTTTCCCGACCTCCCTGAAGAACTCCACGCATTTTTCATGAAATCGATCCGGAGAGACCCTGCCGAACGGTTCCGCACCGTTTCGGACGCGGTTGCCGTGCTCAAGCCGCTTGCCGAAAGATTGAGAGTTTCTTCCGGGTCGGCGGTGTGCGCGCCCCAGAAAATGATCGGGATGTTCCTCGTGTATCAGGAGGGACAGCAGCTCGTCCTCAAGCGACTGATCGAGGAATTCGACCGTACCGTGCGTGAAGCCGGCGCGCTCTTGAAAATCACTTACGTTGAGGACTGAGGCGACGCCCCGATGAATAGGTCCGATTCCCTCCTCGACATTCTCTCCCGCGACCGCCGGCTCGTTCGATTACCCGAGAGCGGAAAGGCCGTGTTCATCGGCGACACGCACGGGGATTTCGATGCGACGGAGACCGTCTTTCGCACATTTTTCAAGCCCGGGTACGTCCTCGTCTTTCTCGGAGATTACGTGGACAGAGGCGATCACTCGTTCGAAAATATCTCCTTTCTCCTCGAGAAAAAAAAGGAGACGCCCGACAGGGTATACCTCCTCGCAGGCAACCACGAGGGGTACTGTTCCGTGCCGTTCAGCCCGGCCGATTTCTGGGAAGGCCTTTCGCCGAAGGAGTACGAGTATTTTTCGGAGATCTGCAAGGCCTTCCCGTTTGCAGCGGTGACACGGAACGGCCTCTGCGCCGTCCACGGTGCAACGCCCGATCTCGAGAATGTCGATGCCATTGATTCGATCGAACTCTGTAGCGAGCACTGGGTGCAGATGACATGGGGCGACTTCGTGGAGCGGCCGGGCGAGTTTCTTGGCGATCGGGGCGGGAGACCTACGTTCGGAGAGGACTATTTCCTCCGCACGATGGAGCGGCTCGGCATGAATGTCCTCGTCCGGTCTCACCAGCCCCACATCGCACCGGTGATCTTTCAGAAACGGTGTTTGACGCTCATGACGTCGTACTACTACACGTTCGATCGGCGGATCGCGATCGCAGACCTCGAAAAACCGGCGATACGGACGGTCGATGACCTGGAGATCATCGAGATTTAAGGCTGCAGCGAAACAGAAAAAGTGGAGGTGCCATGAATGCAGGCGAACTCATTATTGCGAGAGCGAAGGATGACGTCCCGCTCCTCGCGCATATGGCGAATCGACATGGTCTGATCGCGGGGGCGACGGGAACCGGCAAGACCGTGACCCTCCGCGTGATGGCGGAGAGTTTCAGCGAGATAGGTGTCCCCGTCTTCATGGCGGACGTGAAGGGCGACCTGTCGGGCGTTGCAGTGCCCGGCGGCGACAACGCGAAGGTGAAGGAGCGGGCCCGGCAACTGGGGCTCGATGAATTTTCCTATCGGGGCTACCCCGTCATCTTCTGGGATGTGTTCGGAGAACTCGGGCATCCCGTTCGGACAACGGTATCCGAGATGGGGCCGCTCCTCCTCAGCCGGATCCTGCACCTCAACGAGGTCCAGAGCGGAGTGCTCAGCCTCGTCTTCAAGATCGCGGACGATCACGGAATGCTCCTCCTCGACCTCAAGGATCTCCGCGCAATGGTGCAGTTCGTCGGAGAAAATGCCGCGCAATTCACGACCGCGTACGGAAATATTTCTGCGGCGAGCGTCGGAGCAATTCAGCGAAGCCTCCTTGCCCTCGAGGAGCAGGGCGGGAGCATGCTGTTCGGCGAACCGGCACTGAACCTCGCCGACATTATGCAGACGGACGCCGACGGAAAAGGCTATGTCAATATCTTTTCCGCCGAAAAACTGTTCCACTCACCCCATGTCTACGCGACCCTCTTGCTGTGGATGCTTTCGGAACTGTTCGAGCAACTCCCGGAGGTGGGAGATCCGCCGAAGCCGAAGCTCGTCTTCTTCTTCGATGAAGCGCACGTGCTGTTCGAGGATATCCCGAAGATACTCGTCGACAAAATAGAACAGGTCGTACGGCTCATCCGGTCGAAAGGCGTGGGTGTCTACTTCATAACCCAGAACCCTCTCGATCTTCCCGATGCGGTGCTCGGACAGCTCGGCAACAGGATACAGCACGCGCTCCGTGCGTTTACCGCGAAAGACCAGAAAGCGGTCAAGGCTGCGGCGGAAACGTTTCGTCAGAATCCCGTGCTCGATACGCAGAGGGCGATTACGGAGCTCGGCGTCGGAGAAGCGCTCGTGTCGTTTCTCGACGGCAAAGGTTCCCCGTCGGTTGTGGAGAGGGCGTTGGTTATGCCGCCGAGAAGCCGTCTGACGCCTTTGGAAGCGAGCGAGCGGTCCCGGATTATCCATCAGTCGGTCATCGCGGGACACTATGAGAAGGTGGTCGACAGGGAATCGGCATATGAGACGTTGAGACAGCGGGCCGAGGAACTTGCGAGAACCCAGCAGGAGATGGCAACCTCCGAAGAACGGGCACGACAAAAATCTCAGGGCAGGACTATTTTCGAAGCCGTCGCAAAGAGCGCTGCTCATGCGATCGGCAGCCAGATCGGACGTCAGATCGTGAGAGGCGTGCTCGGTTCTCTCCTCGGGGGCAGGAGAAAGTGAAAGGAGCGGAGATGGAAGAGACGAAGAATATCGCCATGAAGATTTTTCACGCGTACGAGGACTCCTATCTCGACAAGGAGAAGCGCAAACTCTTCGAGACCCTTTTCGACACCTACCTCTCACGCGTCGATCATTCCGGGACGATGGAGGTCTACGATGCCGTCATTGCCCTTGCGCAGCAGTACCCGAATGATTTCGATGACATGCTGCGGCGGATGAAAGAGTCCGCTCTCTTCCCCGAAACGTGAGCGTCCGGTATCGAAGGGTCAGGAAAAGGCGACGTCCAGTATCATCATCACCGAGAACCCGATCATCGAACCCGCGGTCGCAATGTGGGTGTTTCTGTCTCGCTGCGACTCGGGAATGAGTTCCTCGATGACGACGAACATCATAGCCCCTGCGGCGAACGAGAGCGCGTACGGCAACACCGATTGGATGGAGAGGACGGCTGCGGCTCCGATGACGCCCGCCACCGGTTCGACAACGCCCGACAATTGGCCGTACCAAAAACTTTGAGCGCGAGAGAGTCCCTCTCGTCTAAGCGGGGCGGAGACCGCGAGACCTTCGGGAAAGTTCTGGATGCCGATCCCGATCGCGAGGGCGAGGGCGCCCGGGAGGGTTGCCGAGGGGACTCCTTCCGCGACCGCCCCGAACGCGACGCCGACGGCAAGGCCTTCCGGAATGTTGTGGAGCGTGATCGCGAGCACGAGCAGGGTACTGCGCCGCCAGTTGGTTTTGATGCCCTCCGCCTCCTCGATGGGATATCCCAGATGCAGGTGCGGGAGGATCGCGTCGATACCCCTGAGGCAGAGACCGCCGAGCATGAACCCCACGACTGCCGGCAACCACGCAGGGACGGACTTCTCTTCTGACATGGCGAGGGCGGGGAGGAGGAGCGACCAGATGCTCGCGGCGACCATGACGCCGGCGGCGAAGCCGAGCATTCCGTCGAGGAGTTTCTTGTTCACCTGTTTCGTGACGAACACGCCTGCGGCGCCGAGGGCGGTCAGGCCCCACGTAAAGCACGTCGCGAGGAGCGCCTGGAGAACCGGATGGAGATTCCCGAATGACTCGATCATGGCTTATCGTATCGTCGGCTTTTCTTTGCCCATCGTCACCGAAATGCGCGTGCCGCGGCCGGTCGCCGAATCGATCTCGAGCGTCGCGCCGATGGCCAAAGCGCGCTCCCTCATGTTCATGAGGCCCCATCCGCCCGTACTGCTATCGGATCGGAGCAGAGCGGTATCGAACCCTTTCCCGTCATCCGCTATTTCGAGGAAAACCCTTTTATCCTGTTGCTTGAGCTGGACGGATACGTTCCGTGCCCCGGCATGCCGCGCAACGTTCGTCAGTGCCTCCTGGAAGATCCGGTAGAGGGTGACTTCCGCGAATTCGGGGAGCCTCGGCATGTTTTCGTCGCCCTCCACCCGCACGCGAAGCCCGGTGCGTCGGGAGAAAGAGTCCCCATGGGATTGCATCGCCGCAAGCAATCCGAAGTCATCGAGTACAGGCGGGTGAATGTCCGCAACGAGGCGGCGTATGGTCTCCTTCATATCGGAAAGGATTCCGATTGCGTCGTCCAGCCTTCCCCGCACGTGCCCCGGGGACACGTCGGCGGACGGACTCATAAGGGAACTCAGTGTCAGGCCGAGAGCGGCGAGGTTCTGGCCGATGCCGTCATGGAGTTCCTGCGCGATGCGCTGGCGCTCCCGTTCCTGCATCTCCGTGAGGCGTCTCGCGAACTTTCGCGACTGATCACGTGAGATCCTCAGGTGTTCTTCCGATTGCATCAGTCGCCGGACTTCGAGGGCCCGGCGAAGGACGGGCCTCACGATCTTCCAATCGACGGGCTTCGTGATGTAGTCGAAGGCGCCCTCTTTCATCGATTCCACCGCGGTCCGAACCGTCGCATGCCCGGTGACGAAAATACAGAGGAGAAGCGGATCGATTTCTTTCGCTTTCTTCAAGAGAGCGATGCCGTCCATTTCGGGCATCATGAGGTCGGTGATGAGGATATCGCTCCGGCGCATCCTGAGAAAGTCGAGGGCGTCCCGCCCGGACGAGAATCCGTGGACGCGATAGCCGAGTTCGGAGAGGAAGTCGCGGATGCCGCCGAGAGATGCGCTGTCATCATCGACGACGACGATGGTTCCCGCCGGCACTGTCTGCATGTCAGGGGGCGATGGGCATCGCTGCGCTTATTCCTGCAGCGACAGGACGGACGTCATTCTCTGCACGAGGATGGGGATGTCGCGATCCCGGATCGTCCGCGCATCGAGGATGAGCGAGTCCTCCTTGATCCGCGCGATGATCGGGGGATTGCCCTTCCGCAGCGCTTCTTCGAGTTCGTTCACGGACATCGTTTCTGTGCTCACGGCGGCGACGAAGGTGGGGAGGTCCCTCTCGGGCAGTGCGCCACCACCGGCTCTCGAGACATCCCTCATCACCTCGATGCGAACGCTCTCCCCCAGCTTTCTTTTGAGGGCTCTCACGATCTTTTTCGCCCGCGCGCGTATCTCTTCGGGCTTCTGAAGGAGCATTCTCAGCGTGGGGATCGTCCGGACCGCCTTCTCCTCATCGAGGTAATCCATGAGGGTTGCTTCGAAACCGGCGAGCGTCAGCTTGTCGATCCTCACCGCTCTCGTGAGGGGATTCTTCTGTACCTTTTCGATGTACTCTCTTTTGCCGACGATCACGCCGCCCTGCGGACCGCCGAGGAGCTTGTCCCCGCTGAAGGTCGTGAGATCCACGCCCGATTTGACGATATCCTGCACGGCGGGTTCATCGTAAAAGCCGTGCTGCCTCAAATCGATGAGGCTGCCGCTCCCCAGGTCGAACATCACGGGGAGATTGTGTCTCTTCCCGAGGGAGACGAGTTCTTCTATGGAAACTTCGTCGGTGAAGCCGACAATGCGAAAATTCGACCGATGGATCTTGAGGAGAAGCGATGTCCGCTCCGTGATCGCACTCTCGTAATCGAGGAGGTTCGTTTTATTCGTTGTTCCGACCTCGCGCAGCACAGCGCCGCTCGAGGACATGACATCCGGCATGCGGAAGGAACCGCCGATCTCGACGAGTTCTCCTCTGGAGACGATCACCTCTCTCCCTTTCGCGAGGGTGTTCAGGCAGAGGAGAACGGCCGCAGCGTTGTTGTTCACCACGAGCGCATCTTCCGCGCCGGTGATCTCCTTCAGAATCCGTTTGATGTGGACGTACCTCTTGCCCCTCCTGCCCGCATCGATGTCGTATTCGAGGTTCGAGTAACTCTCGGACACCCGGACGATGTTCTCGAGGGCACGTGCGGAGAGCGTCGAACGGCCGAGGTTCGTGTGGATCACGACGCCCGTCGCATTGATGAGCGGTCTCAGGCTGAGCGCCGAGAGGCCTTCGACAATCTTTTCGATCTCCGCGAACAGGATTTCCTCCGACAGATCGGCCGAACGTCCCGCGAGGATTTCTCTCCGCCTCTGGTCGATACCTTCCCTGATGCCCTGAAGAACAAATCGCCTCGGGTATCGGCGGAGCATGTCGATCCCGCGTGGACTCTTCAATATTTCATCGACGGAGGGAATGCCGGAAAGGAGCTGCTGCGTTTCGTGCATGTACTTTTCTACCATATCTTCCGGTCAAGGTCAATGGATTTCCGGGGACGAAACCGGTCGAGGTTACGCGTGCCTTTTGCCGGCGGGGCGATATGGTAAAATACCGTAGCATGTTCCACGACATCCACGAAGAGTGCGGGATCTTCGGGATATACGGTCATCCGGAGGCGGCGAACCTCACCTACCTCGGTCTCTACGCACTCCAACACCGGGGACAGGAGGGTGCCGGCATCTGTTCCTCCGACGGGCGGCAACTCTTCGTCGAAAAGTCGATGGGGCTCGTTGCGGACGTCTTCAGCGAGAAGCGCCTCAGGCGACTGCCGGGCAGCTTGGCGATCGGCCATAACCGGTATTCGACGGCGGGGAGCAGCGTTTTGAAGAACGTGCAGCCGATCGTCGCGAACTTCTCCCTCGGATCGCTCGCCATCGCGCACAACGGCAATCTCGTGAGCGCAGCGGATCTCCGCACGTCCCTCGAAGAAGAAGGAGCGATTTTCCAGTCGTCATCCGACAGCGAGGTCATCGTCCACCTCATCGCACACTCGAAAGGCGCCGATTTTTACGAGAGGGTCGCCCACGCGATCTCGCGGATAAGCGGTTCCTTCAGCCTCCTCATCCTCAGGGAGAAGGAACTCCTCGCTATCCGCGATTCCTACGGCGTCAGGCCGCTCAGCCTCGGCATGAAAGACGGCGCGTATGTGATCGCGTCGGAGACGTGTGCCTTCGATCTCATCGGCGCGACCTACATCCGGGATATCGAGCCCGGCGAGATCCTCATTATCAATGAACAGGGCCTCGAGTCTCTGAAAATATTCAGCAGTCATCGAAAGGCCTTCTGCGTCTTCGAATTCATCTATTTTTCCCGGCCGGACAGCAACATCTTCGGCGGGATAAACGTCAACGAGATGAGGAAGCAGTTCGGGCGTCAGCTCGCCCGCGAATCGGTAACGGACGCCGATCTCGTCATCCCCGTACCCGATTCGGGCGTCCCCGCGGCGATCGGGTTTTCGGAAGAGAGCAAGATCCCCTTCGATTTCGGTCTCATCAGGAATCACTATGTCGGCCGCACGTTCATCGAGCCGAAACACAGCATCCGCCACTTCGGCGTGAAGATCAAGCTGAACCCCGTGAGAAAGCTCCTCGAGGGGAAGAGATTGATCGTGATCGACGACTCGATCGTCCGCGGCACGACGAGTAAGAAGATCGTGAAGATGCTGCGGGAGGGGGGCGGTGCGAAGGAGGTCCATCTGAAAATCAGCTCTCCTCCGACGATTGGTCCCTGCTTTTACGGGATCGATACCCCGACGAGGAGCGAGCTGATCGCCTCGACGCACCTCCTCGAGGAGATCAGAAAGTACGTGACCGCCGATTCGCTTTCGTATCTCAGCATCGAAGGCCTCAAAAAAATAGTTCCCGACTCGCACAACTACTGCACCGCCTGCTTCGACTGCAACTATCCGATCAGTTTCCCGGGAGAGCGTCTCAAGCAGATGGAATTCCTCTTTAGGTAGGAAGCGCGCAGCCACATGATGACCTCGGCTGTGCGAGATATCTTCCGGACGAACCTCGGTGTCAGGAAAAACGAGCGGGTGCTCCTATTTAACGATCGGATTGCCGAGGGCGAATCCCTATCGGACGTCGAGAGAGAGCGGAGAAACAATCTGCGGAGCCTCGCGCTCCTCGCAGCCGACGTGGGGAAGAGCCTGTGCGCGTCTTTGCTCTATCACGAGTATCGGGCGACCGGCAGCCACGGCGCCGAGCCCCCAGCGGCGATTTGGGAGCTGGCGTTCGGCCCGAGGGCAGTCCGCGCATTGAAGCAAAAGAGACTGTTCGCGCGTTTGCTCGCGAAGCGGGCTGATGCGCGCGAGATCGCGCAGGCGGGCGATATCATCGCACGATACCGCGGTGACGCGGTCGACTGCGTGATCGCCCTCGCCAACTATTCGACGAGCCACACGCGTTTCAGGGATTTTCTGACGAGGATTTGCCGGTGCCGGTATGCGAGCATGCCGCTCTTTGACGTTTCGATGCTCGAGGGCGCGATGAATGTCGATTGGAAAGCACTCGCGGAGAGGACGAGACGGCTCGCGAAGGAGATGAACGCTGCGGAGTCCGTCAGCCTGCGGACGGGGAACGGCTCTTTTCTGGCGTTCTCGGTGCGGGGACGAAGAGCGTTTTCGGATACAGGGATTCTGACAATGCCCGGGGCTTTCGGTAACCTGCCCGCGGGAGAAGTCTTTCTCGCGCCGGTCGAAGGAACCGCCCGTGGGAAACTGGTTCTAGAGTGGGGTCCGACGAGCCAGTTATCCTCTCCCGTCACCCTCACTGTCGAAGACGGCCACGTGACGGACGTCTCCGGCACCGATGAGTATGCGCAACGGCTTCGCGACAAACTTTCCGAAAGGGAAGAGAATAGAAATATCGCGGAACTCGGCATCGGGACGAATACGGGCGCAAAGAGGCCCGACAATATCCTCGAATCGGAGAAAATGTTCGGCACGGTGCACATTGCGCTCGGGGACAACAGTTCGTTCGGCGGGAAAGTGAGCACGCCATTTCACCAGGATTTCGTCTTTTTCCGGCCGACCCTGACGCTGTTTCGCCGTGACGGAAGCAGACGCGATATCTTGAAGGCCGGTTCGTTTGTCGACATGGAGGAACGATGATGCGATACGTGATTCTCGGCACGGCAGGCCACATCGATCACGGGAAGAGCGCTCTCGTGAAGGCGTTAACGGGTATCGACCCGGATCGGTTGAAGGAGGAAAAAGAGAGAGGCATAACGATCGACCTCGGCTTTGCGGACCTCAGGTATCCGGACGGCCTCACCGTCGGGATCGTGGACGTTCCGGGACACGAGCGGCTTGTCAAGAACATGCTCGCGGGGGCGGGGGGTATCGATCTCGTTCTCCTCGTTATTGCGGCCGACGAGGGCATCATGCCCCAGAGCCGCGAGCACCTCGCTATCTGCAACCTCCTAAAGATCAAGGCGGGGCTGATCGCTCTCACGAAGGCGGATCTCGTCGAGCAGGACTGGCTCGAACTGGTCGCTGACGAGGTTGCGCGCTTCGTGAAGGGGACGTTTCTCGAAGGCGCGCCCATCGTACCGGTCTCTTCGAAGACGATGTTCAACCTTGAGGTGCTCAAGGAGACGATCCACCGGATTGCTTCAGAGGTGAAACCAAAGCCGACGAACGGTCTCTTCAGGCTTCCGATCGACAGGGTGTTTACGTTGAAAGGATTCGGGACGGTCGTGACGGGTACTGCGGTCTCAGGGAGCATTTCGCTCGATCAGGATGTCGATATTCTGCCGAGCGGGATCCGGAGCAAGGTTCGCGGTCTCCAGAGCCACGGGAAGGCTATCCAAACGGCGTATGCCGGACAGCGGGTCGCCCTCAATCTTCAGGGGGTGGAGAAGGAGGCTTTACGCCGGGGAGACGTTGTCGTCCTCCCGGGAAGACTCATCCCCACGCGGAAGATCGATGCGAAAGTGGAACTCCTCTCCGATGCACCGGCCCTGAAGAGCAAGAGTCTCGTCCACTTTCATCTGGGGACATCGGAGGAGGTCGCCCGGATAATACTCTTCGGTCAGAGCGAGCTCATGGCAGGTGAATCTTGCTACTGTCAGTTCAGGCTCCGCGAGCCGGTCATCGCGGTGGCGGGGGATCGCTATATCATCAGGAGGTTTTCGCCGGTCGAGACGATCGGCGGCGGAGAAGTGCTCGATCCGCTCTCTTTTAGGAGGAGCGCGAAGGAAGGCATCCAGGACCTCCGGCTATTCGAAACCGGCGCGCTGTTGGACAAGATTGCGGTGAAGGTGAAGAGAGCCGGCATCTACGGCATCCGGCGTTCGATCCTCGACGGATGGGTCAATGCAGAAGTTCCGGCGATCGGGAACGCGGTGGAGGAGCTGCAGAAGCAGGGCGTCCTCATACCGGTGGAAGATACGCTTGTTCACGCGACTGCGCTCGATTCGTTCAGAGAGACGGTCCGAAAGATCCTCGATGATTTTCACAAGAAGAACCCGCTCAAACCCGGCATGCTGAAAGAGGAGCTGAGGGGTCGAACCGGGATCGATCCGCGTCTTTTCGGAGGGTTGCTCGGCGCGCTGAAAGAGGTCGTGATCGACCGTGAGTTCGTGCGGCTCGCCTCGTTCAAGCCTTCTCTCTCTCTGCTGGACGAATCGGTGAAGGCGGGGATTCTGGCCGCTCTGGAGAAGGGCGGTTTCCAGCCTCCCTTCAAGGAAGAACTTTCCCAGACCCTGTCGCTCGATATGAAGCGCCTCACGGATATCCTGAATCTGCTCGTGAAAGAGGGAAGCCTCGTGCGGATCAGCGAGACGTTGTATCTCACCTCCGCGGTGTTCCAGACGATGATCGAGCGCCTGAAGGCGTTTTTCCGGAAAAAACCGGAGATGACGGTCGCCGAATTCCGGGACGTCCTCGGTACGACGAGGAAGTACGCCGTTCCTCTCCTCGAGTACCTCGACTCGCACAGAATAACCCTGCGCGTCGGCGATATCAGGAAATTGCTCTTGAAGTGAACGATGCAGCGAGTGGACCGCCTTCGGTGGCGCGATACATTCCGGGGATTTTTTGTTGGGGGAAGGACTGCCTCACCTGGGATATGCGCCTCGGTCTCCGGTGTCTCCTGTTATACCGTTGGGTGTACACACCGTTGCGTTGACGCATGCCGAGGGGTACATTCGGATCGTGTGTCTCGATCAGAAGATGGTCGTGATCATCCATAAGACAGTACGCGTGGCAGAGTCAATTGTACTTTGTGACGACGGTCCCGAGCGCGCCTAGAAAGTTTTCTCTGTCTTGATCATCGCTGTATACCTTTCCCCGAGCAGTGTCCCGCGACGGTATACGGTAGACAAGCGCCAGGACATTCGATACGCGACGGCCTCGCCATATTGCCGCCAACTCTAAAAGGCTATTTTTCATATTTCGAGACCTGATCCCATCATATTTTGATCTGCTTGGCTAACGTTTCGGCTGACCTGCACGGGCAACCACCTTAATGCAAAAACATCAAAGGCTAATCCGTGTCGGGTCGAGCCGATTGTTAGTCCATTTCTAATAAATATCTAATCTAATTGTATTTTAATTGCCTCACCAATCCTGAGCATATCTTTTTCTGAAAGTACACCAGCACGTTTAAAAAGTCTCAACTTGCTTACAGTAACAAGTTGATCGGCCATGGCCTTGCTTTCTTTACCCTCAAAAATGACAAGTGCTTCACTAGGATACAAGCGATCTGTCTTGCTGGTTAGAGGAACAACTTGAACTCGATTGAGGAACTTATTTGATGCGTCATTGCTAACGATCACGGCAGGACGTTTTTTTCTGATCTCTCCGCCGACTGAGGGATCAAAATTAACCCACCAGACCTCACCTCTTTTCATGCGCTATGTCCTTAAAAGTTGTTTCTGCCCAATCCAAGGCTTCTGCTTCTCTCTTTTTGTCTTTTGACATTTGGGAGTATGCCAATTCCAGATTTGGGCGAACTACGTGCGGACGAACTAATTCTTCAACAAATTTGCTGATCTTGCGGGGGCCGATGGTCTTATGAAGACCTTCATAAACTTCCTCATCTATGGTTATGGTCAACTTTTTTTGCATTGAAATCCTCCTTTCTATATACGTGTAGTATACGTATTGCTTCACCCATGTCAATACTCAGATCGATAATAGAAATATATTTTCTTTCTAATGGCTAACGGTTGGGTTCAGCCGCGTTGCGGAGCGAAGCGGAGCAAAGTCGGCTGCACGCCGTTGTTAGCTGTCCTTTCAACAACATTCTGATATAGTCATAGTTCTGATCACGTTCCGGAAACAGGATGTGATGCTCGGCAAACTTCTCCCTGCTCCATTTTCCATCATCGTAACGCTGGTACAGGTCTGTGTATGTCGTGGCCGAGATGATGTAGGAATCCAGCGTGATGTTGCACCGTTCGCTGCGCTGGCCGATCTCCCTGGCAAGATCTG
>OGCI01001440.1_pt1 | contig 19855 bp, 20 predicted proteins | sample 1570021 | NCBI WGS metagenome assembly OGCI01 (sample SAMN06264664, study PRJEB24512) | hot springs metagenome | isolation source: Hot spring water | place: South Africa: Tshipise | collected 2015-06-21 | reverse complement strand
CATCTAATCGCTCACGCATTTGAAAATTTTTATAATTATCCACTTGATTTTATTAAGAAATTATAAGGTATTATTATCTTATAAAAAACATATTAAAAAAGGAAAATATCATGAATCGATATAAACGGTTTTGTATACTTTTTTTGTTGTTAGGAGCAGTACCATCAACAATCTTTGCGAATGGGGTTTTAACTATTCCTGATGTTGAAACGGCTACACCAGGTATCTTTTCATTACCTTTAACTTGGGAGGATAAAGGCTCAAATATAAGCACATTAATTATAAGATGGAACTCAAGTATCGCCAATGTTTTACTCATAGACGCAGAACCCTCGTCCAATATTGGGACAGAAAAGAAAATGATGTATTCTGTTACAGGCACACAAATCAATATCATTGTTTTCGGGGGTACACAACCCATTCCGGATGGATTGTTAGCCAATGTGCTTGTCCAGATAACAGCCCCTTTAGCAAATAACTCACAAATTCCAATAACAGGAGTAAGTGCAGAAGGTGCCGATGAAAAAGCACTCCCTAAAAATGTCTCGGTAAATGTGGGAAAAATCATCGTAAAAAATATTGATACCTACCACAGTGCAGACACCAACAAAGATTGGAGCATCAATCTTTCAGAAGTGATCCGGGTTGTCCAGTTGTTTAATGCTCGCGAATATCATTGCCAACCCGGAACAGAAGATGGATACGCACCATTTGAAGGAAATAAAAATTGTACCCCTCATAAGTCCGACTATAATCCGCAAGATTGGAAAATACGACTGAATGAACTGCTCCGCATTATCCAATTTTTTAATTTCCCCGGCGGAAGTTACCATCCTGACCCTAATGGTGAAGACAGTTACTCCCCAGGCCCCTTTTCTAAATAAAAGTTAATTTCTTTTTTTTTCACTCTTACTTACGACCAGAGAAGAAGCAGAATTTGTAAGCCATTCTTTATAGATTACCTCGATGCAATATCTCGCTAAATAATAATACCCTTCTCCGCTTAAATGAACATCATCCATCATTGCTTTTTTATCATTACAGTAATCGGGATTCCCTCCGGGAAATGGTTGATAATTAGGATATTGTCCTGGAAGCGTTACCGTTCGAGGAGGAATATCACTGGATACTCCAAAATAATATTGCATCACTCCGTATGTCTGGATATGCCTACATCTTTCTATTTTTTTACACATCTCCATTCGTCTGCGAGATAACTCTGCTCCTGCCAAATTTAACTCCTGACATCGGGCCCTTCCTCTACCTTTATTTATGTAATCATACTCAATAAGCGCCACCCGCAAATTAGGTTTCATCTCTAATAATGTGTGTATAACCGTTTCAGTATCTCGCACAACCTGTTGAAACAAAGCCTCTTTCGCTTCCGGGGGCATATCAATCCGCCAATTGTTTAGAAAATCATTCCCTCCGACACTCAAATGAATAATATCAATCGTAGGATAGTTATCCAATTCTTTTTTTACTTGTTCCAACCATTTCGGGTTCACCCATTGTGAAACCTCACTTCCCGGTACCGTCGTAAAAATGCCCACTTCTTCATACGCTCCTAATCCCATATCCTCTAAGGCATCCCGCAGGGAACGGTTTAAATACATAAACCACGCCCAACTATCTCCTACCATTAAAATCCTCGGCGTCTTACCTTCCGCAAATACAGGAGCAACAACGCCCACAACGACCATAACAACCATCAAAGAAAAAAGATACTTCCTCTTTCCCATATCAACAACCTTCACTTTTTCGATAAAACAATTTCTCCACTTGCATATTAGACTTTTGCTTGCTTTAATAGGTTTTATATTTTCATAAAGGAATTCTAACAAGAAGAAAAAAAGAATAGCAAATGTAAGATAGTTAACAGTTTGAATATTAACAAATTGGTTTTTGAACAAACCAAACTTCTTTGGTAAACACAAAAATATGAAATTCCTCAAAACTACCCATCTTGATATGCTTAAATAAAGGGGGGATAATATATTTATCCGATTTATAAAAAGATTTTTAGAGTATTATTAGTATTTAGTTTAAAGGAATATTTCTTTTTTTTCGGAGAGGTCTTTGCCTACAATGTTGATACCGGGGCGAGTGAAGGCCCTAAGTAGGTTCTTCATGGCGATTCCCAGCAACTCTTCGCCGGAGGGAACTGTTTTCTCATTACAACTAACAATTCCAAATTTTGATTGTAATGATACAGTTTTTTCCTCTTCTACAAAGTTTTTCCCAAGTTCTCTCGATATTTTTTGTGCATATTTCACGGATCTATCAAGGCCCTGATTCGGCAAAACAATAACAAATTTAGAAGATTCGAATCGGGCAAGAATATCGCAACTCCGAGAATTTTGTTTCAAGGCTAATGCAATATCTTGTAGGAAAGAATCGGTTTCTAAAACATTACTTTTTTCTGTCTCCTCTTCATCAATGTCATAATCTACAAAGTCTAACACAAGGCAACTTAAAGGAGATTTATGGCGGTCCGCCCGAACAATTTCTTCTTCCATTCGCTCCATTAAGTATCGGTAATTCCTTAGCCCTGTGAGAGGGTCTGTATAGACAGGGTCGTCCCAGAATTCCACAGGACTGTCTATATAGGCAGAGGTGTGTAAGGTTCGTAGAGCCATTTCGACGGCAACGAGAACCATAGGTAAGTTATAGGGTTTGGCGATATAATCGACCGCACCCAGCTCATGCCCTAAAGCAACATCCTGTGAAGAGCCCCTTGCTGTTACAAAAATCACAGGAATATCTTGTGTATCCGGATCTGCTTTGAGTCTTTTGCATACCTCAATCCCATCAATATCGGGAAGTCCTATATCTAATAATATGAGGTCTACACTTCCGCTTTTACATAAATCGATAGCTTCCATTCCACAAAAGGCAGGTATCGCTTCATAATTATGTAATTTCAGACTCTCACAAAGTATAAGGACCTCATCCCTGTTATCGTCCGCAACGCATACTCTAATACTTTTCATTTACACCTCATTCATTTCGCCAAATCTTTGCCTCCATCACTCATTCCTATATAAGTTTACCAGAAAATTTAAATTTTTGCCAAATTTTTATATTTAAGTTTAAACTATTATGGAATTATTGAATTTATATTAAAATAATTGATATATTTTGAATTTCTAAATAAAAAGATTGGAGATTATGCGTGAAGGTCCATTTGGAAAACCTGTAAAAAAAGATTTTCCTCTGATAAATATTACATCCTTAATTGATGTCATGTTTCTGCTTTTAATCTTCCTTGTTATTACGACGACATTCAATCCCCATCTGGGACTTTCCCTGCAACTTCCTGAAAGTAAAACAAATGATGAAATAAAAGATACAAACACATACAGGGTCATCATCGATTCTAAAGGGAACATTTATCTTGCCGAGAAAGATAGTAAGAGTTCCCTACCTATAACGATAGAGGAGCTGGAAAGAACACTCAAAGAAATAAAAGCAGAAAATCCCTCTGCTTCTTTAATTTTAGAATCTGATGCCGAAGTTCCTTTTAGAATAACCGTTAAGGTTTTTGACCTGGCTTTACAACTGGGTTATTCAGGCTTGACAATAGCGACAATTCCTGAAGAGAACAAAAATACAATATTAGAGAAATAGTCATTTTGATAATTATAGAATGAATACAAAATAGGTTACATAGGTTCTAATCGAGATAGAGTTGATTCTTTATCATCTTTAACATTTTTTACTTTTTCTGAAGATTCCATTTTTGTTGAATTATTGTCTACATCGACCTCTTGAATCTTTTCCAATGTCAGTGTTTTACTCATATATTCTTTTTTCCCCTCGATTGTATTGCTATCACTAATGGGAATATCTTCCATTAAAACTAAGAGGGAAGATTTTTCGCTTTTAACATCCCGTTTTATTTGTTTTTTTCTCTCTAAAATAGATTGGGAATGTGTTGATTCTGGATATTGTTTCAGAAAATTATCCAGTATCTCTGTCATTGAGTCCTTATCCCCTATTTCATGAGCAATATCACAATAACGAGCAACAATAAGGTATGTGTCCTCTTCTTTCCTCAGGTATTGTAATGACTTTTTAAGCCAATGGAGGGCTTCTTCTGGCTGTTTCATTTTCATATAAACATTTGCAATTCTTAAGTGTACAGATGGATGATGAGGATAAATCCGGGCGAGAACAAAATATTCATTTAAGGCCCCTCTCAAATCGTTCTTCCGTTCCAGTATTTCTGCAGGTCCAAAACGAGGAATATCGGGTGCTGATTCTTCACCCGGTTGGATAATACTCACAAATATTATTGTAATCAAGGAAATTAAACTTTGTGAATATAGAGCCGATGCAGTAATGAAAAGCCCTAATGCGGAAAGAACATAAAGAATGGGAGAATTTCGAAGCCATTCTTTCAATTGTAAAAGTTCAATGCCAAGTATAGCAAACATAATAATAAGGGATAGCAAGTCCAACCAAAAAGGATATTCGTAATTTTTTATCCATTTTCGATATAAAAGATAGACACCCCAAAAAAATAAGAAACCCAGTAAAAGGATACTGATAATATCTAAAAATTCCCATTCGAAATTGAGGATAAATTCTCGTTCATCCATTAATTATATCTTTATCTTATCTCTGTTAAGAATCTTATTTTAAACTAACTCATCATATTCGATATTATATTCTAAAATTTACTCAATAATTATAATCGGGCATAAATAAATTTTACCTTCCAGAATAATATGAGGGATTAAATATGAAGTTAGCAGTAATTGGTGGTGGTAGTTCTTACACTCCAGAATTGATAGATGGTGTATTTGCAAGGGAAGGGAAATTTTTATTTGATGAAATTTGGTTGATGGACCAGAATATACAAAGGTTAGAAATTAACCATTCTTTCTCAGAAAGATTAGCACAGCGATATGGAACATCTTGTAAGATATATAAAACAACATCAATCGACGAAGCAGTAAAGGATGCTCGTTATGTTTTAACTCAGATACGAGTTGGTCAAATGCTGGCTCGTATAAATGATGAAAAATTAGGACTTGAATACGGTATCATCGGCCAGGAAACAACAGGAATTGGCGGGTTTGCTTGTGCCCTTCGGACCATTCCTGTAATTTTAGAGATCGCTCACAGAATGGAAAAACTTTGTCCAAATGCGTTCCTGATAAATTTTACAAATCCTGCGGGAATTAATACAGAAGCAGTTATCAAATACAGTACAATTCGGACTATTGGCCTTTGCAATGTTCCTATTGGAATGATAATGCAAATTGTCAAATACTTAGGGGGCAGTCCGGAAGAGATTGAACTGGATTATATTGGTTTGAACCATCTATCCTGGGTGCGTAAATTCAAAAAGCAAGGTGTGGATATAACGCATGAGGTATTGCAAAAATTTTGGGAACATGCACATGAAGAATGGGAAGATGAAACAACACGAAACAATATGCTGGAGGCTATGAAAAGCCTAAATATGTTTTGCAACTATTATCTGCAGTATTACTACTCAACAGAGTCAGTCCTAAATCAATTGAGGAAAAAAGAAAAAACAAGAGGAGAAGAAGTCCTCGAAATTGAACAAAAACTGTTTGAAAAATATGCCAATCCTGAGTTAAAGGAAAAACCTGAGGAACTGAGTAAAAGAGGTGGGGCTCATTATTCTACTGCAGCACTGATGGTAATCGATGCTATCGAAAACGATAAAAAATCACGACAGATTGTGTGTTGTAAAAATAACGGAGCCATACCCACATTTGATGATGATGTATCTGTAGAGATTTCCGCTATTATTGATAAAGAAGGGGCTCATTCTATTCCTCAACCGGCACCGGAACATTCCATCCGCGGTCTGATGCAACTTATCAAGACTTATGAAACCTTAACTGTTCATTCCGCTGTCAAGGGAGATAGAGAACTCGCTTTTCAGGCGCTTTTAAGTCATCCGCTGATGCCTGATGCTAAGAAATGTAGAGAGTTGCTAAATAAAATTCTTGAGATAAATAAACAACATTTAAATAATTTTTTAATAAATAAAAAATAAAATAGAAGGAAAAACTTATGACGGCATTAACAGAAACAAACTTAAATGGTAAGGCTCCCACTCGAAGGGGAAAAGTAAGAGACATTTATGATTTAGGAGACAAACTTGTTCTGGTAGCCACAGACCGAATTTCTGCTTTTGACTGGGTAAATCCTACACCCATACCCGACAAAGGGAAAATTTTAACTCAATTATCGCTTTTTTGGTTTGAGATGATGAAAGACATTGCTCCCAATCACTTAATCTCAGCAAATTTAGAAGATTTTCCAGAAGAATTTCAAAAAAATCCTGAAATGTTTCAACACCGTTCCATGTATGTTCGCAAGTGTAAAATGTTGCCTGTCGAATTCATAGTTCGTGGTTATCTTGCAGGAAGTGGATTGAAGGAATATAAAGAAAAAGGCACTGTTTGTGGTATTCCACTACCTGCAGGGCTTGTTGAATCTAGTAAACTTACTGAACCTATTTATACACCCAGTACAAAAGCAGAAGAAGGACACGATATCAATATTTCTCCAGAAGAAGCAGGAAAAATTATTGGTGAAGAACTAAATCAAAAGGCCGCCAATATTGCCATAGAAATATATAAAAGAGCAAACGAATATGCTATTACCAAGGGGATTATTCTATGTGATACCAAATTTGAGTTTGGTCTACTGGATGGAGAATTGGTAATTGCAGATGAAATATTAACTCCAGATTCTTCTCGTTTTTGGCCCGCGGACCAATATGAACCGGGCAAAAGCCAGCCCAGTTTTGATAAACAATTTATTCGAGATTACCTCGAATCGGTAAAGTGGGATAAGAATTCTCCACCACCTCCATTGCCATCGGATATCGTGGAAAAAACAAGAGAAAAATACCTTGAAGCTTTCATACGATTAACAGGAAAAAATCTTCCATAATTCATGGAAGTTTGAACATAAAAAAACTTGTTTGAGAAGTAGTAAAAGGGATATGTTTAACTCTATATCGGATAAATTACACGAAGAATGTGGTATTTTCGGCATTTATAATCATAAATCGGCCCCAAACTGGATTTATTTAGGATTATATGCTCTTCAACATCGAGGGCAGGAAGGAGCCGGAATTGTTTGTTCCGATGGTACAACATTAACAGCCCATCGAGGGGTAGGACTCGTCAATGATGTTTTTCCTGCCCATAAGCTTGCCCGTGTCCAGGGACATATTGGCATTGGACATGTGCGATACTCTACCTTTGGTTCAAGCAATCTTCGAAATGTTCAGCCTTTTTTAGTTAACTATATCCACGGTTCTCTTGCAGTGTGTCATAACGGAAATCTGGTTAATGGTGCACTTCTACGGCATGAATTAGAACAAAAGGGCGCTATTTTTCAATCTACATCAGACACAGAAGTAATTATTCATCTTATCGCTCGTTCCACGAAAAAAACTTTTGTTGATGCAGTCATTGATGCATTGAAACAGGTAAAAGGGGCATTTTGCCTTCTCGTAATGAATCATGATGAATTAATCGCTGTTCGAGATCCTCACGGTTTCCGACCTCTATGGATAGGGAAAAAGGGAAGGTCCTTTGTTTTTGCAAGTGAGACCTGTGCACTGGATCTGGTAGAGGCCAAATGGATTCGTGAGGTAGAACCAGGAGAAGTCATTCATATAAAAGGGGGAGAAATGACAAGTATATTCCCCTTCCGAAAGGTTATCCCGAAACAGTGTATTTTTGAATTTATATATGTTGCCCGTCCGGACAGTGTAATTTTTGGTAAAAGTGTAGATTTGGTCCGCAAAGAGTTGGGGAGAGCCCTGGCAAGAATAGCCCCTGTAGAGGCTGATTTTGTCATGGCTGTTCCTGATTCCTCCAATCCTGCAGCATTGGGATTTGCCCATGAATCTGGTTTACCCTTTGATATGGGCTTTATCCGAAACCACTATGTGGGAAGAACATTTATCGAACCCGACCAAAAAATGCGAGATTTCGGTGTTAAAATAAAATTAAATCCATCAAAAGATACTGTCAAAGGGAAAAGGATTGTACTTGTAGATGATAGTATTGTTCGGGGGACAACTTCCCGCAAAATTATAAAAATGCTTCGCCGATGTAAAGTAAAAGAAATACACTATCGAGTGGCTTCTCCCCCAATCATTAACTCCTGTTTTTACGGAATTGACACACCTAATCGTGAACGGTTAATCGCATATAAAATGTCAAAACAGGACAAACAAGTGGACATAGAAAAAATTCGGAAATATTTAGGTGTAGACTCGCTCGCATATTTAACAATTCCCGCAATTCTTGAAGCAACTTTTAGTGATAAACGCATTTTTTGTACCGCTTGCTTTGATAACAACTATCCTACACCAACACCCTATGATTTTAATATTCCACCACGCAACCATAACACAATTAAAGACTCCAGTCTCGACGATATACGCCATAAATAGATAAAATTTATGGACTCGTTATAAAGTACATTTTTACAACTTTTATCAATTGATGGGTTTTGTAGGGAGTTTATTCGTTATTGATGTCAGGAGCGTCAATGGGTTCTTGTTGCCCTCTTCCACGACGCTGTCCAGGAGGGATTAAACCTGCTTTGTCCCCTGGAAATTTATTCTGTTTCCAGTCATAGGCTTTACGAAGAAACTTACGGATTTCATTTTCAAAATCGGAAAAAAGAAGATATAATTGAATTTTGGATTCTAAAGGTAGGTCCATAGAAATATTATCAATCCATTTTTGTTTTAACTGTGCCAATTCCATATCCATCTTTTGTAATAACGAGAATTTTTCTTCCAGTTGTTTTGCATCTCTTTTTTCTTTGTTGTGTATTTGTTTCCGTATCTCATTTGCTAAATCGTTGCGTTGACGAGTTTTCTCAAATAATACTTCTTTTTGTTCATTAAACCTACGAACTAAAATCACTGTTTGTTCATCATTCAATTTTAACTGTTTTGCTACTTTAGCCAGAAGTACTTGTTCCAGAACTTCACGAGCAGGCAAATCCCCTTCTGGAGGGGGTCCCATGGGTTCAGGTTGCATATCAGGTGTGGGTAGCACAGGTCCTTCCAGAGGTGGTGGTATAGGAACACCTTGCTGGAACCCCCCAGAACGAGGTGGACCTTGAAATCCCGGACGCATCGGTTGGGGAGGTTGTGCGAACGCGACGCTCAATAAATTTAAAAATACAACCGCAAAAAGAATCTCTAATATACATTTTTTCATAAACACAGTCTCCAAGTTTTATATTTGTTTGGATTAAAGCGATATATCTGAAATATCATATTCTTCTGTTTCCTCTGCAAGTGATAAAAGCAATTCTGATATTGTAATTTCATGCAGATCTTCCTCAAAAGGTTCTGAATAGATGTATTGTTCGCTAATACTACTTAATATATTTTCCTCTGAGAAAGGTTCGATCGCTGTTATAGAGTTATTTTGATTGTAATTATTATCATTACGGGCAACAGGACCTATTGTAGAAATAGATTGTGAAGTATTTGTATTCGTCAAATTTTGGTTTTCATAGTTGTAGTAAATAAAAGAAATACCAATAATAAGAAGGAATAAAAAAGCCAGAGAAGTAGCAAGCAGTTTATAATTCCACTGTAGAGAAGGAGTCCGTACCTTATATGAAGTATTTTTAACAGCATTTATCTGATAGGCTATTTTAGATGTTATAGCATCGGGTGCCGATTGGAGGGGTAAATTCTGGACATAGTACGATATATTCCGCCATTCTTCTAATCGTTTTCTACAATCAGAGCAATTTTGTAAATGCTCATTTTGTGTTTGATTTAGAAGGAGAAATCCATCTAATAATTCTGATATTTGTTCATCAGTCAAATGCTTCACTTTATAGTGATTCCTTTTTCGGTTATAACTTTTCTAAGTTGTGCTCGTGCTCGTGCTAAACGACTACGAACGGTACCTATCTGGCAACCGAGAACTTTTGCAATACTTTCATAGTCAAGCCCCTGCATTTCCCTCAATAACAGTATTTCACGATGTTCCGGTGTCAATTCCAGCATGCTTTGCTGAATAATCGTAGCAAATTCCTCCTTTTCCTGTGGAGCCCATACTTCCATATTATTTACAGGCTCCTTATGATTATAATTCCAAAAATTTAAAAGACGGGTAAGAAAGTTTCTTTTTCTCCGCTCATTACGGATTTGATTTAATGCAAGATTCCGCGCAATGCTGAATATAAAGGTTTTAAATTGGGCCTTAGGTTCTATCGTATGCAGATTTTTATACAAACGGATAAAAGTCTCTTGCACAAGATCTTCTGCATTCTGGACATTCCGGGTCAAATAAAGGCAGAGCGTATAAATAGGGGATTTGTATCGTTGTACAAGGCTGTCGAAAGCTTCATAATTTCCTTGTTTCGCTAATGCAACCAATTCCCAATCCTCTAAGGAACGCATTCTTTGTATTTACCTTTTATAAAATTAAACACCGTAACCCAAAACAAAGTTCCCATATATAAGAATAGGTGCTTATGCTTCTTTATTTTCTTTTTACACGCGGACCTTGAGGGGCGTCTTCAATAACCCAACCCTGCTCAAACAATTGATTGCGAATCATATCGGCTAATGTAAAGTTCTTATCCCTGCGTGCTTGCTGTCTTTGCATAACTTTCTCCAAAACCTCAGTAGGGACATCTTCTTCAAAATCAGGATTAAATAAACCCGTTACCTTATTCAATTTATTTAAAAGATTTATTGCATTCTGAGCCCCCTTTTCTCCTACTTTCCCCGCATCAACCTTCTTATTTACATCCCGTATAAAATCAAAAACAGCCCCAAGTGCGGACGAAATATTTAAATCATCATCTAATGAATCTACAAATAATTTCTCGCATAGTGAACTTTCTTCTACCAATTCATCTCCACCTCCTTTTATCTCATTAAGACGCAAGCGGAAATCGCGGATACGACGAATACTATTCGAAGCCGATTCGACCGTTTCAAATGTAAAATTATTAGGCTGTCTATAATGGGTAGCCATCAGGACCCATCGAATCGCAAGAGGTTCCAATCCCCGCTCTAAAAGGTCTCTCAAAGTGTAAAAGTTTCCCAATGACTTTGACATTTTCTTGCCATCCACTACAAGGTGTGCACAATGAAGCCAGTATTTCACAAAAGTTTTTTCTGTGGCACATTCTGATTGAGCAATCTCATTTTCATGGTGCGGAAACATATTATCTACTCCCCCGCAATGAATATCAAAACTTTCTCCGAGATATTTCATACTCATCGCAGAGCATTCAATATGCCAACCGGGTCTGCCTTTACCTAACTCCGTTTCCCAGAAAACATCTCCATCTTCCTCATCCCATGCCTTCCAGAGAGCAAAATCTCGTGCATCCTCCATTTCATATTCATCCGTATCAACCCTGCCACTTGCTCCTATTTTTAATTCTTCAATATTCATGTGGCTCAACTTTCCATATCGCGGAAATGAACTCAAACGGAAATAGATACTCCCTTCATGTTCATAAGTATGTCCTTTTTCTCTTAATTTCTTAATTATTTCCACCATTTCAGGGATATGTTCTGTTGCACGGGGATAAACATCAGCTCGTTCAATCTGGAGGATATCCAAGTCTTTGAAAAACGCTTCAATATAGAAATCTGTAATTTCTTTGAGAGGCTTTTCCGTTTCTCGACAAGTGCGTATTAATTTGTCCTCTACATCTGTAATGTTCATTACATGAAAGACATCATAGCCACGAAATCTTAAATACCGTTTCAACAAATCTTCAAAGATATAAGCACGAAAATTCCCGATATGGGCAAAATTATAGACTGTGGGACCGCAGGTATATAGTTTTACTTTAGGTGGTTCTAATGGAACAAAAGGTTCTAACTTCCGACTCATTGTATTAAAAAAACACACTGCCATTTTGTTTATCCTCTTTAATCAAAAACTTTTCCAATATTAAACAGGGAAACCCTCTACCTCTGATTATAGTAAATGGGATATAGAAACAAAAAAGTGGGCGAGGCGGGAATCGAACCCGCATGGCCTTACGGCCAACGGATTTTAAGTCCGTCGTGTATTCCTATTCCACCACTCGCCCACGACAAAGTATATGGAGGCGGCACCCGGATTCGAACCGGGGAATGGAAGCTTTGCAGGCTTCTGCCTTACCACTTGGCCATGCCGCCGTCTCTATCGTAGTAGTTTAATTTTACAATGAAGAGGTGGCATAATTCAAATATAGGAAACTTGCGAGATTAAAAATTACAATACTAAAAGATTAGATATGAACACAATTGAATACAAAATTGATAGCGAAAACAATATTATCTTTGTAAATAAAGAATGGGACCATTTTGCCCTTAATAACTTCGGGGAAGAATTTGTATCTGAAAAGGTAATCGGAAGAAACTTATTTGATTATATAAGTGGTATAACAGTTAGGCAAATCTATTTAGACCTTCTTAATAAAGTAAAAAAACAGGTGAAGTCTCCATAGACTTTCGATGTGACTCATCTACCTATAAAAGATATTTACAGATGGATATAAAACTTGAAAATAATAACATTGTGAGATTTGTGACAAAAGAAAAGAAAATATTGCAACAGGATTATATAAGGATTATCGACCCTAAATACCCAAAATCGATTGAACTTTTTCCTATGTGTTCATGGTGTAAAAAAATTAAAATGGAAACTGTATGGGAAGAATTGGACCAAGCAATAAATAAGTACGGGTTGCTAACACAAAGTGTTACACCCTCTTTAACTCATACAATCTGTGAAGAGTGCTACAAATCGCTTACTTCATTTATGTAATATCTCTGCATAGATAGATATTTAAAAGCATTTAAGAAAAATAAAACGAAAAGGAAACAAAGGAAAGATTTTATCTGCGTATTTTGGTGTCCTCTATGTTTAAGTTTCTTTCTCACGAAAGATAGAATGGAGGAATACGGAGGGAAAAGATAGAAGAAGCCATTAACAAATATCCGTTACTTGTGCAAGACAAATTGTTTTCCATCACCCATCATACCCTTTGTGAGGGGCTGTCATAAAAACATAAAAAATGCAATAAAAATCTCATATCGACGGAATTATTTCTACGAAGAACTTTCGGGCTCGTGGACCATCAAATTCACAGAAGAATACTGACTGCCAGGTGCCAAGAACCCGTTTACCATTCTGGATAATTATCTGCACGGAGGAGCCCATTATCGATGCCTTTACATGTGCCGGCGAATTCCCCTCCACATGACGATAATCCCCATCCCAGGGAATAATTTTATCCAGGGTCCGCTCTATGTCGTGCAACACATCCGGGTCCGCATTCTCGTTTATAGTTATCCCTGCGGTTGTATGGGGAACATAAACGCAGACAATCCCATTGTCTACACCGGATTCCTGAACCGCATGTTCGATATATGAGTCTATATTTATAAATTGTGTCCTTTTAGAACTTGTAATTGTGAACACTTTCATTTCTCAATACTCCAATGATTTCAAGTTTCTTAATCCTAATAACATGGGTAATGCAACCGCAATGATGGTTAATACTAACACAAGAATAATTACGGCCCCTAAAGCGAACCAGAAAGAACCGGGGCGTGTAAACTGTTCGAGGACGTGCCATTGAAGGATAACAGTTTGTGCTGCTACAACAATAGTTATGTAGAAAATACTCAGCAGGAGATTTAATGTTCCACCTAATCCCGAAACAATTCTTGCGGGGTTATCTTCTTCAAAACTGGGATAGAGTGCTCCTAAACCTACTGCAAGCCCGGAAAGTCCAAAATTCATAAGAATAATACTGAAAATAGTCATAAAATAATATAAGGGTGCTAATTGGAGCATGTAGCCGGATAGAATTGCAAGAGTTACCGTAAATGGGGCAGAGGTCATAACACTAAGCCAGAACTTCTGCCAGATTATCTGACGAAGTGTAATTGGGGCAAGACCGATAACCCAAAAACGATGTCCTTCCAAACTGATAAGAGGAAAAATAAAACGACTGGTCAGAGTAGCCAGAATTAGACTTAATGAGGCAATATTCATACAAGCCACAAAACTACGCCACATTTCTTGCTCAAAATATTTTGTGGTATTTCTTAAATTGGCAATATAAATAGCCATAATACCAAAAAAAATAATAAACTGGGACCATTGGGTCGCATCACGCCAAAATAATCGCACATCTTTAACAATTAAAGGTTGATATGGATATGGCAGAAATCTTAGTAGTGTATCCAGACGACCTAAAATTCCTTTGTTTGGAAGTTTGATTCTTTTATGTCCACTACCTTGTAAACCTGAAAAACCGGGATAGAATATCCAATTAGAAATAACAGAGCCTAAAAAGGTAAAGAATAGGGCATTGGACACAAGAAGTGCGAACCAGAATAAAACCTCTATAAACTGTCCATCTTTGGATTTTAAGACCCCTTCTGAAAACCAGTATGGGGGGAATATAGGGGATTGAACACGAGATGTAGCACTTAGAAATACGGGAAGAATTGTATCTTCACTAATTCGTGTTCCTTTTAGCATAGTGGTGATATACCAGAATAAAAACACAACCGCTAAAATACCGAATAATATCATGGTTCTCATTTTTATTTTTGGAAATATTAGTACTAATAATTGTGTAATGATATTTCCCCAACCTGCTGGGATTACGATAAAGGGTATAAAGAAGATAATAGATGAAATATAAAAGAAGATTGAGGTTTTTAAACTTAATCCGTACGCAAGAATGAGAGGAACCCCAAGGAAGGCAACAGACCAGGAACTAAAAGCAATACATTCTATAAAACGAACGAGAAACAATCGATGAAAGGGAATTGGCGTTTGTACGAGGAAGTGGATTTCCTCTGCTTTATAAAGGGTAAAGAATGCTATTAATATATTTGAGAATATGAGAAAAAGAAAAACCGCACTCATAAGTATCATAAACATCCGAGCCATTAATAATTCCCCGAAATTCACTTCAATCCCAGCCCTTGAACCGAAGGTCAATAACCAATTGAAACCTTCATACAATCCGAAAAAAATTCCTAACCAGATAGCAATTGCGGAAAATGTAATAACCGTAACTTTTAATTTGGATTCTTTGCGGATACTCAATATCTGATGTTTCAGGATATTTCGCTTGGCTTCCAAAATTGCTAAAATCTGACTCATACTTCTTATACTTCGTCCGTTTCTTTGGTTAATTCCAAAAATACATCTTCCAGATTTCCAGGGGTATTGGAAAGAGATTTTATATCTTCTACAGAACCAAAGGCACATAGTTTCCCTTGATGTATAATACCGATAACATCTGCAATTTCTTCTGCAATACTTAATGTATGCGTAGACATAAAAACGGTTAGCCCTTCTTTTTTTGTTTTTTCTTTTAAATAGTCTTTCACAAATCGTATATTTTTGGGGTCAAGACCTACCCAGGGCTCATCCACGATAACAATTTCGGGTTTATGTAAGAAGCAAGCAGTAAAAGAAAGTTTCTGTCTCATACCATGACTGTAATCTTCAATAAGTTGGTCAATCACAGAATTTAAACCAAATAGACCTACTAATTCCTCTGTTTTTTCCTTAAAATCTTTATCAGAAATTTGGTATAGGCCTGCAATAAATTTTAAGAATTCTCGTCCTGTCAATTTGTCATATAGAAAAGGATGGTCGGGCACAAAACCTATATACTTCTTTGCTATGATAGGGTTTTGTTGAATATCAATCCCTGCGATAAATGCTCGACCTTCAGTTGGACGCATCAAACCTGTTAGCATCTTAATTGTAGTTGTCTTCCCTGCTCCATTAGGTCCAAGAAAACAGAAGAAGGTTCCTCTGGGAACTTCAATACTCAATTTATTAACCGCAATTTTTTCTCCAAATTTTTTAGTCAGGTTTTCTGTTTTTATCATACAAACTCCATTCTCATAATTTTGCAAATCTTTTTCCTGGAAATTGCCTGACCCAACCTTTTATTTCCATTAAGGTTAGTGTCGAAAGTGCTTCTGATATAGATATCTGACAGGATATAGCTACTTCATCAACATATGAACCTTCGGAACTTAGAATGGATAGAATTTTCTTTTCTAAAGGGCTTTGTGGCGAAGCAATATAGGACTGGGACTGTTGAAAAATAGTTTCTTTTTTTTCGCTAATATCTGTTTGTAAAGGAACACTATAAGATGGTTTTATCGTCATTGATAAAGGAAGTTGAATGCTGTCAGGTAAACTATCATCAGGATACTGTGATGGACTATTTTCAATCTGTGCCATTTCATTTACTAAATTTTCACGAGCATATAAAGGGATTTCTTCGATAATATCCGAGATCTTTTCTACCAATTTAGCCCCCTGTCGAATGAGCGAATGAGGCCCTTCGCTATTAAATGAACCGATTGGCCCCGGGACAGCAAAAACAGTCTTGCCTTGTTCAACAGCATGCTGGGCTGTAATCAGTGCTCCGCTGTTTTTCCCGGCTTCGGTAACAATTGTGCCCAGTGAAAAACCACTTATGAAACGATTCCGTATAGGAAAGTTGTTTCCTAATGGTTTCGTCTGCATGGGGAATGTAGAAATAACTGCACCTTGATTTTGAATCCTTTCATACAGTTTTTTATTCTCTCGTGGATATATCACATCAATTCCACAACCCAAAAAAGCAATTGTTCTTCCTCCACACTCCAGAACGGTCTGATGGGCTATTGTATCGATACCCGATGCAAGACCACTTACAACTGTAAAACCTGCATTTACCAAACCTTGAGCAAAAAATTGTGTTACCTTACTCCCATAGGGACTGTATTTTCTTGTACCAACAATAGAAATAGAATACTGGTCTCTTCTCAATAAACTTCCCTTGCAATATAAAACCAAAGGAGGTTCGTAGATTTCTGCCAGAGAAATAGGATACTCAGGGTCATCTAAAGTTATAATCTTGACTTTATGATTTTCAATTAACTTTAGTTCCGTGTCCACATTAACCACTTCGCGATAATGTACAACTCTATGTGCTAATGTCTTACCGATTACTTCTGAAAGTGCTTTCTCAGACGCAGTAAGGACTTCAGACGGAGAACCATATCGGGCAATTAACTTTATAAAAGTTGTGGAACCGATACCGGGAATTAAAAATAGGGTTAACCAGTTCTTTTGCTGTTCTAATTGCATATAGACTCCCTGAACTACTTATCTGTAAGTTTTCTATAAAAGGCATTTCGATACCAGACCTCTCCCCCATGGTCCTGAAGTAAAAAATAGCCTTTTTGCGGTAGTTGTGCCAATGGTGTGTCAAACTTTCCAATAGGCATTGTCATCAGGGAGATATCCACATCAATTACTTTCCAGCCATTCATATACACTACAAGATGAGAACCTTTACAAGTTATATCAAAAGAATTCCATTCACCAGGAGGAAAGCACATATTAAACATTGGGGTGGCCACATCATATAAAGCACCGCAGTTTTGTTTATGTGGAGGATCCCCATAACATTCTAATACCTGAATTTCAAATCCTTTCTGTACAGGGTCTTTCAAGTCGGAACGAAAGAAAACACCACTGTTTGCTTTTGGCGTTAATTTAAATTCGATGTGTAATTCAAAATCAGTTACCTCTTCGCCTATATAAGCGATATAACCACCTGATTTAGAACCAAAAATATGAAATACATTGCCGGACAAAAATTCAAAACCTTCTTTTTTATTCTGTGATGTAACATTTTCCCATTTTGTTTGATTTTCGAGTGAGAACAAATCTATCCAACCTTCCCCTTGAGGTAGGGGGGTACATTTTCCGACAGGAATACGTTTCTGAATATCCTCTGAACCTTTAGTCGAACATGATGAAAAAATTATCAAAAGAAATGAAACAAGCAAAATTTGTGATTTCAAAAATAGACCCAAAGAATTATTCTTCTGTTTTTTCATATCAGATTCTCCTTATTATCAAGTTTAATATTCCTCTTTTATATCAAATTTACATAGATAATATCATCAGTTTAATATATTGATAAAAGATCGTATAATTATGTAATAAACTCAATTCAATTTGCTCTGTTTTATAAGGAGAAAAGTATGAAAGGAGTTGTATTAGCCGGTGGATTAGGAACTCGACTTTTGCCCCTAACTCGTGTTACAAATAAGCACCTTTTGCCTGTTTATAACAAACCCATGATTTTTTATCCCATCCAGACACTTGTGGACGCCGGGGTAAGAGAGATTATGATCGTAACAGGTGGAAATAATGCAGGGGATTTTCTTCGGTTGTTGGGAAATGGAGAAGATTTTGGATTAGGTCAACTTCATTACACCTATCAGAAAACAGAAGGAGGAATCGCTCACGCACTTGCCCTCGCAGAACCTTTTGTCGGTAAGGATAAGGTAGTCGTTATACTTGGGGATAATTTTACACAGAGCAGTATCAAAAAAGCAGTCGATAACTTTGAAAAACAACCTTCTGGTGCTAAAATATTTTTGAAGGAAGTCCCCAATCCAAATGAATTTGGTGTAGCAATAATTGAAAACGGAAAAGTAAAGGAAATAATAGAAAAACCTAAGGTCCCCCCTACAAACTATGCCGTCATAGGAATATATATGTATGACTCTGATGTATTTAATATCTGTAAAACACTAAAACCCAGTTCAAGAGGTGAACTGGAAATAACGGATGTTAACAATGAGTATATCCGACGCGGTACAATGACCTATGAATTTTTGGATGGTTGGTGGGCCGATTGTGGGAGTTTTGAAGCCTTACTTCGGTCAAACATACTTGTAGCAAGGGAAAACGGCGTACAAATCTAAAAAACAAAGGAAGAGTTACTATGGCTACAATTTATTATTGCAAGTATTGTGGCAGGCAAAGTACAAGTGCTCAATCATTAACTTCCTCCACATGCCCCAGACATCCCGAGGGACCCGGTAAAGGAAAACATGCCCCTTATGAAGGGGATGAGAAAAACGAATATGTATGCAAGTATTGTGGTAGGAAATTTTCATCCATTGCCAGTATGACTTCCAACACATGTCTCCGGCATCCTAAAGGTCCTGGAAAAGGACGCCATGACCCCATGCTTTAGCAATCCCACTTCTTTTGTAATGTAATTTTTATAGTTCAATTTTAAATGTTCCAACTGTTTGTTATAAAATTTAAACACTTTCGAAATAAGATTCGCCCGGGTGGCGGAAATGGCAGACGCGCCAGACTAAGGATCTGGTCCCAGAAATGGGGTAGGAGTTCAATTCTCCTCCCGGGCACCATAAAAGAAAACCCCCTTTACCTTAAAAAGGGGGTTTTTATTCTCTTAAACTTCAAAAAATAACAAGTTCGTTTCTTAACTCTTTATATGAGATTCGTTCTTATTAGACTGTTTTTTCTATTGCTTAATTAGATAAATCCCCACTTGTGTTCTGTTCTGCTAATTCTGTAACCTCTTGTTGGGTGGGGAAATTTTGAACGTCTACATTTTTATCCAAATTATCTATGTGTTGAGCATAGTATGCTTTGCCATAGTCGGTTAGAGTCCATATACCTTTCTCTGTTCCTTTCGCAATAATCCCCCTTTCAACCAAACCGATTCTAACCCAATGTAGGGTATCTTTCCAACGAGGGATATACTTATTATATGGCATGGGAGACAAATCATACTCATTAAGAATATGCTTCATCTTTTCATAAACACGCTCTATTACTTGCATACGAGGAGCCGTACCGCCAAACTCCATTATCGATTCAATCACAGGGAGGATAAAAGCCTTTTCGGGTGTTTTCAACCCCTTAGTTAATTTCCCTTCAGACGGAAGTTTTTTACTTGAAGGACTATCTTCCTTCTCTTTTTCCTTCTC
>OGCI01001438.1_pt1 | contig 19886 bp, 17 predicted proteins | sample 1570021 | NCBI WGS metagenome assembly OGCI01 (sample SAMN06264664, study PRJEB24512) | hot springs metagenome | isolation source: Hot spring water | place: South Africa: Tshipise | collected 2015-06-21 | reverse complement strand
CGTTCCGCCTTTTCGGCCCCTATTTTAATGGCCACGATATGTCAAGGCAATGCGACGGCCTCCTCAGGAGGTTATTCCTCCTGCTGTTTCGGGTATGTGGGGGTGGAAGGCGCGGCTGTCAACGCGGGCGTCGTAAATACAGACGCGGTTCCGCCCCGTAAGCTTCGCGCGGTAGAGGGCCCTGTCTGCGTTGTCGATCAGCCCCTCACTATCCCCAGCGTCCTCCGGGAAACCCGCTATCCCCATGCTTACCGTGAGGTTCCTCCCGGGTTGGTCCTCCTCGAAGGGGAAGACGTGGTCCTGGACCACGCGCCGGATACGCTCGGCCATGGTGAAGGCCTCCTGCTTGGAGACCTCGGGGATGATCACAGAGAACTCCTCGCCGCCGTAGCGGAAGACGATATCCACGTCGCGGATGTTCTGCAGGAGCAAACCCGCGAGGATCCTCAAGACCTCGTCGCCCCTGAGGTGGCCGTGCTGGTCGTTGTATATCTTGAAGAAGTCGATGTCCAGCATGATGAAGGAGAAGGACCTTCCGTAACGGGACGAACGCTTCACCTCCTCACCCAGCATGCGCTTGAGATGCCTGCTGTTGTAGAGGCCCGTCAGGTCGTCGGTGATCGCCAGCTGGCTGATGTCGGCAAACAATTTCGCGCGTTCCACCGCCATGCCGATCTGCTCGCCGATGGCCTTGGCCAGAGCCACGTCCTCGTCATCGAAGGCCTCGGCGTAACGGCTGGACATGTGCAGTACGCCAAAGACGGTTTTCCCGGAGCGTATGGGCACGCAGAGGACGGACTTCACGTCTTTTCCCACTACCATGTTCGGACAGCGGTTGTCCAGGGCGATGTTCCCGCTGATGAAGGTCTCGTCGTGCTCGAGCACCAAGCAGCCCTCGACCCGTTCAAACGGATGGCTGAGATGCCTCTCGGCGTATTCCGTGCTGTAACCGAAGTTGCGCACCGCCTCCATCATTCCCGTTTGCGGGTCTATAAGGTTAATGAGAGCCTTGTCTGCCGCGAAGAGGCCCCGTATGACATCGAGGGCCAGGTTATATAGCTGATCGAGGTTGGAGACGGTGTTGATGGCGTCCACCACCCTTATTATGCTTGTGAGCTGCGCCACCTTTTCCTCGCTGCGGCGGAAGAGGAGGGCGTTGTCGAGGATCACGGAAATGTGCGGCACCAGGAGCTCAGCCAGTTTAAGGTCCCGGCGGCCGAAGCCCTTCCTGGTCAGCTTGTTCGCCAGGACCAGGATGCCGATGTTCTTCCCGCGAGCTTCCAGGGGGCAAACCAGAAGGTCGAGGATGTGGGTGCCCGGGAGGATAAAGGAGGTGTCCATCTCGCGGCAGGTGCGTCGCGTCAGCAAGAGCGCCCGGTTGTTGTTGAAGACCGCGCTTAAAATCCCTTCCTTTCCCAGGGGGACCCTCAGCTGCGCGGCCGCCTGGTAATCGATGCCCAGGGCCGGCTGCTGCGCGACCAGGCAATCGTTCATCTCGTCGTGGATGAAGACCACCGCTACCTCCGCGTGCATGGTATTCGCCACGCTCTGGGTTATCTCGTCGAGCACGTGGTAGAGGGCCGGGCTCTTGCTCGAGCTCTGGCTGATATCGTAGAAGTCGCGCAGCCTCCTGCGGCCCTTGAGAACGGTGTCCAGCAGGCAGGTCACCAGCAGAGAGGCGACCACGATGAAGGCGTAACGCAGCGCCAGGGCTCGTGCAAGGCTGTACCCCGGCGGAATGTCGCCGTCGAAGACCACCACCAGGCTGTATCCCAGCAACGCCAGCAGTCCCGCCAGAAGGGCTCCCCTGGTTTCGCCGTAGGCGCCGCCGATAAGGGCCGCCAGTCCCAGGAAGAGGAAAGTGTAGCTCTCTACCCCGCCGCTGAAGTGAACGGCCAGGCAGAGGGCGGCGATGTCCACGGCCGCGGGCAACCAGCGCAGGATGCCCCTGCCGCCTAGGGTGCCGTGGTACATGTAGATTGCCAAAGCGTAGAGGAAATAGGCAGCGAACAACACGTATAGCGGGAAGAAGCCGATTTTTCCGCCCAGGTCCACGCCGAGGTAGTCCAGGTGCACCAGCGCCAGGAAGCACAGGGCGAAGGAGACGCGCAAGACCAGCTCCCGTCCGCGGGCATCGCCGTTTAAACCCGCTGCGGGCCTCCCGGTTTCTCCCCCGTCGTAAGCGTGCATTATCCCATCCCCCGCGCTTTTCGCCTCATTTATTGATTTTATTACATTATCACCCGGTAAGGACATGCGGCCACCACAGGGGACGAGCGAAGCCCCGCCATGCCATTCGCTCTCGAGAGCGGCGGGAGCGGGAAGCTTCCTTGCCTTAATCCCCTTTCACGAAAGGGAGGAAGTGGTGGAATATCTCCTCCGGGATCTCGGCCGTCAGGCGGTAGACCCCGTCTTCCACATGCATGTCGATTACCTGGCCACGCCGATAGAGCAGGGAGAGCAGGGTTCCCTTATCGGCGGGCAGTTGCAGGTAGACCAGGCGGGATGCAGCCAGCAAGGCCGACATCCTCTCCAGCAGTTCTTCCAGCCCCTCTCCCGTGACCGTGGAAGTGAGGACGGCGCCTCGAAAATCCTTTCTCAGCTGCGACCTCTCCCCGCCATCCAGCAGGTCCACCTTGTTGAGGACGAATATGGCAGGGATCCTTTCCGCCTTCAACTCCTCGAGGACCTCCTCGACGGCGCACAATCTCCGTTCGATACCGGGGTAGGAAGCGTCGATCACGTGCAGGAGGAAGTCGGCTTCCCTCACCTCTTCCAGGGTGGATTTGAAGGCTTCCACGAGCTGGTGCGGCAGGTGGTTGATGAAGCCCACGGTGTCGGTGATCACCGCCCTGCGGTTTCCTGGAAGCACGAGGCGGCGCGTGGTGGGGTCCAGGGTTGAAAAGAGTTGGTCTTCCACCCTGACGCTGGCGTTGGTGAGCGCGTTCAGGAGGGATGATTTGCCTGCATTGGTGTAGCCTACCAGGGAAAAAGTGGGCACCTTCAGCCGCTGGCGCCGTTTCCTCTTTACCCTGCGCACGCGCGTGAGTTCCCGCAGCTCCCTGTCGAGGGTCCTGATGCGCGCGTTGATCCTGCGCCGGTCCACCTCCAGCTTCGTCTCGCCCGGGCCGCGGGTGCCGATGCCGCCCCCCAGGCGGCTGAGCTCCACTCCCCTGCCGGTAAGGTGGCTGAGCTGGTAGCGGAGCTGCGCCATTTCGACCTGTGCCTTGCCCTCCTTTGAGTGGGCGTGCTGGGCGAAGATGTCGAGGATGAGGGCCGTGCGGTCAATGACCTTGACCCCCGTCTCCCTTTCCAGGTTGCGCTGCTGCGAGGGCGTGAGGTCCTGGTCGAATACGACCATGTCGGCGCCCGCGGAGGCGATCAGCTCGCGCAACTCGGCGATCTTCCCCTTGCCCAGGAGGGTCGCCGGGTCGGGCCGGGAACGCGCTTGCAGGAAGGTCGCTCGCACGTCGGCGCCCGCAGTCTCGCTCAGCGAAGCGAGCTCCCGCAGGCTGTCCTCCGCTTCTCTCTCCTCCGTGCTGCCCCAACGCACGCTGACCAGGACGGCCTTTTCGCGGTCCGTCTCCCCGCTTGCCCTCGTTCCGTCGCCTTTCTCATGCATGGTCGCCGTTGCCGTCCCGCGTGAATCAGGAAAATGCACGCCTGATGCGTTCCGCGCCCTCCTGCAGGCGGTCGTCTGGAAGGGTCAGGGAGAAGCGCACGTATCCCTCGCCGTGGGCGCCGTACGCGGTTCCCGGCACCACCACCACGTCGGCCTTTTCCAGCAGCTCCCCGGTAAAGGACTCCGCATCGTAGCCTCGAGGCACCCGCATCCACAGATAGAGGGTGGCCTTGGGAGGATGCACCTCCCAGCCCAGGGAACGCAGGGAAGAAACCAGTATGTCCCGGCGGCGGCGGTAAGCCTCGCAGCTTTCGCGCACGCACTCCTGCGGCCCTTCCAGGGCGGCAACCGCCGCCAGCTGGATGGCATTGAAGACCCCCGAATCCACGTTGGTCTTCACTTTGCCCAGCGCGGAAATGAGCTCCTCTCCCCCCACGGCGAAGCCCACCCTCCACCCGGTCATGTTGTAGGTCTTGGAGAGGGAATGGAACTCCACCGAGATCTCCTTGGCGCCCTTCACCTCCAGCAGGGAGGGTGCTTGGTAGCCATCGTAGGTGATCTCCGAATACGCGTTGTCGTGGGCTATTATCAGGTCGTATTTCCGGGCGTAATGTACGAGCTCCTCGAAGTGAGCGATGTCAGCCACCGCGGCGGTGGGATTGTTGGGGTAATTGAGGAACAAGAGGCGTGCCCTCTCCAGAAGGGAGGCACCCAGCGCTCCCAGGTCCGGGAGATAGCCCCTTTCCTCGTCCAGGGGCAGTACGACCGGCAATCCACCGCAGAGGATGGTGGCATTGCGGTAGACGGGATAGCCGGGATCGGGAACGAGTGCCGTGTCGCCTTGATCGAGGAAGGCCACGGGAAAGTGAGCTATCCCCTCCTTTGAGCCGATGAGCGCGAGCACCTCCCTGCCGGGGTCCAAAGAGACCCCGAAGCGCCCCTGGAACCATTGCGCGGCGGCCTCCCTAAAACGGGCCATGCCTCGATAGGATGGATAACGGTGGTTCTCGGGCCGGCGGGACTCCTCGCAGAGCCGCTCCACTATGTGCGGAGGGGTGGGAAGGTCGGGATCGCCTATGCCGAAGTTGATGACGTCAACCCCCTGACGCCTTTTCTCTTCCACCCTGCGGTCGATCTCCGCGAAGGGGTAGGGCGGGAGTTCGCCCAGCCTCCTGGAGATCCTCAATTTGCGACTGCACCCCGTTTCCGGCACGCCGCCCTCGCCCCCGTCTTTTCCACGCTTGACCTTCTCCGCCATATCCTCTTCTCCCCCGTGTCTTGCCGGAACCCTCTTCCTCGTGACGCTTCCCGCGGCGAGGCCGCATCAGCGGGGAGGCGGTGTCCCCCTCCAACCGGGACTCAATTCGCCGGCGAAAACCTCCACGGCAGGTCCCGCAAGATGCACGTGGCCTGCCTCGTCGGTGCTTATAGCCAGATCGCCTCCCTTAAGGCTGATGGTCATGGCCCGGTTTCCCTTGCCCAGGTGGAGGGCGGCGGCGAAGGCCGCGCAGGCCCCCGTTCCGCAGGCCTGGGTCTCCCCCACCCCCCTTTCCCATACCCTCACCGACAGGCTGCGGGGCCCCGTTACCTGTACGAACTCCACGTTGGTGCGGTTGGGAAACAGGGCATGGTGTTCCAGGGCAGTACCCCATCGCGCTACCGGAGCCGCTTCCACGTCCGGGACGAAAAGCACGCAATGCGGGTTTCCCATGGACAGGCAGAAGGCCGTCGCCACCTCCCCGCCCGGCAGGTCGATTTCTCTCGTTCCCGGCAGCGTGGGGTCGTCGGGCGGCGGGATATCGGGCCCCAGCAGGTCTGGCAGGCCCATGTCCACCTCGACCTCCACGACCTCCCCTTCTCTTACGGTCAGGCGCAGCTCCTTGGTGCCCGCCAGCGTCTCAATGAACATGCTTTCCTTGCGCATCCCTTCCCTCTCGTAAAGGTATTTTGCCAGGCAGCGGATGCCGTTTCCGCACATCTCCGCCTCGGAGCCATCGGCGTTGAAGATACGCATGCGGGCGTCGCCGCCTCCTTGGGGCTGGCAGGCGAGGATCACGCCGTCCGCTCCCACCCCGGTCTGCCGCCGGCATAGGGCCTGGATGTCCTGCCTCGCGCGGGAAAGCGTCTCCCCTTCCCGCGCGGGAAGGATGATGAAATCATTGCCCGTGCCTTGATACTTGTAGAATCTCATGTCATCCGACCCCCGACAGCTCCCGCTCCAGCATCTCCCTTACCAGCGGCCACGCCTGCGGCGGACGTTCGTACAGTTCGGACTCGCTCAGCTTGAACCAGCTCAGACCCGGGACCCGTCTGAACCAGGTGAGCTGCCTCTTGGCATAGCGGCGGGAGCGGCGCTTTATTTCAGAGATAGTCTCCTCGAGAGGGGTGCCCCTGTCAAGGTGGGCCAGGATTTCCTTATAGCCCAGGGCCTGTCGCGCGGTGCGCGAGAGCGCTCCCGCCGCCGCGAGGGCACGTACTTCCTTTAGCAAGCCGGCCTGCATCATCTCGTCTACGCGCCTCTCGATGGCGCGGTAGAGCGCCTGGCGGGGGGCATCGAGGACCACCCCCGCGAAATGGAAATAGGGCTCCTGCGTCCCCCTGCGCGAGTGAAAGGAGGACATGGGCTGGCCCGTCCGCCGGTACACCTCCATGGCTCTGACCACGCGCCGCATGTTCGCGAATTCCTCGCGCTGAGCGAAGGCCGGGTCGACCTCGCACAGGCTTCTTCGCAGCCCCTCGGGATCTTCTTCCGCCCATCTCTCGATATCCTTTCTCAGGTCGTCCGCCTGGGAACCGGGCGGAAAACGCAGGTCGAAGACCACGGCCTCGAAATAGAGTCCGCTGCCCCCCACCAGGAGGGGCAACCTTCCCCGCGCCGCTATGTCCTCCACCGCCCGCCGCGCTTCCTCCTGGAAGCGGGAGACCGAGAATTCCTCGCCGGGGTCCGCCACGTCGACCATGTGATGCGGGACCAGGGAACGCAGCTCGGATGACGGTTTTGCCGTCCCGATGTCCATGCCTCGGTAAACCTGCATGGAGTCCACGGAGACGATCTCCGCACCCAACGCCAGGGCCAGTTCCACGGCGGTGGCGCTCTTGCCCACGGCCGTGGGCCCCAGGATCGCGGCCACCTTTATCCCGTGCCCCGCACGGGCCGCATTTCCGCTTCCTTCCATCATGCCTGCACCGCTCTCGACGATCTCGAAAACCTGCGGTTTTTCCGCATATTTTGAGCATAACATATCGTGACCCCCTCCCATGCGTCGGGTGACTAATAAGCGCGGATGAAGCACCGGGCACATGGAGAGCAGACGGATCTTCGCCGCAGCCGCCTCCCGGTCCATGCGCAACGGCTCGAAGGCCGCCTGGGGGACAGGTACGCCTCTTGCGGCGTGGCTCGCGGGAGGCGGGATGCATGCAGGGCTTCAGTGATGCCTTTCCACCGTGAAACGGTAGATCTGTATGGGCTCATGCTGGCCTATGCCCGCCTTGCGCCGGGCGATATCCAGCTGCTCCTCCACCGTGTCCACGCCCTCCAGGTCGGGGAGAAGAAGCCCTATCCTCCCTCCCCTCTGGACGATGACCCCGTAGCGGCGGGGGTCAAGTTGGGAGATATCGTCCACCGCCTCCGGATTGCTGAGCACGTCGACGCTTATCTCCAACTCCTCGAGTTCTTCGGGGCTCACGGGCGGAAAGCGCGGGTCGCGGGTCGCGGCGCTTATCGCGTTGGAAACGATTTCCTCCGCCATGGTCTCGCGCGTGGGCTGGAAGGTGCCTATGCATCCCCTGAGCTCCCCGTGCTTCTTGAGGCTCACGAATGTGCCCGCCCTCGCCTGCAGGTCCGCCCCGAGCTCCCCCTTCTCCCCGGGGTCCAGGATCTTCCTGTTCCTGACCCAGGCCTCGATGGCTGCCCTGGCCAGCTCCACATGCGGGCTGCTCTTCCCGGTACCTCCGGCCATGGCATCCCTCCTCAATCGGCGCGCAGGTGCATGGAAACCATGTAACCCACCCCGAAGGGGCCCTCGTAGGAGAGGACCTGGTTCTGCAAGGCGCCGTTACGCAAGGCTCCCCACAGGGCGTATATGGAGCGGAGTCCGCATTCTCCCGCCGCCTCGACCAGGTCCTCCCCCATTTCGTGGAGCCTGGAAAAGTCGCCGCTCTTAGCGATTTCCACGATGTGCTCGTCGAACTCCTGCCCGCGAGGATGGTAGCCGGCGGGAGCACCCTTGATAAGCCGATGCGAGAGATCCCCACTGGCGACGAAGAAGGCCTGCCGCCCCAGGCGGCGGCAGGCCTCCGCCACCAGCCGGCCCAGCCGCACGTGGCTCTCGTAGTCCAGGCCGGCGATGGAGAGAGACACAATGGGCGTTTCCAGGTACTGGTCGAGGTAATAGAGGGGGACCAGCAGGCCGTGGTCGAGGTCCTCGCCGCGTTCGTACCAGCGTCCCGTGGACGATTCCACCGGCACCAGGGGGAACCGCTCCTCGCCGGCGCCCTTTACCATCGTCGCTACGAGGTCGACGTCGTTCCTCTTGGAGATACGCACCTGGGGGCGCCCGAAAGAGGCGAAGCTCCCCTCCAGGGCGGGGGCTGTCTTGACCGTAAAGGCGTCGCGGAAGATGGGGGTATGGGGGGAGATCATGACCAGCACCTCGGGGCGTAGCTCGGCCAGCCGGTTACCCAGGTTGCGCATCGCTTCCTGGGTGGCGCGCACTCTTTCCACGTCCTTTCCCCCGATGTCCGGTACCAGCAAGGGAGGATGGGGCACGATGCAGCCCCCGAGGATCCCGCCCGCAGCGTTCATCACCTCACCCCCTCCGAATCCTTTTCCGCTGTCCGTGCGGAGCCTTTTCAGTAATAGGATACCCCCACGCCGCCGGGCGGAAACTTCTATCCCAGCACCTCGAGCAATCTCCCGTGCAGGCACCAGCTGCCGCAAGCGGTGATGGCCACGCGGGCGAACTTACCGGCAATATCCTGTTCCTCGCGCGGGAAGTGGACCACTTGGTTGCCGCGCGTGCGGGCACGCCAGCACGCGGGGTCGCGGAAGCTTTCCCCTTCCACCAGCACCACCTCCTCCCCTCCCACTCTCGATCGCAGGCTCTCCGCCGTGAGCCTCCGGGTGACGTGCAGCAGTCGCTCCATCCTCGCGTGCTTTTCCTCCGGCGTTACGTCGTCGGGAAGGCGCGCAGCCGCCGTCCCCGGACGCGGGTTATAGATAAAGGTAAAGGCGGCGTCGAAACGGCAGCTTTCCACCATTTCCAGGGTGGCTAAGAAGTCCTCCTCCCTTTCGCCGGGAAAACCGACGATGATGTCGGTGGAGAGCACCACCCCTTTGAGCGAGCTGCGCAAGCTCTCCGCCTTGCGGAGGTAGGCGGCGCGGGTATATCCACGGTTCATGGCCGCAAGTATGCGGTCCGAGCCGGACTGCAGAGGAAGGTGGACGTATTCGCATACGTTGGGAGTGTCCGCGATGGCCCTTATCACGCTCTCGTCGAAATCTCGCGGGTGCGAAGTGATGAAGCGGATCCACACGCCGGGAAACGCGGAGCCCACTTGCCTTAAAAGGTCGACGAAGCGGCTGGCGCCCTCCTCGCGCCGGCGGTAGGAGTTGACGTTCTGTCCCAGGAGGACGATCTCCCGCGCCCCTCCCTCCACCTGCCGGGACGCCTCCGCGAGGATTTCCGGCGCCGGCCTGCTTGCCTCTCGCCCCCGCACGAACGGCACTACGCAGTAGCTGCAGAAGTTGTCGCAGCCGTGGGTTATGGTGATCCAGGCGCGGAAGTCCTCCTTCCGTTTGACGGGAATATTATCCAGGTGAAGTCCATCCATACCCGTGGCACACGTGGCCCCCTCAGCCGCCCTAGCGAGAAGTTCGGCGATGCGCGGGTACTGTTGAGTGCCGAAAACCAGGTCTACATATGGGGCCCTTTCCAGCAGCCGTAACCCCTCTTTCTGGGCCAAGCAACCTCCTACCGCTATGAGAATACCTTTCCTGTCTTTAAGCGGTTTGAGGGAGGAGAGGCGTCCGTAAAAGCGCCTCTCGGCGCTTCCGCGGACGCAGCAGGTGAGGAAGATGACCGCGTCCGCATCCTTCAATGAGGCTTCCCTCCATCCCGCGGATTCCAGTACTCCGCTGATGCGCTCGCCGTCGTGCACGTTCATCTGGCAGCCGAGGGTCACCACGGCGTAGTTCTTCTTCATTCCCGTCTCCAAAGGCGCGTGCCCTCTTTTCCACGAACCCGGGCCCGGCCGGCTTCGCGTGGCCGTCTCGCCGTAGCCCGCGAAATATCCATAACATCCATTACTCATTGTAGCGAAGGACAGGAACCTGCTGGAGACCTACGTGCGGTGACTGCACACCGAGGTACGCCCGGCCTGTGGCCTTTGCGCTTCTGCGCCTGCGATGCCGGCACAAGCTAGAGGGCGGCAGGTGCAACGCCCGGTGGTGGGAGCGTGCATGGAAATGAGAAGCAATGTCGAGACATGCCGTCGCTCAGCGTGGCTTCCCCAACTCGCTGGCCTCAACGCAGAATTCCAAGCTGCGGCGCAGGTTCTGCACTACGCGTTCTTCTCCCAGGCGCGCTTCCAGGGGGCCTGGCCCCAGCTCAAGGGCCACCTTTCCGGAGTAACCTTCCTGCGAGAGAAGGGCTATGAAGCGGCGCAGGGGAAGGCGTCCCTCGAAGGGGAGGGCATGGTCGTCGAAACCCTTGAGATAATTGTTGGAGAGGTGGACGTGGCAGACGCGGCTTTTCAACTCGTCCCAGGCATGGAAGATGTCCGTGCCGGCTATGGCGAAATGGCTGGTATCGAAGACCAGGTTCTGGAAGCGCTGCAATTCGTGCAGCGAGTTGAAACGGCTGAAGTTCAAGGGTCGGCGCACTTTCAGGAGCATGGCGTTTTCCACTGCAATCAGGACGTCGTCACGTTCGCTGGGGCGGGTGAGATGGCGGCGGCTCCAGCGTGAGTAACTCCACTGCCAGAAATAGGGAAGGTGCACGACCACCACCTTGGCCCCCAATTGTTCCGCCATTTCCAGTGATCTTTCTATCTTTCCCAGGTAGTTGCCCCAGACCTTCTTCGCTGCCATGAGAAAGGGTGCGTGCACGCTTTCCACGGCCAGGCCGTATTTTTCCGCGAGGCCTCCTACGAGCGCAGCGGAATGGGTTTCCTCCCGCTTGGTCACCATGAGCTCTATGCCCCGGAAGCCCGCCTCCCGGGCTAGGCGCATGATGTCCTCCAGGTCCATGTTGAAGAGAGAGGCGGTGGAGAGTAGGAAATCTATCTCACTACCTCCTCAGCTTCCTTCCTCGCTCCACAGGCGGCGCTTCAGCATCCGGAAAAGGAAGGCGGTGGTGGCGAAACCGGCCAGCATGCCTCCCAGCCTTGCTAAGGGAGAGCGCAGGGCGCCCTCCACCGAGCGCAGGCCCGCGTCCGCAGACTGGAGCATCTCCCCGGCTTCCCTGGTCATCTGGAGCACGTTGTCCAGCTCGAGGTTTACTTCCTCCATGGTGCGGTTGAGGCTGGCGAGGAAGACGACCAGCTGCGGGCGCGCGTCGTCGAGGGTGCGGTTTAAATGATCCACCACCCGTGCGAGCTTGAGGGTCAGGCGTATTAGAAAGAGGGTCAGGACGGGAAACAGGATGATGGCAATGACCAGCAATATTCCCTTCAATATCTGCATGAACCCTCCAGGGTACTTGAGCCGCCTTGCTCCTGCGGCAGGCGACGCGGTGCAGCAAGGCTTTTCTCTATTCTATACGCGGGAAGCCGCGGGCAAAACCTCCTCCATGGGGCCTGAGGGGCTCGTAGACGCGGGACGACCTAAAACCACGGGCATTACTGCCTTGGATAAACAAGGGAGTTCAACGCGATTCCACGGAAAGGCGGATCGCCGTCCTCTCCTCTCCGTCGATGATGATATCCGTAAAGGCCGGTATGCAGACCAAGTCGATGCCGCTGGGGGCCACGAACCCCCTGGCGATGGCGATGGCCTTGATCGCCTGGTTCAGGGCGCCTGCCCCTATTACCTGGATTTCCGCGCTCCCAGACTCGCGAAGCACACCCGCTAATGCACCAGCCACCGAGTTGGGATTTGACTTCGAGGAAACCTTAAGCACTTCCATCTCTCTACTCCTCCCCTTGCTGCCTTTCTGCGATGAAACCGACACCCCAAGGTACCAAGCTCTTTCAAGCTTATATTATATATTCTGAACTCAACAAGAAGAAGACGATTTAGTGCAAAAAAATATCACCTGCGGCCCGGAAATGCAAATCTCTGCGCCGGGCCGGCATCCCCCTCAGTCTTCCTCCTTCTCGTGCAGCTTGAGGGAGATGATGAGGCGGTCCTTGCGCCTCTTTATCACCGGGCTCTCCGCCGTCAACCAGCAGCGGTCCCCTATCTCTCCGAAGACGTCGCGCAGCCTGTCGCCGAGCGTCCTGAGGTCCTGTGTTGAAAGCCGGCGGGCAAGCTGGTCTCCCCAGAAAGGCTTCGGCTGATGGTGGAGGTCCGAGCGGCGGGCGCATTTCTCCCCACCGCTCTTGCCCAGCAGCTCGTTTATGCTCATGAGTGGCGGTATCTCGAACTCAAGTATGCGGAAGGCGTTGCGCTCCGATACCGCGAGCCCGAGATTTTCCGTGGCGAAACGGTGCAGGCTCTTTCCTTCCTTGATGCCCCCCAGCTCGAACCACAAGGGTCGCCCGGCCTCCTCGCCGCCGGCAGCCCAGCGTTTCCGCAAATCCGTGGAATGATGGTAGAGGGTGGAGAGTATCTCGGAGTTGGAGCCGAGGTATATCTCTATCCCCTCCGTATCGAGTGCGAACTCGCTGAGGACGCGCGGCACGTTGTGTGGTCCCCCCGCGACCACCAGCCCTTCCTCCTCGCTCTCCTCCAGGCGCGGGAAAGTCGACTGGTCTTTCTTCTCGGGAAGGCGATGCGTGTCGATGCGCGCGTGGATGATGGTCCCCCTCCCGACCGCCGATTCCACGAGGCGTATCTCCTCCACCACGCGCTTGATGGAAAAAAGAGCCATCCCCCTCCCGTGAACCCCGAAATAGTCCTCGACGACATCGTCGACCTTGGAGGTCACGCGGGCCTCGAAGATTTTCTGGTGCAGCTCGCGAGGGATCCCCCTTCCGTTGTCCAGCACGTGAAGGTTGCGCCAGCGGCCCCTCTCTTTTTGAAAAGACACGTAGATGTGGTCTGCGCCGGCATCCCGTGCGTTGCGCACGAGTTCCTTGACCACGTCTTCAACGCTGCGGATATCTTGCAGTGCCTGGCGCCGCTCCGCCTCCGTCACACGCAGCCTCACGTAGCCGTGCCCCAGGTCTTCCTCCACGGCGACGGTCTCAGGGTTCGCGAATTTCTTCACGAACGCCAGCAAATCCTCGCCGTCTTTCCTCACCGCCGACATGAGCTCTCGTCCCCCGTCAAGGAAATAAACTACGACCCTATACTCCATCTCGGCAAGCTGGGGGGATACCTGAAACCCCCTTGCCGCTTACCGTCGCAGGCCTGGAGGGCTCCGATCGCACCCCGTCACCAGACAAGTATATGACCCGGTTCAGATAATTTCACGGTCCGGCGAGGGGCGGCCCGGGAAAGCGGCGAAGGGGGCATCACGAGGGGAGACTCCGGAAGAAACCTCACGGAAGGCCTCGCTCACGCTTGCCAAGGGGCGCAGGGGCAAGCGCGCCGCAATCTACCTATGCGCGATGCCGTGGCGCGGCTCAAGGATCACGGGAGAGAGCATGCGCTACTTTGCGTAATCCACGACCCGCTTTTCCCTGACCACCGTTATCTTGATCTGGCCGGGGTACTCCAGCTCGTCCTCGATCTGCCGGGCTATCTCGCGAGAGAGGGTCACGCAGCCGAGATCGTCGATGACGTCGGATTTTACCATGACCCTTATCTCGCGGCCGGCCTGCAGGGCGTACGAACTCTCCACCCCTTCGAAGGAATCGGCGATGGTTTCCAGTTTCTCCAGGCGCTTGATGTAGCTTTCCAGCGTCTCTCTCCTGGCACCCGGGCGGGCGGCGCTTATGGCGTCGGCGGCCTGCACCAGTACCGCCTCTATGGTCTGGGCCTCCACCTCGCCGTGGTGCGCCTCGATGGCATGCACCACCGCGTCGCCTTCCTTAAGCCGCTTGGCCAGCTCGGCCCCTATGATGGCGTGGGACCCCTCGACCTCGTGGTCTATGGCCTTTCCGATGTCGTGGAGGAGGCCGGCCCGCTTGGCAAGCTTGATGTCGGTGCCCAATTCCGCGGCCATCAGACCGGCCAGGTGAGCCACCTCGAGGGAATGCTTGAGGACATTCTGGCCATAGCTGGTACGGTATTTAAGGCGCCCGAGCACCTTCATCAGCTCATGGTTGACGCCGTGAAGGCCAACCTCGAAGACGGCCTGCTCGCCCAGTTCCTTGATCTCGGCCTCCACCTCCGCCTTGGCCTTCTCGTACATCTCCTCGATACGGGCCGGCTGAATACGCCCGTCCGCTATCAACCTCTCAAGGGTTAGGCGGGCTATCTCCCTTCTGACCGGGTCGAAGCTGGAAAGGATCACCGCCTCCGGGGTATCGTCGATGATGAGGTTTATGCCCGTGAGGGTCTCGAAGGTTCGGATGTTCCTTCCCTCACGCCCGATGATCCTCCCCTTCATCTCGTCGTTGGGCAGGGGCACCACGGAAACGGTGGTCTCCGCCACATGGTCGGAGGCGCATCTCTGGATGGCGTTGGCGATGATGTGCTTGGCTTTCCTTTCCGCTTCCTCGCGCACCCGCAACTCCATTTTCTTGATGATCTGCGCCGCCTCCCTTTTCGTCTCCTCCTCCACCTGCGAGAGAAGGAGTTGCTTCGCCTCTTCCTTGGACAACCCGGCAACTTTCTCCAGCCTGTCCTTCTGCTCGGCGAGCAGCCTGCCGACCTCGCTGCGCATCGCGTTTAACTCGCTCTCCTTTGCCGCCAGGTCCCTCTCGCGCTTCTCCAGGTTCTCGGAGCGGTTGTCGATCTGCTCCTCGCGCTGCAATAGCCTGCGCTCCAGTCTCTGCAGTTCGCTGCGGCGGTTCTTGATCTCCCTTTCCGCCTCGCTGCGCATAGCGAATATCTCATCTTTAGCTTCAACTAAAGCTTCACGTTTCTTGCCTTCCGAGACTTTCTCCGCCTCCTGGATGATCCTCCTTGCCTCCTCCTCGGCGGAGGATATCCTGGCTTCCGCCATGAATTTCCTGGTTAAATAGCCTCCGATGCATCCGATAAGCAGCGCTGCTATCCCGATGACTATAGCAAGTACCATCTTACTTCCTCCCTTCTATATCAACCCGGGGAGTATTCCCGGATAGGTAACGAAAAATGCCGAGCGCTTACTCTCGGCATAAGGTTAATCTGCTATTTAGGTTTACCGTAAGTTTATTCTGTCTCGCTCATCCATCGCTTACGGTTTATCCTCAAAGCGGACGTTGTCATCCGCCAGGATATCTCCAATGACTTCGTTAACCTTAGGCCAATTTCAATTCTATGAAAGCCGCTAACCGGTGTCAAGGAAAGGTGTCAGAACAGGGGCCCCCGCGCCCTCTTTCCCAGCCTTCTACGGAAGGATGAAAGGCATGCCTTATGCCACGGACAGGAGGCACAAACCGCCTGTAGCGTGATGGTCCGAAGGGTTTCAACCGCCCTGACCCCGGCAGCCCGTGAGCGTTCCATCCTTCACGGGCGGGGGTACGGGCCGCCCCCTTAGCCCTCCTTGCCGGCGCCTCCCTCCCCCTTCTTGCCGTTGCCGGCTTTTACCTCCTCCTCGTGGATGTAAACTACGCCCTCATCGGGGGGAAGGCTGAGTTTCTCCCTCAGCTCGCGGTCGAGCCTCTGCAGGAGCTCCGGGTGGTCGACCAGGAACTGCTTCGCGTTTTCCCTTCCCTGTCCGAGCTGCTCCTCCCCGCAGGTGTACCAGGCCCCGCTCTTTTTCACCAGGCCGTGTTCCACGGCGAGATCAAGGACATTCCCCTCGCTGGAAATCCCCCTCCCGTACATGATGTCGAACTCGGCTTTCCTGAAGGGCGGGGCCATCTTGTTCTTGACGACCTTGACCCTCACCTGGTTGCCTATTATCTCCGCACCCTGCTTGATGCTGTCCAGCTTGCGTATATCCAGGCGCACCGATGCGTAGAACTTCAGCGCCTTCCCCCCGGGGGTCGTTTCCGGGCTGCCGAACATGACGCCTATCTTCTCCCGCAGCTGGTTGATGAAGACGGCCGTGGTGTTGGACTTGCTTATGGTGCCAGCAAGCTTGCGCAGGGCCTGCGACATCAGCCTCGCCTGCAGGCCCACGTGCGCGTCACCCATCTCCCCCTCTATCTCCATGCGGGGGACCAGGGCAGCCACGGAATCGATGACCACGACGTCGAGGGCCCCGCTTCTTACCAGCATTTCCGCGATCTCGAGCGCCTGTTCTCCTGTGTCTGGCTGGGAGATGAGCAGCTCGTCCACGTCCACGCCGAGCGCCCTCGCGTAACTGGGGTCAAGAGCGTGTTCGGCGTCGATGAAGGCGGCGATGCCCCCTCGCTTCTGGGCCTCGGCGATGATGTGCAGGCCCACCGTCGTCTTGCCCGAGGACTCGGGGCCGAATATCTCCACGATGCGTCCCCGCGGTACCCCTCCGATGCCCAGCGCCAGGTCGAGGGAGAGGGCTCCCGTGGGTATCACGCCGACCTGGAAACGGTGGTTGTCCTGGCCCAGTTTCATTATCGATCCCTTGCCAAACTGGCGCTCGATCTGCATGAGGGCCATCTCCAATGCCTTTTCTTTTTCCACTTTCATCCTCCTGCCTTCTCCGGAACCGCGGCCTGCAACGGAAACCGCCCGAGCGCGAGAAGCCTCTCCTTTCGTTCCTCCCTGATTATATTTCTGCGCAGTGACAAGATGACCTCCGCCGGATGCGGCCAGCGGCGGAAGCCCGCCGCAACCTAACCATGCCGACAGGCGCGGTCGCGTGCCACGGGAAGCGTGGAAAGCACGGATTTCGACCGCAAGGGCCTATGCGCGCCGTCGCAGGCGGGCGACGAACATGCCCTCCATGCCGTGCCGGTGGGGCATGAGTTGCAGGCAGTCCTCCGGCATGACGGCGGAGGAGAGGCTCTGGGGGATGTAGGGGGCGAGGTCCTCGCAGTGGAAATCGCTGTTCTCGCGCAGGAAGTCCCTCACCACCTGCAGGGTCTCTCCCCTCGTGAAGGTGCACACGGAGTAGACAAGGGCCCCTCCCGGCTTCACCGCCCCGGCGCAGCCCCGGATCAGCTTGGCCTGCACGGCCGACAGGTTGGCGATGTCCCCGGGGAACCTCCGCCACTTGAGCTCCGGGTTCCTTTGCAGCGTCCCCAGGCCGCTGCATGGGGCGTCGAGGAGAACGGCGTCTGACTCTCCGCCCACCACCTCGCGCAGCACGGTGGCGTCGCCTTCCAGTATTTCCACCCCACGCACTCCAAGCCTTTCCACCACCTTGCGCAGCGCTTTCAGGCGCCGTTTGTTGCGGTCCACGGCGATCACCCTGCACGCACCCCCTCCCAGCTGTGCGAGGTGGGTGGTCTTTCCGCCGGGGGCGGCACAGGCGTCGACCACGGTTTCGCCCTCCTGGGGGTGCACCACGTGGCTGACCACCATGGAGCTCTCGTCCTGGACCACGCACAGCCCTTTCTGCAGCCATTTCATCAGGGCGTCGTAAGGCATCCCCACCCCTACCAGCGCCTCGTGTAGGTGCTGGGATCCCCTTCCCGCCCAGCCGTTGGACTCTATCTCCTCCAGCAAGGCGGAGGGCTCTACCCTTTCCAGGTTGACGCGGAGGGAGAGGGTGGGAACCTGGTTGTCTGCGAGGCAGAATGCCTCCGCCTCCTCCTCCCCCAAGTGCTTGATGAGGTACTCCACGAGCCAGCGGGGATGGGAATGCACTATCTCCAGGTAGCGTGGCAAGTCATTGCGGGACGGCCACTCCACCTCGTCCCAGGCGTCAACCGCCCTGCGCATAACTGCGTTGACGAAACCGGCACCTTTGCCCAGGTGGCGCTTGGCGAGCTCCACCGTCTCGTTGACGGCCGCGTGGGGAGGGGTTCCCATCTCCGAAAGCTGGTAGAATCCCAGGCGTAGGATATCCAGCACTTCCGGGTCCATGTCATCCATATCCCGTTTAGAGAAAGAAGCTATCAGGTGATCGATCTTGTTACGGTGCCTCTGCGTGCCGTAGCAGAGCTCCGCGACCAACGAGCGGTCGCGGGCGGAGAGGCCGCCTTTTCCCGCGCCGTAACGTATCAGCAGCCCAAGGTAGCCGCCCTTGCTGTGTACCCTGCGCGTGATCTGGTACGCGATTTCCCTCGCGTCCGGCTTGATGTAATCTTCTCCCTTCTTCTTGCTGGCCAGGATATCAACCTCCCTTTCTCGCTCGGAAATCAAGCGCTCCCTTCTCATCCATAGAGAACGTCTCCCCGCTTTCAGGCCTGTAGCCACGCAGGAATTCGGCGGCCGTCATCTTCTTTCTGCCCTCCGGCTGCACTACAAGCAGCTCCAGGTCTCCCTCCCCGGTTCCGATCACCAGCCTCCTGGCGTCGATGCTGCGAAGTTCGCCCGCCCGCAGTCCCCGTGCTTCTGGGAGCAGCCGCGTGCGGAACACCTTGATCCTCTTGCCCCGCCAGCAAGTCCAAGCCCCCAAATCCGGCGCAAGGGCGCGTACCTGATTGTGGACCGAGACGGCGGGGAGTGTCCAGTCGATCCGTAAATCCTCCTTGCGTAGGGGGGCGGCATAGGTTGCGGAGCTTTCGTCCTGCGGCTCGGCGGCCAGCTCTCCATCGAGGTACAAAGGCAGTCTGTCGACGACCAGGGAAGCCCCGAGAAGCGCGAGCCTGTTTCGCAGCGCAAGCGCATCCTCGTCGGGCAGCACGGGTGTCTCCTCCCGGGCGATCACGGGACCCGTGTCCAGGCCCTCCTCCATCACCATCAGGGACACGCCGGTGGTCTCGGCCCCCTCGAGCAGCGCCCGGCGTATGGGTGCCGCGCCGCGGTAGCGGGGCAGCAGCGAGGGGTGTACGTTGAGGAACCTCTGCGGAAGGATGCGCAAAACGTCGCCGGGGATGAGGTGGCCGTAATCCGCCACCAGCACGGCCTGCAACCCGGGTCTCGAAATAACCTCGCGCAGGGCGCGGTCGCGGGGCCCACCGAGCTTGTGAACCTCAAGGCCGCCGGTTTCGGCAAGGGAGGCCACGGGGGTGGGGCGCTTGCGGAGCCCCCTGCCCGCTGGCCGGTCCTCGCCGCTAATCACGGCACGTGGGCGGAGGCCGCTTTTCATAACGGATCCCAGCAGCTCCCTGGCGAAACCTCCACTGCCCAGGAAGACGATGTTCAAGGAATATAGCCCCCTTTTGGTCGCCGCAGCGACCGTCAAAGTTCTTCCGCCGGGTGCAAGCCGCCCTGCAGGATCTGCAGCGCCTCGACCCTGCTGTCCCGGTCCGTGCGGTCCAGGATCAATACCCCGTCAAGGTGGTCCAGCTCGTGCTGGAAAACTCTCGCCAGCCATCCCTCCGCCAGCAGCCGCCTCGGCTCGCCCCGCAGGTCGATGAACGACAGCTCCAGCGCGGCATGGCGCGCTACCGGGACTATTGCGCCCGGCAGGCTCAGGCACCCCTCCATCTCCTCCACCATCTCCTCGGAAGCGGAGACAAGGCGCGGGTTGATGCAGGCCTCCATCTCGCCCTCGTTCTCATATATGAAGACCCTCTTGAGAATGCCTATCTGGTTGGCGGAAAGTCCCGCTCCCCCCGGCTTGGGGATGGTATCAATTAGGTCGTTGACCAGGCGTTCTATGTCCTCGTCGACCGCCTCTACCTCTGCGCATCTTTCCCTCAGAACGGGATCTCCGAAGGTCCTGATGGGCAACATGGCCACGCTTTCATCACCTCCGTCCGGGCCTCTCGCCCGGCGGCTTCCGTCCACGGCGCTCCTTCGGTCTCCCGGACGGGTCCTGCGCGGCGTCTATGTGTCGCGACCCGCAGCCTCTGGCGCGCCATGAATATTATGACAGCTTGCCGGCTTATGGGCTATGGCGCCCCTCATGCCAGGCCGGCTTCGCGCCGCAGGGCTTCCGCCTTGTCCGTCCGCTCCCAGGTGAAATCCTTATCAACGCGGCCGAAGTGCCCGTAGGCGGCCGTCTTCTTGTAGATGGGACGGCGCAGGTTGAGGTCACGTATGATGGCCGCCGGCCGCAGGTCGAAATGCTCGTTTATGAGGTCGCTTATG
>OGCI01001437.1_pt1 | contig 19924 bp, 17 predicted proteins | sample 1570021 | NCBI WGS metagenome assembly OGCI01 (sample SAMN06264664, study PRJEB24512) | hot springs metagenome | isolation source: Hot spring water | place: South Africa: Tshipise | collected 2015-06-21 | reverse complement strand
GCAGGCTTGCCTCGAGTCCCTCGATGGGATGCCAGTTGGCTTAAAAAAGAAGAGGCGACGATGGGATTTGAACCCATGATCAGGGTCTGGCAGGCTTGCCTCGCGTCCCTCGACGGGGTGCCAGTTGGCTTAAAAAAAGAGAGGCGACGATGGGATTTGAACCCATGATCAGGGTTTTGCAGACCCTTGCCTTGCCACTTGGCCACGTCGCCTGATAAAAAGCCGCCCTGTTTCTGGCGGCTCAGAGCGGGCGATGGGACTCGAACCCACGACCTCTTCCTTGGCAAGGAAGCATTCTACCAACTGAACCACGCCCGCATGTCTGTTGTGTGCGTATTTATACCCGAACTCTTTTTTTCCGTCAAGACCCTCAGTGTCATTTTCTCCAACCTTTTTGAAAACCCCTGCTGGTATTCTATGCTAAACTGAATCTGGTTTTAACCCTCTCCTCAGGCAGGATACAAATGAATCCCAATCCTCTCTTGAAAAAACTGGGCTTCTCCGATTCGGATCGGGTGGTTTTGATTCACGCTGACGATGTCGGTATGTGTCAGGCGAGTGTGCAAGCCTTTGCAGACCTGACCGCGTTTGGGCTGGTTTCCTGCGGGGCAGTGATGGTTCCCTGTTCCTGGGCGCCTCTGGCAGGGGCTTATGCTCGAGAGCATCCGGAAGCCGATTTAGGAGTGCACCTGACCCTCACCAGCGAGTGGGAGCATTACCGCTGGGGACCGTTATCCACCCGCGATCCGCGCTCGGGGCTGCTGGATGAACAGGGATATTTCCCCCGCCGCACTGAACCTGTGCAGGAAAAGGGCAATCCACGGGCTGTCAGGCGTGAACTGGAAGCGCAACTGGCGCATGCCCGCGGTTTGGGTATCACTCCCTCTCATGTGGATACGCACATGGGCACCGTGATTCATCCCAGATTTCTGGATGCCTATATTGGCACGGCGCGGAAATACCACCTCCCGGCGATGATTTTACGTCAGGATGAAACTGCCCTGAGGCAAATGGGGTTGAATCCCCTGACGGCAAAGATTGCCGCACGCTGGATTGAACGTCTGGAACGGGAAGGCTTTCCTTTGCTTGATCACATTGTGATGATGCCGCTGGATCAATGGGAAGATCGCCTTGAACTGGCAAAGGAAGTGTTCAAAACGGTAAAACCGGGACTGACCCACTTCATTATTCATCCGGCGGCAGACTCGCCCGAGATACGCGCCATCGCTCCCGATTGGCGGGCACGGGTGGCTGACTGGCAGGTATTCCAGAGCCCGCAACTGCGTCAGTTTCTGCAACAGGAAGGCATTCACGTCATCGGCTACCGTGCCATTCAATCCCTCATGAGGTGATTCCAATGACCTTGCAACCGGTAAAACTTTCGCGTTCCTATAAATTTGTGTGGGGAGTGGCGGCGCTGGGAACTTCTCTGCTTTCGGGAATTTATGGCGCTCTCCTGCCCATTTTCTATCAGGATTACCTGGGGCTGTCCTCCCGATGGATCGGGCTGGCTTCGTTCATTTACGCCGTCTGGAATGCGCTCAACGATCCTTTGTTTGGATATATCACCGATAATACCCGTTCCCGCTGGGGGAGGCGTATTCCCTACATGCGCTTTACTGCGCCCTTCCTGGCATTGACCTTTGTGCTGGTATGGTTGCCCCCGAGTCATGCCGGCGAACCGGCGATCTTCTGGTGGATGCTGGTAACCATGCTTTTATATGATACCTGCTATACCATCGTAGGGCTGGTGTATTCGGCGTTATTGCCCGAGGTGAGCGAGTCGGATGCGGAGCGTAACGATTTACAGGTGTCTTCCTCCCTGTTCGGTTTGCTTGGCACGTTGCTGGGTTTCATGATTCCGGACTTCTTCCGTCCCAAGGCGGGTGGAGGTACGGATTTTCTTCCCCTGCAGATGAGCATGGTGGCTGTGGCGGTGGTTGCCATGCTTTTGATTATTGCCACCACCCTGAAGGTGAAGGAACGCCCGGAATTTACCCGCGTGGACCGTCCCATTCCCCTGGGCGAAGCCATCCGGTTTACCCTGGTGAATCGTTCGTTTCTTGTACTGGTAGCGGCAAATTTCATGTCCATTCTGATGCAATCGCTTCTGCTGGGAGCCATTTACTACATGGCAGATTATCTCCTGCAGATGAATACCCTCATTCTGCTGGCTTGTATTTTTATTCCCCTGATCATTGGCGTTCCGCTGACTCGTCCCATCCGTCAGAGATTTGGCGTGGTAGGTGCTCAGCAGTTATTGTTAATTATTGCGGGAGTTGGTCTGGTGCTGATTACCATTGCGCCCAGGTTTTTGATTCCCATATGTATTGCGGTTGCCGGCTTTGGATTGAGTGGACCGCAAACTCTGACCAATGTATTGTTCGCTCAGGTGGCGGATGAAGACGAACTGCGTTCCGGAGTGCGCCGGGAGGGCGCTTTCTTTGGGGTCAATGCGCTGATCACCAAACCTGCTCAATCCGTGGCGCTGTACCTGTTCCCGCTCATTCTTGAAGCCACGCACTTTGTCAGCCGTGGACAGAATGCGGGTGAAATCTTTCTCAACCAGCCGGAGAGTGCTTTACTGGGAATTCGCTTGCTGGGTGGTTTTATCCCCGGGGTTGCCCTGCTGATTGGAGCGGGATTATTAGCCTTCTTCCCTCTGCGTGGAGAGTATCTTCAGAAAGTCCAGCAGGCGGTGCTGGAACTTCATGCAAAGAAGAAAGAACAACTCGGATAATTCACCTGCCAATTTTTGAAAAACCGGCGTTTCAACGCCGGTTTTTTTATGCTCGTGTCCTTACTGGCATACTCCTTGCACAGAAAAGGATAGTGCCTGCCGGTGTGAAATCTGTCCGGTTTCATCGTATGAGGAAAAAGTTCTATGGAAAAAAGCCAGCAGTTCGTCGAAACGGAAAATGAAATTCTCGTGCAGGAATGTTTAAGGGTAATTGCCAATCTGACCGGCGCAAAACGCGCTCATCTTCATTTTCTTCTGCAGGAGCGAAAATTTGAAAAAGAAGCATTTTTCTGGGCAGACTCTCCAGAAGGACTGCTGGAATGTTCCGAAATGGCAGCAATTCGCCTGGATCATCCCTGGTGGGTGATGAATTTACGCGCTCAGGATTTATTGAAAATTGAGGACTTGACCCGTTTGCCGGAAGAAGTCTCTGCCGATCGTCAAGCCTTACAGCATTACGGCGTTCATAATTTGCTGATTTTGCCCGTCTATGACGGAAAGCGCCTGGCTGGGATGATTCGGCTGGAAAATGTGAGCGAGGACCTTTCCCTGCAGGAAATTGAAATTTCACTTTTACACATTTGCGCCCAATTGATTGTGCGGATGCTCTGTCTGGCGCGGGATTTAGGGGAATTGCGGCGGGATCGTGCCCGGATTGCTCATCATCAGGAATATGATGACCTGACAGGATTACCTAACCGTACCCTCTTTCTTGAGCGGGTCAAGCAGGCATTTGAAGGAAATTCCAGTTTGCTTTTTGCGGTTCTGGTCATAGATATTGACTACTACCAGCTCATCCATGAGCGTTTTGGCAGAGCCATTGCAGAGCGGCTGGTTCAGGCGGCGGTGAACAAAATTCGGTTGAACTTACGTGCAGAAGATCTCATGGCAAGGTTGGGAGAAGATCAGTTTGGGGTTCTGATTCAGGATGTCCAGGATCGTTCTGTAATTGAAATGGTCGCCACACGCATTCTCGAGCGGGTGCGTGAACCCTTTGTGATTGAAGGCGATGAAGTTGCCGTGACTGCCAGTATTGGTATTGCTTTGCGCAATGGGCACCTGCGTACCCCTGAGGAGATATTACAGGAAGCCGGCATCGCCTTGCTGGAAGCCAAACAATCCGGGCGTGGGAAGTGGCTGGTCTTTGATGAGAGCATGCGCGAGGAGTTGATTCGCCGCATGGAAGTGGAGAATGACCTGCGTCGTTCTCTGGAAGAAAACCGTCTCATTCTTCACTATCAGCCCATCACTGAATTGAAATCCGGCAGGCTGATTGGCTTTGAGGCGCTGGTGAGGTGGATTCACCCCCGGAGAGGAATGATCTGGCCCACCGAATTTATCGAAATTTCGGAGAAAACGGGTTTAATTGTGCCATTGGGTTTATGGGTATTACGGCAGGCTTGCTGGCAGATGCACCTGTGGCAGGAACGTTTTCCCATCAATCCTCCATTGATGATCAGTGTGAACATCAGCCCACGTCAGTTGGAAGAGCCGGATTTCAGCGAACAGGTAAAAAAGATATTAGAGGAAACGGGACTTCCTCCCTCATCTTTGCGGCTGGAAATTACCGAACATACTGTTGTCCAGCGAAGTGGTGCATTAATTGAAGCCCTGGATTCGCTACGCACTTTGGGGGTGCAACTGTATATTGATGATTTTGGAACCGGTTATTCTTCTCTGGGGTATCTGGATCGTCTGCCTGTGGACGCCATTAAGATTGATCGTTCCTTTGTCAGCAATCTGGGAAAAGCCAAAAGCAGTCAGGGTGTAGTTCAAGCCATTATCCAGTTAGCCCATGAACTGAACATCGAAGTGGTGGCTGAGGGTGTGGAAACCTTTGAGCAGCATCGTGAACTTAAACGCCTGCAGTGTGAATTCATGCAGGGGTTTTACATTTCAGAGCCCCTTGATGTTCTGGCTGTAGAGCGGTTTATCGCCGGAAGGTCGGGTTTTGTTTTTGGAGCCGATTGATCACGGGCATGCGTTTTGTAAATGCTCATCAAAGGTGCGTGCAAACTGGTGGCGTCCGGAACCGTCGCATGCTGCCCGGAAGTACAGATACGGCGTCTCTGCTGGATAAGCCACTGCCTGAAGAGCGGAAAGCCCTGGATTACAAATTGGGGTGGGGGGTAAGCCTGGATAAAGATAAGTGTTATAGGGCGAATCGATTTTCAGGTCGTCCAGCGTGAGAGGAACTTTCCACCAGGTTCCCCATGCTTCGCCATATCCAAGCGCATATTGCACGGTGGGATCGCTGTCCAGTTTCATGTTTTGTTGTAAGCGGTTATAAAACACGGAGGCAATTAAGGGCTGTTCTTCGGTTACGACTGCTTCTCGCTGAACGATTGATGCCAGGGTCACTGCTTCTACCAGAGAGAGCCCTCGCTGAGCATAGGCATTCCGTAAATCGTCCGTCACGGAGCGTTCAAACTCATGGTAAAACGCCTGTACCATCTCTTCGGCGGTGACATCTCGTAAAAAGCGGTAGGACCCCGGAAACAAAAAACCTTCGTATGAGTCCAGCGGCTCTTCGCCATCTTTTCCCCGTCGGACAACTTCCAGGAACGATTGGGCATCCACGTTCAGTCCGGAAGTGGCTAAAGAGGCGGCAATTTCCTCAGCGCGCCATCCGGGCAGGATATTGAAAGCCACTTCTTGGGATAAGGGGTCTTGTAGTTTTCCGGCAATTTCCAGGGCGTTCATGGCTGCGGAGAGGGTATAACTGCCAGAGCGAATACGGGTATCTCTCCCACTGTAAATCAGATAGGCTCGAAACATCTCCCGATCGCGAATCAACCCTGCGTCATACAGACGGGTAGCCACGGTATTGGCGGTTTCGCCTTCTCTAATCAGGAATTGGATCGGCTGTCCCTCAGGATTTGCAGGAAGGGTCAAGGCATCCTGATGGATCAGCAACTGCAGGGATAAATACGTGCGCTGGATGAGAGGAAGGCCAGGCCGGGGCTCGCCAAAAGCATCGCTTGCCATTTGTGGAATCAGCCCGAATCCTACCAGTAAGACAATCCCTGCAAGGCAGACTGTCCCGAGAAAGGCCGTAACCAGGAAGGTAAAGCAAGCGCGAGATTGCTTTTGACGCGATCGTTTCATTCTTTGAAATCCTCTTCTGTTGTTTCTGGGTAAGCCGGGGGAAGATGCGCTTCCAGATAATCCTGGAGAATGATTACTGCTGCCAGGTCATCCAGATGGCCTCGCCGGAGTTTCCGCGGGACGCCCATCATGCGGCGTGTGTCTTGCGCTTTGCTGGTACTACCGCTTTCATCCCACAGTTCCACTGGAATGGAAGTCTGTTGCTGGATGGCTTCCGCCAGTCGGGCGGATTTTCTGCCTTGAGGGGTAGGATGCCCCATGTCGTCCAGGGCTTGTCCCACGATAATGCGAACTGCCCCCTGCTCAGCGGCAATCTGGGCAATGGTTGCGGCATCAATCGCGCGGGCAACGTGTCGAATGACCCCTAAAGCGCGGGCTATCGTGCCCGTTGGATCGCTGATGGCTAACCCGATACGGACATCCCCCGGATCTACAGCCAGAATGCGCCCCTTCATGGTCGACTCACCTGAATGCGGAATGGGAAAAACGGCAGACGATTCCACCATGTGGGGAACACAACGATTCCAGGATCTTTCTCCAGATCCAGCATTTTGCGAATCCTTTGCTGAGCCGTCTCTACAGGTTGCCCGACAATCTCCCGGGATATCCTTTGAGGTGACCAGATGGGTTCCAGTATCCTGCGTGCAGTGAGGGTGAATTTGACACTACCGTCAGTTCCCCGGGTGGCAGGGCTGTTCTGCTGACAGGAAAGCGTGTTCTCGACCACCTGGAAGTTTTCGGGGCGATTCAGATCCAGAATGGTCTGGCACACTGCGCTCAAGTCTGATTGATGGACGCTCAGTCCGGTGAACCGCATGCGCAGGGTTAGACGGGCAACATCACCCGGCATACCCGCCTCGGGTTCACGGGATTCTTCCAGAATTTCAGCAGGTTGGAGCGATCCATCTACAAAGAGGTGACCTTCCGTAAGTTGAAAGGCAATTTCTTTCCCGGCTGTCTCGGTCAGAATAGCAATCAGTTTTTCTCTGGCTTGCTGGTAGTCTCGAAGTGTCGGTGCAGGCACAGGTTGATCGCTTCCACCCATGGTTGGCTGAGGGTTGTTCACAGTCACCAGTAAACCGGTGGAACCCTCCAGTGCGACGATGGCATTCGCCGGTAGATTCCCGGAACTGCCGGGCAAGACAGCACGAATTCCAACAGTGCGTTTTTGTCCAATACCGGCTGGTAATGTTACAGTTCCCAGAGTCTGGAAAGCCAGAGGGGGAGTCCCGTTCGAGAGAACGGTCGCACCGGCTGGAATCACCACACGCTGATCGGTCAGGTTGGTGAACTCCACCTCACCGGTTGCAGGAGTCTGGGGGAGTGGAGTGTTTCCGGAGGACGGAACCTCAATGCTGCCTTCCACAATGGTTTCCACCTGTTGGGCAGGAAGGACGCCTGCCGAAGGTTTCAGGCTGATATCGGGCACTGCCCGGGTTTCGAAGGCTAAAGCCTGTTCCTGTTGTGGAAGCGGGAGAATCACCTGTGCAGAAGGCACAAATACCGCCAGAAGCGCCAGAACAGAAAGCAAGGCAATAAGGAATACCGCAATCCTCTGCCAGCCTGAGAGGGAAGGTCTGGCGTGAAATTCTTTCAGCATCAGGCGATACTCGTTGGGCGAAATTCTCGGGCGCTCTTTATTCCAGCGGAAAGAAAGACGTTTGCGTGCCCGTGATCTTCGCCATGAACCTCGCTGTGCCTGGATGGGATTGGCAAAACAGGGAATGCCCAGTTCTTTTGCATGACGAATCACTGTGGGAGACTGGCTGACGATACCCAGGGTTGCGCCGAGAGATTGCGCATATCTTTGCAACAGGAGCAAATCCAGAGGACGTTCCAGCGGCGACCCTTTTTGAGGAAATACCACGAGAACCCGCGGGGATTTGTTCCAAGACAGTTTATCCCGGGCGGAGATGACATCGTCATGGGCTTCCAGTTGGATAATGTAGGTTTTCATACAGGGTCTGCCTGTATGAATTATACCTGAGCCTTAAACCCTTTTGTGCAGAGATAAAAACGACTCATTCCCCTGTAGTATAGGAAAGTGCATATTGGAGAATGTTGTTTTGCGATGGTGGAAAGACACTGCCATCCACCCAGGGCATCACAAAACGCCCAAATCCATTAAAAGGATAAACCCCAGACGATTGCACGCCTGTGGTTTTGCTGATAATTGTGTATGTCCCGTCACTGGAGAAAGATGGTGAGAATTCAATTCTTTCCACCCCTTGATCATTCCGAAAGGTGCCTGTCAGAGAGACTTCAGAGTCAATCTCAATGCTACAATCCAGTTCATCTTTTATAAGAAGATGTTCGGAAAAAGAGATATGTCCCTGTCCTTTTAACGTGGCAGGTACTGAGTTTGCTTCACTTTCAAACTCAATTTTCCCTATAGTAGTCCATTTCTGAGAACACACAGAAAAAATTCTGACCTCCAGAGTACCTCTGACATTGCACGGCTCTTCAGCGACCATCAGCGAAGGCGAGAGTCCTCGTTTGCGAATCAGGTCATTAAATTGATGGTTCATGGCTTTGGTAATCCGTCCGCGAATTTGATTGTAGAAAGGTTCGTCCAGTTCCATCCCCTGTACTCCCAGAAGATAAGCCTGCCCTTCGGCATTGAGCAGGCGGACGACGGCGCTCTTATCTGAGTGACAGGGATCAAAGTCCTCCAGTTCTGCCGCAAGCATCTGTTCACCCATTTGAGTAGCCAGTCGGTTTGCCTGTGCCTCCACGGTATTCAATCCCAGAATCCTTGCGTCATAAGCCAGACTTAATACTTCTCTGATTCCTGAAGTATCAGGTTTGATAGGAGAGGATTGATTGCCTTCAGATAAACTCGTGGACAATGCATTCAATTCTTTTTCAATACCGTTTTGTGCCAGTTGAGTGGCAAGGCTCAGAATTTCTTGAGGATTCCCTCCCACTTCAGCCATGGCTTCGGCAAAATCCAGACGCTCTTTCACAGTGACTCGCCAGTTCTCATTGCTTTTGGATTTTTGAGAGGCTGTCATCAGCAGAATCTGGGCTTCCTTGTCTTTCCCCTGCTGATGCAGTTGCCGGGCTTTTTCAAGGGTACCGGTGGTTTCCGATGAATGGGGTGTCTGGCACAGGGAATTTCCGGGCTTAAGAAGTTCTGCGATGGCTTTGGCTTGCTCTTCTCCTAAAGGAATTAACTGCGAAGGCTGGTTTTCGATTTCCTGTAAAGCAAACGGCATATGCGCCAGATGGGTTACTTCTCTTGGAAAGAAGAAGGGCGTTGAACAGGGATGGGTAAATGCCATGCTTTGAGAAGGGGAAGAAGCAGACGTTGAAGCGAGAGTGCTTTGAACGGAAGTCGGATTACAGGCAAACAGCAACAGAATTGCCCCCAGAATTTTTGCAAGCAAATGCCATTTCATTTTCTTTTTACCTCAGGGAAAGTTTATCGGCAATTGGGATTGGGATCGAAATTTACCTCGAATTGCGGTTGAGTGGTGAACACTGTGGCATATGGGATTGTCCGGTCTCCCTCAGGAGTATGAAAGGTGATCGTGCCTTTTCCCGTACTGATAAGAGTTAGTTTTGCTCCTTGAAAATCAGGGTTCAATTCAAAACGGAAAAGCAGTGGATCTTGAATATCTCCGGTACCTGTCGTTGTAGCAGTCTGGAATGTGCCTGTGCCTGCAGTAGGGATCTCTATTTCCACCAGTGTACTCCCTTCCGGTAAGGTGAATTGCACCTTTCCACTTGTCTCGACTGTGACTCCAGCCTCTGGATGACCTGTTACCTCAACGGTTAAGTTCCAGGGTCCAGACAGTCCAAGACAGGTTTCTCCTCTCCCCCGAACGGAGGCGGTGGAGATAAAGTTGTAATCGAAGGTGAAAAAATACCCGACAGATGGGGTAAAAGAAGGAAGAGAGGGGGGCTCGTTCAGGATCTCCGTTGGAGTTGGGGACGGAAATACAGTTAAGGTATGGAGCGGTTGAATTTCTGTGAACAATCCACTGCAACCACTCAGAAGAAACCATAGGATGAACAGAAACCATTTTGAAATCTTGGTCATCCTGATCCCAGCCAGAAAACACAATCTGGATACGTTGATTTAAATAGTTTATTATTATCATATCCCGTTAGAAAGGAAAGTTCAATATATTTTGAAAAAATGTGTGTTTGACTGGATTCAAACGCACATGTACAATCTACCTGAATTCTATTAAGTGGAGTACTGTTCTCATGAAATTGTTTGTACCGGGAAGAATTTGTTTGCTTGGAGAGCATTCAGATTGGGCAGGCGGGTATCGCCGCATCAATGCCGAGATTGAAAAAGGATATGCCATTATCTGTGGCACCAATCAGGGCATTTATGCCGAGGTGGAACCCCACCCGAATAAACTTGTCCTGACTTCGACAACCCCTGAGGGGGAAGTGGTAGGACCTTATGAGATTGACATGACCCCCCAGGCTTTGCTGGAAGAGGCGCAACGGGGTGGTTTCTGGAGTTATGTGGCGGGAGTGGCTTATCAGGTATTGATTAATTACCACGTGCGGGGATTGGTCATCAACAACTACAAAACTGACTTGCCCATTAAAAAAGGGCTATCTTCCAGTGCGGCAATCTGTGTGCTTACGGCGCGGGCATTTAACCGCATTTATGATTTGAAATTAACCGTCCGCGGCGAGATGGAATTAGCCTATCAGGGTGAAATTACCACCCCCTCGCGCTGTGGGCGCATGGATCAGGGGTGCGCTTTTGGAAACCGTCCTGTCCTGATGACTTTCGATGGTGACCGACTTGAGACCAGAGAACTGCGTGTGGACAAGGACATGTATTTTGTTCTGGTGGACCTGCTCTCTCAAAAAGACACCCTGGAAATTCTGAATCGCCTTAACCGTTGCTATCCATTTGCCGAGAATGAAATGGAGCGCAACGTTCAGCAGTTGTTGGGACCCATAAACAAAGAGATTATCCACCGTGCTATCGACGCGCTTCAGCGTTCGGACGCGGAAACCCTGGGCAAGATCATGGTTGAAGCCCAGATGTACTTTGACCGTTACGCCATGCCCGTCTGTCCTGAGGAATTGACCGCTCCCATGCTTCACCGGGTGCTGGACTACGAACCACTCAAACCGCATATTTATGGGTGTAAAGGGGTTGGCTCTCAAGGGGATGGCACGGCTCAGTTTTTATGTCGAAGTGCTGAGGATCAGGAAAAGGTGGTTCAGATCCTCGAACGGGATTTGGGTTTGCCTGCCATGAAACTGACCCTGCATGCAGGACCAAAAGTGAGAAAGGCGGTCATTCCTGCCGCTGGATTTGGAACGCGTCTTTTCCCAGCCACGAAAGCCACCAAGAAAGAACTCTTCCCCATCATTGACCGTGACGGCATTGCCAAACCTGCAATTTTGCTAATCGTCGAAGAAGCCCTGGACGCAGGAATTGAAGAGGTCTTTATCATTGTCCAGCGAGGTGATTTGGAAGATTTCCGGCATTTCTTCAATTCACAGATTTCGATTGAGAACTTCAACAAACTGCCTCCGCATTTCCAGGAATATTCGCGGCGATTGCTTCAAATGGGGCAGCATGTTCATTTTGTGGTGCAGGATAACCAGGAAGGTTTTGGACATGCGGTTTATATCACCAGAGATGTGATTGGCGATGAACCTTTCCTGTTGATGCTGGGAGATCATATTTACCGCTCGAACACTTCAATTTCCTGCGCCCGTCAGATGATTGAAGCCTACAACCAGTACGGAGTCAGTATTGTGGGGTTGAAGCGGACTCCTGAAGAGGATATCAGCAGTTTTGGCGTGGTGAATGGCGTCTGGTTGGAAGAAGATCGGGTGTTGAACATCACCGAGTTTGCTGAAAAGCCTACTCTGGACTATGCCCGAGTCAATCTCCGTACACCCCGAATCCCTGATGGGGAATACCTGACCGTTTTCGGGCAGTACATCATTAAACCCGAAATTTACGATATTCTGGAAACCAGCATTCGCAACAATTTACGGGAACGCGGAGAGTTTCAACTTACTCCTGCGCTGGATCGTCTGCGTCAGATGGATGGGTTTCACGGTTTGATGATTGACGGGCGACGCTTCGATATCGGGATTCCCGAGCATTACCTTCAGACTTTGCAGGAATTTGCCCGTCCGTAAGGCGCAAACTGCGCTTCAGTAAAGTCAATTCCTGAGCAGTGAGGTCTCGCCATTCACCGGGGGAGAGACCTTCCAGGGTGAGTGGGCCGATTGCCACACGCACCAGCCGCAGGGTGGGATGTCCCACTGCGGCGGTCATGTGGCGAATCTGTCGTTTTTTTCCTTCTGAAAGAACGATGCGCAGCCAGGTGGTCGGACCGTGTGGGGTAACAGGCTTGGGACGCGGCGGCAGGTCCGGCTCCGGAATCACCATAGCCTGGCAGCGCCGGGTTTGTCTCCCTTTTACCTCTACCCCTCGGCGCAGTTTTGCCAGGGCTTCGCTGGAAACAATTCCTTCCACCTGCACCAGATACGTTTTGGGATGCTGGTAGCGCGGGTCGGTCAGACGGTGCATTAAAACGCCATCGTTGCTGAGGAAAAGTAACCCTTCGCTGTCCATATCCAGCCGTCCTGCGGGGTACACATCTGGCACAGGAATCCAGTCTTTCAGGGTTGGGCGTCCTTCGGGGTCGGTAAATGCAGTCAGCACCCCGTAAGGCTTGTAAAAGAGGAGGTATCGAAATGATGCGCGTGGGTCCTCTCTGGTTTTCATCCTGTACCACCTTTCTCATGATATTTTAAATGGAGAGTGGACGAAATGGTTATAATTAGAGGAGATTGGTCAAAAACATGAAAAAAATTTCCGTCTTGCTCATTGTCTTCAACCTTGCATTAAGTGGTTGTAATCTGCCGGTTTCCCCTGCAGAGACGCCTGTCCCCACGGCGGATCTGATTGCCACTCAGGTCAGTATTCTGATGACCAGCCAACCGACTTCGACGGTAACACCGACGGATATTGTGCCGCAGGTGGAAACGCCAACTCAGGTGCCTTCTGCCACCTTGCCTGCTCCTTCTCCAACCCCTGTGCCGGGTGATCCGGCTCTCGCTCTGGGCACTCCCTCCTGGCAGGATAATCTGGATACGGCGAAAAACTTTTATCTCTACGAGAATGACAATACCAGAATTGAAGCCGAAGATGATGGCAGTATTGCCCTGACGGGAAGAAATGCCAATGGCTGGCATGGCTGGACATTGACCTATGCTTCTCCGGCTGTGGATCTGTACGTGGAAGAGGTTTTCCGCACCCGCGATTGTGCAGGGAATGATTTATACGGCATTGTCTTTCGTGCCAGCAAAGAAAACAGCGCTTATTTCTTCGGTGTAACCTGTGATGGGCGTTTCAACCTGTATGCGCGGGATTTTAATAACAACGTGAATGCGGAACTGGTCAGTCTTACGGCAGATGCGGCGATTCGTTCGGGCTCGAATCAGACGAATCGTCTGGGGGTAATGGCAAAAGGGAATGTGATTCGCCTGTATGCCAACGGCGTTCTCCTCAAGGAACTGGAAGATTCAACCTACACCGCGCCGTATTTTGGTGCCTTTGTTGCCGCAAACCAGACCGCGAATTTCCGTGTGGACCTGGATCAAATTTCAATGTGGAAACTGGAATAAAAAAGATGAGTACAACGGTTACCCCTACATTAAGACAGAGAGCCATTCAAATTGCGCGGGAAGTGCTCAAACACAACCCGATTTATCTGGACACAGAGACCACCGGTTTAGGCGCTCAGGATGAAATTATTGAAATCTCCATTGTCAACGATCAGGGGCAGGTGGTCTATGAGAGCCTGGTTCGTCCAACCCGTCCGATTCCTCCGGATGCTATAGCGATACATGGAATCACCAATGAGGAGGTACAGAAAGCCCGCCCCTGGCATATTGTCTGGCAGGAAGTTCGTCCGGTTCTGCTTAATGCCGGCGTGGTGGTGATTTACAACGAAGAGTTTGATCTGCGTATGATGCAACAAACTCATGCACGATTGGGTTTGCCGTGGCGTGATCGTTTCCGCACTTTTGATCTGATGAAACTGTACGCCGAATATTACGGGGAATGGGATCCCAAACGCCGTTCTTATCGGTATCACTCACTGGAAGCGGCAGGAAAGCAGTGTGGCATTGCCCTTCCAAATGCTCATCGTGCCACTGCCGATACGCTTCTCACCCGGGCATTGTTGCATTTCATTGCCGGTGTGCCGTACTAGTTGCTTTGTCATGAATTCAGATAAATTGTTCTTAAAGGTAGTGCCATGAAAAAGATTCCCTCATCTGAAATAACCCCTGAACATGTGTATTTTTCGCGCCGGCGATTCCTTCGGGAAGGGATGTTACTGGCAGGCGCGGCTTTGCTTGCGGCATGTGCTCCTCGAGCGTTGCAGGCAGGTTCTCCTGCTGATGCCACCCCCACGCTTCTTCCGGATCGTCCCAACACTTATGAGGAAATAACGAACTACAATAATTTCTACGAATTCAGTTTTAGCAAAGAAGCCGTTGCCAGACTTTCTGCCGGGCTGGTAACATCCCCCTGGGAAGTGCGGGTGGAAGGTCTGGTGCGCAACCCTGGGGTGTACGATTTGGATCAAATCCGCAAGCAGTTTGATCAGGAAGAGCGTATTTACCGTCTGCGCTGTGTGGAAGGCTGGTCAATGGTTATTCCCTGGGTGGGTTTCCCATTGCACAAACTGCTCAAGGCTGTAGAGCCCACCTCAGATGCCCGCTACGTTCAGTTCACCACCCTGTACGATCCTCAGCAAATGCCGGGTCAGAATAATAAGATGTTTGAATGGCCCTACGTGGAAGGCTTACGAATGGACGAAGCCATGCACGATCTCACGCTCCTCGCCACGGGGATTTATGGCAAAGACCTGCTGCCGCAAAATGGTGCGCCAGTCCGTCTGGTTGTTCCGTGGAAGTACGGATTCAAGAGCATAAAATCCATTGTAAAGATTGAACTTACAGCCGAAATGCCGCCTACTTTCTGGTCGGAAGCCTCGCCGGATGAATATGGCTTTTATGCCAATGTCAACCCTGAGGTGCCGCATCCACGCTGGTCTCAAGCCAGTGAGCGCCGAATTGGAGAATCCGGCAGGCGTCCAACGCTTAAATTTAACGGTTACGAGGAAGTCTCCTCTCTGTACGAGGGTATGGATCTGCGGCGTAACTATTAATCAAAATAAAACGCGGAGCCGTTGATAAGAAATCGGCTCCGTGTTGATTTCACAGGCTCTTCGCTCAGGAGAGTGCCTTTACTGTTTAATGCGCATTTTCTGGATGCGCCGTTGCAGATAAGGCGAGAAGTAACCCTCATAGCGGGCTTGCAGTTCAGGCAATTGCCAGTCGTTGCCGGTCACTTTCCCGCGGCAATTCGGCTCGCCGCAGTGACATTCAAACTCATCGTATGGACTGCTATCACTCATGGCGTAATCAAAGCAGACTTCTTCATCAGGTTCAATGTCCCGCATGGCAACCAGCGCAATTTGGCCAAATAACCCGGCGTTGGGATTGCAGGAATGATTAAACATGTCTGCGGGCTCGTCAATTCCTAGAGGAATAAGGTAAATCCCTTCATCCACCTGAATGCCGTGGGTAGCCTGTTCAACGGGAATCTCATCCAGTTCTTCCTCGGTGACCACTCTTCCGCCCCATACGGTAATCAGTTCTCCCGCAAGAATTTTTTCTCTGGCAAATACACCGTAACCACCCTTATCCGGGCAATGCCGGGCTTCGACTTTGGGGGAAAGGTATGAATAGCGTTCTGGTTGCTTCATGGTTTCTCCGTTCTTGAAGTGTCAAGGCGTTATCATATCAGGGAATCGTTTGAGGTCAAGGGCAAAACCTTTTCCTTTTGTTCTTCCGGAATGACCTGATACACCCGAATCACCAGCCGTTCCCAGGGATCTTTTTCCGGGTCAAACTCCATCACTTCGGCTTCAAGAGGAATTCCCTGGTCAGCGATTCTGGCGGGGACTTCGTTCAGGGTGCGGGGGATGTACCCTACATGATACCCCTGCAACGTATGAACGGCGATGGCGTTTTCGTCATAAGGATTTTGTGGTTCGCGTTCCAGTTTCAATGCAATGCCGGGTTTCAGCGTTTGAGCGACCTTTCTGCGCATCCCGCTGTGATACTGAAAACCGGCAACGCAGGTTTCCAGAAGGACAATTTTTTGTCTGGGTGTTTCCTTCTTTCGGATGATCGGTGGGAGCGATACCCAGACCATCATGCCCAGAAGGGCTTTCAGAAAGTTTCGTCGAGAATCCATGTCATTCCCCCAGAGGAAAAACTTTTTTCAAAAATTTGGATAATTTTATCATGACCTGAAATGACCTTGACCAAAAGTTTTATTTAAATGGATTAATGTTTATTCAGGGCAACGGATTGGGGGAGAGGTAATCCAGCAGATTCCCAACGCTCCGGCGAAACTTCTGTAATCTTTAAGGCAGTCAACAGCAGGGCTTCGGCGCGGTTTTTGAGCGGGCTGCAATCCATCGGAGACTGGTCCAGTTCGGTGAAACTCTGGAAAGTTCTGCGATCCCATGCGCGGCAAGCCCCTCCGCAAAGATAACGGTAGGGACATTCTTTACAGGTCTGGCGGGAATCAACGCTGTGGTGGGACAGGCTTTGAAAGACAGGGGATGCTCTCACTTCCTCTAATCCGCCAGTTTCCAGGACATTCCCCACTTTAAGAGAGGGGAAACTCAGTGCGTAGCAGGGATAGACACTTCCATCCGGTTCAATGTAGAGGTTTTGCCCCAGTCCGCAGGAAGAAGCCGGGGTGAAACCGTATGCCATCCGCTCTTCAGGGCTCATACTGAACCAGACCGCTTCAACGGGGATATCGGGATAGGTATGGGCGGCTCTTCCCAACGGCAGTAAAGGACGAATGCGTACCCGCCGAATGCCCATTGTGCGTGCCAGCGCGCGTACGTGTTCGCCGGGGGCGCTTTTTGCCTGCTCGAGCGGTAGAACCGCTGCAAGGGAGACTTCTGCATTGCCGTGCATTGAGAGCAAGTGCTGCAGATTTTCTACCGTCCGCTGATAGGCTTGATCTCCTCTGCGGGCGTTATGGGTTTGCGGGTCGCCATCCAGGCTGACCACAACTTCATGGGGATAGTTTGCGACTGCCTGCAGTTCTTCATCCGAGAGGGGAGAGACCAGACTGGTGCGTAAAACAATTCGCATAGGCAGTATTTCCGACCGGATGCGGGCGAGGCTCTCCAAAATGGGGAAAATTTCAGGATGAACCAGTGGTTCCCCACCGGTCAGAATGAAATGGCGGAAACCTGCCTGTGAGGCTTGCTTTGCCAGCCGGATGACTGCTGATGCAGGGAACGAAGGGGATGAACGTCCTCCCCGTGCGTAACAGTGATTACAGTGGAGGGGACACTCAAAGGTGAGATGAAGATAGAGGTTATTGCGGATACTTTTGGGTGTGGTCAGGCGCTGATGCAGGTTCTCCAGGGCTTGCCTTGCCTGCCGGGGATTGCCAATCACCCCTGCCGAGGTCAGCCGCTGGAAGGCTTCATCGACGGTTTGGGAGGCTCCCAGCGCCACCACCGCCAGGGTTTGTCGGGCGTGGGCAATGGCTTCTGTGGGATGAGGGCGTCCGCTCATCAAATCCAGCAATGCGCCCCGGCGGAGCAGGTTGGGCGCGGGAGATTCAACCACTTCCTGGAGATTCTCCGGAGAAAATGCCTGGCGGGTTGCCAGTTCGGTGATTTCGGTGAAGATTTGTTGATAGGCTGTGCAATAGGGATCGCGCATCTCGGTGGAAAAGCCTGCCTGGTTTTGCGCCAGCACGTTATAAGGGCAACCCCCCCGGCAAATATCCAGGAAGGCGCAATCCCTGCACCGATTCTGAATGGTATTTTGACGTTGCAGGAAGGCTTGCCAAACAGGGGATTGTTCCATCGCTTCGTGGGATTCCTGGATCGATCCAAGGCGAAAGCGGGGATTTCCGGTAAATCGCTGACAGGGATATACACTTCCATCCGGTCCTACCGCAAGGTATCCTCCCAGACAGTCGCCAAAGGTGCAAATACCGCCCTTTCCCCGTGCAATCGAGCGGGCAATGGCGTCGAGGGTTTCAATGCGCAGTTTGCTCAAGTTTTGCAGGTAATAATGGAGAATTTGCACAAGCAAATCTCCATAGGCTTGAGGGGGTAAAGCCCAGTCCGGTTGTTGGAATGGGGTACCGTTCAACATTGGCTGGGCGGGATGAATGGAAATATTTAACCCTTCCCGGATGAAAAAAGCGAGGATTTCTTCCCAGTGTCTGGCGCTCTGTCGGGTAAAGGTGACAATACACCCTACAGCCAGACCTTTCTGTCGGGCTTTTTCAATTCCCCGCATGGTACGGCGAAAATATCCTTTTCCCCTCTGGGCATCGTTGATGAGTTCCGGTCCATCCAGACTGGTGCCAATAGATACCTGATGCTCGGCGAAAATTTCCAGTAAGGTTTCATTGAGTAACCACAGATTGGATTGCAAATTGAAACGGATGTTTTTATCGGGAGCGCTTTGGCGCAAAAGAGGCAGGGCAGTGCGATAAAATTTTGTTCCTGCGGTTAGGGGTTCACCCCCGTGAAAGGTGATTTCCAGTGCATTGGCTTTTTCCTCTGCTATCCACCGGGCAGTGGATTCCAGGGCCTGTCTGCTCATGATCTCCCCTGTCTGATGGGGACCAAAACAATACTGACAGGATGCGGGACAGCCCAGGGAAGGGACAATCATGCGATGCAGGGTCATATTCATGATTATAATCATCAAAGAGAGAAAGTTTTCAGGAACTTTTCAATTTTTTCGAACGTCTTAAATTTTGAAGGAAAACTGGAAAGGAAATCAGGATGAAAAAGAAACTTTGGTTAATGCCTGTCCTACTGGCTTTGGTTTTAATGTTTACGGCGTGCAATCTTCCAGTTGCCCAGACAAGTGTGCCGGAAAATCTTGCCAGCACACTGGCGGCGCAAACCCTGGAAGCCATGATGACACAACTTGCGGTTACGCCCACCAGAGGGCAGGGTACGCCTCCGCCCACACAGGTTCTTCCGACGGCGACCCCGGCTCCAACGAACACCCCCACGCCCAGTCCTACCGCTACCCCTGTTCCTGTTCCATGTGATGCCGCTGCGTTTGTTGGGGATGTGAATATTCCCGATGGAACGGTAATGGTACCGGGTCAGAAATTTAATAAGACCTGGCGAATCAAGAATACAGGCTCGTGTACGTGGACGAAAGATTATGCTGTCGTCTTTGTGGATGGGAATGCCATGGGTGCGTCTGCCGCGATACCTTTAACGGGCACAGTGGCACCCGGACAGACCGTAGATATTACTATCCCGCTCACCGCGCCTTCTCAACCGGGTACGTATCGCGGCAATTTCAAGTTGCGCAATCCCAATAATATGGTGTTTGGTACAGGAGCGAATGGACAGTTTTCCTTTTATGTGGAAATTAAAGTCGTTCCTCCTGCTACCAGCGATGGCTACAACTTTGTTTACAACTTCTGCAATGCCGAATGGAGCAGTGGTGCGGGCTTTTTGCCTTGCGGCGGCAAAGATGGCGATGCCAGAGGGTTTGTGATCTATCTGGATAAACCCCGCCTGGAGAACGGTCAGGTGGATAATGAACCTGCCCTGTTAACCGCGCCGCAAAATATCAACGATGGGGTTATCCGGGGGAAATACCCTGTCATTAAGGTCAAATCGGGTGACCGTTTCCGGGCTATCATAGGTTGCGAATACAATGCACGTAATTGTAATGTGCGCTTCCAACTGGATTATCAAATTGGCGATGGCGCGATTCAAACGCTGGCATTCTGGAATGAAAGTTATGATGGCAATTTCACCAGCGTAGATGTGGACTTGAACGCACTGGCAGGAAATGACGTTCGTTTCATTCTGACGGTGCTGGCGAATGGCTCTGCTGATGGCGATCGTGCTCTCTGGCTGATGCCGCGAATTTTGAATGTGCCTCCAACGCCAACGCCGACCACGCCGCCGACTCCAACACCATAGCGGTTTATCTCTTTCCCCCTTGCGGCGAAATTTTCTGCAAGGG
>OGCI01001436.1_pt1 | contig 19938 bp, 14 predicted proteins | sample 1570021 | NCBI WGS metagenome assembly OGCI01 (sample SAMN06264664, study PRJEB24512) | hot springs metagenome | isolation source: Hot spring water | place: South Africa: Tshipise | collected 2015-06-21 | reverse complement strand
CCACCACCACCCGAACCACCAGCAAGAGTTAAATCATTTGCAGGTGCTATATATGAAGCATTTCCACCCGGAGAACCATTTTGTCCATTGTTTCCCGGTGCACCGAAAGTACCATTTCCACCATTACCTCCTTCTGTCCCATTTCCGCCTCCTCCAGCATGTTGACATATGGCGACACCCGCCCCTGAACCGGGTGAACCACCACCACCCGCGGAACCTCCATTAGACCATATTGAAGAAGGACCTCCAGGATTTCCTCCGGAACCTTGTGCTCCGCCGGAACCCATTCCACCAAATCCGGATTGTCCTGGAGAACCGGAAGCCCCTGTCTGTCCTCCAGAACCCTGGGATCCAGAACCTCCTGAACTGCCTCCATAACTTGTTCCCCCTTGACCATTCCCACCATTTGAATAGTTTCCTCCATCACCACCCGGGGCAGATGAGGCCCCCCCTCCACCTGTTGTTCCACCCCCTCCACCTGCACCACCACTTCCACCCGTACCTCCACCTCCACCAACACCACCTCCAGCCCTTCCTGGAACAGATCCGGAAATATCTAAAGTAGTATTCCATGTAATATCTCGTGAAGCTGCAATAACCAATGGATTTGTTCCTGATACCGATACAGTAACTCCGGAGGGGACATAAATTGTAATAAAATTAAATTTACCTACATAATTGCCACCGCCAATATCTAATAATTGCCCCTGAATATTGGGGCCAGAATTCACTCGATAAAAAGGTTGATTTGTATTGGTTCCTGTATAAATTACTAAATTATCTCCTGGATTCAGATTTAGATTTCCTAAAGCCCCATTACTCAAATAAACATCGCTGGACGAGAACGGAGGCATTTTGAACATATAATTGCTAAGAGTTTTGCCTGTATTTAAATTTCCTGCGGAATCGGAACACACATTATTAGGAATCGTAATGGTTACAAAAATATCAGAGGTTCTTGCAACGGTGATACCGAATTCATAAGTAGTTCCACTCCCTGAAAAACTAGTTATTTGTGCTTGTCCCTGACCTGCTACTGATAGTTGAATATCGCTCATCTCAAAGCCTGTTACGGGTTCATTGAAAGTTGCCGTAAAAGTAGCGAAGGAATTTTCATTAGGTGCTGGCGTATTAGGTGTGATATTCACATTGGGGCGTACAGAGTCAATCGTATAATATTCCCCTGCGGTATAATTTCCATTTCCTACCCCAAAGTTGTTCCCCAATGCATTTCCTAATACACGCCAGTTCTCATCGTATACAGTGTCTCTGTCAATGAAATCAATACTAATGTCTCCGTTTCCCGTGCCTCTGTCAATTGTGATAACTCTCGTATTTCCAGAACCGCTCACGGAAATCACAGATGCGCCACTAAAACCGGGACCATCTATCACAAAATCATCTGCAGTTACATTCCTCACAGATTCTGTAAAGGTTACAATAAACCCCAAAGTTTGAGCGTTAGTCGGATTCGATGTAGATGGATTTCGGGTAATAGAAGCGACAAAAGGTGGAGTTTATCTACAAGCCATGAAGCAAAAAATTGGTATAGCGTATGACCGCATAAATCTTTGTATCCTGTATTATTCAAATGGATGGGGTCATCTTGATTGTCGCCTCGTAACCCTGCTCTTGGAGTTGGATATTCAATAAAACCACCTGGATAGGGAATATAATTTGGAGGGTCACCGGGTATAGGGCTTACATTCCTTGCAAAGGGAGGACGATATATAGGTCCTTTGTCCCAAAAGCCTGGATGACCATAACGGTATTGCTGGAGACCAAAATTATGGATATATGCGACACGATTTCGTGTATTCGCAATATTCCTTTTACGGTTCCCTAATTCTACAAAAGCGGAATTTAATTCACTTGGAGAAGGATTGTTTAAGAAGGATTGCATGAGAATCGCACTTTGATTTCCGGCTAATGCCAACTCCCAAATGTTGATATAATCATAATCCACTAAACCCACTTTGATATCAGGACGAAGTGATAAAACATAATCTACCACCGTTGCTAAATCTTGTTCTATCTCGTCAAACACATCATTGTTAGGACCGGGCTGAGGGAGCATGCCATTTTTCCATTTACCCAGAACATCATTTCCTCCTAAACTCAAATGAATCATGTCAATTGTAGGATTGCTCATAATTGCATTGTAAAGTGAATATGTTCTCACAGGCATGTAACTATCTCGTGGATTGGGAACATCATCGGCGAAGTGCTCTGCGGTAGAACCGCTAATGGCTACCTTATCGCCTTGAACATCCCACTCCCCTAATCCATAAGTGTTCAGCACGGTTGGCCAGATAGAATTCGTCCATACTAATTCAGCCCAACTGTCTCCGACAATTAGGATACGGAGCGTACCCGCAAAAGATGAGACTGGAAACATTAAAAGAAAAATAGATACTAAGAAATAAAGTGTTTTTTTAGATAGGAGTGACATAATATTATCTCCTCTCAAAAAAGATTATATTTATTTAATTATAATTCCTAAATATATAAACACAATAATTTATTTTATCATTTATCATAATTTGACAAATTAAATAACAATTATTCATTACAAGTAATTAGTTATCTATATAAATTATAACATTTATTTGTTATAAGTTCAAGCATGTTTATTATATTTTTTTAATATAAATAAAAAAATTTCTATTAGAAACTCGTCTTTAGTTTGAAGCGGGGCACCATAATTGATAAAAAACAGATTGGGGACAATTTTTAGATGAGGAATCTTATATTTTAAGTTAAGAGATATTCTTCTGTTTGATAATGTATTTGTTTTTACTTATAAAAATTGATATTTTAATGACTAAATTGTTAAGATATATCAACTTCCTCGAATAAATAAGGGGATGGTTTGTATGCCACGAGTTCAAAAAAGAGATAAAATTGAAGTAGTAAAAGAAGATTTAATTAATAAGATACTGGAAGAACATTACAAACCCGGGGATAAATTTCCTTCTGAAAAAATGCTAATGGATGAATATGATATTACACGGGGATATGCAAGGCAGATAATTCACGAATTGGAACTGGAAGGGTATATTGAATGTTCTCAAGGGAAACGTGCTATTGTGTGTCATCCGGAGAATAATAGCCCTCAACTTAATATAACAGACCGCACTACCTTTGCTATAGCCATGCAAGACCAGCAAACGAAACATACACAGAAGATATTTCAAGGCTTCATGGAAATCACAAGTAATCATAAGATTCAAACCGTTTCCTATAACTTATATTTTGACGAAAATACAGAGCAAAAATTTTTGAAAAATGTTCGTCGCATGGGCGTTAAAGGTTTAGCATTCTGGGCTCATGCTAATAAAGACTCCACACGGGAAATTGTTCAGCGAATGGTAAAAAGTCGTTTTCCAATTGTATTGATAGACCGCTACCTTCCTGGAATCATGGCTGATGCGGTTGTATCCGACAATATTTGTATTGGTAAAAAACTCACAGAGTGTTTAATAAAAAAGGGACATAAGAGAATTGCTTTTGTGGGTGGAGAATTATCTTCATCGACTGCTACTGAACGGTTTACCGGGTATAAAGAGGCCTTATTACGACATAACCTTGAGTTTGTGGAAGATTATCTTGTAATTGCGGAGAGTCATTGTTTGCCTCCAGAAATCGATAGAGTATTAGCCCTTAAAGTAAAACCGACTGCTTTTGTTTTTTCTTATGATAAGTTAGCATATACCGCATATCGGGAAATCGTTCGTTTAGGATACAAAGTTCCCGAAGATATAGAAATTGCTACACTGAGTGATGAAGAGTATGCTCAAAATTATCTTTTTCCCGCCTGGGTATACTTCCAGAATAGTGAGGAGATGGGAAAAATCGTGTGCCATAAATTAATAGAACGATTAAATGACCCTGAAAAAAAAGTAGAGATTATTAAATTACCCCCTACCCCAAAAGAACCTTATTGCTTCCTACCTCAATAAGAATAACCTGTTTTTAATTTGGGAACACTCTAAACAAGATATATATATATTAAAAGGTTCTAATTTAATTAACTTATTCAAGATAGATCAACTTTATTTTAATTTGTGTCTTTTTATTTATGAAATTTCAATTTTTATTTTTATATCCAAAATTTTTCTTTAAAACTATTGTTTTTTTTTGTATTTATGGTATATTATATAAGCAGTATGTGGTATTTAGTTAAATTTATTATAAAAGGCTGAACCATTAATTGGAGGAAGGAAAATGAAAAAGAGGGCATTTCATATCTACTCAACGATGGTTTTATTCTCCCTTTTTGTCACGATTAGCATTTTAAATGGATATGCACAAACAGCCCGAATTCTGATGGTCGGGGATGACTGGGCCGAGCAAATTCTGAACAGGGACATCTGGGAAGACATCTTGAATTATTACGGGTTCACCGATATCACGGTTATAGGAGAAACAACAGCAGTAAGTGGAACGAGTGCGGAAGATTGGGCAAATAATATTCCTAATCCCAAAGATAATAATATGCCTATACAAACCTATACTCTTTACAATGCTTTATTAAATAATCCAACTGTAGATATTGTATATTTATCGCTTGGTCTTAATGACCTTTTAAAATACTGGAAAAGAGGAATGATTTCTCAACCCGGGAATAATAATGATATTTTTGATACGATACAGCAGAATATCCAAACTGTAGTGGATTATATTTTAGCACAGCGCCCAGATGTAAAAATTGCACTGGCAGATTATGATTATATTAATATTTACGAATTGGCTTTGGAAGGAGTAGAATTGGCTCAAGATTTGTATATTCGAATGGACTCTCCTTCCCCCACAGAATTAAATCAGGCTTTTTACGAACTTGCTATAAGAAAGATACTCATATGCGCAAGTCGTCATAGGACTGAGTATATTCATAATTTCGGTTTACAACAACATTGGTATGGTCATAATGGATATTACCTCAAAACAGCGGGAACAGATATTTTCTTTCCTCCTCTTCCGATGGCTACAGCACCTTACCCCGGTTTTCCTCCTTCATATTCACCACTTCCTGGCGGAAATATAAACTATCCTTCCCCTATATCTGCAATGGGAAACAATGGAACAGACCCTATTCACTTGAATGAAGAGGGATATAAAATTGTATTCGAAAATGCATTATATCCACATATATTCAACTGGCTACATGACACAATCGCACCTTTTGTTGTATCTATAAAAAGAAGTCCATCTGCACAGAATCCTACGAGAAGTAACACATTAGAATTTATCGTAACCTTTAGTGAACTTGTCACTAATGTAACGAAAAATGACTTCCTTATAGACGCACCCGGATTTACAGGTGCTTCAATCATATCTGTCTCAGGCAGTGGAACAACGAGGACTGTAACAGTTAATCGAGGGACAGGTAATGGAAATTTCAGTATAGACTTTTTAGATAGAGATACGATAATCGATAGCAACTGGAGAATATTAGGGAACGATTTAGGAATAATATATGGAAGTGGAAATGGGAATTATACCGCAGGGGAAGTGTATACAGTTGACACTTCTCGACCTTTTGTTGAAATAACCCCATCTACACCACCCCCTAATACAAGCAATAATATAGTTTTCTCAGTAGAATTTAGTGAGGATGTTATAGACTTTACAATAAATGATATTTCATTGAGTACCTCCGGAAGTGGGTCTGCACAAATTGTAAATTTCTCAGGTAGTGGAGCCAATTATAAGTTTCATGTTAATGTTAATCATAGTTCTGATTTTTATGTAAGTATTATTATTCCCTCGGGAGTTTGTACAGACCTTGTAGGAAACAGAAATTACGCCGAGGTATATTCCGATTATTTCTTCCAGGCACCTACTTTTACAATTAACGAACTTTATCGTAGTAATGGGACACTTGGAGATTTAGTTTTATATTCGGGAGATATTCTCACCATTCATACCGGAGACCAGATATATCAACCTTTTTACCGAATTAATTCTGGACTTGCTATCTCTGGACGTTCTATTGACATTGGGGGAGGAAATTATGTTGGTAAATTTGATTTTAAGAATATAAATGTTCCATCTGGAGTTACAGTAAATGTGTCGGGAACAAATCCATTGGTCGTAGCTGCTACAAGGGATATAACATGGGACACAACTCTGGATGTATCGGGCTCTGTTCCTGGAAGAGCAGGTGGAGGTGTGGGAGGAAGCGGTGGTAGAGGTGGAGCCGGAGGGATAGGTGGTGAAGGAGGTTCTACAGGAGGTCTTGGAGGTACACAAGCATTGGGTGGAACCGGTGGAAATACAAGTAATGGTGGAAATGGTCAAAATGGGACATCAAATGCAGGGACTTCCGGAGCAATAGGTCTTGCAGGTAATGCGGGAGAAGCAGGGTTAAATGGAGAAAACGGCCAATTAGGTTTTGGGCAACAGGGAACAGCAGGAACAGGAGGAGGAGGGGGAACGAGAGGAGGATCTTCTTCACAGATAAATAATGGAGGTAGTTCTGGAGCAGGGGGGGCTGTTGGTACGGGGAGCAGTGTAGTAAACTGCGCGAACGCATCGTCTGGTTCAAATGGGGGGAATGGTTCAAATGGAGGAAATGCTAATACAGGTGTGGGGGGACTTTCAGGAGGGAATGGTACAAACGGAAATCATGCGGAATTTACTGCTCCTGCAAACAATCTTTCCCTTGCAGGTGGGAATGGTGGTGGAGGAGGTGGTGGAGGAGGGGGTGGAGGGGGTGGACAAGGGGGTGGACAAGGGGGTGGTGGTGGAAGTGGCGGTAGTGGGGGTGGCGGAGGTATGGCTCGAACGACTACATGTAGCCAGTGTGGAACAGCACAAAATGGTTTAGGGGGTAATGGTGGTTACGGTGGCGCAGGTGGAACTGGTGGAAGAGGTGGCCAAGGTGGAACTGCAAATACAGGAAGTAGTGGAGGTCGTGGAGGGAATGGAGGTGGATGTATCGTTCTTGCAGCACGCGGGTTATTAAAATTTGGTGGTGTAATTGATATTTCAGCAACTGCTCCTCAAACTGGAGGGGCTGTCGTCCCAGCAAATCTCGGTTCTGCGGGGATAAACCCGGGAAACAACTGGCAGAATGGCGGAACAGGACTCGGTGGGCAACAAGGCATTTTTGGCCTCCTTTCTGGGTATTGTTCCTCTATCCCGGTTATGGGCGGAAATGGAGGTAATGGGGGAAGAGGTGGAGCCGGTGGTATAGGTGGATCAGGAGGTGCTAGTGGCTCATCAGGTGCCGGGGGTACCGGAGGTCGTGGAACACCCGGAATGGTTAAACTACATGGGACTATCGTTTTTGCAAGGACAGGATCGGTTGCTTGCAATAATTATACAACAGCAACCGATAATATATATAGAGGAAGATTTACTTTTATATCAAATATGGCGACACCCACATCTGAGTACCCTGCATTTTTGGATAATATTCTTTCAGGTAGTACAAGAAATCTTTCCGTATTACAAGCCCCGAGACCATATGACCCAACAGAAATGGGTTATCTCATACCTCAATTGGTAGGAGGTCCTGCGACCGGAGGATTTACAGAAAATAATTTTTGGAATAAGAATCTCGTAGTTACTCCCGGAAATGATTTGGTAGAACTTGTAGTTTTAGAGGGGAGTAATTCCATATTTAATCAAGCAAAACAAATATTTATTGTTAATAATGGAGGTGCAGATGCTTATGAAGTTGTTCTTAATGTAAGCGGAGAAAACCCATACATGATAGGGACAATACCCAGCGGAGCCATATGGACGACAACAATACCCAATACAAGAACAGCCTCTATCAAAGTAGGAATGGATATTAACATTTCTCCTCTAACTACTGAAATTTACACCGGTGCGATATTAACATTAAATGCTCAAGTTCTCGGTGGAACTGGCACCAAGTCTTACCGTTGGTTAAAAAATGGCCAAGTGTTTGCAATCACCAGCACACCATCCTTAGTAATTAACAACATAAACATGAACCATGCAGGCACATACACTGTTGAGGTAACCGATAGTACCCACACAAAAAGCAGTAACAATTCTGCTTTTGTGAAAGTCTACCCACCTATTTCTGTGATACAAGAGAATCTCAGTGGAACATATGCCAAAGGAGATAGAGTTGTCCTATCCGTTGAGGCTACAGGCGGAAAAGGAAGTTTACATTATATCTGGAAAAAGAATGGAATAAATTTGTCCGTTCCAGATATACCCTATCTTTTACTTTCACCTGCTACGGCAAATGACAATGGCATATATACCGTTGAGATTTATGATGAGATTGGAAATCCTCCATATGGTCGCATTACAGTGGGAGGAGTCAGTGAGGTATTTGTTTCAAATGATTTGAGTGTACAGGGTCCCTGTTCGGCTTGGGTGTATGAGGGGACTTCTGCTATCTCGCTCGTAGTGACTCCTTCTGGAGGAGTTCCCGGGTATAATTATCAATGGTTTAAGGATATAGACAATAATGGAGAATTGAACCCAGGCGAAGCATTAGCCAACTCATCCAAATATGACGGTGTGAATGAAGATACTCTGGAAATATATAACCTTTCATTAGATGACATCGGCGTGTATCGTTGTCTTGTCACAGATAATAATGGAACAGGGATAACCGTTGTTTCGAGTCCAGGTTATATGCATGTGCTGGAAGCCTTAACGATTACGGCACATCCTCAATCTGCAGGTCGGCATGTAGGACAATCTGTGGTCTTCCGAGTAGAGATTTCGGGGGGAATCCTTCCTCTACAGTATAAATGGTATGGTGTTAATCGTGGAGAATTAGACTCTTATTTATATCCCTTAGGGTCAGAACTTCTACTACAAAATCTAACCGAGGCGGATGAGGATGTATACTATGTTGAAATAAGCGATGCCGGATACCAAACAGTGACTTCAAATCAAGCACAACTGGTCATTGTTGATAATCCATTGGAAATAATATTACATCCTGTTGGAATACATGCTTATATCGACGAATTTAATGACTACACTCTTTCTGTCATGGCTGAAGGTGGATATGGGACTATTCAATATCTATGGTTATTAAACGGAGAACCCGCCCCAGGCGTCAACAATCAACCTGACTACATCATCTCTCCTTTGAGCACAGAGTTCTCCGGAATTTACACATGTCAGGTATGGGATGAAGTTCCTGATAATATTCTACTATCTAATGAAGCCGATGTCCTAATAGGGGAACATATGAACATCGTGAGAGACTTAGAACGACAAGTACTTGCCCCATACGATAAAGAACTTACCCTATCTGTATTAGTTTCTGGTGGATTAAACGAGTTAAATTATCAGTGGTACTTTATTGGTGAAAACGGAACTGTTGAGGTAGGGAATGATACAAATGCTCTCGAAGTGGGATTCCCAACAAGTGAAGATGATGGATATTATTATGTGAGAATATCGGATGAAAAAGAAGTTCTCTTTTCTGAAATGAGTAGAGTATATGTTGGCGAAGATTTGGCTATCGTTCGTGATCCCTTGGATCTCCTCTTATATTTAGACGAAGCAGAGTATTTTGAATTAGATGTAGAAACCACAGACGGCTTTGGAATAAAAGAATACGCATGGTTTAAGAACGGGGATCTACTGGTAGATTACAATACTTCACGCGTTTATGTTTCTCCAACATTAAGTGAATCCCTATCGGGAAATTATCATGTAGAAGTGCGTGATGTAAAAGATAATGTTATTTCGAATATGGCTCGTGTTCTGATTGGACCACGGCTGTTAATAACTCAACAGCCTGAAGGTGGTTCTATCGTTGAGGAAAGCAACTGGACTTTTGTTGTCGAGGTTACAGGTGGACTCGGAGATGTGAATTATCAATGGAGGTATCAACCTAACGGAAGTAGTGAAATTTATAACATTGGCGATAATTCACCTACTTTAACTATCGAAAGGGCCTCTGTAGAAGATAGTGGAATTTACTGGGTTGAAGTAAGTGATGATAAATCTTCCCTTGAATCGAATCATTGCTTATTAACAGTATCAAAAGGCATCCCTGCTTATAATATTATGTCTCTATGTATTTTTGTACTATCCATTGCCGTAATTGCTTGCATACTGCTGTGTCGGAAAAGAGCAAAGCAAAATTAAAAATCATAATAAGTGATTCTGTTCATTGTAATTTTTGGAAGGACTCGAAAGAGTCCTTCCTTATTTTTATTGGTAATGATTTAGATAATTTTGTCTTGAATTTTGGTTAAATATCGTCAAATTGGACCAACGAGAAAACAGGTACCGGTTGGAGCACATCTCTCCCTTTTAACACGGGTAGTTCAACAACAAAACCTGCCTCAATAGGTATCGCCTCTAATTGTTGAATTAATTTTATAACAGCCGAGACAGTACCTCCTGTTGCAAGAAGGTCATCAATAATAATAACTCTCTGGCTCTCTTTAAGGGAATCGGTATGCATCTCTATGGTGTCCCAACCATATTCTAATGCAAAACTCTCACTAATCTTTTCTGCGGGAAGTTTTCCTTTTTTTCTTGCTAAAACTAATGGACATTTCAAGGAATGAGCAATAACAGAACCAAAAATAAAACCTCTTGATTCAACGGCCACAATTGCATCAATACCCATAGATTTGTAACGCTCAATGAAACAGTTGAGGGCATACTGAAATGCCGGAGGGTTAAGAAGGAGCGTTGTAATATCCTTGAATTGAATTCCGGGTTTGGGAAAGTCGGAGACATTTCGAATAATGTTTTTCAAATCCATTGTCTTCTTCCCTTAATGTGTTTTGTTAAAAAAGTTCTTTATGCTCTTCTACATATTGACGGAGAAATTTTAAGGCTAACCGTTCCAGTTGTCGGACTCGTTCTCGTGTCATATTTAGAGCTTTGCCTGTCTCTGCTAATGTATAAGGTCTTCCGTCGATAAGCCCATAACGATAACGGATAATTTTCGCCTCGGTTTCGGGTAAAAGGTTGATAAGGAACTCCAGGTCGTGTTCTTTTTCTATATCTTGAGCAAAACTTTCTGTTCTCAATGCCGGATTTACTTTTCCACCCGTGCGTGTGTCTCCATTCTCTTCGATATTCTGGACAAAATCGAAAGACATTACAGAATCGAGATATACCTGAAGTTGTTCTGCTTCATCCACGGATACACCTAAGATTTTTGACATATCCTGTACGGTGGGATGTAAACCTTTTTTTGTATAATGCTCTTCCAATATTTTGCGATACCTTGCCAAATTTTCATTTAAATACACAGGGACACGAACGGTTCTACTTTGATTGGAAAGTGCCCTTGTAATTGCTTGGCGAACCCACCAGGTAGCATAGGTTGAAAATTTTGTTCCCCTTCGAGGGTCAAAATTTTCAACGGCTTTCATCAAACCGAGGTTTCCTTCCTCTATCAAGTCCAAAAGAGAAACTCCATAATAAATATATTTTTTTGCAATACTCACCACAAGTCGTAAATTAGATAAGATTAGTTTTCGCCGTGCTTTTCCATCTCCTTTAAGAATACGGAAAGCTAATCTTCTCTCTTCTTCTGCACTTAGAAGAGGAATTTTTGAAATCTCTGCAATATATGTATATAACCCTCTTTCTAAAAAGGGATTTTTAATTAAACTTGTATCTTCCACTTCTTTCTACCCTTTATAAATTTCTCTTTTACTTGCATAAGGGAGACTCTTTAATAGTATACATATTTTTAATATAAATTAAAAATGGAACTTCATTTTATACATCGTCATTTTTGTTTCCAGCCTTTATATGTTGCTATAAACTAAATACATTTTATATGCTCAAATATTCCATTTAATTTATTATTTTTTTCGTTTCTTTGTCTTTTCTTTTTTCCCAGTAGGATACAGGTAATAATTTTTTGTATAGACATGAAGTTTGATATAAAATTGTTTATAATTGTGGTAAAAAGTAAAGGAGATAATACATGAAGAAGATAAAATGTCCAATAGTTGTTTTCTTTTTGATTGTTTTTCTGTATTCTGAATCCTATATTTATTCACAGCCCTCGGCCATCCCAAAATTTTCAAAAAAAGCAAAACTTCTCTTCCCGAATAGTGATTTTGAATATGGTAATCTGTATAATTGGCGTGCTTTTGGAAAGGCCTTTTTAAATCAACCTACTTTGGGGGATAATATATTTGCAAGAGAATCTCCTAAATCAGCCCTTCCTCAATGTTCATGGTGGGTCGGTTCTTATGAAAATTATCAGGGTTTACCGGGTCAAAATCCCGGAGACGCCCAAAAGAATGACGCGGTCGGAGAATTAGTATCAAGAACATTTATGATTGAAACCCCATATATTGGTTTTCTTATAAGTGGAGGTTCAAAGAAAACGACAGCAATTCGACTAATTGTAAATGGAGAGATTGTTCGAGAAACAACGGGACAAAATCATCCTCTTATGACACGGGAGTTCTGGGATGTAAAGGAGTATTTAAATCAGCCTGCAGTAATTTCCATTATCGACAAAGATAAGGGAATGTGGGGTTGTATCAATGCTGATGATTTTCGAGGATACTCGGTACCCGATAATATGTTATTGTTTCCTAATAGTGATTTCGAAATGGGAAATCTCAACCACTGGAAAGCTCAGGGCTCCGCTTTTGAAAGACAACCTACATTAGGAGATAATCCTTCTGTCCGAGAATATGGTAAACATTCGAATCACCAAGGGAAGTATTGGATAGGGACTTATGAATTATATCAAGGGAAACCGGGTGAAAAACCGGGTATGGTGCGAAAAGATGTGGCTTTTGGTACTTTGCGATCAGAACCTTTCAAAATACGCGGTTATGCTATCCGTTTTCTATTAGGTGGAGGGAAGGGCTCGGGATTGGAGGTTCGTCTTTATGTTGATGGCAAAGTAGTAATGACAGCCAAAAATGCAGAGAATAAAGAGGATATGAAATCTGTAATATGGACTGTTTCTAAATATAAGGGGAAGGACGCAGAAATAGAAATCATCGACGACAGCATGGATGCCTGGGGACATATTAATGTGGATGATTTCAGATATGTTCGACTGTTAGACGATATATAATTTTTTAATGGTGTGAAAAACAGCGTTCGCCGGTAAATAACATAGATGCACCGGCCCTGTTTGCTGTTTCGATTACATCATAATCGCTTACGCTACCTCCGGGTTGAAGAAATGCTTTAACACCTACACGGATAGCCGTTTCTACTGCATCCGGGAATGGGAAAAAACCATCTGAGGCAAGGACAGCCCCTTCGAGGGTTTCTTCTCCTTTATATTTCTTCTGTGCTTTTTCAATAGCCTGCTCAACGGCTCCGACACGGTCTTGTTGTCCTGTACCAACGGCAAGTGTCTGTCCATTTTTTACGATTACAACTCCATTCGAACGAACATGAATGTTCACATACCATGCAAATAACAAGTCCTCTAATTCTCTTTGTGAGGGGGTAATGGTACTCTCGATTTTGCCTTTTTTGGAATGTTCTGCACGGGCTTTTATAAAGTCTGCGGGACTCTTTATTTTTGTCAAATAAGGTTGTGCTAACACGATACTTCCATCATCAAATACTTTCATTTCCCAGGCATAAATATCGTCACCAATATATTTCGGCAGTCGGTCTAATGGAGGAACTTTAATAATGCGTATTTCCTTATTCCGTTTGTACTTTTCGGAATTGTTTAAAACAGATAATGCTGTGCTTGTGAAACTGGGTGCCGAAACTCCTTCGATAACGGTTTGCATAATTTCTTCAGCAGTTGCTTCGTCTACCTCTGTATTAAAAGCAACAACTCCGCCGAATGCTGCTTGAGGGTCTGCATCACGAGCCCGACGATACACATCTGCAAGAGTCTGCCCTTCTTGTTGGATAGCAACACCGGAAGGATTACAATGTTTCATCACTGCACACGCAGGTTTGTTTAAAAATTTCAAAATGCCAAAGGCATGATGAAGGTCTTCTAAATTAGTTTGAGACAAACCACTTTTCCCTGTCTTTAATATTTGATAAGCTCCTAAAAAGACCTTTTCTCCTTCAACCGGTCGATAAAAAGCAGAAGGCTGATGGGGGTTCGTTCCATATCGAAGGTCTTCTACTTTAATCCATTGTCTTCCCATAATTTCTATTGTTTCTGGGAATGACCCTTCGACTTTGGTTCTATACATTGCTTTTAGATCATTATTTTTAGGATCCTGACTCATAGTAAATACTCCCCAAGTTTGAAATTAGCACCATTTTAACATACACTCTTAAAATATGAAAAATTGACAACATTTCATAGAGGTTCGGGTATATGTCTCATTTGTTTTACTTTTTTATAGATTCCTCCACACCGAAAGAAGGAGAAATCATATTGCAAGGGGAAGAAGCTCATCATGCAATTCGTGTTGTCAGGGTGAAAATTGGGGAACCTATTGGTTTTATCGATGGTGCCGGAAGTAAATGGTTTGGGGAAGTGGTTCATATTTCCAAGGACAAACTCATAGCAAAAATATTGCAGTATCAGTATATTGCAAGAGAGGGACCTCGTCTCTCTCTTTTTTTAGGTTGGCTGCATCGTGATAGTGCAATCGAAACTATTATAAACTATGGAACTGAATTGGGGGTTTCTGAATTCCATTTTTTTCAGGCAGAACACTCTACACGCCCCATCCGTTTTTCGGAAAAAGTGAAAAAATGGATGGTTCAAGCATGCAAGACAACAGGAAGGGAATGGCTCCCTGTGTTAAATGGGTATAAAAATTTAGAAACAGCCCTCGCGGATTTTCATGGAACTCTTTTAGCTGCAGTCATCCAGTCTCATGCAATCTCTATTCAACAAATAACAGATGTGTCTAACTGTGGCCTTATTATCGGACCAGAAGGAGATTTATCGGAACAAGAATTGAGTATTGCAAGGGAACATGGAGCCATTTCTGTACATTTAGGTCCAAATATCTATCGGACAGAGTTATCTGCATTGTTAGGTGCGGTTCTCATTATGCAAAAACAAAAACGATTTGATAATCCACCGAACAAGTTTTTTATTTGACCAATAATGTATGTTTTTAGCAAAATAAAAAGAACATTGAGAACATGGAGATATAGATATGAGTGAAGATTGTCTTTTTTGTAAGATAGCACGGAAGGAGATTCCTTCTACAGAGGTCTATTCAGATGAAGAGTTTTATGCTTTTCGAGATATACATCCTGCAGCACCTGTGCATGTATTGTTAATTCCCCGAAAACATATTGCCCGCATAACAGATGTGAATGAGGAGGATACAGCCTTGCTGGGGAGGATGCTACTTCGTGCTAATGATATTGCAAAAAAGGAGGGAATCGCAGAACCCGGATTCCGTTATGTTTTAAGTTGTAATGCGCAGGGTGGACAACTTATTTTCCATATTCACTTACACATATTAGGCGGTAGAGATTTGGGTTGGCCCCCCGGATAATCACAAGTAGAAGGATAATGATGTATATTGATGTTGACACAAAACTTTGTGCGGTGATAGGACATCCTGTTCGACATTCTTTATCTCCGACAATCCACAATGCGGGATTTCAAAGTTTAGGACTTAATTATGTGTATCTCGCTTTTGATATAACGGATGTGGAGTCTTGTCTTCGGGGAATGCGTGCAATGGATAATTTTCGAGGAATCAGTGTAACGATTCCCCATAAAGAGACGGTTATTCCTTTTCTTGACGAAATTGACGAAATCGCAAAAAAAATAGGGAGTGTAAATACCATCACACACGAAGGAGATAAACTGATTGGGACTGTTACCGATGGGATAGGGACTTTGAATGCTTTTATGCGGGCAGGGATTGACTTAACGAATAAAAGGATTCTATTTCTGGGAGCAGGTGGGGCGGTTCGTGCTGTTGCATTCACTTTTGCAGAGAAAACTCGACCTCAGCAAATAACGATACTGGGAAGAACGCCTTCTCGACTGGAACGATTGATGGAGGATTTAAAAAAAGCCTATCCCTATCTCCAGTTTCGTGAGGGGTACTTACATGAAGATTTTGAAGAAGATATAAGGACTCATGACATTATTATACAGGGAACACCTGCTGGTATGTCCGGACATTCTGAAGATAAATTTCATTTTCCATATCATTTATTAACCCCACAACACATAGTAATGGACATGATATATAGACCTTTATATACGGATCTCTTGCTAAATGCCCGGAGAAAAGGTTGTAAAATAATCACAGGGATTGAAATGCTCCTGGAACAAGCGGGGTTGCAATTTGAAATATGGACGGGGTACCCCGCTCCTTTAGAAATCATGAGAAAATCTCTCGAAAAACTATTGAAATAGACTGCGGGATAGTGTATAGTTATAATTATAATAAAGGAGAATAATTTATGAGGGTGCAGTCTTTTATAGGTAAGGCGAGCGTGGAAGGGCTTCATCAAATGGACCACTTAATCAATGACTGGATTAAACGCACGCGCCCAAAAATACTACAAATTACACAATGTCCTTGTTCTACAACGAGACATGATGGTAGGGACCAGGAAACAATTATAGTGGTAACAATTTTATATCAGGAAAGCGAGGTCTAAGGAATAAATGTCATTTTATTATTAGAGAAATGATTCTTTACATCATTTATCCATTCGGCGGGGTAACATTTTTTGGTCTAATTGGAAATAGACAAATGTAAAATATCATAATATTACAGTTATCAATTTATAATTCCACAATAAAGATAAACTTATGCAAAAGGGACAAGTTATGGATTTTGATAAATATTTTAATATTGAAACAATTATTCCTTTATTAGAACCTAAATCAAAGCAAGATGTTCTCTCTACATTAGTCGAAGTAATAAAGAAAGAGAATAAGATACCTGAAGGAGAAGATATCCTTTCTGCAATAATAGAGCGAGAGTCAATTGATAGCACAGGCGTTGGAAATGGTCTGGCTTTACCCCATGCAAGGATTCGAGATTTGAAAAAGATCATTACAGCAGTGGCACGGATCCCCGGAGGGGTTGACTTTGTTGCTCAGGACCGCAATCCTGTATTCCTTACGATTATGATATGTTATCCTCCTACTCTAAGTCATGTTTATCTAAGTTTGTTAGCAAGTATATCTAAAGTTTTTCAGAAAAAAGAAAATCTTCAGGCAATGATAAAACAAACGACAGCGAAGGCCATTTATGAAAAATTATTGGAATTATTGAACAAACTTGATGAACATACAAAACCGACTTCTGTAAAAAAGAAGATATCTATTGGTGACAGAGAGCATGCATCCTCATCGACTATCTCAGAAATTCATTTACTCATACGCTTACAACTTCATGATGAAGAATTAAAAGGCAATCCAAAAGGAAAAAAACAAATTCAACAAAAAATTGATAATCTGAGATCTTTGATTTCCACGAAAACACTCGGACATTATGACCAATTGAAGGAAAAGAGACCTCCTGCAGTTGTACCTATAGAGGGCGATAGATGTCACGGGTGTTATATGGCATTACATACAGATTTTGTCCAAAATGTTCGACAGGAACAAGATAATTTATACATGTGTCCTAATTGCAAACGGTATGTTTATTGGATTTAACAAACAAGAACCCTGTTAAACATGGATAGAAAAAAGATTGAACAACATATCGTTAATTCTCTCCTTTTCCAGGGTTTGTTTCCGGAAGAGATAAGGAAATTTATTGAACAGGGACTTATAGTACATTTTCAAAAAAATGAGGTCGTGTTTTATCAGGGAAATATGGGGAGTCAGGTATATCTTATCCTTCAGGGAACTATAGGTATTTATCAAGGGGAAAAAGCGATTGTTTATCTGGGTGAGGGGGAAATTTTTGGGGAGATGGCCTTAATAACAAAACAACCTCGGTCCGCTACAGCAATAGCAATTGAAGATTCCTCTCTATTCGTGTTTAGTGAGACAACTTTTGAAAAATTGCTTACAAAAAAAACTGCGGTCCGTCTGCTTCTGAATCTCGTTCATATCCTTTGTGAACGATTGAAAAATACAACTCAGGTAATAAGAACATAATATTTGTTAAACAGGTTTAACCTTATTCTTCTGAGAATTTGTAAGTTTTCCTTTTCTTTGTTATTATTTCTTGCAATGCATAATTATCATAATCAGATAAAGGATTGTATATGCTGACTCATTTTACATTTCTTGATGCGGGAATTGTAGGTTTCTATCTACTATTAACAATTATCGCTGGACTGGCGGTCCGGAAGTATGTTGGTAAAGTTGAACATTATCTTGTTGCCGGGCGAGAAATGAACCTTTATTTGGGTATCGCTTCGTTGGCCGCAACAGAGTTTGGAATTGTTACCTGTATGTATACCGCACAAAACGGTTTTAAGATGGGTTTTGCAGGAGCAACTCCCGGTATACTTCAAACAATTGCTATGCTTGTAGTAGGGATTACCGGATTCTGTATCAAACCTTTACGCGATGCAGGCGTTATGACAATTCCAGAACTTTTTGAAAGACGTTTTGGACCCACTGTTCGTTGGTTAGCGGGTGTGGTTATTGTTCTCGGAGGATTATTAAACATGGGTGTGTTCTTACGGACGGGAGGTGAGTTTTTACTTCTCACCGCCGGATTTAATCCGGAGGCTTTTGCCCAATCTTATAAACTCGAAATCATGATGACAATTCTACTTGTTATCGTTGCACTTTACACAGTGCTTGGGGGAATGCTTTCCGTTCTTGTAACAGATTTTCTCCAGTTTATTATCATGAGTCTAAGTATGCTGGTGGTTACGGTTTTGATTTTTATTAAGATAGGTTGGTCCCCATTGGTTGAAGCGGTACAAAAACATCATGGTCCTGCGGGGTTTAACCCCTTCTTAATGGAACGCGGATGGGAATTTGTTCTGTTTAATTTGTGCTTGCAGTTTGCTGTTGTATTAACATGGCAAGCCGTAATTCAGCGTATTCTTTCTGCCAAAAGTACAAAGACAGGGAAACAAATTTATATACACACAAGTTTCTTCTTTACAGCACGATTTCTTATTCCCGGACTTTGGGGAATTGCAGCTCTGGCTACACTGACTCCGGAACAGATTGGCGGGAATACTTTATATGCGATGCCTAAATTTTTAAGTATCTTTATTCCAACAGGATTGATGGGTATTCTTATAGCGGGAATGCTTGCGGCGGACATGTCTACGGATTCAGCATATATGCTGACCTGGGGAGGTGTTATTTATAATGATATTCTGGCTCCTTTCCGTAAAAAGAAACAATGGACGGAAGAAAAAGGTGTGCTTATAAATCGGTTTATTGTCGCCTGTATTGGGTTGTTTTTGTTGTTTTATGGGTTGTGGTATCCCCTAAAAGGGAATTTGTGGGATTATCTGGGAGTAACAGGGACGATATACTTATCCAGCATGTCCGTTTTGTTGATTGCTTGTTGTTACTGGAAAGACGCAAATAGTTGGGGGGCCATTGGAGCGATTTTATGTGGGGCTATTTTCCCTATCGGTTTTCTGGTATTGCAACAACTCCCGGCAACTTCGGAATGGGCACAACATATAGGTCCCTATAAATCAGGACTCGCCTCTTATTTAATCTCTGGAGTAGCAATGGTTATTGGGTCATTATTAAAAAAATACACGGTTTTAAATAACACAGCAGGAGTGAATTCATGAAAATATTCTGGTTATTGGTCGCTATATTTTGCATTGTGTGGTATTTCTCCATGACTTTTTATGTAGGAATACGAGGTTTCTTTGACATCCAGGAGATGTTAAGAGCCCTCAAATCGGATAAACACCAACTATATTCTACCCGAGAAGATAATCAATCCTGAATATGGGATATTTTTATGTCTAAAAGTGAGCAAGTTCAATAATGGGGATGGGCGTTTTCCACTTACCGTGGGGCAAATCTGGAAACTTCATCTTTTTCCCACCGGCAGAAGCAGACTCCTCTGATAGAGGAATAATTGCAGACCATGTAGCGGAGTCATATACAATCGGTAG
>OGCI01001433.1_pt1 | contig 19966 bp, 13 predicted proteins | sample 1570021 | NCBI WGS metagenome assembly OGCI01 (sample SAMN06264664, study PRJEB24512) | hot springs metagenome | isolation source: Hot spring water | place: South Africa: Tshipise | collected 2015-06-21 | reverse complement strand
GCTTATGTTTAAGAGATTACTTACAGGTTTGGGGAACATTAATCCCGAAAAAGGTAAAATAGAAACGATAGTAGATGTTGGAGAGTCTTTAAAAAATCTAAGACAAGCAACTGTTGAAAGTATCTTATCTATAAGGAAGACTATCTGTGAATTGGTGGGAGAACCTTTAGAAGAATTGATTAAAAGTTCTGTATCTTTAATTAGTTTTATTATAGGTTTTACTCCGGAATCATCACTTGTAAACGGAAGTTCCTGAAGTAATCGAGATTAATTAAATTATTTTCAATAAAAACTGACTTGCTAAAAAAAAATATATAGACTATAATACTAATAATGCTAAATAGTGTGTTAAAAACATAAAAAAATAAAATACATATGTCTCAGTTTAGTAAAAAAATTAGATTTATTCTTGTTTGCGTTGTATCAATATTATTGTCTTTTATTTTACTTACCCCCACAGTTAATTCCCAATCTTTTAGCGATATAGCTCAAGATTTTGATTTTCTTAATACCAGTAGCAATGTGGGTATAGTGCCAGGAAAGCCAACTTCGGATCCAATTACCCGTGCATGGTTTATAGAAAAGATAAAGCCCGGTGAAACCATCGAACAAGTAGCTTTAGTAGTCAACAACAGTGAAGAGGCTTTACCGGTTATTGTTATGGCAAAAGATGCCATTCAAACATCTGAGGGAGGTTTCAGCTTTAAAGAAAATGATGATATAGACACTATGGTCGGTAGCTGGATAGAGTTCGTCGATAACTCAAAACTGACAGTTCCGGCTAAATCTGTTACTGAGGTTAAATTTAAAATCAAAGTTCCGGAAGGAACTAAGCCTGGTGAGTATGCTGGTGTTGTGGCTGTTCAACAAGACAAGTCAAACGAGAAAAGGCAAGGTATACAAATAGTTATGAGGGTTGGAGCTAGAGTGTATATTACTGTACCCGGAGAACTAGAATTAAACACTAAAGCCAAAACTTTCGAATTTTTGACTGACAACAACCAAGCCTACAAGGATTTCCTACAAAGAAATCGTAGAGCTAACTATAAAGATATTTACCTTAATGTAACCATGGAAAATGCCGGAAATATATTTACTAAGGTTTCCGGTAAAATAACTATGATAGATCCTAGTGGTGAGAAATTTACTACCGTATATAACAAAGAGTTAGCTCCGAATACAGTTACAGCTGATAACAGAATCCCCATTAGTGGTCAACAGTGGAAAGTTGGTAAGTACAAAGCTATTTTTGAATGGGATAATTCGCCTCAGATAACTATAAATAAAAGTAATGTTAAAGATTCCACACCTACAAAAAGTGTGATAACTGAATTTGAAATGACTCAAGAACAGCTAGACAGAATGGCTAAATTACAGGCAGAAGCGGATAGCGACACTAAGGCTCCCATACCAACACCTCAAACCAATCAAGTTAAAGAAGAAAAACCTGAAGAAACTACAGTAAAAGAAGAGAAAGAAGAAGATAACACTTTACTTTATGCTGTTATTGGTGGTTTAACTGGTTTAGTAGCAGCTATGAGTGGTGTGTTGGTATTCTTTAGCTATAAAAATTCTAAAAAAAACAAGGAAGATGATGCAGAAGATGTAGAAGAAAATAAAAAATCGGAAAAAACTGAAACCACACCCAGAAAATAGGTTGCGATAAGCTCCGTGTTTTAGACTATAATTTTTTAGGATTGACCTAGAGTAAATAGAATGTGTTAGCTGTTTGACATTTTTGTAGAAAATAGTCTTTTTTCTCTAAAGAGAAATAAGGTTTATGTCAGATCGATCTGTATACTACAAAATGTTTAAAGCTTACGATATCCGTGGCACTTTTCCCGATCTTAACGAAGCTGTTTATTATTGGACCGGGTTTGCCTTTGTAGATTTACTTCTTAGACCAGAAAATTTACCTCTTCAGGTGGTGATAGTTAGGGATACCAGATTCACGAGCCCTAACTTTTATAGCGCTTTATATAATGGTTTAAAAGCTGCTGGAGCAAAGCCTATAGCACTTGGTCTTGGTTCAACTGACTTTTTCTATGCAGCTTGCCAATATTTCAATTACCCAGGAATCATAGTAACTGCTAGTCATAACCCCAAGAATGATAATGGAATGAAACTGGTTAAAGTAGCTCCGAATTCAGTTGGGTTAGATAGTGGACTAGATATTATTAGGAACTTTGTTATTTCCAAAATTGAATCTACAAACTTTGAGAACCTGGCCAGAGAGTTTGAACAAGTACCAGAAGATTCGGTTAAAAAATCGGAAGTTATTTCATTTTTTAAAAATAAGCTGGAAACGATAGGCGGCATCAAAGAGGTTGATCTACTTCTGGCACAACAGAACAGAAAACTCAAAGTAGTAGTAGATACAGGTAATGGGATGGGTGGCTGGTTTATGCCTGATGTTTCAAGAATGTACCAAAACATTGAGTTTGTGCCTTTGTATTGGGAACTTGACGGCAATTTTCCAAATCATCCTGCAGACCCTTTACAGTCGGAAAATATAAGAGATTTGCAACAGCTGGTAATATCTCAAAAGGCAGACTTAGGAGTGGCTTTTGATGGTGACGCAGATAGAGCTTTTTTTGTTGATGAAAATGGTAAAAAAATTGACGGTAACTATTTGGTTTCAGTCTTTGCTCAAACTTTGATAAAATCAGTTCAATCTGGTTCAAGCAAGTTTAACCCTGCTGTTGTCTATAGCCTAACAGGTAGCCGCTGTATGCCAAACAGTATCAATGAGGTAGCTGGGGTGGCTATTCCTTCCAAACAAGGACATATTCACTTCAAAAAACTAATGAAGGAATATAAAGCTGTTTATGGTGGTGAATTCACTGGTCACCATTATTTTGCAGACTTTGGTTATATGGATTCGGGGTTTGTAGCTATGGTGGTGTTTCTGAAAACTTTGGTGATGAGTGGTAAAACAGTAAGCCAATTATTTGATAGCTTTGTTGATAGGTATTTTTTGAGTGAAGAAATAATTCTAAAAATTCCTGTAAATCAAACATTTCAAGATCTAGTAGAAAAAATCAAAAATAAATATCAAGATGCTTCTAGTATCCATTTTCAAGATGGAGTAGCTGTATTTTATAAAGACTGGAAGTTTAACCTAAGACCATCAAATACTGAACCTGTACTAAGATTTTTGTTAGAATCAACAATTAGTCGCGAACACTGTGACCAAAAAGTAAAAGAAGTTATACACCTTTTAGGTTTTTAGAAAATTAAAAAGACTTCTGTCTTTAGCATATTATTCGACTTGTCATAAACTTTTGAAATTGAGTTTTATGAGAGGTTTCCTAATAAATTTAGGATTTAAGATTAGCTTTTTAAAGTCAAGCTTCTTGGTTTTTAAGTGTGGTCATTTTTGGCTAAATTTTAAATCTCTAATTTGTCTTTTATTTACTTTTATTTAAGTTATTGTTGTAAATTGTGTAGCTAAAAGTTGTGAATATCAAAGCTAATAAGTAAAGTAAAGTAAATATACTCTTGATTTTTTCAGAAAAATATGATATCTCACTCATTACTTATGAGTAACACCCCTTCTCCTGATCTTTTAAGTAGTGTTGAGCAAGGTGATGTGGTTTTTGCTTTTGATATCAATATTGGAGCTATAATAAGTACGCTCAACTATTTTACTTTGGCTTGGTGTATTTTATATTCTTTTTTACTAGTTAGTGATTTCTTTTTTTGGAGGGTAATGTACTCTAATTTGGAGATTCCAAGAATAAAAAGAGGAGAAAAATCTATATTTGATGCTGCTAAAATGTGGTTAAGCTACGTTCTTTTGGCTTTTGCTTACATGGTATATACAATTTTGTATGACGATCGTTTAGTAGCCAATGTGTTAGGAATGTTTGTGATTGGTGGTTATATAGTGAAACTAATTTTAGATTTACCATTAATTCCGGTTTTAGGGGCTGTACCTAAAGCTATAATTGAGGGAAGTAAAAAAACCGCCAAAGTATTAACTCCTGATTTTAGTCTGGCAAAAAAAGAAGACAAAAAATCAAAATAAACTCTTTTTTACTTAAATTCGATAATTAACTAAAATAATCTCTATTTAAGTTTTTTATATTTTCCGGTTTTGGTTAATTTAGTTTATACGCTAATCCAGGCTATTTCAGTGAAAAATGACTTGTAAAAACTTTGTCAATTTAAAGATACCAAATATCAACAAATAATTTGTGATTTCAAAAATTTTTCAATAATCGAAGTAAAAACAGGTGAAAAATTAATTAAACAAAACTTTAAGAACGTTAGATCTAGCCTCTTGTTGATTGTAAACAATATCAAATACAGCTTGTACTAATGGCATTTGAATATTAAAATTTTTTGCAAGCATTAGTGCCGGCTCGACGGAATCCAAACCTTCCACTGTACTGCCAACTTTTTGTAAAGCTAGCTCGGTACTTAACCCTTGACCAAGATATTTTCCAAAAGTGAAATTTCGGCTATTTTCACTAGTCGCAGTCATCAACAAATCCCCAACCCCAGCCAAACCAATAACTGTTTCTGGCTGTCCACCGGCTGCTTTTACCAGACAAACAATTTCTTGCACTGCTTTTGTAAGTAAGACGAACTTACTATTATATCCGAAGCCTAAACCAGAATGTATACCAGCAATAATGGCTATAACATTTTTAACCGCTCCACAAATTCCAACACCTACAATATCTGTACTTCTTTGAACAAAAAAAATATCGCTACAGATGGCTCGAGAAACCACATCAAAAACTCTATCACTGTGAGTAGCAATAGTCATAGCAGAGATATCTCCAGCTATTATCTCAGTAGCAAAATTAGGACCAGAACCTACACCAAAAAGAATATCTTTGCCTAGTTTTTCAAAATAGATTTTTTCTAAGGTTGAACCTGTGCTTTTTTGAAAACCCTTAGACAAATTTAGAATTACATTTTCTACGGTCAAAAAACCAGATAATTGGTCCAAAACTAAAGGTAAAGCAGAAGATGAGACCGCTACACACACCAGGCTGCACTTATTTAGATACTCATCAAAAGTAGCCCTTGCAGAGATGTTATCAGGCAAAACTAAATCTGAAAATACTTCAGAATTTCGATGATTTTGATTGATATCATTAATTCTAGACTGGACTATGTCGTAGATGATAATTTCGTGGTTGTTTTTTGACATGGCAAAAGCCATAGCTGTACCAAATTTTCCTGCTCCTATAACTGCTATTTTCATAAAATGATAAAACTTGTAATTTTAAAATTATTTAACCAAAGACCAATTAAGTAAGCGATCATAAACTGGTTAGAAACGTCAACAACTAGCTCAAAACTCTCTTACGATTGATTGGGGTTAATTTAACTACTACTCCTGTAGCTTTGAAACTAAATTGTTTTCTGATTATGTTTTCCAAAAATCTAAGGTATGACCAGTGAATTGTCTCTGGATCTTTGACCAGGAGCTCAAAAGTCGGTGGATCGTTACTAGTATGCACTAAGTCATAAATGATTGGTCTTTTTTTTAAGCGAAGTTTTTTGGGTGGTTTTTGTCGCATTAGATAGTTAAATAAAGTTCTAAGTTCTGTCTTAGTTATAATTTTAGAGCGATTCTCTAAAGCTTCGTTAATTGCATCCCAAATTTGGTTTGGACTATCTTTGGTTTGAGTTTGGTTTTTGGCTGCATGAGTCGAGACCCAAATAAACTTGTCTATTTTGAGAAAATTAAATTTGAATTGAAATTCTTTTTGAAATTTTACTCTGCCTTCTTTACTCACCAAATCAGCTTTATTAGCTATAACCACCAAACCTTTTTGAAATTCTTTACAAATACCAGCTACCACTTGATCTTGGTGAGTTATAGGTTGTGATCCATCCACTACCAAACAAATTACATCAGCTTGTTGAGCAGCCTCTATAGTTTTATAAGTAGCAAATGTTTCTACCCCCAAAGTTCTTTGACCTGGCTTACGAATTCCTGTAGAATCCAAAATAATCAATTTTTGTTTATTTGGTCTTTCTATTAAATAATCGTTAACACTGAGCGTAGTTCCAGGGATTTCTGTAACTATTTGTAGATCTTTATCAATTAACCAGTTAAAGAGTGAGCTTTTGCCAACATTAGGTTTTCCTAAAAGCAGGATTTTGGGGATTTTGGGGATACGAGGTCTGCAGTCTTGTTCTATTTTGAACATTTCTTGAAAGAGATTAGTTTGATTTTGCTGAAACAATATTGTCCATAAACCCTGATTCAAAGCTACTTGCAAATTTATTTCTGTGTCATCTATAAACACCGTTTCTGATGGCTCTAAATCGTATTTTTTCATAAAAATTTGAAAAAAATCTGGGTTATTCTTACCAAAACCAACTTCAAAACTACACATTCCACCATCAAACAGTTTGAACAAGTTAGAATTACTATAAAAATCTAAAGTTTGTTTGTCGGAATTAGATAGGTAAAAAACTTTCTTACCAGATAATTTTTGAGCAACCAAAAAATTCTTAGTTTCGACAATTTCCCAAGGCTTCAATATCCCCTCCAATTTATTGGTTTTTGCACCTTTAAAACAAACTCCATTTAAATCAAACACAATATTTTTAATTTGATTTGTTGGTTTAGGGGTATTTTCTATCTGATTAAGTTCGTAAACTAAATCAGTTTGGCTTTTTCTAAACAGAATTCCTTTTATGCCTAATTTAACAGCTGTTAAAAGATTTTCTAAATTATCGTCTACAAGAATAGTTTTAGCTGGGTTTATTTGGTATTTTTTTAGAAATGATTTATAAAATTCTAAATCTGGTTTGCTTGTGTCAAGCCAATGACTAGCCAGCCCTCCATCAAAGTAATCTACAATCTCCGATTGTAAAAATTTTTCTGTAAATTCTTCTATGATTGTATATGTCAAATAAAAACATCTTTTGTTATTTTCTTTTGCAAAAACAATAAATTCAAAAACATCCTGATCAAAAACTAAACAATTCTCTAACCACAATTCTTTCATTTTTTGGTTACATTTTTGTTCTAAGTTCAACTCTTTTACCACTTCTTCCCAATATTTGAGGTTTGGGTTTTGCACGATCTTTTCGTATACAGAAATCAAAATCTGATTAAGCTCTAATTCTGTAAGTTGGGGTAAATAATTTTGGTTTAAATATTTTAGTAAACTACGATTTTGCAGAGGGCAAACCACATTTTCCAGTTTTAGTACAACATTTTCAACTTCTGGATATTTTTCGTATTTGTTGACAGAGCTATATAAACCGGGGCCTTCAGAAGTATTTTCACGAACAATGTAATATGAGCCATCAATATTTTGTCTAACTTGTTTAGTTTTTTCATTTTGATACTCGTTTTCTTCGAAAACTTCCGGCAATTGAGAAGGTTTTTCAAAACCATTTTGTTCAAGCCAATCGACAATGGTATCCAATAATTCATTAATTCCATAACCACTATGGGCACTTATATTTACAAATCCTATACCACCAAAGTGGGCATAATCTGCTAGATTAGCGTCTAAGTTAGGATCGTCAACTTTATTAACTGCAATAATAAAAGGCTTACCAGTTTTCCACAATCTCTGAAGTATCTTTTGACTAATAGTTTCAGGATCTTTTTTTAGATCCATTACCCACACCAAAAGATCAGCCTCAGCAATAGCTGACCAGCTTTTAATTTGTACTTCTTTGATAATCCTTTCATCTGGATCTGGCACCAAACCACCAGTATCCACAAATCTAATTAGGTAACCACTCCACCAGTCTTCTCTATAATTTAAATCTCTAGTTGTGTGTGGTTCATTAGCGGTGATAATTTGCTTTGAGCCTGTAATTTTTTTAAGTAATGTGCTTTTACCAACATTGGGCTCACCAATAAAAGCCACCAAGGGAATTTTTTGGAGAGTAGTCATAATTCTAACATCCAATTCTAACATCCAAAGCAATTTTTCGATTTTAGACAAATATTACAACTTTTTAAAATTATTTAAACATTTTTTCTAATAAAACAGAACTCATAGTTTTTATTTTAAAACACTTTATTAGTTTTTATAAAATTTATAAAAAACCAATTATTAAAAAATTAATTTAAAAAGTTCAATACATGCTCATTCTAAAACCAACTCTCCCCGAGTAAGCCAGCGGTGGGTTGGTAGTAAAACTCCACCCTGCCTGGTCAATACTGAAGTTTGCAAAGTAACAACCCTTCTTCCTTCAAAAAGCTTAAAAGCGGTTTCTATGTCTGACTCTGAGATCAGTAAAACCTCAAAAACAACAAATTTTAACTCTCTACCAAATTGGTCAAAGATGATGAACTCTTCACCAACTTGGCTTTTCCGCTCTATAGGTTTAAATACTTCGTTATAATTGCTTTTTACCCAATTGTAGTTACTACTGTGACCAACAATATAACTATTTCCAATCTCTCCAGGCATCACCGAATATGGATAAACTTCTTCTGTAAGGTGTACCACTCCATCTCTTAGCTTAATTTGAATAGGTATCTGGGTTTTTTCGAAAGGGGTCATATCTGGTCTGTAAAATGGTCTATTAAAATCTATACTTCCATCTGGATTTGTGTGATAAAAATCTTTTGCTTCAGTGTAAATAATTGGTACTCTGATATTATATTTAGGATAAAGCAACAGATTTATTTTAGACGGATCCGGATTCTTTGGTCTGGGAATTAAGTCATCTAAAGACAATTGCCTCACTTTTTGTCCTTTATTTTTTTGGGCTTCTTTAAAAGAATTTAAATCAAAATCAACATTCGGAACTTCATATACAAAACCTGAGCTGTAAGCTCGTACCAAATCTTGGTTTAAAACGATATTTCCATTATTATCTAATAAAAGCTTATCTTTCCCTCTACTGAAAATTTCAGAAATTTGAATATTGGGCAGAGAATAAGGAAAGCTATTTTTTCTCTTAAAATCTACTTGTCTAACCCAAAAAGATGAAAACACAATTAAATCATTATGAATAATAGGATCATTTGTTCTAAAAGCATCTCCATATAATCCCAAAGACATCGCTAAAAGTAAAAACAAAGATAAGATCTTTTTACCAAAAAGACCATATCTACCAAATCCAGTTTGTTTTAGCTCCATATTCTCAGGAGAGGTTTAACAAACATTATTAAAATTGACAACATAGTGTTTTTCCATAAAGCAACTGGTTATTCAACCAGTTTTTTATTAAAAAATAAAATCGGTCTAACAAAATCGTGTTAAAAACTAAAAAAACTAAAAAATAATTATCTATAAAACATTACAAAAGGGGTTTTGAGTAAAATTTTAATGTCCAACCAAAGATTCCAGTTTTCAATATAATACCTGTCAAAATAAACTTCCTGCTCAAAATCAAGATTACTTCGACCGTTGACTTGAGCCATACCTGTCATACCCGGTTTTGCGTTTAACACTTTATAGTGATGTTTTTTATACTTACGAACTTCTCTAGGTTGGTGTGGTCTAGGCCCAACCAGCGACATTTCACCTTTAAGCACATTGAATATTTGGGGTAAATCATCTAGGCTTGTTCTTTCTAAAAAGTCTCCAATTCTCGTATTACGAGGATCATTAATAATTTTATACAAAGGACCCTTACGACCATTTTGTTTTTCAATTAACATTTTTTCAAATTCTAAAGCTTTTTTAGATCTTTCGTCGTTTTCCGAATTGATACAAAACTCCTGTTTCATCCTTCTAAATTTGAGAGCTTTAAAAATTTTTCCATTGGCCCCTACTCGTTCACTCCAATAAAACACGGGACCAGGAGAGTCTAGTTTTATTAAGATAGCTATGATCAACATAATAGGTGAGGTTATTAAAAGAATCAAAGAGCCTAAAAAGATGTCCATCAACCTCTTAAGAACAATGGACCAACCATCTATTCTACCATGTTTAAGCTCTAAATAAACCTCATTGTCAATTTGTATAGGTTTCATACTATAAGCATCAAATTCCTTTAATTCTTTAGGATTAAAAACAAAATCCACAGTATAAATTTCAGCTACATGTGCTAACTGAGTTTCCCAGCCAGAATTTTGGCTTTGTAAATAAATTTCAGAAACTCTATAATCCTTAATTAAAGTCTCTATTTCCTTAAAAGATTGCTCATCTAGTTTTTTGAAAGCATGGATTTTTTTTACATCATTTCTCTTCTGCAACCAAGTACTCAAGGATTGTGGTATTTGACCAACACACACAACTTCAGTTGTACTAAAATCACAAAAATACAAAATCTGCTCAAAAATCCAAATTAAAAATCTTCCTAGTAAAAGGAAAACTAACCCTGAAACACCACCAAAAGCTAAGATAAAACGACTAACTGGAATACCGTTCGGAAAGGCTTCCCGATTGAACTCATTAAAAAACAAAAAAACTATTAACCCAAATAACACCGACCAAATACCAATTATAATTTGGAAAAGTCTAGGCCAAAACTTCTTTTTTGTATCAATCTCATATACTCCTTGTAATATAAATACTATTATGATGATCAAGGATAATATTGAAGAGTAAACTATATAATCTTCTCGACTAATATTTTTTGGGCCTAAAAACTCGTCCACAAACCATCTATATCTAACTAAATAAATAAATCCAGCCCCTAAGACTAGAGCGGCAAAATCGACAACTGGAGTAATAGCAGTTTTCCAAATATGTCGACTACCAACTTTGAACATAAAAACTTCTAATATGAATAGTTTATGGTGTAGTAAAATTAATGTAAAAAGTCAAACTTATAAGAAATGATTTATTATCTTTTAATTTTGAAAGACAAACAATGTAACGAAAAATATCCAACAAATAAAAAATTGATCTTTTCATAAAAATTAGAGAGTGTAATTTCTCTTCTGTTACCAAAAAAGTAAATTACTAGATTTGATTTTTTTGTAAAAATATAATAGAATTAAGTTCTTCCCGTCTCTATTATCTATAGATAATAGATATTTATTTAAAATTTAAAAATAAAAAAATAAAAATTCCCTTGGCTCTCACTTTTAAAACTTTTACTTTTAAATATAAACAAAAATACTATTCTGGTAAAAAACAAAATCTACAACTTAAAAAGTCTCTAAGACTTTTATCTCTTTTTGACTCGAAAATCCTATCAAATTATGAGAAATATAATTTATCTAAAATAGAAAAGTTTTGTTTTTATTTTTATATTTACAGTCGGGTTTTTTTAAAAACAACAACCTTCTTGTATATTTTTTTTATTTTTTTGTTTATATTTTTAGGTACTTTTGATGTACACTCCCAAGTAAGAACCTCTGCAAGAATAAAAATAGAAGTTCAAGGCTCCGAAAACGCCAGTATTCAAGCTATAGAAGATAGGGCACAAACAGAACAAAATAGACTTGTAAGAATAGGCGTTACTGAGAATGATATTGCTACTAATTCTTTCATAGATAGAACTAGTATAAGTATAGTATCTCAAACCGGAAACGCTACTATCTCTATAAAAGGGTACTATGTTGAATATAGTCCTAAAAACAATTTTTTTGGTGATGATTCTTTTGTTTATAGAGTCTGTAATACACAGTTTGATTGTGATGAGGCAACGGTTTTTGTAACGGTTTTGAGATTATCTTCTACTCAACCAGACCCCCAAACAGATTCTCAAACAAAACCACAGACAAATCCACAAAATAACCCTGGACCGCTTCCACCAATTAACCTTCCAGTGACTGGTGGTTTTGGAATTACACTTAGTTTGTTGAGTCTTATCTTTTTTGTAATTATGTTTATTCTTTTCAAAAGAAGAAGGTTTAAAGTAAAAGAAGAGATTGATACTCCTGATCCTAAAAAGGTAAAAAATTAAAAAATAAGAAAATGTTAAAATATTCTAAGAGTATAGAAAAAACAAGTTATCAAAAGGTTCAAAATAAAGACTCTAAATCTTCTTAGCCTGTTTTTTATTTTTTTTCAACAACCTAAAACGCTCAATGGACAATCATTTTCGCTCAAATATTATAAGAGTATTATACAAAAATTACTCCCAAAATTTATATTGGTGTTAACAAGAATGTGAGTAAATAAAACTAAAAATTTAATTTGTGCATTACAATAAAAGCAAAATCTTAAAAATTGTTAGGCAAATACCAGAACAAAAGGTTATATATTTTGGACAAATTGGCTTCTTAACAGCTACTCACCCCAGAATTGTGGGTTGGATACTAAATGATTTAAGTTTAGTTGAATGTAAAAATTTGCCTTGTGTATAGGATTGTTGCTAAAAATAGCTTTATCTCAAGTTTAAAACTTAGATTTAAAGGTATTAACCGGAAAACGATTTGAAAAAACAAGGCTACACATTTAATAGGTAATTTTGTAGATATGACAAAACACTGTATTGTAGACCAGGAGTTAAAAAATTTTATTGACAACTAAGGAAGGTAGTCAATTAATTATTATGAGAAGATGAAAAAAATTAAATAAATTTGTTAAATAATTTGGTAGGGGTTTGTTAAGATTAAATTTTACAACTAACAAATTTAACAAATTTTTAGAATGAAAATGGATTTTTAATAAATCGAATTTTGACAAATAATTTGTTGTTTAATAGTGTGTAGAACATAAAAATATAAAATGTAAATAATTATGTCTTTAACAAGAAAATTTACACCAGGTGTTATTACTGGTGAGAATTTGAGTGAACTGTATAGTTTTGCCAAAACACATAAGTTTGCTATTCCAGGGGTCAATGTAATCGGTACAAACAGTTTAAATGCTGTTATGGAAACTGCGTCAGAAATTAACTCTCCAATAATAATTCAATTCTCCAACGGAGGAGCTCAATTTTTCGCTGGTAAATCCTTAGACAACTCAAAGCAACAAGCTTCTATAGCTGGTGCTGTTTCGGGGGCCAGACATGTTCATGAATTAGCTAAATTATATGGTGTTTCTGTAGTTTTACACACTGATCACTGTGCTAAAAGCCTTCTACCATGGTTAGATGGTATGTTAGAAATAGATGAAGATTATTTCGCCAAATATGGTTACCCCCTATTTAGTTCTCATATGTTAGATTTATCTGAGGAGCCTTTAGAAGAGAATTTACAATTGTGCGAAAAATATTTACAAAGAATGTCTAAAATAAATATGCACCTAGAAATTGAATTAGGTATTACAGGGGGAGAAGAAGATGGAGTAGATAACAGTAGTGTCGATAATTCAAAATTGTACACTCAACCTGAAGAAGTGGCATTAGCATATGAAAGATTATCCAAAATCAGTCCTAACTTTACTATAGCCGCTGCCTTCGGAAATATCCATGGGGTTTATAAACCAGGAAATGTGAAACTTGAGCCAAAAATTTTAGATAGATCTCAAAAGTATGTTCAAGAAAAATTTAATACTGAAACAAACCCAGTTAACTTTGTTTTTCATGGAGGTAGTGGGTCTACTAAAGAGGAAATTAGAGAAGCTATCAGCTATGGTGTGGTTAAAATGAATATTGATACTGATTTACAATGGGCTTTTTGGGAGGGTGTAAAAAATTATTATCTGGCAAAAGAACCTTATTTGCAAAAACAAATAGGTAACCCTGAAGGAGCTGATAAACCAAATAAAAAAATATATGATCCAAGAAGTTGGCTGAGGGAAGCTGAAAAAAACTTTAAACAAAAACTTATAGCCACTTGTGAAGACTTGAATAATATAAACACTTTAAGTTTAAGTGAACAATTATAATTGAGCCGAAAGTTCTGCGGAATCTAAAAAAGTTTTATTATAAACAAAACGAACGTTCGGTAAATATAGTCCTGTAAAGGCTTGACAAATCCCCAATCTGTTAATAATACTATCTAGTAATAATACTAAACACGAGTTGTTGTTATTTTATTTTTATTTTTTTATGCCCCGTAACACTCCCATTCAAAAAATTAGAAACTTTGGAATTATTGCTCATATTGATGCTGGTAAAACTACCACCACAGAAAGGATATTGTTATACACTGGTAGAATTCATAAAATTGGTGAAGTTCATGAGGGTGAAGCTACCATGGACTGGATGGAGCAGGAAAGAGAAAGAGGTATTACGATTACTGCTGCAGCAACAACGGCTTTTTGGATCGCTCCTGACTGGGTTTACGGAGAAGATAAAGATCGTAAGACGAGATTCAATATTATTGATACTCCCGGCCATGTTGATTTTACAATTGAAGTAGAAAGATCTCTCAGAGTACTTGATGGTGCAGTAACTGTATTTGATGGGGTAGCTGGTGTAGAGTCTCAATCTGAAACTGTTTGGAGACAAGCTGAAAAGTATAAAGTTCCCAGAATTTGTTTTATTAACAAGTTAGACAGGATAGGTGCAGATTTTTATGCTGATGTGCAAAGTATCAAGGATAGATTGACCGACAACGGACTAGTGATGCAATTACCAATAGGTAAAGAAGAAAGCTTAAGAGGATTGGTTGATATTTTGGAAAACAAGGCCATAGTTTATTATGATGATCTAGGAAAAGATCTCAGAATTGAAGAAGTTCCTGAAGATATGAAAGAACTTAGAGAAGAATACTATAACAAAATTATAGAAAAAGTTTCAGAGATTGATGATGAAATCATGGAAAAATATCTTAATGGAGAACCGATTGATACTATTACAATTAAAAAAGCTATCAGAAAAGGAACTATTAACAACCAACTTCACCCTATATTTTGTGGTTCAGCTTTAAAAAACAAAGGAATTCAACCTCTTCTAGATGCTGTCTGTGAATATTTACCATCTCCTGTAGATTTGCCTGATATCCAAGCTCATGATCCAGACGATGAAAATAAAGTTATTCCCTTAAAACATTCCGAAAATGAAAAGTTTTCTGCTTTAGCTTTTAAGATCGCTTCTGATCAATTCGGTAGTCTAACTTTCTTTAGAGTTTATTCTGGGATGGTTAAAAAAGGTGATTCTATTTTTAACCCTAGAATTCGTAAAGAAGAACGGGTTGGTAGAGTAGTACTTTTACACGCCAATCATCGTGAAGATATTGACGAAGTTTATGCTGGTGAAATCGCTGCTTTTGTAGGTTTGAAAGATGTGCGAACAGGTGATACTCTATGTGATAAATCCTATCCTTTACTACTTGAATCAATCAATTTTCCAGAACCAGTAATTTCTGTAGCTATCGAGCCGAAAACCAAGAATGATCAAGAAAAAATGGGTATTGCTATCGGTAAATTGGCTCAAGAGGATCCTTCTTTAAGGGTCAGTACAAACGAGGAAACTGGACAAACAATTTTAAGCGGAATGGGTGAACTACATCTGGAGATTATTGTGGATAGAATGAGAAGGGAGTATAAAGTTGAAACTAATGTAGGAGCTCCACAAGTCGCCTACAAAGAAGCTATCAGAAAAGAAGTTGAGGTTGAAGGTAAGTATATCCGACAATCCGGAGGTCGTGGTCAGTATGGTCATTGCTGGTTAAGGGTTAGACCGAACGAACTTGGAAAAGGTTTTGAGTTTATTAACAAAATTGTTGGTGGAGTAATTCCTAAAGAATACATTCCGTCAATCCAAAAGGGTTGTGAAGAAACCTGTGCCTCTGGGGTTTTAGCGGGATATCCTGTTGTTGATGTAATTGTTGAAGTGTACGACGGATCTTATCATGATGTAGACTCTTCCGAAATGGCATTTAAACTGGCTGGTTCTATTGCTATGAGAGAAGCAGTGTTAAAAGCGGATGCAGTGCTTATGGAACCCATAATGAAACTTGAAGTTGTAGTCCCTGAAGAATATATGGGAGATGTGATTGGTGATCTAAACAGTCGTCGAGGTCAAATAATAAACACTGACAATCGTGGCAAGAATAAAGTAATTACAGCTAATGTTCCGTTAGCAGAGTTGTTTGGTTATATTTCATCTCTCCGTGGTAACACTAAAGGTCAGGGTACAGCTAGTATGGAATTTTCTCACTACTTCGAAGTTCCAAGGAACATACAAGAAAAAATCGTACAAAGCCGATCTTAATTTAGTAAACTAAATCTTTTTGCTAGAATAACAACTAAACACAAATCTTTGGGTTCGGCTCTTATTGTTTCGCTAACGTTTGAGACTGCTAGATCTTATTTGTTTAAACTGAGGTTTATTTCCTCCAACGATTACCAAAAAAATTGGTGACTTTGAGACATTGTTCGGTGTGCTAGTTGAAAATATAATTCAACCGTTTGATTGAGGTATTAGAACCGGAGAGGGTATAAAAATCGGTGAAGGTATATAATCAAAGTTTCTATCAGTTTCTTCTAAAAAACCCACATCACCCTCAATATTCTTCATAACTTTAGCCGTGGAAAAGGAAATATGTGGTGTATATATATACATCGCGCAAGTTATTCCGTTACTTAAAAAAACATCTTGATTACTTAATCTTACCGTGCTACCTGTATAAAACTTACCTCTAGCTCCTCCATTGTAACCAAATTCTTCACCCCTGTCACACCTTTCTGTCCAAATTCTAAACCATCGGGTAGTATAATAAACCTGTCTAAAGAAACCTTTAAAATACTTCCATTCAGGGTTTTCATCCCAACAACTTTTGGTTTTATCTAATGTTTCTAAACATAAATAACCAGTAGCTCTATCCATACGAAATTCAACGCTTTGATTGTTAATTAAGCTACCCGGTTGAGATCCTGGACCATAAACTAAACCACTCTCTTTCTGAATAATCGCTAAAATAAAAGCTGGGTTAACTTTTTTCACAGCATTATCAATACAGATTCGTTTATTTGGATTTGTAGAAAAATCACAACCATTCCCTAAACTTCCTTGACTAAGTTCCCAAATAAATTCTGAGGTTAACATTTCTTTACCATAATAAGGTTTTGTTACATGAAATGGTCTTAACCTCTCAGGTACTCCCGGAAAACTACTTGGTTGTATAATAATATCTGTATCATTAGTTTGTCCTTTACAATCCTGGAAACCTTTTTGGTACCAATAATCATTAGAATCACAACTGTCAGGATTATCATCATGGTGAAATCCTATCTTAACTTTGTAAGTTGCTAGTACACTTCTATGAAATTCTAAAAATTCTTGGATTTTTCTAGCTGAACTAAATTTTACTGGTAGATAATAAAAATCTTGATATCTTAAAACCCTGCTCGGATCTGATGCTTGAATATTTGTTGTTGGTAAGAACAAAGCTAGTATGAATGTTAAAAAAATAATTATTTTAAACAAGTTTAATAATTTGTGCATAAGTTGTTGATAGTTAGTATTTACTTGTTAATTGTCCGTGTGTAACAAAAATAAAGATTTTTAGTCAAGACAGTAAATGGAAACGTGTCCACAGTTTTAAAGAGTCTTGAAAAAATTATACACAAACCTACACTTTTAAAAATTTGATTAATAAAAGAAAAATATAAAATCAACAACTCATACACAATTTTATTAAAAATATAACATTTCGAAATGAAATGAAATGAAATATATTTAAAAAACATGTGTTTCAATAGAGCTTATAATTATAAACACTCATAAACATTTTTGTTGCTTATGTTGTTGCTTATGTTTTATTTTTATAAATTTTATAAATTGTTTTACGAAATCTTAATTAAGAAGTTTTTAATGTAATAGATATATTTTCAAGTTTTTTGTGTAAACTTTAAAACTTTTTATTAACACAATCTGAATTTTAGAATAATTGAAGAGATGATTTGTATTAGGTATTAAAATTATAATTAAACCGATAAATAAAACACTGCGACAAAATAAAAATTGACAAATAATTCACTTTAGTATTCACTTTCCACACTATGTTTTCTGTTGGCTTAGTTGGTTTACCCAATGCTGGAAAATCAACTTTGTTTAACCTTTTAACAAAGTTGTCTGTACCAGCCGAAAATTTCCCTTTTTGTACAGTAAAACCTCATAGTGGTATTGTTTCAGTTCCGGACGATAGAGTGGATATGTTATCTACGATTTCAAACTCAGAAAAAAAAGTTTATGCTACGATTGAGTTTAAAGATATTGCCGGATTGGTGAAAAATGCCCACCAAGGAGCTGGTCTAGGTAATCAATTTCTAAATCATATTCGAGAAGTTGATTTGGTTCTGCTTGTAGTTAGAGCTTTTGAAGATGAAAAAATCATTCATGTAGAAAATCGAGTCTCACCACAAGAAGATGAAGAGATTTTAATGATGGAGATGACTTTAGCAGATCAAATCAGCTTAGAAAAAATGCTTCCAAAACTACAAAAAGAAACTAGAAACGGTGATCCCATGACTATTGCAAAATTAGGGATTGCTGAACAGATTTTAAACAAACTAGTCAACCTACAACCAGCTAGTAACTTTGTATTAAACGAAGATACCGATAAGGATCTAATAAAATGGAGAAAGAGTTTAAACTTATTAACCGACAAACCTATACTAAAACTTGCTAACATTAGTCATGGCGGTAAAAATATTGATTATGATGCTGATTTTGCTATGGATATAAAACTAGAATCTGAGATTGTGGATATAACCGAGGAAGAAAGAGAAGAATTAGGTCTAGAGAAACAAAGTGGTGTGAATAAAATGATTCAACAATGCTATCAAAAATTAGGCTTAGCCACTTTTTTGACTACCGGACCAACTGAGACCAGGGCTTGGACTTTTAAGGTAGGGTGGACTGCTCAAATGTGTGCAGGAATAATTCATTCCGACTTTGAAAAGACTTTTATAAATGCAGAAGTAATTAGTTATCATGATTTTTTGGTTTGTGGTAGTCGTAAAGAGGCTATTGAGTCTGGTAAAATGAGAATAGAAGGCAAAAGTTATATTATGCAAGATGGGGATGTGGTAGAATTCAAAGTTGGAGCCAGGTAATTTTATGAAAGCTTTAGTAATAGACACCTCTTATTTGATTTATAGGTCGTATTTTGCTTATCCTGATTTAACTTATAAAGGGGTTCATACGGGTGCTATTTATGGTTTTATAAAAACCGTTTTTACATTAATTAATCAGTTATTACCAGATATACTAGTTTTTGCTTGTGACACACCAGAAAAAACTTGGAGACATAAAATTTTACCAACCTATAAAACAGGCAGACAAGAAGCTGAGGAGCAGATGATAAGTCAAATTGAACCCATTTTGCAATGGTGCAACCTTGTTACCCAAAATGTTTTTTTAGTTAGTGGTTTTGAGGCTGATGATTTGATTTGGACAGTTTGTAACCACCTTCAGAAAGGTCCAGAAAATTTAGATAACTCTGAACTCGGTATTTTTGAAACATCTCAAGAAATATTACAACGTGACCAATTTTTAATTTTTTCTGCGGATCGAGATCTTTACCAAATGTTAGTTTTTCCCCAAGTTAATTTTGTTATTCAGCATAATAAAAAGGCAATAAGCTTTTTTGGGAAAAATGAATTTGAATTAAAATTTAACCTAAAACCTGATCAATGGGTGGATTTTAAATCACTTGTAGGTGATGCTTCGGATAGTTTAAAAGGTGTAGATGGAATTGGACCAAAAACTGCCACAAAAATTCTAAATGAAGTGGGTAGTCTTCAGCTTTTATTTGAAATTATGAATTTATCCGTAAATTTGGGTAACTCAAATACTCTTAAAAACGAAGAAATATTAGCAAGAGCCAAAACTTTCATCTTTGATCCCAAAAACCAAAAATTAATTTCTAAAATCGTTTTGAATGTAAAAACTATAGAACAAACTCACTTATTAGCTACTTTACAGAGTGTACCAGATATCCAAGTTTCCAAAAACCCTTTTGATTTAGAAAAAGGTGTACCATTTTTAGAAAAGTACAATTTTCAATCTCTACAAAAATTATTGGAAATCAATAGAAATCAATCAATTGATAAAGAACAGATTGCTCTTTTTTAGAAAAACCTGTCTAGAGTGTCTAAATTTAATATAAGATTGTTTATCTCAAAATCGTAGATTATATCTAAAAAACAGTAGCTTTGTTTCAAGTTTTGAATAATTAATACTTACTTTTTCAGTTTACATAAGTTTACATAAGTTTACATAA
>OGCI01001431.1_pt1 | contig 19974 bp, 15 predicted proteins | sample 1570021 | NCBI WGS metagenome assembly OGCI01 (sample SAMN06264664, study PRJEB24512) | hot springs metagenome | isolation source: Hot spring water | place: South Africa: Tshipise | collected 2015-06-21 | reverse complement strand
ATGCCGATCAGCGGGTAGGTGCGCTCGTAGTTGTGGTTGTGTCCCAACAGCACAAGGTCCGGGCGGTACCGGTCGAACAGCTTCTCCAGCACGTCGATGCGCGCTTTGTCGTTCAGACGGTTCACGGTGGAGCTGTACAGCGGGTGGTGCATCGATACGATGACCCACCGCACTGCAGGGTCACGCTGAGCCTGTTGCAGTTCACTTTCGAACCATCGCAGTTGCTCTGCGTCGCGATAATCCTGCGAGTTGAACATGATGAAGCGCGCTGAGCCGTAGTCAAAGCGATAATACAGCTCCCGATGGGGCAGGGCGAACCGTGCGAGGTAAGTCGCAAAGCGGATGTTACGCTCGTCTTCGTGGTTGCCCGGGCAAACCATGACGGGCACCTGCGAAGCGAGCGGTTCAATCAGCTCGAACCACCTGTCCCAGATAGGTTGGTTGCCGTTGGCGTAGGAGAGGTCGCCCATGATAAGGTGGAATGCTGGCTTGTGTGCAAGGGCGCGGCGCACGTTCTGCTCGGCTGCTTCGGTGACTCCATGGTCCGCGAAAGCGGTGAACACGAACGTTGCTGGCGGTGTGGCGGGTGCCGTGCGGAAGGTACGAACTTCACTCCAACCCTTGGTTGCATCGCCGACACGATACGAGTAGACGCTGTCGGGTTTGAGGTTGCGCACGGTTGCCTGATACAGCGGTCCCGTCTCCTGTGCGTAGCGGATACGGCGGGCGGTCACCGTTTCGGTCAAAGCCTTGCCTTCGCCATACTGCACAACGGGGCGAGGCAGTGCCTCGGCGCTCTGCCAGGTGATGCTCATGGTGTTGCGCGGGTCTTCGCTCCACGACAGATGTATCTGCGAAATGAGTTTTTTCTGAGCCAAACAGTCTGTGCTCAGCAGAAGCACTGAAAGCAGTATCATGAGCAACTTTGCCATTGGAACTTTACCTCCAGATGAAGCTTCTCTAAGGCTGGTGAAAGACCTGCGTGTCTCACGGTGTTTTTCCCTCGCTCGAAGGAAAAGCGGAGGTGCGATGGGAAAAATAGCAGGGGAGGCTGAGCAATGAGGGTATTTGCAGCGTTAGGTGTGTTGATGTTGTTGTTAGCAGGGGGGTGTGCGCGCAGTGAGTCCGTGAACGCACCGCAGCGGGTAACCCCCATTATCGACCAGATTGCGCCCCCTTCGTATTCCGATGGCTATCAGGTTGCGGGCGACGGGTGCGCGGTCACTACCGTCAACGGACAGGTGCCTGTGGTCAGTGTGGATGGTCAGCCGGCGATCAAAGTGGAGATTACCGGTTCGGGCGGTCACTGGAGTGTCGGGCTGGCGCGCCGAGGCTGGGTACGCTGGTATTTGGACGACTATCTGCCGGATGGCGTGATGGAGTTCGAGGTTCGCGGCGACAAGGGTGGTGAGCGCTTCCGCATTGGCTTCGCCGACTCCGACCGCGACAACCGCGGACCGGATACCGACCTGAGCGCCGTGGTGCCTGTGTCGCGATATGCGACCGTCTCCACCCAGTGGCAGAAGGTGCGGATTCCCATTGCTGACATCGTGCGAGAAGCGCCACAGGTGGAGCTGACCGACCTGATCAAGCTGGTACTTTTCAACGACGGCGACCCGCAGCCGATGACCATTTACCTGCGACAGGTGCGGTTTGTCACCACATCTCCCGAGCACAAGCACCCACCAGTGAAGGTGAACCAGCTGGGCTATCTGCCACAGATGACCAAAGTGGCGAAGATCAGCGCGCCCGTCCGGCGGTTTCGGGTGGTAGACGGGACGACCGGCAAAGTCGTGTATGAAGGGGAAACGCGACTGGTAAAAGAGAACGACCCGGTCTCTGGCGACACCGTCTATGAGGCGGACTTCAGCGGTGTGCGCGCTCCCGGCAGATACCGCATTGAGGTAGAGGGGTTGGAACCGTCCCCACCCTTCGAAATCCGGCAGGGTATCTACGATCGCCTGTTTGTGGACGCCACGCGCTTCTACTTCCTGCAGAGGTGCGGGACCGAGCTGACGAAACAGTTCGCCGGCGAGTTTGCCCGTGCGCAGTGCCACATCGGAGACCGGCGTGCCGTGACGCGAGAGGGCACCGACCCGCGCGACGTGAGCGGCGGCTGGCATGACGCAGGCGACAACAATAAGTACCCACCGTGGGTGCGCCATGCGCTCTTTTTCATGCTGGACCTCTACGACCTGAAGCCTGAGGCGTTCAAAGACAGGCAGTTAAACATCCCCGAATCGGGCAACGGCGTGCCGGACATTCTGGATGAAGCGGCATGGGAGCTGGACTGGTTGTTGAAGATGCAGATTCGGCAGGGCGAGCAGGCAGGCGCCGTTTACGACCGGCTCCATGAGCACGCGGCGCCACGCAACCCGAACGCCGAATGGTTGCAGGAGGACCGTCGCCTGCTTCCACCGACGGATGAAGCCACAGCCGTGTGCGCGGCAGTGTGGGCGCGAGCGGCACGCACTTTCTCCACGGTTCCGGCTCTGCGCCCAAAGGCGCAGCGCTATCTGGAGGCGGCGGAGCTTGCCTGGAAACGGCTGGTGGCAAACAGTGCGACGGCCGAGCATCTGCTGACTGCCGCGGCGCCACTGTGGGATGCAACCGGCAAGGAGGAGTATCGCGAGGTCGCCGAGCGCACGCTGGACCAGCTCCTGACAGAGGGGCAGACGCCGGTTCCCGACCGGCTGATGTGGGCGGTGTACGACTGCTCGGTGGCGACGCTGGCGCTGTCGAAGCGTGAGGGCAAGGGGCTGCGCGAGAAGGCGCGAAAATACTGGCTGGAGCTGGCGGATCGCGCGGTGCAGGCGTGGCGCGAGGACGCCTATTCGGTGCCGTTGTGGAGCAGTGACCACTACTGCTGGAGCTCCAACCAGATTATCAGCAAGATGGGATACTACACGCTGGTTGCCAACCGGTTTTCGCCCAGGGCAGAGTATGTTCGCCTGGCGGAGGACACGTTGCACTACCTGCTGGGCAGAAACGCGGTGGCAACCAGTATGGTGACGGGCTACGGCACGCGCGTCACGGTCATCTATCACGGCATCTATGGCAGGTCGGCAGCGGCGCGCCTGCCCGAACCGCCCGGTTTCGTTCCTGGGGGCGTCAACCAGTGGGAGTCGCGGGGCATCAGCGCCTATCCCTCGAAGCACTATCGCCTGGACCCAAACAACTGGACGCTGACGGAACCGGCGATATACTACAACGCACCGCTGATGTTTCTGGCAGGCTACTTCTCGGCAATGAACCGTTGATGCGGAGGTAAACGAAGATGCAGGGCAAGCGAAACCTGTCGCGACGTCAGTTCCTGCGCACTACGGGGGCGGCGGTGATTACCGCCAGTGCACTCGGCTGGAACTACGCCTGGGCACAGGGCAGTGACCGCATTCGCGTGGGGCTGGTCGGCTGTGGCGGGCGGGGAACCGGCGCAGCGCGCGATGCGGCAAACGCGGCAGAAGGCGTGGAAATCTGGGCACTCGGCGACCTGTTCCCCGACAGGATTGAGAACTGCCGCAGGAACCTGGCGAACCTCGGCGATAAGATGCAGGTGGCCGACAGCCGCTGCTTCGCTGGGTTTGACGCCTATAAGCGCGTCATCGAGAGCGGGGTGGACTACGTGCTGTTAGCCACACCGCCCGGTTTCCGCCCCATTCAGTTCAAGGCGGCGGTGGAAGCAGGCAAGCATGTGTTCATGGAGAAGCCCGTTGCTGTCTGTCCCGCAGGTGCGCGCATGGTGATCGAAAGCGCCAAGCTGGCTGAGAGCAAGAAGCTGGGCGTGGTGGCAGGCACGCAATACCGGCACCATCCCGGTTACATTGAAGCCATTCAGCGGATCCATGGGGGCACTATCGGCAAGGTGCTGGCTGCCTATGCCTACTACCTGACCGGCGCCCTGTGGAAATGGGATCGTCAGCCGGGCATGAGCGACATCGAGTGGCAGATTCGTAACTGGCTATACTTTACCTGGCTGTCTGGCGACCACATCGTGGAGCAGTTCGTGCACAACATCGACGTGATGAACTGGGTGATGGGCTCGCCACCGGAGCGTTGTATCGGCATGGGTGGACGACAGGTGCGCACCGACCCGGCGTACGGTCACATCTACGACCACTTCGCCATCGAGTATGTGTATCCCAACGGCGCGCGGGTCACCGCCATGTGCCGGCAGATGGATGGGTGCCTCAACCGTGTCACCAATCAGGTCGTCGGTAGCGAGGGACAGGCGAAGCTGGAGGGCTTCGACACTTTCTGGGTGCGTGGGAAGGAGAATTGGCGCTGGGAAGGACGTGCCAACCCGTACGTGCAGGAGCACGCCGACCTCATCGCCAGCGTGCGCGCAGGCAAACCGATTAACGAAGGTGTGCAGGTCGCAGAGAGCTCGCTGACGGCGATTATGGGACGCATGGCGGCATACACCGGGCAGGAGGTTACCTGGGACTTCGTGCTGAAGGAATCGAAACTGAATCTCGTGCGCGACGTTACCAGCTTTGGCGAAATGCCGGTGGATGAAGTGCCCATGCCCGGCAAGACGCCGCTGGTCTGATGCTAACCAAACCTGCCCGTCTTGCCTTCCCTGCGCGGGAAGGAGGAGACAGTTCCTCTCCCCGTGTCGGGCAGAGGGCGAAGAGAGGCATCATTCGCTGACACTAGGAGGGAGATGCTGATGTCGAAACGCAGAACAAACAACAACGTCACACGTCGGGATTTCCTGAAAACATCGCTCGGTGCGGGCACGGCGGTGCTGGCATCGGGTGTGCTGGGCTGGAACTACGCCTGGGCGCAGGGTAGCGACCGTATCCGTGTGGGCGTTATCGGCTGCGGCGGGCGAGGAACCGGTGCCGCTCGCGACGCGGTGGCTGCGGCTCCAAATGTGGAGATATGGGCGCTGGGCGACCTGTTCCAGGACCGAGCCGAAGGTGCGTTCAACAACCTGCAGAACCTTGATGACAAGTTCAAGGTTACCCGTGAGCGGGTCTTTTGGGGCTTCGACAACTACCTGAAGGTGATCAACAGCGGCGTGGACATGGTCATCCTCGCCGAGCCGCCCGGTTTCCGCCCCACTCACTTCAAGGCTGCGGTGGAGGCAGGCAAGCACGTTTTCATGGAGAAACCGGTGGCTGTGTGTCCTGCCGGTGTGCGCATGGTGGTGGAGGCAGCCAATCTGGCAAGGCAAAAGAAGCTTGGGGTCGTCGCGGGCACTCAGCGCCGTCACCAGACCGGCTACATCGAGACCATCAAACGCATCCACGACGGTGCAATCGGTAAGGTGGTTGCCGCGCAGTGTTACTGGAACCAGGGCGGCTTGTGGAAATGGGACCGGCAGCCGGGCATGAGCGACATCGAGTGGCAGATTCGCAACTGGCTGTACTTCACCTGGCTCTCCGGTGACCACATCGTGGAACAGCACATCCACAACCTGGATATTGTCAACTGGGTGCTGCAGGCTTACCCGGTCAAATGCATCGGCATGGGAGGCAGGCAGGCACGCACTGACCCGGCGTACGGTCACATCTACGACCACTTCGCCATCGAGTACGAGTATCCCGGCGGCGTGCGCGTGCTGAGCATGTGCCGACAGATCGACGGCTGCGCCAACCGCGTCGGCGAGTACATCATCGGCACGGAGGGTGTGTCTGACCCCGGCGGGTGGATACGTGGGAAGGTGCAGTGGCGCAACGAACGAGGCAACAACCCGTACGTGCAGGAGCACACCGACCTCATCAACAGCATCCGCGCGGGTAATCCCTTGAACGAGGGCGAGCAGGTTGCCTACAGCACCCTGACGGCAATCATGGGGCGTATGGCGGCATACACCGGGCAGGAGGTCACCTGGGATTTCGTGCTGAAAGAGTCCAAATTGAACCTGGTGAAAAACCTGACCGGGTTCGGCGAGATTTCCGTCGACCCGGTTGCCGTTCCGGGCAAGACGCCGCTGGTGTAGTCTATGGCAGGTGCGCCACGCTTCTTTTCCGAGGTCGTCGGGCATCGCACCGCAATCGAGCTTCTGCGTCGGGCGGTGCAGTTGGAAAACGTGGCGCACGCCTACCTCTTTACGGGAATGCCGGGCGTGGGCAAGTTCGCGCTTGCTCACGCCTTTGCCAGCGCGTTGACCTGTCAGTCACCCACAGGGGATGGCGAGGCGTGTGGCGAATGTCGAAGCTGCCTCCGCCTGGCGCAGAATGCCCATCCGGAAGTACATCTTATCAGTCCCTACTCGGAACAGACCCTTATCTGGCAGCTCTGGGAAGGGCACAGCACGCCTCGTGAGGCAAAGGCGCATCAGGCAGGCGTACTGGGAAGGACGCTGAACTACGCTCCCACCTTCGGCAAGAGGCTGGTATACATCTTCACGCGGGCAGAGACGCTTACGGAAGCAGCGGCGAACAGTCTGCTGAAAAGTGTGGAGGAACCGCCGCCCTACGCCGTGTTTCTTCTGCTTGCCCCGATGCTGGAGGACGTTCTGGAAACCATTCGTTCGCGGTGCCAGTGGGTTCCGCTCTACCCGGTGGATACGCAGGAGGTCACTCAGTGGCTGGTATCGCGTCACGGGGTAGAGCTGTCGCTGGCACAGCGTTGCGCGCTCATCTCGCAGGGGTGTCCGGGTAGGGCGTGGTCCCTTGCAACACAGCCTCAATCGCTGAAACTGTGGGATGCACTGGCTGACCTCGCTTACCAGATTGCCACCGAACATCAGGGCACGGCACCTGCTCTGCGGATGGCAGAGCGGTTACGCCACCTCGCCACTGTGGACATCTCTCTACCGGACGATACCGAGGCTCCTGCTGATGCCGGAGGCAAGGGCAAGGCACCCACTCGGGGCGCCCTTCTGCTGGCGATGGATGCGCTGAGCACGTGGTTCCGCGATGCACTGTGGCTCGCTTGTGGTGGGGATGCGGGGCGTGTCATCTATCGGGGCGATGAGGAGCGGCTTCGGCAGGCGGCGTCGCAGCTCGGGGCAGGGAGGCTGATGCACGCGCTGGAGGCGCTGATAGACGTGCGCCGTGCCGTGGAGCGCAACGCGAACATTCCGCTGGCAACCGAGGTGCTGATGATGCGCCTGCTGGCACGCTGAAGCGCTGACTCGTTTGCCCGAACCACACGTTAACGAACCCTCGACTTTCCTCACAGCACGCTCCACACACGCGCCTCGGTGGCGCCGACGGGTATAATGGACTGGATGAACGGTTGCGCAACGTCTGAGCGAGGAGAAGCGATGTCTGCCAAGCCTCTGGTAGCCGTGGCAATGAGCGGCGGAGTGGATAGTTCGGTGGCGGCGGCTCTGCTCGTGAAGCAGGGCTACGAGGTGGTGGGGATCACCCTGCAGATATGGCAGGAGAGTCAGACCGACCCAAGGCACAGCGGTTGCTGTTCGCTGGGCGCGGTGGTGGATGCACGTCGAGTGGCACGCCTGCTGGGTATCCCGCACTATGTGCTCAACTTCCGCCAGCAGTTCGCGCAGACCGTGATTGCCGGTTTCATCGAGGAGTATCGGCGCGGGCGCACCCCCAACCCCTGCGTGCAGTGCAACCGCTATGTGAAGTTTGACGCCTTTCTGCAGAAGGCGGACGAGCTCGGCGCACAGTTCATCGCTACCGGACACTACGCGCGGGTCCGTTACGACGAGAAGTCGGGGCGCTGGCTTCTGTTGAGGGCGGTTGACCGGGAGAAGGATCAGTCGTATGTGCTGTTTCCGCTCACTCAGCAGCAGCTGGAGCGGACGCTCTTTCCGCTGGGCGACCTGCCAAGCAAGACCGAAACGCGCGCTCTTGCACGGGATCTGGGCTTGCCGGTCGCCGAGAAACCCGACAGCCAGGAGATATGCTTCGTCGCCGAGGCGGGTGGGTATCGCTCTTTCCTGCAGAGCAGGGTGCCTGATTCGGTGCGTCACGGCGAAATCCACGATGTGCACGGAAACGTGCTGGGAACACACCTCGGCGTCTCTTTCTACACGATTGGTCAGCGCCGGGGGCTGGGCATCTCAGGGCGTCGGGAGCCGCTGTATGTGGTGGACATCGACGCACAGAACAACATCGTGGTGGTCGGCACGGAGCAGCACCTGTACTGTCGGCGCTTCCGGGTGGAGGACGTCAACTGGATAGCGATTGACAGATTGACAACGCCTCTTGCAGTGGAAGCGCGGATACGCTACAATATGCGTGAGGCGCCTGCGACGGTTTTCCCGATGGAGGATGTGCACTGTGTGGAGGTGGAGTTTGGGTCGCCTCAGCGTGCGGTGACGCCGGGGCAGGCGGCGGTGTTCACCCGTGGCGACGTGGTGATTGGGGGCGGAACCATATCCCGGCGGTTGGAGTGAGAGGCATGGAGGGGTTGATTCAGGCTGGTATTGTGATATTGATTCTGTTGGGCATTGTGGTGCTGGCGCTGCTGATACCCGTGGTCATTCGCCTGAGGCGCACGGTAGCCGAAGCGGAGCGGACGATTGTGGATTTGCGCGGGCAGGCGGTACCGGCGCTTCAGGAAGTACCTCCCACCATCAACCAGCTGCAGCAGGTTCTGCAGTCAACGGACACCATTCTGAGGGAGACGCACACCGCTCTGATGCCTGCCGTGAAGGAGGCTGGCACCGCGCTCAACGATGATGTGATACCGTCTCTGCGCGAGGCTCTGGTCACGGTGCGGCACCTGATCAAGGTGGTGCGCAGCCTCGTTGAGAAGGTAGAGCGCATCGAGCGTGTGTTGTCGGCGGTGGATGCGGTCACGCATCCCCATAAGGTGGCGAAAGTGGTCAAATCGGTCACGTCATCACCTGTCGCCCGTCCGAGCGTGTGGGTTGAGGCGTTGAAGCGCGGGTATGCCGTGTTGAAGGGTGAGCGACCGACCGAAACGCCACCGCCACCTGCAGGGTCAACTAATAAGGAGGAGCCCCCTGCTGGGGAGACGCTAGAAGAACAGAGAGGAGGAGAGCAACATGTCGGACAATGAGGATCGCAGCGTATTGTTAAGCGTTCTGGCTGGTATCGGCATTGGCGCGATAGTGGGCGCGGTCGTGGGATTGCTGTTCGCGCCGAAGTCGGGTCAGGAGACCCGCGAGGAGCTTGGCAAGGCGGTCGAGAGGCTGAAGGAGAGCGTGGCTGACCTCTCGCATCGCATCAAGCCTGCGCTGGAAACGGTAGCCTCCACCATTCGGCAGAAGGCGGCTGGTGAAGAGGCTGCCGAGGCAGGTGAGAATGTCCCGGAGCAGGCGCAGGCGTAACCAGACCGACGAGTCGGAACGCCCGCCCGAGCCACGGGCGGGCGATCTTGCCCATCTGGTAGCCGAAGCCCACGCCGACCTGCCCTCTCTGTTGCCGGCACGGGTGCGGACCTGGGCGGGCATTGCCGTTGTGGGGCTGATTGGGTGGGCAGGCTATGTATTGTGGGATGTGCTGTGGCCCTTCGTGGTTGCCTTCGCCATTGCTGGCTTGCTGGACGGTCAGCTTCGCGCACTGGAACGACGTGGCTATTCGCGCGTGGCAGCTACCGTGCTGGTGTTCGTTGCCTTCGTGCTGCTGGTGACGGCGTCGCTGTTCTATCTGGTTCCTTTGATTGTGTCGCAGCTGCAGGGGTTGATTCGCGACCTGCCGCGATATATCCTGGAAGCGAACGACTGGTTTCAGGAAGAGTTGCAACCGTTCCTTCACCGTCATCATGAGACCCTTCAGCGCCTGAACCTGCCCGAAGACCCGCAGGAGCTCATCGATCGTTACTCAGAGCAGATTAACGTGCATATAACGGCGTGGATGAGCAATCTGCTGAACTATGTGACCGGCACGCTGGGAAAGCTGCTGTGGTTTGTTATCATCCCTATCATCACTTTCTTTGCCATGGTGGACCTGCCGCGTCTTCACCGCAGGCTACTGGACATGGTGCCGGAGGGATCACACCCTTCTGTGGTGAGCTTGCTCAGGGCGCTGGGTGTGGTGTGGACAGGTTACCTGCGTGGTCTGGCAACCGTCGCTATCCTGTATGGTATCACCATGGCGATCATCTTCAGCCTGCTGGGTGTGCGCTATGCGGTTATACTGGGCTTGCTGGCAGGCTTGCTATACCTCGTTCCCTACGTGGGCGCTTTGCTGATTGCGCTGAGTGCCGGACTGGTGGCGTTCTTCGGCGGCAATGGGCAGATTTTGTGGCTCCTCGAAGCGCCAGCACTCTCGTGGAAGTATACGGCGCTGGTAGTGGGTATCGCCCTGCTGGTGAACACCCTGTTTGACCAGCTGCTGGTTCCTCGTATTGTGGGCGGTTCGGTTGGGCTTCATCCTGTAGCCAGTATCTTCGCGCTGATCGTGGGCGCCAAGCTGTTTGGCATCTGGGGCATGTTGCTGGCGATACCTGTCGCAGCAAGCCTTTGGATTGTCTTGCTCGCCCTGTTTCCGGCTCTGCGTCCGAAGGCAGAAGCTCCCACGTCTGCGGAGACCTGACCTTCGTCAGCCTGCTACAACCAGGTTCGGCGTGAACGGAGATACGCAGCAACCACTGGCACTTTGACGATTTGCAGGTTACAATAAGCCTTGGAAACGCAGCAACCTGTGCAAAGGACGGATTACTGATGAACCGCGAGCGCGCGTTGAAGGCGTTTACCGGGGAGATGACCGACCGCATCCCACACTGGGAGATCATCTCTTGCCCGGACGCCATTGAGTTCATCACTGGTATCGACCCCTGGCAACGTCCCCGTCTGTCGCAGAAAGCGCTGGTGGAGCGCTATGCGATAGACCTCTACACCCTTCCGGCAGACGACACCCCCGTGCCGCGCCCGCCAACAGATGTAGTTTACGAGGATGCCGAAGGGCGCAAGACGGTGCGCTGGGGCTGGGACCACACCTGGCACTGGGACTGGGGGCATCGGTTCCGCTGTGTGGACGACGTGCTGAAGTATCAGCCCACGGAACACTGGGACTATCGCGAGATGGACCCCATTGCCCGAGACCTGTCACCGTCGGAGGATGAGCTGGCAAAGCAGTTTCAGGCGCAGGTAGACCGAGACCGCGCTGCCAACAGCGACCTGTGTCTGGAAATTGGGCATTTCTATAACACCCTCTTCATGTGGCCTCTGCTCACCTTCGGATGGGAACTGTGGTTGGAAGTAGCGGTGGAGTACCCGCAGGAAGCCAAACGCCTTCTGCGCGATTTTGCCGAGGTCTCGCGTAAGGTGTTTCGCGCCTGGGCGAAGACGGACGTGCAGGTCTTCTCCAGCCACGACGACATCTGTCATCGTCAGGGACCCGTGTTCTCACCGAAGTGGCTGAGCGAGAATATCTACCCCTATTACGAGGAGTTCTGGGGCTATCTGAAGGCGGCAGGCAAGAAGATTTTCTTCGTGTCGGATGGTAACGTGGACATGGTCGCGGAGGATGTGCTGGCGTGTGGGGCGGATGGCATCTTCTGTGAGACCTACACCGACTGGCGTGGCTTCCTGCGCCGGCATCCCGACAAGGTGTTGCTGGGCGGCGGAGACAACCGTGTGATTATGAGCAACGACCCCGAGGCGATAGACCGAATGGTTCGCGAGATGGCGGAGGCAGGGCGTGATGTGCCCGGCTATTTCTTCTGTGTGGGCAACCACCTGACCTGGGACCTGCCGCCCGAAGGTGTGAAGGCGTACTTCGACGCCGCCGAGAAGTACGGAGTGCGCACTGTATGACGGAGGCTGTCATATTCGACATTGACGGCGTGCTGGTGGACTCGCCGCACGAGCGTGCCTGGGGCGACACTCTGGAACGGCTGATGCGCAGGCAGTGGTGCGATGTTGCGCCTCATACCGCATACGCGCCGGAGCGTTACACCACCGAGGTCTATCAGCAGGTGGTCTCTGGTAAGCCCCGGCAGGAAGGGGCAGCTGCTTTGCTTCGCTACTTTCGCGTTCCCGACCCTGACGGCACACGAACACAACAGCTATGCGATCTGAAGCAGGTGATGATTGTGGAGCTGATCGAGCGTGGGGAGTTTACTGCCTTCGAGGACGGCTTGCGCTTTATCCTTACGCTGAAGGCGCGCGGAATGTGCCTCGCAGCCGCGTCGTCGTCCAAGAACGCGAACCGAATGCTGGAGAGGGTGCGCCTGCTACCGTTTTGTGGTAAATACTCCCTGAGTTATCCATTCGTCACCGCCGAAACGCGCCTCATCGACCTGTTCGACGCGAATGTCTGCGGGCACGACTTCGCCCGGGGCAAGCCGCATCCGGAGATATTCCTCTCTGCTGCCGACCTGCTTGGCGCGACGCCCAGCCACTGCGTCGTGGTGGAGGATGCGCCGGCGGGCGTGCTGGCGGCAAAGCGAGGCGGAATGCGCTGTATCGGCGTAGCGCGCCGCGACGACCACGATCTTCTGCGTGAAGCGGGCGCCGACTGGGTGGTGACGACTCTGGACGAGGTGCACATCGAGGAGCTGTAAACCGCTATGGAGGACTACGACTTTACCGACGGCTACATCATCCGCGAAAAGGTGTACAAACCCGAGGAGGAGAGCGCGAAGGCTACCGTTTTCGCGCTGGCAAACGGTTACATGGGACTGCGTGGGGCAGGGGAAGAACTGCCTCCCGGCATCCCCGGCGTGAAGGGCTGTTACATCAACGGCATATACGACACCCCGCGCGGAAAACTCACCGAACGCGAGTTCCCCAACATGCCCGACTGGACGCTGATCCAGTTCTGGGTCGACCATGACCCCTTTGACCCCGCCAACATGGGCGAACTGGTGGATTACACTCGTGAGCTGGACATGCGCGAGGGGATGATGCGCCGCCGAATCCGCTGGAGAAGTCCATCGGGCAAAGTGGTGCGGATGGAGAGCGAGCGCTTCCTGAGCCTGAGCCATCTTCACGTCGGGGTCATTCGCTATCGGCTGACCGCCGAAGATGACGCGCACTTCGTACTGCATTCCTGCATCGACGGCGCCGTCAACAACCGCTGGGCATACCACTTCCGACGCTTTACCCGCCGCCAGGAGGGCGACGGCGACTATCTGGAGGTGGAGACATTTGACCCGGGTTACCGTATTGGAGTGATGGCGCGCCATGAGGTGCGCGCGCCCGTTCCGGTACAGATCGAGCGCGATGACCCCACCGACCGCTGTGTGCGAACCGTCTTCACCTTTGACCTGCAGGCGGGGCAGGAGGTGGAGTTGACCAAATGGTGCGCGCTCTACGAAAGCCGGTCCAGCTCGGGTGACCTCTACAGGCTGTGCAACGCGGAGCTGGATGCGATAAGCGGCACGGGCTATGATGCGCTGAAGGCGGAACATGTGAAGCTTTGGACAGAGCGCTGGCAGGCGTCGGATGTGGTGGTGGAATGTGACGACGAAGCGCAGATGGGCATCCGTTTCGCCGTGTTCCACCTGCTGGCAGCCGCACCGTTCCACGATGACCGCCTTAGCATTCCGGCGCGCGGTCTGCAGGGGCAGGACTACTACGGCTCCATCTTCTGGGACTGCGAGATTTTCGTGTTGCCCATGTTCATCTACACCCAGCCGCGGGTGGCGCGCAACATCCTGCGCTATCGTTACCATACCCTGGCGGGCGCCAAGCGCAAAGCCAAACGACTGGGGTTCGGAGGGGCTTACTACGCCTGGCAGAGCCAGGAAACAGGCGACGAGCAGTGCGACCTCTACGTGTTCACCAACCCGCTGACCGGCGAGCCAATCCGCAGCTACTTCGCGGATGAGCAGATTCACATCTCTGCGGATATCGTCTACGCCCAGTGGCAATACTGGCAGGCGACGGGCGATGCGGAGTTCTGGCTGGACGGCGGCGCGGAGGTCGCTGTGGAGGTGGCTCGTTTCTTTGCGTCGCGCGTGCAGTATCACCGCGAGGAAGACCTCTACGAGCTGCGCTCGGTGCTGGGACCAGACGAGTACCACGAGCGCGTCAACAACAACGCCTACACCAACGCACTGGCGCAGTTCAGCCTGCAAAAGGCGCTGGAAGTACTGGGTATTCTGGAGGAGCGGTATCCGGAATACTACCCCGCTTTTGTGGCGCAGCTGGGCGTGAGCGAGAGAGAGCTGGCAAAATGGCGCGAGGTTGCAGAGAAGCTGTATGTGCCCGCGCCTGACCCGCAGACACGGCTCGTCCCGCAGTTCGAGGGCTACTTCAGCCTGCGCGACGAGCCGGTAGAGCAGACGCGCAAGCGACTCGCTCATCCCGACCTGCACCCGGGCGGACCGCTGGGTCCGTATCAAGAGACGCAGAACATCAAGCAGGCGGATGTGGTGATGCTCCTCTACCTCCTGCGTGACCGCTACGACTCGGAGACCAAACTGGCAAACTGGCGCTACTACGAGCCACGCACGGCACACGACTCGTCGCTCAGCCCGATGGCGTATTCGCTGGTGGCTGCGGACGTGGGACTGGTCGACTGGGCGTACAAATACTTCCTCTACACGTCGTACATCGACCTCGCCTCATACGGTCCCCACTGGAATCTGGGCATACACGCGGCGTCGCTGGGTGGGGCATGGCAGGCGGTGGTCAACGGGTTCTGCCAGCTGGACCTGACGGCAAGAGGCATCCGCTTCCTGAAATCACCCGTGTTACCTCCGCACTGGAGGGAGGTGCGCTTTCGCGTGGTTTGGCACGGGCAACCGGTTCAGGTGACCGTGCGAGGCGACAGTGTTGAGCTGGTCGCTCTGGGCGATGTGGAGGTGCCCGTTCTCTGCCCGGTCGGCATTATCCGAATACAGCCCAGCGAAGGCTGGCTGTGGCGTTACCGTGAAGCGTGATAGCATGGGGGCAAGCGTCAGCTCGCCCCCGCTGCATTGCAGTTAGCCCGGTTTGTCCTCCTCGTTCACCGTCAATCCGTACAGCCGTGCCAGCTGAAGCACCTGCTTGCGCCAATCGCCGTACACGGTGACCCGATGCCAGCCCATGTCCCATTCGTTCAGGATGTTCTCCGCGTTCGTTTGCGCTGCCAGCTTCGTGCGGCAGGCTTTGGGGTCGTCGAGGTTGGCGACGGTCTTGCCGGTATGGATGACCATCCGCTTGCCCATGACGTCGATCGCCAGCGTGGTCACCGGTTCGCCAACGGGCATCAGCGACTGCACGGAAGCACCCCTCTGGTCTTCCGCGTGTGACCGGATGATGTACGGGTTTACCTTGCCCTTCGGGCCGTACACGCGATTGGTCGCCACGCAGTGGGCGTAGATAATCCACCCTCGGGCAGTGTCGATCACCGGGTCGGATACGTAACCGGGGCGTCCGGTGAGGTAGCGCATCATCAGCTGGGTGCAGGTGGAGTTCAGGTCGCCTTCGCAGACGCCGGTGCTGCCGTCGTTGTTGAGCTGGAAGAAGGTGAGGCAGGGATACGCGGTTACGCGACCAGAGTAGAACATGCCGAGGCAATCCATCGTCACAGCGTCCGCTCGCTTGTCGGTTGCTGCCTGAGTCAGCGCGAGATACATCTTGCCGGACTTGATGATTTCCTCGCGCGACGGCTCCACGACCTTTTTCGCCTGCTTCATCCACATGTCCGCCCAGCGCGTGGCTTCAGCCTCGTCCGCCTTTGCGTAATAGGAGGCGAGCTCCTCTGAACCCATCCTCACCACTTCCGTGCCGAACAGGCTCTTAATGCCGCCTGCCCAGCCGGACACGTCGTAATCCACCACGTCCAGGATGACGGACTCCTTCATGGCGCGTATCACGCTGAAAAGACGCACGGCGTCCACCACGTCCTCAAAGCGCGAGGAGCTCACGGTGACCACCGGCAGCTTCTCCCGATTGGCGACCCCAGCAATCACGAGCGTCTCCCCCGACCCGGCAAACAGGTCATCCACCATCACCATCGGTTTGCCGCTGCGTGCCAGCACGTTGGGAGCGCCTGTCCATATGCCGATGTTGTAGCAGACGAAGCCGTCGATATTCTCCGACTCTTTCGCGATCGCTTCGGCTTGCTGGGCGGTCCATGCTGTGCGGACGGCGAAGCGGATGTCGGAGCAGGCTTCCTGCAGTTTGGCAGTAATTTCCCGCTTGCGTCCCTCATAGTCATAGCCAACGGTGGGCCAGGTGGGATACTCCGGTGGCACGTGACTGAAGACCACCGTCACGCGCGCCTTACTCTTCGAAAACACAGGACTGCGGCTGGTGAGCGGTGCGGATGCGAACACAGGGGCATCAAGGGGAAACAACGTCCATGCGGCCACTGCGCCCGTTGCGTGGAGGAACTGCCTGCGCGTCAGAAAACAGCGATTGCACGGAGACATGTGAGTACCCTCCCACATCATAGTGACCTTGTCAGTCAGTACTTGTAATAAGCGTCGGGTTACTCCTCTCCATTAGAGAAGCAAAACATTCAGACAAGGCGCAGGGTTACTGCGTTGCCATATCGTATCGATGCAACGAGGAAAGGGGCGCCTTACTATGGATTGGATACGCAACGCGATCGAGCAGATATTGCCGGAGCTGGTGGCGCTGCGGCACGACCTGCATGCACACCCTGAGCTCGCGTTCGAGGAATATCGCACTGCGGAGGTGGTGGCTCAGTGGCTGCAGCGATGGGGCATAGAGGTGCGTACCGGTATTGGCAAGACGGGTGTGGTCGGTACTCTGCGCGGCGAAGCGGGCGTGGGTGATATCGTCGGCTTCCGCGCGGATATGGACGCTCTGCCCATTGAAGAAGCCAATGACCTGCCGTACCGCTCGCGTAACCCCGGCAAGATGCACGCCTGCGGTCACGATGGGCACACCACCATTCTGCTGGGCGCGGCGGCGGTGCTGGCGCAGTGTCGTGAACGGGTTCGCGGGTGCGTGCGCTTCTACTTTCAGCCTGCGGAAGAGGGCGTGTCGGGTGCACGGGCGATGCTGGCGGAGGGCGTTCTGGAGGAGATGCCACCGAAGTGGGTGGTGGCTCTGCATGGACGCCCGGGCTTGCCTGCAGGATGCATTGCGCTCCGCGCTGGAGCGATACTGGCTTCGGCAGACACCTTCGACATCTGGCTGAAGGGCAGGGGTGGGCACGCCGCCTTGCCCCATCTGACGGATGACCCGATAGTGGCAGGAGCATATCTGATACAGGCGTTGCAGACCATCGCCAGCCGGGAAAGCAGTGCGTTAGACCCGGTGGTGTTGAGCGTCACGCAGTTTCACGCAGGCAATACTTACAACGTTCTGCCGACCGTAGCGCATCTGACTGGCACGGTGCGCTGTCTGCAGGAGGGGACGCGCGGAAGGGTGCGCGAGCGCATGGCACAGATGGTGGAGGCTACAGCGCAGTCGTGGCACCTGCGGGGGGAGTTCGAGTGGCACGACGGGGTGCCGCCGCTCTGCAACGACAGGGCGGTAACCGAGATGGTGGCGCGCGTGGCGACCGAGGCGTTTGGGGCGGAGAGCGTGCAGTGGTTGGAACACCCGCTGATGGGCGCGGAGGACTTTGCCTATTTCGCGCGAGCCGTTCCCGCGGCGATGTTCCTGCTGGGGTTGGGCGATGTGGCAGACTGGCATACTGCCTGCTTCGATTTCAACGACGATGCCATCGCGCCGGGGGTGGAAATGCTTGTGAGGCTGGCGTTACAACGAACATGATGCAGTCGTGTGAGGCACGCATCATGCGGTTTTGGAGAAAGGTGTTATTCCGGTTCATGGTGCAAAATGCGGTCAATTTCCGATAGCAGGGAAGGCACCTCCTGTGTGGCCACGTTCCAAACGATGTCGTAATTGATACCGAAGTAATGGTGGATGACTTTATCGCGCATGCGCACCATACTACGCCACGGGAGCTGTGGGTAGGAGGATTTCAAAGAGCTGGAGACCTTCTTAGCTGCCTCTCCGATGACCTCAAGGTTGCGGATTACTGCGTACTGAGTCTTGGTATCCTTCAGGAACTGTTCGTAGGTAACGCCCTCGGTGTAAACGCGGATTCTACGCATTGCTTCCACCATGTCGGTGAGGTACTCTCGGTCGCGTCGCTGCTCAGACATCCGTCGCAGTCCTCACAATCTCCTCGGCGATGGCGCTGTGTCGTGGGTTGAGGAGGCTCTGGTGGAGTGTGGCAAATGTCGTCAGGTGTACTTTCCTGCCCAGAACTCTTTCCAGATGGTCGCCTAACGAAACGAACTCCAGTCCGACTGGGCGACAGAACTCCACCAGCAAATCGACATCGCTTCTGCCAGTAGCGTTCCCTTTCGCGAACGAACCGAAAAGCGCCATGCGTGCCACGCCGAACCGTTCCCTGAGACGCGGCATCTCATCGCGCAGCATCTGTAGAACTTTTTCTCTGGTTAGCGTTCCGCTCATAGTCGTACGCTTTGACGCGATGGACTCATTCACATCATAGTTTACACCCGCCGCAGGATGCGCTGCAACATCCAGTATCACATGTAGAAACAGGGCGGCTTTGCCGCCCTGTTTGCGCAGATGAACCGCTTTGGCATCCCTCCTCTCACGATGCCTCTGGTGTCCTTCGCCAGCCAAGCTAGAGGTATGCGCCCTCGCGTATCATCAGTATCACCAATGCGACAGCAGCAACCGCCACTGCCACTGCAATGACCGAGGTCATGTTGCCTGCACCTCGCTTCCGTGCGCCACTATGTCAGGGTTGAACCACGGGTTGTCACGGCTTGGCTTTCACAGAGGTGTTTCCACGCGTCCTCACAGGGAGCGCCTGCGCATCATGCGAGGTGCACCAAAAACCCGAAAGGCTACTGACGGCAATCTGTGCAGGCTTAACGACGCTTCACTTCGCGTAGGCGTTGAGCATACGACGAGCGCTTGTATGCCTCGTCCAGCGGGTAGCAACCGGACGGCAGTCCGTTTCGGGGGGCGGTGGTGCAGTCGCTGAAGGTGCGACAGAGGCGCTTTGTCTGCAGAGGTTTGCCTTCCAGCACATCGCGGGGCAGCTCGGGATACGCCAGCATCATCCTGCCCAGACCGACGAAGTCTGTCCAGCCCTCTCGCACCGCCGCCTGCGCGACGTGCGGAAGATAGTCCTGGAGGTAGGTGTATGCTGTGCCCACGATCGCGAAGTCCGGGAACAATGCCTTCAGAGTGCGCACCACCTGCATCTGCCGGGCTACACCTACCAGCGGGTCTTCTGGCGGCTGATAGCCATCGGAAGGCGGATACAGGGCAGGACGCTGGATATGGGGGTTATAATATGGGCTACCGGCGGTGAGGTTGACCAGCCGAATGCCGAGTTCGCGCAGCAGGTTCATGAAGGCAACCGTCTCGGTCAGGTCGGGTTCCAGGGGATTGTCGGGGTTGATACCGAAGCCCCATCGGTAAGGCAGGAGACCTTCGAAAGGCTCTGGCACGCCGCTACCCGGCTTGCCGGGTAGCGAGGTATTGGGGTCGGGACGGAACGGTATCAGGTCAAAGGCGGACAACCGCACGCCAATCTCTAGTTCGGGCACCTCGGCGCGGATACCCTGCACCACTTCGCGCAAGAAACGGGTGCGGTTCTGGAAGGACCCTCCATAATCGCCTTCTCGTGTATGGGCGCTGAGGAACTCGTGCCCGAGGTAGCCATGACAGTGCTTGACATCCACAAAGTGAAAGCCAATCTGGTATGCCAGCTTCGCCGCCTGCACGAACGAATCGATAATCTGGCACACCTCGTCATCGCTCAGCAACGGGTAGTCGCTCGGCAGGTTCAGGCGACGGTCCAGAATCGGGTGGTGATACAGGATACGTGGCTCGGGGCGATCGTTCGGACGGCTGTAGCGTCCGGAGTGGGTCAACTGGAGTCCAATCAATAGCCCATCGGTGCTGCCGGTGGCTTTACGGTGTTCCTCCACCAGCGCCTCGCGCAGGCGAGCGATGTCGTCGCGGGTATGTTCGTTCAGAACCAGCTGGTTCGGGTTAGCTCTGCCGTCGTGTTGCACAGCCACTGCCTCGCCGCCCCAGATGAGCTTCGCGCCACTGCTGCCAAATCGTCTCCAGCGTCGGAGTGTAAGCTCGGAGGGCCGCCCGTCCAGAGTGCCGTCCCATCCTTCCATGGGTTGAACGGCGAAGCGGTTCCCGACGGTGAAACCGTCCATCTG
>OGCI01001429.1_pt1 | contig 19992 bp, 15 predicted proteins | sample 1570021 | NCBI WGS metagenome assembly OGCI01 (sample SAMN06264664, study PRJEB24512) | hot springs metagenome | isolation source: Hot spring water | place: South Africa: Tshipise | collected 2015-06-21 | reverse complement strand
CTCCCATTACAGGTCAAGGTTATAGAAGATTTAATCGCCCGTAAAGTAGAGGGAATCGCAATCTCCGCGTTGGACGATGCGGGGTTAGTACCCGTTATTGCGGATGCCGTGAAAGCAGGAATCAAGGTAATCACCTTCGACGCGCCAGCTCCCTCTAGTGCTGCTCTCACCTATATTGGTACAGACAACGAAACAGCAGGGTATGAAGCAGGGAAAAGGATGGCGAAGGTGATGGGCAATAGTGGCGAACTGATCATTCTTCAAGGGGGACTAGGAGCTACGAACCTCAATTTACGAACTAAAGGGTTTAAACGTGCAGTGGCTGAAGTAGCTCCCAATATTAAGATCCTCGATGTGGTGGATGTACAGGGAGACTTTGCGGTTGCAGTAAACAAGACAGAAGCTGTATTGCAAGCATATCCCAATTTGAAAGGTTTGTTTGCTGTTTCTGCAGAAGGAGCTCCAGCGGCGGCGGGTGTATTGAAACAACAGGGAAAAGCGGGGAAGATCCTCCTTGGTGGATTCGATGATTTGAAAGACACTCTCCAAGGGATCCGGGATGGATCTGTTTCTTTCTGCGTGGTTCAGAAAACATACAAGATGGGATGGCTCTCGGTAGAAATGCTATTAAAGGCTATGAAGAATGAATCCATTCCAAAAGTGATCGATACGGGAGTCCTGTTTGTGGATAAGACAAACGTGGATTCCTATATGGAAGAAATGAAGAAAGAGCTAAGTAAGTAGAGATACTTGTATGCCCCTGCCTGCAAGATTTACTCAGGCAGGGGTGCAGTTCTAATCAACATAGGTCGGGTTAAGAATCTACCGAGGGAGGCGATGCATGATGAGTGTCGTAAAGAAGGTATTCGCAGCAAGGGAATCTGCGATCTTTCTTGCACTACTATTGTTAATGGGAGGAATTTGGATCTTCGCCCCAAAGTTCCTTAGTTCCAGCAATCTCTACTTAGTATCTCGACAAATTTCTTTCGTAGCCATTGTTGCGTTGGGGGAACTGTTCGTTATTCTTAGCAGTGGAATCGATCTCTCTGTAGGTTCTATCATGGGACTCTCGGGTGTAATAGCTGCTGGGGCTATGGTATCAGGAATCCCTATCTTTCTTTCCGTATTATTAGGGCTGATAGGAGGAATGTTGCTAGGGTTCATCAATGGTATCCTAATCTCGTATGTGGGGATTGCCCCTTTCATCGTTACGCTGGGGATGCTTTCCTTTGCCCGGGGAACGATCCTCATCCTCACAAAAGGGTGGCCGATTATCAATATCCCTCCTGTCTTTCTTGTTATTGGGCAAGGGGATGTCCTAGGCGTCCCAATCCCAGTCTGGATCATGCTGGTAGCAGGGGTAGTGTCTTACTTCCTACTCACCTTTACTGCGTTTGGAAGGCGATTATATGCCATCGGTGGGAACGAGGAAGCTGCCTTTTTATCCGGTATCCGCGTGCGACGGATCAAGCTTGCTATTTATATTCTTTCCAGCCTAGCTGCTTCGATTGTAGGAATTATCCTAGTAGCTCGGTTTAACTCTGCTCAACCAGACACGGGAACAGGATGGGAATTGGATGCGATCGCGGCAGCGGTAATTGGGGGAACATCCCTTTCCGGCGGGAGCGGTACAGTGCTGGGGGTATTCATTGGTGCCGCCATTATGGGAATTATTCGGAATGGACTAGTATTGATGAAAGTGTCTCCCTACTGGCAGACGGCAATTATTGGAGTGATCATCGTATTAGCAGCGGTGTTGGACAGAATAAAGAACAAGCGGAGGGCATGATGATCCCACTCGTATCGATGAAGGGGATCTCAAAACGATTCCCGGGTGTACACGCCCTAAAACATGTGGATTTTGATCTGCATGTAGGGGAAGTAACGGGGCTTTTAGGTGAAAATGGAGCAGGTAAGTCGACTTTAATGAAGATCCTTTGTGGCGTGTATGCACCTGATGAAGGATCGATTCTCTGGGAAGGGAAACCCGTAGCTTTTACTTCGATTCGAGATGCCCAGAACCAAGGAATCTCGATCATTTTTCAAGAATTCAATCTTTGTCCCAACATTAGTGTTTTGGACAATCTGTTTTTAGGTAGAGAACTGAAACGAGGCGTTGTTCTAGACTTCAAGAAAATGCGAGAGAAGGCAAAAAAGATTTTCTCGTACTTGGGGGTAGACATTCCATTGGAGCAACCTGTGGGAAGACTCTCTGTTGCATTGCAGCAGATGGTAGAAATTGCAAAAGCCCTCTTACTAGAGGTAAAGGTTCTCGTGATGGATGAACCTACTTCAGCGTTGACCGAAAAAGAGATCGCAAAACTATTCCAGGTAATTCGGGACCTCAAAGCTCAAGGTTTAGCCATCGTGTTCATTTCTCATAAGCTGGACGAGGTGTTTCATATAACTGATCGGATTGTGGTACTTAGGGATGGAGAACGGGTTGGAGAAGTGCGTACGAAAGATATTACTGAGGAAAAAATCGTAGAGATGATGGTAGGAAGGAAACTATCTGATTTCTTCTCGACCCGCACATCAAAACCATCGGAAGAGATAGTATTGTCTGTAGACCAGTTATCTGGTCCTCCGTATATACATGATGTTTCCTTCTCTATCCGAAAAGGGGAAATCCTTGGGATGGCAGGGCTCATCGGAGCGGGGAGAACAGAGACGGCTCTCTTGATGATCGGCGCACTACGGCCGACGGATGGAAGAATTTGTGTGAATAGAAAGGAGATCCATTTTAAAGAACCCGCTGAAGCAGTATCGCACGGTATAATGTACTTATCAGAGGACAGGAAAAACAAATCGCTGGTTCTCGACATGACGGTCCGTGAAAACATAAGCATGAGTATTCTAGATAAATTGTCAGAAATACTTTTTACCATTAACTCGCAGAAAGAAAGACAGCTTTGTAGTGAATACATTTCCAGATTACAAATCAAGACACCCTCTATGGAACAAAGGGTAAAGAATCTTTCTGGCGGGAACCAGCAGAAAGTAGTAATTGGTCGTTGTCTTGCGGTTGAGCCCTTTGTATTAGTCTTAGATGAACCTACCCGTGGGATAGATGTTAATGCGAAGGCTGAGGTACATCGAATCATCACAACACTAGCAGATAGAGGAGTTTCTATTCTTCTCATCTCTTCGGAATTGCCTGAAATTCTTGCTTTGTCCGATAGGGTCTTGGTCATGCACGAGGGAAAGGTTAAAGCGATACTAGAGAATAAGAATCTGACTCAAGAACAGATCATGCAGATCATTCTGAGAAAGGAGAAAGAAAGCTATGCAAGCGCATGAATGTGTATTGGGTATCGATTTTGGAACGGATTCCTGCCGGGTGGTATTGCTGGATGTGTCAAACGGGAAGGAGATCGCTTCCCATGTCGTAACGTATCCAAGATGGAAAAAGGGGTTCTTCTGCGATCCGAAAGAGAACCAGTTTCGGCAACATCCGCTGGATTACATCGAATCGATGGAGGAGGCTGTTAAAAGGGTTCTACAGAAAGCGGGTAAGGATAGCGGGAATAGGGTAATCGGAATCGGAATCGATACCACGGGTTCTACCCCCTGCGCGGTGGACGAAAAAGGGAATCCTCTGTGCTTACGGTCCGATTTCGCCGAGAATCCCAATGCCATGTTTATCCTCTGGAAGGATCATACGGCCACCGCCGAAGCCTTTGCCATCACCAAGCGCGCCCGGAGCTGGGGTGGGGTGGATTTCACCCGGTTCGAAGGAGGGGTGTATTCGGCCGAATGGTTTTGGGCCAAGATTCTCCATGTGTTCCAGACGGATCCCCGTGTACGGGATCACGCGGTGAGTTTTGTGGAGCACTGTGATTGGATGCCCGCCCTATTGACCGGTACGGAATCCTTGAACCAGGTAAAACGGAGCCGGTGTGCCATGGGTCACAAGGCCATGTGGCACAGGGAATGGGGTGGATACCCGAGCGTAGAGTTTCTCTCTTCCCTACATCCCGAACTGGCAAGGATTCAGAAGACTCTCGGGACAGAGACGTGGACTAGCGATCAAGTGGCAGGCTACCTGACCGAGGAATGGGCGAAACGGTTGGGAATCCGGAAGGGAGTTCCTGTTGCGGTAGGCGCTTACGATGCCCATATGGGTGCGGCGGGTGCGGGTGTCAGGCCAGGAGTACTGGTAAAGGTCATTGGGACGAGTACCTGCGATATGACCGTAGGGCCCCTACCCAAAGGGAAAGAGCATCCGGTAGAAGGGATCTGTGGACAGGTAGATGGTTCGATCCTTCCTGGATACCTGGGGTACGAAGCAGGTCAGAGCGCGTTTGGGGATGTGTATGCCTGGTTCAAAAGCGTGCTGCAGTGGCCCTTCAAGTTCGTAAACGCGGGGGGAGAGCCTAGGGAAGATCTCCTGACCCTTCTGGAAAAAGAGGCGTCGGCAGTGCCCCCGGGCGCCTTGGGGGTGCTAGGGATCGATTGGATGAATGGTAGGCGTACTCCCTATGCGAACCAGTACCTGAAAGGCGCCCTCACGGGACTGGGTTTGGGTACCGACGCTCCCACGATCTACCGGGCTTTGATAGAATCCACGGCCTTCGGAGCTAAAGCAATCGTCAAACGGTTCGAGGAAGAAGGGGTCGCAATCGAAAGTATCGTGGGTATCGGAGGGGTGGCAAAGAAATCCCCCCTGGTAATGCAGATCTTAAGCGATGTGATGCAGGCCCCTATCCACGTGCTTTCCAACGATCAGACAGTGGCCATTGGAGCCGCTCTATTCGGCGCATTGGTGGGAAAGGCGTACCCCTCGGCGGAAAAAGCGCAGGAGGTGTTCGTGCCTCCCGTGGAACGAACATACGAACCTCGGAAAGAATCTGCCCAAATCTACGAGGAGCTCTATCAGAAATATACGCGACTTGGCCAATTCATCGAAGAAAAATTGACGGAAATCTCGGATTAGGAGGTTGCCATGATCGATCTTTCCAAATACGCCTTTTGGTTCCTCACCGGAAGTCAGTACCTGTATGGAGAACAGACCCTTAAACAGGTAGATCTTCATTCGAAGCAGATGGTGGAAGAGTTCAATAGGGATTCCATTTTTCCGGCAAAATTTCTATGGAAACCGGTCTTGAAGTCCCCTCAAGAAATTCAATCTGTATTCGAGGAAGCGAACGCGGATCCCTCCTGCGCGGGAATCATTACCTGGATGCATACTTTTTCCCCTTCCAAGATGTGGATCCGGGGGCTTTCGGCCAACCGGAAACCGATCCTTCATCTCCATACCCAGTTCAATGTGGGAATCCCCTGGGACTCGATCGATATGGATTACATGAACTTGAACCAGTCAGCTCATGGGGATCGGGAACATGGGTACATCCATACCCGCATGAGGATTCCCCGGAAAGTCGTGGCAGGGCATTGGAAAGATCCCGAAGTTCGGCGTCGGATGGCCGTGTGGATGAGAGCCGCGTGCGCGGTAGCGGATGGATCTAAGGGCCAGATCGTTCGGTTTGGGGATAACATGAGGGAAGTGGCCGTCACGGAAGGCGATAAGGTATCGGCCCAGATTGTGTTCGGATGGTCCGTGAACGGATGGGGAGTGGGTGAACTTGCTAGAAGGGTTCAGCAGGTTCCCGAAGCTGAGGTAAAGAGGTTGATGGACGAGTATGCCCAGGGCTATGAGATGCCGAAGGACCCCTCCGCTCTGGAAGCCATCCGGGAACAGGCAAAGATGGAGATCGTGATCCGGAAATTCTTGGAGGAACGGCAGGGAATCGGATTCACCACTACCTTCGAAGACCTCCATGGGTTGAAGCAACTTCCTGGATTGGCGGTACAGCGGCTAATGGCCACGGGTTACGGGTTCGGGGCCGAGGGGGACTGGAAGACAGCGGCCTTGGTGCGGGCAGTGAAGGTAATGGCTACAGGGTTACCGGGCGGCACTTCCTTCATGGAAGATTACACCTACCACATGGAAAAGGGAAAGGAAGCTGTCCTGGGAGCCCATATGCTGGAGATCTGTCCCACCATCGCGGGAGAAAAGCCAAGGATCGAAGTGCATCCCCTTTCCATCGGGGGGAAGGACGACCCTGCCCGCCTAGTGTTCGATGGACAGAAGGGGCCCGCGATAAATGCCTCTTTGATCGATCTGGGGAATCGATTCCGCTTGTTGATTAACCCGGTGGAATCCCTCGCTATTAGCCATAAAATGCCTAAGCTTCCCGTGGCCCGGGTTCTCTGGAGGCCTAAGCCCGATTTCCATCGGGGGTTGGAAGCGTGGATCCTGGCCGGAGGGGCGCACCATACCGTGTTTTCCACCGCTATCGATAAAGAATACCTTCTAGACTGGGCTCTGATAGTGGGAATCGAGGCGGTGGTGATCGATGAGGGAATGGGGGACCTGGAACGATTCCAGAATGAATTACGATGGGGAGACCTCTATTGGGGCATGTCCGGGCTAACGAGGTAGCAAAGCAAGGGAGAAGAAGTGTGGAATCGTACCAGAAGTTGAGAGAAGTAGCGTGTGAGGCGAACCTGCTAGTACCCAAGTATGGACTGGCGATCCTCACCTGGGGGAATGTGTCTGCCTTCGATCCCGAACGAAGGGTCTTTGCAATCAAACCCTCCGGTGTTCCCTACGAACACCTCACTCCGGACGAGATGGTGGTGGTGGATCTATCCGGAACTGTGGTGTGGGGGCATAATCGCCCTTCCTCGGACACCCCTACCCATCGGGTTCTGTATGCTGCCTTTCCTCAGCTTGGGGGAATCACCCATACCCATTCCTCTTCGGCAGTAGCGTGGGCACAGGCCCTACAGGATGTGCCGGTATTGGGAACCACCCACGCGGACCACTGTCCGGGTCCTGTGCACTGTACGCCTTTTCTGCGACAGGAAGCGGTACAGAGGGCCTATGAGGAAGAGACAGGAATCCTAGTACTTGAAACCTTGAAGCAAAAAGGAACATCACCGCTGGAAACCAACATGATCCTCGTGGGAGGGCACGGCCCTTTTACCTGGGGAAAGACAGCGACCGAATCCGTACAGAATGCGTTGATTCTGGAGGAGATCTGCTCACTGGCATTGAAGACAATTCAGATCCAGCCTTTCCCCAGAAAACTTCCCGACTATATTCTAGAAAAGCACTGGGAACGGAAACATGGACCCCATGCGTACTATGGGCAGGCTGAGAATCGGCATTGAGTAGCTTCAGAAACTCATTCGCATCACGATAGCCTGATTGTAGTTTCCAAACCCGCGGCCGAATATATTGATTCCTCCTGGATGGGGGGAGTCTTCCTTTACACCAATCCGGAAGCGGATGGAATGGTGCTCCGGGATATGGAGGTCGGAAAGTTTCACGGAAGATAGTTTTACCCCGTCGATGAAAGAGCCCTCTTCGGTAATCATCAGTCGCTTCAACAGACCATACTGGGAACCTTCCAGTTTCCACCACTCTGGGGTGAACTTACCCCGTTTGTCACCAAAATCTCCTGGGGAAGTCCATGTGCCGATCTCCACATGGTTGATCCAGAAGGTGATGTCCGAAAGCCAATTTTTATTCGTACCCGGGGTTTCGGAGGATAATTCTAGACTTACTTCTAACATACGAAGAGGTTTTTTCTGATATAGACTATTATTGGGAAATTGATACTCAACCCATCCTGTTTCGAACCAGAGCAGTCCGGCTCCCATGCGCTCTGGGTTTAAAAAGGAATCCGGCACGTCGAGGAACCCGATAATCCCCGTCGTAGAACAGAGACCGCAGGGGGCCGATACCTTGAAATTCGTATAGAGACCGATGGGCATTTCTATTTCCAACGTGTTATCAGCAACTGTTTTTTCGGGCATGAGTTGAATCAAGATTTCCTTATAGGCAGTTTTACAAAGTTTCTGCTTGCCTTTTTTTGCGCTGATGACTTTTGTCTCTATCAATCCCGCTTTTTCCAGAATGGCCACATTCGTGGCTACCGTGGATTGGGGTAGATTGAGAGTTTCGGCGATTTCGTTGATATTCAACTCCTGGGAAGATAACAGATCGAGGATTTTTAACCTAACCGCATTGGATAATGAGAGAATCAGATCCTTATTTTTTTGGATCGTCAGCACTAGGAATCCATCATGATTATTCATGAGACTATTATATCAATCTATTTGATACAAAAACAATCCTTTAAGTCCGTTTACGGAAAATTCTGGCGAGCATATTAATAATTATCATATAAAGAATTATATTTATCCGAAAATTGTGTCTCGCCATGCGATTAAATTAAATTAATAGATATGTATCAAAAAAATGTTGACAGATCGAGGGCTGGATTATAGAATTGACCTTGATAAGTGTACGTTCACGCAAAATGTTGGCACAGCATATCATAATTTTCATAGGAGGATGGGTATGAAAAAGAAAATCACCTTAGGGGTTGTACTCCTCATAGTGTGCTTGGTTACAACGCCACTATTTGCAGGGGGGGCCAAGGAGACAAAACCTGCGGGAGGAGTAACAAAATTAAACATGTGGGTATTCAATGCCCTGCACGCGAAGTTCTATCAGGATCGGTTGGAAAGCTGGAATAAAGAAAACCCGAATCGAAAGATAGACCTATCCATCGAGGAGTATCCGAACGTTGAAATGCACAATAAATTGACCCTTTCTCTACAATCTGGCGTCGGAGCTCCCGATCTGGTGGACATCAACATCAACTTCTTCTCGAATTACCTGAAAGGGGATATTCAGCTGGTGGAATTAAATAGAGTTGTAGATCCCGTCAAAGACAAGTTCGTTCAATCCCGTTTCGAGATCTATTCACTGGGTGGAAAGGTGTATGGACTCCCCACCCATGTGGGGGCAACAGTGGTCTACTATAATAAAGAAATCTTCGACAAAGCGGGTGTGGATTTCAACAAAATCAAAACATGGAATGATTTCATCGAAGCGGGGAAGAAAGTGCAGGCTGCCACCGGTGTTCCCATGACCAGTTTCGAGGTGATCGATCAAAGACCCTTCTGGCCCATGATCGTTCAACGGGGGGGCGACTATCTGGACAAGGATGGGAACGTGGTTCTGGATAGTGAGATCAATATCAAGACATTGCAGGCAATGTTCGACATGATGCATACCCACAAGATTGCCATTCCCATGCCGGGTGGAGCCACCCACAGGGAGGAGTTCTGGCCCTTCATGAACAAGGGAGGACAAGCCTGTTTAATCATGCCCATGTGGTATATGAGCAGGTTCTTGTCCTATATGCCGGATCTAAAAGGCAAGATCTATGTCCGAGCAATGCCCATATGGGAACCAGGGAATAAACGGTCCGTGGGTATTGGGGGCACAGGAACATCGGTTACGAAGCAATCGAAGAATGTCAACCTAGCGGTAGATTTCCTCGCCTATGCGAAGCTCACCCGGGAATCGAACATTAAGCTTTGGACAATTCTACGCTTCGATCCCCCCAGATGGGATGTTTGGGATGCTCCAGAACTCCTCGCGCCCGATCCGTATTTTGGAAACGAGAGCGTGTTTAAAGTGTTGTTAGAAGTGAAGGACGAAATCGTGTCACCCAATAACAAGCTACTGAGCGCCGCAGCGCAGGATCTGGTGCGTTCGCAGGTTATGTACAAGGTGTTGGTAGAGAAGTCACAAACACCGGCAGAAGCATTGAAGAAAGCAGCGGAAGAACTTCGGAAACGGAAATAATTGGTTTTGTCTGGGGTCTTGGCGGATCGTTCCGCTAAGACCCCGATTCTACATGTGAAAACGATCGATCATGCATAGAGTAATTAACAATTTCTTATACTCCAAGAAATACGCTCCCTATATTTTCGTCTTGCCATTCCTGATTTCTTTTTCCTTATTCTTCATCTATCCCATTATCAGCACGATCATCATGAGCTTCCAAAAGGTATATATTGGAAGTGTTACCTTCATCGGGCTAGATAACTATAAACGCTTAATAAGCGAAAGTTTCTTCAACGCTATAAGAACAAACATCCTTTACACGGTTCTTACCATTTCTTATTTGATTCCCATTCCTATATTGATCGCGGTGGCGTTAAATTCAAAGCTACTTGTTGGTAGAAACGCCTTTAGAGCTGTTTTGTTTCTACCCTCTTTGATTTCGATTATCGTGTCTGGCGTAGCGTTTCGACTATTGTTTGGGACGGGAGAGTTTGGGTTCGTAAACTCATTGCTGCAAAAGATAGGGGTACGCCCCATTAACTGGTTGTTAGAGTATTGGCCAGGGATGTTTATCATGGTAAGCCTCGCTTGCTGGCGATGGTCGGGGGTAAATATCGTGTATTTCTTGTCTGGGTTACAGAGCATTCCCAAAGAATTATACGAATCCGCCGATATCGATGGAGCGAATTCGATAAATAAATTTCTTTATATAACTCTACCTTTGCTGAAACCTATTATTATTTACGTCCTTACCATAAGCATTTATGGTGGTTTCGCCATGTTTGGCGAAAGTTTCGTGTACTGGAACGAAACCATGCCAGGCGATATTGGACTAACGATCGTGAGGTTCATTTATCAGGAGGCCATACAGAGGAACGACTTGGGGTATGGATCGAGTATTGGAATCGTGTTGTTAACGATAGTATTTGGGTTAAATATTATGCAACTGAAATTCTTTGGGATTTTTAAAAAGGAACAGTGATGAATAGCTATATTAAGAAAGGGTTATTGTTCCTATTTTTCGTTCTTCTCGGAATCATCGCATTGTTCCCCATATATTACCTATTAATATCTTCCTTCAGACCCAGTGAGAAGATGTTCAGATCTGGTATTGTTCTCTTTGTCAAATTAGAAGAATTAACACTTAAGAATTATAGATACCTCTTAACAGATAGCGGAAGAATCTATTTCTATTGGTACAGGAACAGCATATTAATCACAGCCATCTATACAACAGGAGCGCTGTTCCTAACATCCTTTGTGGGATATGGACTAGCCGTCTATAATTTTAAAGGAAGAAACCTAATATTAACCTTCGTTCTATTCATTATGATGATTCCTCTCGAGATCCTTATGCTTCCATTATATCGGTTGCTCATCACGATGAAGATCATAAACACGTATCAGGGGGTTGTTCTTCCCTTTATCGTGTCACCATTGGGAATATTTTTCTTTAGGCAATACGCGACGGGAATTCAAAAAGATTACATAGACGCGGGGCGCATCGATGGCTGTACGGAATATGGGATTTTCTTCAAAATAATAGCTCCCCTCATGAAACCTGCCTATAGCGCCATGGCGATCCTTCTATCCATGCGATCCTGGAACGATTTCATTTGGCCCCTCATCGTGCTCCGAACGAACAAGATGTTCACTATTCCCATAGGACTCGCGGGCTTGTTGAGTCCGTATGGCAACAACTATGATCTCCTTTTATCCGGAGCCATTCTAGCTACCATACCCGTAATACTGGTATTCATATTCAACCAAAAATATTTTGTTTCTGGTATCACCATTGGTGGAATCAAAGGTTAAGAAAGGAGCAAGGGAATGAATATCATCAAGATAGACACTACAAAGAGAAAGAATACTGTAAGCAGGAACATTTATGGTCATTTTATAGAGCACCTCGGTAGATGCGTATATGACGGTATCTGGGTGGGAGAAAACTCCAGGATCGAACATATACATGGTATCCGGAAAGAAGTGGTAGATGCTTTGAAGAAGGTAAAACCGGCTGTAATCCGCTGGCCAGGTGGATGTTTCGCGGATGAATACCATTGGAAGGATGGTATTGGTCCGAAAGAGAAACGAAAGAAAATCGTAAACACTCACTGGGGTGGTGTGGTAGAAAACAACCATTTCGGCACTCATGAGTTTATGGAGTTCTGTGCGTTGGTTGGAGCGGCGCCCTATATCTGTGGAAATGTGGGAAGTGGCACAGTCAGAGAAATGCAGGAGTGGGTAGAGTACTTGAATGGCCCAGCCGAATCGGAAATGGGCGCACTAAGAATGGCTAATGGACGGAAAGAGCCCTTTGGATTGTATTATTTTGGCGTGGGGAACGAGAACTGGGGTTGCGGCGGTAGGATGCGAGCAGAGTACTATGCGGATCTATATAAACAGTACCAACACTATGTGAAGAAGTATGGCAATTACGAGATATTCAAGATTGCCTGTGGACCGAGAAACGATGATTACTGTTGGACCGAAGTCCTGATGCGAGAAGCTTCCAAATTCATGGATGGTTTGTCGTTACACTACTACACGAGACTTTTTAGTAGCGGGGAAAACAAAACGGAACGAAGGGGAAACGCTGTTGGGTTCGATGAGAACGACTATTTCATGATTCTGAAGAAAGCGTATTACACGAACGAAATCATCCAGGGTCACAAGAAGATCATGGACAAATATGATCCGGAAAAGAGGGTGGCATTGATCGTGGATGAATGGGGAACGTGGTACGACGTGGAAAAAGGCACCCATCCCGATTTCTTGTTTCAACAGAACACGATCCGGGACGCTCTGGTAGCGGGAATCAGCTTGAACATCTTTAATAATCACTCCGACCGGGTGCGGATGGCGAATATTGCTCAAACGGTCAATGTGTTGCAAGCTCTGCTTTTAACGAAGGATGAGATTGTGCTGCGAACTCCCACGTATCATGTGTTCGATATGTATCAATACCACCAGGATGCAACATTGATCGAGACGAGCTATATCTCAGATAAATACGAGTATAACAGGGAAGCGCTGGATGCTATGAGTGTATCTGCCTCCATCAACGATCAGAATAGAGTCCATGTCACGATTACCAATATAGATCCTCGAAAGGCTTTAGAAACGACGATTGAGTTACAAGATGGTTCGATAAAAGAGGTGACTGCAACCATTCTGAAAGGAGACACGATGGATGCCCATAATACTTTTGAGAATCGGGGCCATATCGTACCCAAAACCTATAAAGAATACTCTATTAAACGTAAGAATGAGATCGCGTTCGTATTGCCCCCCCTCTCCGTGTTGGCGATCTCTATTCAGCGCTGAGTAGAGTAGCGTTAAATCTCCATCATGGCTTCAGAGATGCTGTAGGCCCTGTCGCCTAGTTTCTCGATTTTTCGAACTAGATCAATGAAAAGGAGTTCGGTTTTCACGCTGGAACCGCTTTTCAACCGTTTCCGGGCCCGTTTTCGGAGTTGATCTCTCAGTTCATCGATTCGATCCTCAAGGGTTTGAGCCATGGACATTTGTTCTCGGGTGAAGGGCTTTCCGTAATGTTGTTCTACAAAGTGAAGGAACTCACGTACAAGGGAAACATAGGGGATGAGTTGTTCCCGTTCCTTCTTGTCGAAGTGCATTTTCTTCTGAACACTTCTCTGTAAAAGGATTCCCAGCCCGTAACATTCATCCGTCATTTCTTCCAGGTCATCAATGATATGGAGTAGGAGTGGGATTTTTCGTTCAGTCTTAGGGTTGAGGCGCTGTCGGGCACATTCTACGAGGAATCGAGCAATTCCCTCCCGCATCTGGTCTGCATAGGCTTCTTTCTGAGTCAAATCGCTCACCAACCGTTCTACTGCTTCGTAATCCGGGTTTAGGAGAACAGTCTCGAAATGACGGAACATATCTTCCACTAAACCTGCCATCGATCGAATCTCTTTCTCGACCCGCAGAATATTCAACTCGGGCGTATCTTGAAGCGTTGCAGTCGTGTATTCCAACTTGTAAACAGTGGGAGGCGGTTGAAATGGATCGTCTTTGATTATCCAAGAAACTAGGCGAGCGAATTGGTTCATGAAAGGGAAGAAGAGGATGGTATTGAGTATGTTGAACATTGTATGAAGCATGGCAAGATGAGTTGTTATTCCCTTCCCTTCGGGAGGACCTGGAGTAATCGTGTCCACAAGATGAAGGAACGGCTGAAATAGTAGGATAGCCCATACCGAGCCGAACACGTTAAAGAGGGTATGTACGAGAGCGGCTCGCTTGGCATTTGCCTTCGTATGGAATGATGCAAGGATTGCATCGATCGTGGTACCAATATTTGCCCCCAGTATGCAAGCCGCCGATAGTTCATAGCGAAGGTACCCTTGGTGGGCTAAAGTTAAAAAGATAGCCGTAGAAGCACTGGAGGAATGCACGATTACTGTGATGAGCGTTCCTGCGAAAACTCCTATCAAAAGAGAGAGATACCCATGTGCAAGGCTCCCCAGAAAAGTGAATGTATTAGGGTCGACTTTGGGCATGGATCTAGTCAGGAAATCCAAACCGAGAAAGAGGAAACCAAATCCTAGAATCGTTTCTCCCCAGTCTTCTAATCCCCATTTTTTATAAATGTACAGGAAGAATCCAATTCCTATGGCAGGGAGTGCAAGGTGGGAAATCTTCAATTGGAAACCAATGAGGGATACGATCCATGCGGTAACGGTTGTCCCAATGTTGGCCCCAAAAATTACTCCAATAGCTTGAATTAAGGTAAGCAGTCCGGCATTTACAAAGGATACCACCATGACAGTCGTGGCGGATGAAGATTGAATGATAGCGGTAACAAGGAATCCGGTTAAAATAGCGGTAAAACGGGTACCTGTCATGAAGTTTAATGTTTTCTGTAACCGTTCCCCCGCCGCTTTCTGGATCCCTTCGCTTAAGATTTTCATGCCAAAAAGAAAAAGACCAAGGCTACCGACGATGTCCAGCAAACTGTTCAGTATCTGCATGGATGGAATACTACAAGATAAATAGAATTCGAGCAAAGGATTTGACGTACAGATTGATTCGGCGTATTATTCCTTTCTATTCGGGCATATATGCCTAAATGAAATGAAGGAGTACCCAATGAAACGAATCGGTATCGCGCTTCTAATTGCCCTGCTCGTGTGGGCGGTGCTAGGAGCCTGCAAGCCTGCCGAAAAAAAGGCGGCAGCCGCAAAGGAAGAAACCATCAAGATCGGTCATACGGTAGCACTTACGGGGCCGAATGCCACATGGGGGCAGTCAGAGGCCAACGCGTTGAAGATGGCAATCGAAAAGATCAATGCGGCAGGTGGGGTATTAGGCAAGAAGCTAGAAGTAATAGCCTATGATAACCGGGCGGATCGGTTGGAAGCGGTGAACGTGGCCAAACGGTTGATCGAACAAGATAAGGTAGTGGCTATCATCGGGCCGGCTCAGAGCGGGGTTACCAATGCCATCCGTGAAGTGAATAACTCAGCCAAGGTCCCCGTGATCGCTACCACCGCTACCAACCCCAAGGTCACGGTAGGAGATGATGGGAAGGTGGTGCCCTATACGTTCCGGGTTTGCTTCATCGATCCTTTCCAGGGAACGGTCGCGGCGCAATTCGCATTGAAGGACCTAAAGGCCAAGACAGCGGCGGTTCTCTACGATGTGGGTGACGACTATTCTCAGTTCTTGGCAAAATACTTTGTGGAAGCCTTCACCAAAGGCGGGGGAAAGATCACAGCCAATGAAGCTTTCCGTTCCGGGGAATTGGATTTCCGAGCCCAATTGGGAAAGATCAAGACAGGGAAACCGGATGTTCTTTTCATTCCTACCATGCAGAAAGAAGCTGCCCTGGCCGCTAAACAGGCGCGGGACTTAGGGATTACAGCTACCTTCATGGGCGGGGATGGTTGGGCAAGCCCAGACCTGATTGATCTAGCGGGTCCCGCAATCGAGGGCGCCTATTTCGTTAACATCGCTGCCCTGGAAGATCCTGCCATTCAGGATTTTCTTAAGGAGTATAAAGCTCGGTACAACGCGGACCCCGTTCTTCCCAACCCTCTAATGGCCTATGATGCGGCGCTCTGGCTGGCCGACGCCATTAAGCGGGCAGGTTCTACCGACGGGGAAAAGTTGAAAGCCGCCCTGGAGAACACGAAGGATCTTCCCGTGCTGACGGGGAAACTCACCATCGATCCGGCTACCCACAACCCCTTGAACAAGCCGGCAACGATCCAGCAGGTGAAGGATAAAAAGTTCATCTACGTAAAAACCTTTGTAACCACTGATTAAGTTGTACCTGTGTTCATTCAAACTATCATTACCGGCCTGTCCATCGGGAGCGTGTACGCCCTGATGGCGGTCGGCTATTCTTTGGTATTTTCGGTTCTCAATTTCTCTAACTTTGCCCATGGGGCTATCATTACTCTCGGTGCCTACATCGCATGGGCTTTGATGGTACACTACCTGCAAGTCCCCTTCTTGCTAGCTCTCCTCCTATCCATGGGGGGGGCGGGGGCCCTAGCGTTCCTCAACGAACGGATCGCGTACTCTACCCTGCGGCGTAGAAGGGCCCCCTCCTTATACCTGATGATCAGTGCCATGGGTGTAGCGATCAGCCTACAGAACATCCTCTATGCCACTATCGGGGCAAAGCTCTACGCTCTACCCCCTGTGTTTGCCATGGACGTGGTCCATATGGGGGAACTCACCATCAGCAAGATGGATATTTTCGCCTTCGTCTTCTCGGCATTTACCATCGCTATCCTGCACCTGATCTTGGTCCGGACGAAAGTGGGGGTGGCGATTCGCGCGGCAGCCCATGACATGGAGATGGTATCCGTGTTGGGAGTGAACTTAGATGTACTGGTAGGAGTCCTGTTCTTCATTGCGGGTAGCTTGGGAGGGATGGCGGGAGTGTTCATGGGGGTGAAGTACATGGTATACCCCAGCATGGGATGGATCACCAACAAAGCCTACATCGGAGCTGTAATCGGCGGATTAGGTAGTTTGCCAGGAGCGATCGTGGGAGGATTGTTGCTGGGATTACTGGAAGCCCTCGTATCGGTAAGTTCCATAGGGGATACAAGCCTTTCTACGTACCGTGACGTATTCAGCTTTGGGATCCTCGTCATCCTGTTGATCTTCAAGCCCACGGGATTCTTTGGCCGGCACGTGGAGGATAAATTGTGAGCGGTTGCTTTTCTTTAATTCAGGAGGTCTCCCGTGGCTTACCTTGAGGCGATCCTGATAAACGTAGCCATTTACGCGATTGCCACGTTAGGGCTAGCGATTTTTACCGGATACACGGGGTTATTCAGTCTAGGGCATGCGGCCTTCATGGCAGTAGGAGCCTACACGGCCTCCATCCTCACCTACTTCTACAAGGTGCCCTTTTTCTTAGCCTTACTATTAGGGGTGATCCTTTCGGTGTTGGTGAGCTTCGTCATCGGGTACCCTACGTTGCGAGCCCGTCTTCGTTCCGATTATTTCGCCATTGCCACCCTGGGATTCGGAGAGGCAGTGAAGGTGATCCTGGAAAATTTCGATCTTACCCAGGGAGCTCGAGGTTTGCCAGGGATCCAGAAAGTGTCTACCCTGGGGAACACGTTTCTATTGTTAGTATTGGCGGTGATCCTCTGCCGAAATTTCCTTCGAACCACATACGGCCGGAAAATCATCGCCATAGGGCAGGATCCAGTAGCCGCGGAGATGATCGGGATTCCTCTTTTGCAAAACCAGCTCCTATCGTTGGGCATCAGCGCAGGACTGGCTGGTCTTGCGGGAGGACTACTGGCCCATTACACTACCTTCATTCAACCTTCAATCTTCAGCATGGACCTCTCCAGTCTCATTACCGCGGGGGTAGTGTGCGGGGGCATGGGTAGCCTCACGGGGCCCATCACGGCCGTGGCCCTGTTTGTTATCATCCCCGAACTGTTCCGCGGATTCGCCCTTTGGAGGCTCGTATTTTATGGCATGTTGTTGGTGATCATCATCAACTGGCGTCCCAAGGGTCTATTTGGATACGAAGAGTTGAATCGGAAGAACTTGCCAAAACTCTTTTCAATTCTAGGAATTACGTTGGGGCTTTCCCTCTTCATGCCTACGTACCGGTGGGTAATCGAATCCCGTGGATACGAGATTTTTGCCCTTTTCGTGGCCGGGATGACTGTGGGAATTGTGACGGTAGTGTTTGGCTTTCTTGGAAAAGGGCTTTCCCTTGCCCTATCTCCTGTAGCGGAACGGTACCATTCCTTTCGAGGACGGTTTTCGAAAGGGTTGACAGGCTTTGGAAAGGTGGATGCAGACGCGTCCTTCTCCCGAGCGCTTCGGTTAGAAAGCGAGGGGAACGATACCCTATCCCGCACCCATGTTAACGATCAGGCCCCTATCCTCGAAGTGAAAGAGCTGCGAAAGAACTTTGGAGGTGTGGTAGCGGTGGATGGATTGAGCTTCCAGCTACGGGAAGGGGAACTACTGGGGTTGATTGGACCCAATGGATCGGGGAAAACCACTGTCTTTAATCTGATCAGCTCCGTATACCCAGTAGATGGAGGAACGATTCTCTTTCGAGGTAACGACATTACCGAGTGGGGCCCTACCGAAGTAGTGGAAGCGGGAGTCGCTCGAACCTTTCAGAACATCCGGTTGTTCGGTTCCATGACAGTACTGGAAAACGTACAGGCGGCCCTCCATCGGGAAGGTACCTATAGTCTCCTGGAAGGGTTCTTGAGATGGCCGAACAGTGTCCCCAAGGTGGAACGACGGCTTCGGGATGAATCCCTGTACCTCTTATCGATTGTGGGGTTGGAGAAGGAGGCGGACCGAAGGGCTTCCACCTTGCCCTATGGGTTGCAACGTAAGTTGGAGATCGCACGGGCCCTTGCCTTACGGCCTAGGCTTCTTCTCCTCGATGAACCCGCAGCGGGGATGAACCCGCGGGAAGCAACGGAACTGGTGGAATTAATCCAGAAGATCCACCGGGACAAACATCTTTCTATTATTCTAATCGAGCACCACATGGATGTGGTGATGAGTCTATGCCGGCGGATCCTGGTCCTGAACTTTGGACGCTTGATCGCCGAAGGCACTCCCGAACAAATCCAGAAGGATCCGCTCGTTCTACAAGCTTACCTGGGAGAGAAAGCGTATGCTATTGTCCGTTGAGGGGTTGAACGTCTTCTATGGGGAAGCTATCCACGCCCTTCGGGATGTGAGCTTCGGCGTAGAAGAGGGAGAGATCGTTTCTATCATTGGGGCCAACGGGGCGGGGAAATCCACCCTCATGTGGACGTTGGTGGGTTTACTGAAACCAAAGTCTGGAAGGATCCTCATGCGGGGTAAACCCATCCGACCCATCCCACATCTCTCAGTGGCAGCGGGAATCGCTTTAGTACCCGAACGGAGGCGGTTGTTTCCCCATCTTACCGTACGGGAGAACCTGATTCTGGGAGCGTACTTACGGAAGGATCGGAAAGGAGTGGAAGAGGACGCGGAGCTGGTGTACCGGCTGTTTCCCATCCTGAAGGAACGGCTTTCCCAGTACGCCGGTACCCTATCGGGTGGTCAGCAACAGATGTTGGCCATTGGCAGGGCTCTCATGTCCCGACCCAAGGTGCTTCTTCTGGATGAACCCTCATTGGGACTGGCACCTGTCTTGGTGGACCAGGTATTTAAGGCAATCCAGGACATTGCCTCAAGCGGTACCACGATCCTTCTGGTGGAACAGAATGCCTTGGAAGCGTTACAGATCGCCCACCGGGCCTATGTGTTGGAGGTGGGTCGAATCGTGCTGGAAGGGAAGGGAAAGGAACTCCTGGACAATCCTATTGTGCGGGCCGCTTACCTTGGAGTGGCCCAACACACGGAGATCTTATTGGAACGAACGGACAACAAGGTTTAGGGGGAGCCCGTGAATACATCGTCTACGACCGAAGTTGACCCTATAACCGCGTCAGCTTTGAAGATGCCCCAGACTTTGTCTTCGCGCCATCTCATGCCGCAACCGTAATTTTTGGGTAGAATTAAAACTGCATCGGCTTTAGTTGAGTTTTGGATGGCGTAGGGGTTTTTTATTACGTCGTTCCAAAAGTTTTTTAGTGCTTGGAAGTGTTCTTCTTGCATTGTGCCGTAAGGATTGCCGTCGTTCTCGTAGTAGTAATAGCTGCTCTTCTTGCCGTGGTGCGAGGACTTCACCATGTTGAACACCACGCCAGCCGGCTGGGCGCCAACCAGCTTGAGCTCGTTGGCCACTTCCTTCAGGCCCTTCTTCGTGGACACGTTCTGCGCGACCACCAGAAGCATGGTTCCTCCGGCCTTGGTGAACATGGCCG
>OGCI01001425.1_pt1 | contig 20031 bp, 18 predicted proteins | sample 1570021 | NCBI WGS metagenome assembly OGCI01 (sample SAMN06264664, study PRJEB24512) | hot springs metagenome | isolation source: Hot spring water | place: South Africa: Tshipise | collected 2015-06-21 | reverse complement strand
CTGTAGGGACGTTCGCCGGCAAGGTGCCTATCCTGGGTGTCTGCCTGGGCCACCAGATAATCGGGCACTGTTACGGGGGGAAGGTGGTGCGAGCCCCGCGGCCGGTACACGGCAAGACCTCCTCCATCCAGCACGACGGACGCACCATCTACCGGGGGCTTGAAAACCCCTTCACGGCCACGCGCTACCACTCCCTGCTGCTCGAAGACGACCTTCCGCCGCAGCTCGAGGTGAGCGCCCGCAGCGAGGACGGGCTGATCATGGGGGTGCGCCACCGCCGCCTGCCGGTGGAGGGCGTGCAGTTTCATCCCGAGTCCTTCCTCACCGAATACGGGATGGACCTTCTGAGAAACTTCCTGCTCATGGAGGTGAAAAGATGATCTCGCAAGCCATTGCCATGATCACCGAGGGGGAAAGGCTCAACCGCGAGGAAGCGCGCGAGCTCATGCTGTGCATCATGCGCGGAGAAGCCAGCGACGCCCAGATCGCCTCCCTGCTAACCGCCCTCAAAATGCGGGGCGAGACCGCCGACGAGATCGCCGGCTTCGCCGAGGGGATGCGCGCATCGGCGGTGAACATCCAGCCCTCGGTGAGCCCCCTTGTCGACACCTGCGGAACCGGTGGAGACGGTCAGGGGACCTTCAATGTCTCCACCGCGGCGGCCTTCATCGTGGCCGGCGCGGGGATACCCGTCGCCAAGCACGGCAACCGCGGCGTCAGCTCGCGGTGCGGCAGCGCGGACGTGCTGGAGGCGCTGGGGGTCAACATAGACATGGAACCGGAGATGGTCCGCGAGTGCATCGAGGAGGTGGGCATCGGGTTCCTCTTCGCGCCGAAATTCCACCCCGCCATGCGCCACGTGATGCGGGCGCGCAGGGAAATGGGCATCCCCACCGCCTTCAACCTCCTGGGGCCGCTGGCCAACCCCGCCGGGGCCAGGGTGCAGCTACTGGGCGTGGCAAGGAAGGACAAGGCTCCGCTCCTGGCGCGGGCCATGGCGGAGATGGGAGTGCAGCGCGCCATGGTGGTGCACGGGGAAGACGGCCTCGACGAGATAAGCACCTGCGCGCCCACCCTCTTCTGGGAAGTCGAGAACGGCGGCTTGAAGGAGGGTTTGCTGGACCCGCGCCAACTGGGCCTGCCTCCGGCGGACAAGGCGGCCTTGCTGGGCGGCGACGCGTCCTTCAACGCGAGCATCATCAGGGACGAAGTCCTGGCGGGCAAGCGCGGGCCGCGCAGGGATATCGCGGTCCTCAACGCGGCGGCCGCCCTGGTGCTCTGCGGCGCGGCCCCGGGTCTCGAGGAGGGACTGGCGGCGGCGGAGAATTCCATCGACACGGGAGAGGCGCTCCGCAAGCTGGAAGACATGGTTTCTTTTTCCAGAAAAGGAGGGTGAGGTGTTCCTGGACCGCATGGGCGAGCTGAGCCGCGAGAGGGCGCGGCGCAGCAGGGAAACGCTCCCGGATAGCGAGTTGATGGAGGCCTGCCGGCGCCTCCCGCGCCCTCCCTCGCTGCAGCGGGCCATCGCCGCGACCCGCGGCGTTGAGCCCGGGATCATAGCGGAGATAAAACGCCGCTCTCCCTCGCGGGGCGAGATCAACCCTCACCTCGATGTCCCCGCCATCCTGTCGGCCTACGAAAAAGGGGGGGCCGTGGCGGTTTCCGTGCTCACCGAGCCGTCCTTCTTCAACGGTAGCCTTGCCGATCTGAAGGCGGCCTCGTCGCTCACCCGCCTTCCCCTGCTGCGCAAGGACTTCATCGTCGAGGAATACCAGCTCCTGGAAGCCCGGGCATGCGGTGCTTCCGCGGTGCTCCTGATAGCCGCCATGCTCGATGACGAAACGCTTTCCCGGCTCATGGAACGGGCGGGGGAACTGTGCCTGGAGTGCCTGGTGGAAGTGCACGACGAGCGGGAATTGGCGCGAGCGGCCGAGGCGGGGGCCAAGATCGTGGGCATTAACAACCGCGACCTGCATACCCTGAAAACCGACCTGGAAACCACCTTGCGCCTGGCGCCCCTCGTTCCCCCGGGCATCACCCTGGTGTCCGAGAGCGGCTACGCGCTGCCGGAGGATATAGCAAGGGCGCGGGAGGCGGGGGTGGGCGCCTTCCTGGTGGGCGAGGCTCTGTGCGCGAGCGTCGATCCGGCGGGAGAACTGATGCGCCTGAGGGGTGACGCCGGTGCCCTACATTAAGGCCTGTGGGATAACCAGCCTGAGGGACGGCCTCGCGGCCTGCGCCGCCGGCTTCTCCGCCGTGGGCCTCGTCTTCACGGAAAGCCCGCGCCGGGTGAACCCGGACCTTGCGAGGAAGATATGCGCGCGCCTCCCCTCATCCGCCCTCCGCGTGGGGGTCTTCACCGACGAGGGGGAGAGCGAAATAAAGCACCTCCTCCGTTTCTGCTCCCTGGACCTGGTGCAGTTGCACGGCGCCTTCCCGGTAGAGCACATCCGCCGTCTCGGCGAACGCGCCATACCCTGCCTGCGGCCGCGTTGCCCGGACGACCTGGAAATAATCTCGGAATGGAAGGGCGCCTTCGCCGTGCTCATCGACACCTGGCATGAACGGAAGGCTGGAGGAACGGGTCTTACCGGGAACTGGGAGCTCGCGGCCTTCGCTGCCGGGAAGGCCAGGATCATCCTGGCGGGCGGCCTGAACCCGCGCAACGTGGGTTCCGCCATCGCCGCCGTGGCGCCCTTCGGGGTGGACGTCTCCACGGGCGTCGAGATCGCCCCCGGCATAAAGGATGCTCCCCTTCTCGAGGAATTTGCCCGGGCCGCGCTGGACGCGTTCAGATCACGGGATATGCGCGGGGGCCGAAACAGCGCGGATGAGCTCATGACATAGCAAGGCATACACGGTAGGAAAAGGCCGCAAGGGAAAGAAAGGAAGGTCCCGATGGCGGTTTCAGGAGAAAGAGAAAGAGCGGAGGGAGAGCACGTGCCGCAAAGGCGCGGCAGCTTCGGAAATTTCGGCGGGCGCTTCGTGCCCGAAACCCTGGTCGCCCCGCTGCTGGAGCTGGAGCAAGCCTACCTCGAAGCGCGGGAAGACGCCTCCTTCCAGGAGGAACTGGAGAACTACCTGCATGATTACGCCGGCAGACCCACCGCGCTCTATGAGGCGCGCCGCCTGTCCCGGGAGCTGGGAGGAGCCACCGTCTTCCTCAAGCGAGAGGATCTCTGCCACACGGGTTCCCACAAGATAAACAACACCCTCGGGCAATGCCTGCTTGCCCGGCGCATGGGCAAGCGTAGGGTCATCGCGGAAACCGGCGCCGGGCAACACGGGGTCGCCACCGCGACCGCCGCCGCCCTGCTGGGATTGGAATGCGAGGTGTACATGGGAGAGGTCGACATGGAGAGGCAGGCCCTGAACGTGTTTCGCATGGAACTGCTCGGCGCACGCGTGGTCCCCGTGCGCAGCGGCTCGCGGACCCTGAAGGACGCCGTGAACGAGGCCTTGCGTGACTGGGTGGCCACCGCCGACTACACGCATTACTGCCTGGGTTCGGTGGTAGGACCCCATCCCTTCCCCTCCCTGGTAAGGGACCTGCAATCGGTCATCGGACGGGAGGCGCGCGAGCAGCACCTGCGACGCACGGGGCGCCTTCCCGACTGCCTGGTGGCCTGCGTGGGCGGCGGCAGCAACTCCATCGGCCTTTTTCACCCCTTTCTGGACACCACGGTGCGCATGGTCGGCGTGGAGGCGGGGGGCACCGGCGAGGGCCCGGGCGAACACGGCAGCACGCTGTGCCTGGGGTCGGTGGGCGTGCTGCACGGCGCCCGCTCCTTCCTCCTCCAGGACGAGGACGGGCAGGTACTGGAGACGCATTCCATCTCCGCGGGCCTGGATTACCCCGGAGTCGGCCCGGAACATGCCTATCTTAAGGAACGCGGACGCGTGCAATACACAAGGGTTAGCGACGGCGAAGCCCTTGCGGCGGTGGATCTCCTCTGCCGCACCGAGGGCATCCTGCCGGCACTTGAGAGCGCCCACGCCGTGGCGCTCGCGGCATCCCTGGCGCGGGAGATGGGACCGGGATCCTCCCTCGTGGTCTGCCTCTCCGGGCGAGGGGACAAGGACGTCTCCACCCTTATGGCGGCGAAGCGGGGCGGGAGCGCCGTACATGACGAGGGGTTGAGGCCATGAACCGTATCGACGAGATGTTCCGGGGAAGCGACGGCAAGGCCGTCCTCATCGGCTTCACCACCGCCGGCTTCCCGGACGGGGAGTCCTCCCTCCGCCTGGCGCAAGGCCTGCTCGCCCACTGCGACGCTCTGGAGCTGGGCATTCCCTTCTCCGACCCGGTCCTGGACGGGCCCGTGATCCAGGAATCTTCCCTCAGGGCTCTGCGGGCGGGTTTCCGGCCCAGGGACGTCTTCCCGCTGGCGCAGCGGTTGAGGGAACTCTCGGACAAACCCCTCTTGCTCATGACCTACTACAACCCCGTGCACCGCCTGGGACACGCTCCCTTCGCCGCAGCCGCCGCCGCGGCCGGGATCGACGGGGTGCTCATCCCCGACCTGCCGCCCGAGGAGATGGGCGACTGGAAAGAAGTGGCAAGCCAGCACGGGTTGCATACCGTGCTCTTCGCCTCCATGACCACCCCGCCGGAGCGCCTCCGTTACCTGGGAGAAATGACCGGTGGCTTCCTCTATTGCTTCGCGGTAAAGGGGACCACGGGCCTGCGGGACAGCCTCTCGCGTGACCTTGCGCCATTCCTGAAGCGGGTGCGCTCCTGCTGTTCCGTGCCCCTGGCGGCGGGTCTCGGGGTGTCCAACCCGGAGCAGTGCCGCGAGGTGGCCGGCATGGCGGACGGGGTGGTGGTGGGAAGCGCCCTGGTGAAGTCGGCCCTGGACGCCATCGCGGCCGGACTGGACCCCGCACCGGCTGCCGCGGAACTGGCCGCGGAGCTCAAGCGTTCCTTGCAACGCACGTGATCCCGGCCACGGGGAGGGGGTCAACCGGCGAAGTGCTTGCTGTACTCCGACGGGGTGGGTACGAGCCGGAAGGTGGCCTGCGCCTGGGCTACCAGGGTGCCGTTCGCGTCGAAGACCTTGAGGTCCATGGCCTTGTCCGCCCTCCGCTCCCGCCTGAACTCCTCCTCGAGGGCGCGGGCCTCCTCCTCGACCACGCACGCGGTGCAGGTCAGCTCGCCCCGCGGCGGGTGGACATAGCGGATGTTGAAGACGGTGTTCAAGACCAGGATCTCGCGGGGATCCAGGTGATGCATGAGGGCCATGCCGCCCGCGGTTTCCGCCAGCCCGCAGATGGCCCCGGCGTGCACCAGCCCGAAAGCGTTGAGGTTGGAAGGGTCTTCCTCCATCGCCAGGGTGACCTTCCCTCCCTCTCCGTCCAGCTCACGCAGGCGCAGGCGCATGCGCTGCGCGAAGGGGCATGCCTCCTCCACTATCTTCACCATCAGTTCCTTTTCCATCTCTCGCTTTCTCCCTCTATTCCCGTCTTCTCCTCCGCCTCAGCCCTATTCTTCCCCGCGGCGGCGCGTGCCTACCGCCAACGCCCGCCTGCGGGATGCGGCCAGGATACGCGGCACGACCGCGGGTCACTTGAAATACTGCATGGTTCCGTCGGGGATGACCGCCACCGACGCTTCGCAGGGGAACTCCCTTTCCAAAACGGCAAGGGTCTCACCCCAATCGCGGGTCACGGTGACCGCGTCCACGGGAGCGAAGAGGTCGCACATGGTCCGGTCTGGATAGCGCGAGCAGACTATGACCTTGAGCCCCGGCGGCGGAGGCCCCATGCGCATGTAGAACTCTCCGCCATACTCCTTCCCGAAGCTGCGGATGAGGTAATGGCACACCTGACCCTCGGGGGCGTTCACCACCAGGACTATGACTCCCCGCGACAGGTTCACGGTCATCAGGGACATGAGCATGCAGATGGCCATCTCGTTGTACTTCCCGTAGGCGTTGGTGACCACGATGTCCTTGCCGGGGCTGGGATCCGTGCCGTAATGCTCCCTGGCCACCTCCACCCCCGCGGCATATGCGGCGATGGGATCGCCCACGAAAAGACCGCTGATCTCCCCCCTCCCGTTGATGATGGCATCCACCTTGACCTGCAGGCCGGACATCCTCGTCACGTGCTTGATCTCCTCGTACATCACGTTCCCCTCCACCTTGCCCAGGCCCATGGTCTCCGGCCCCCTCAGGGCCACGTCGCGGTGGAAGGCCTTGATGGTGTCGACCCCGCAGATGCCGGGGAGGACTATCTTGCCGCCTCCACCGAAACCCACGTGCACGTGCGGGGTGATGCACCCGATGCCGATGCGCAGGTCGCATGACATGAACTCCCGGTTGATGTGGACGGGTATGCCGGTAGGGCTCTCGCCGAGGTCGACGCAGTTTTCATAGGGGTTATGGTTGTAAATGGCGTAGTTTTCCACCACCTCCGCCCCCAGCTTCTTGCGGAAATCGATGTTGTTCATGGCCCCGTGCATGCCCAGTGCGGGGATGAAGCGGATATTGGCGCGTGGTATGCCCGCCTTGCTCAACGGCTCCAGGACGAAGGGAAGCACCTCCTTGACGGGGGTGGGCCTGGTGATGTCGTCGAAGACGATGGCCACCTCGTCCGCGTCCTTCGCCAGTTCCTCGAGAGGGGGACAGCCGATGGGGTTCCGGAAGGCTTCCTCCATCCTCTCCCCGCCGATCGCCTGTTTCTTGAAACCCGGGGGCTCCAAGACCTCCACCGCCCAACGGTCGGGGAAAGAGATCTCCACCGGCTGGTTGAGGTACCACAGGAGGTCGGGAATGGTCACCTTTTGCATGTCTTTCCTCCCTGTCGCACGATCCGCGCTTGAACCTGAAGCCGCCGACACGGCAGGCGCGTTGCACGGCATCACGGGGAAACCTGGTTGCTGGCCGCTGGACGGCGCCTCCCCGATACGCCCCCGCCGCTTGATGCTCCTCCGCAAGAGAAATCGCCCGCGCCTGCTTTCTCCACCGGCACCAGGACTACGTCCACTTGCGCGACCGGTCTCCCTCCTCCTTGTCCAGTGGCGAGGTCTCGAAGGAACGCGAACGGTGATACTCGAAAACGATGGACCCCAGTACGATGAAGATCCCGAGCACCACAAAGGCGATGAGGAGGATGGAGGTGTATGCCGCGGGCTTCGTCCTCCTATATTCATCGGCGACTTCGGCCCCGTCGTGCGCCACGGTCTTCTCGCGATTGGCGATGCCCCAGAAGACCGCCGCCAGGAGGAAGAGCAGGGCGAGCAACACCAAGATTCTCATCGCCAGGTAGAACTTGTTCATATACCAATCATACCCCCATCCGGGGAAGCCGGTAAGCACGGCCCGCGCAGCCCGTCGCGGAGGCCCCGGCGGGCGGTGCCGCGCGCCACGGGCTCAATGACGGAAGTGCCGCCTCCCGGTAAGCACCATGACCAGGCCCCGCTTTTTCACCTCCGCGAATATCTCCTCGTCCCGCATCGACCCTCCCGGCTGGATGAAGGCCTCCACCCCGGCCTCAGCGGCCAGGACGATAGAATCCGGGAAGGGGAAGAAGGCGTCCGATGCCAGCACGGCGCCCTTCGCCTTATCCCCCGCCTTCATCAAGGCCACCTTGGTGGCGTCCACCCTGCTCATCTGGCCAGTACCGATGCCCACCGTGGTGCGCTCCTTGGTGATGACGATGGCGTTGGAGCGCACGTGCTTGGTCACCTTCCAAGCGAACATGAGCTCCTCCCACTGGCCATCGTCCGGCATGCGGTCACCCACGCAGAGCATCTCCTGCCAGACCTCCTCGCCGCGGTCGTAATCCTGCACCAGGAGCCCGCCCTCGACCCGCTTCACGTCCTTGAGGAAGGAATAGGTCTCCCTTTCCAGGGGCAGTTGCAGGAGGCGGATATCCTCCTTGCCCTCCAGGATGCGCCGCGATGATTCCGGGAAGGCGGGGGCTATCACCGCCTCCACGAAGGTCTCGTTGACCTGCATGGCCGTTTCCTCGTCCACGGGGCGGTTGAAGGCGATAACGCTCCCGAAAGCGCTCACGGGGTCGCAACGGTAAGCCCGCTGGTAGGCGGCGGCCAGCTTGTCGGCGAGGGCTACCCCGCAGGGGTTGTTGTGCTTGATGATCACCGCAGCCGGGAGCTCGAACTCCTTGACCAGCGCCCATGCTGCGTCCAGGTCCAGCACGTTGTTGAACGAAAGCTCCCTCCCGTGCAGTTGCTCGGCGAAGACCAGGGAGGTGGAAGGGGCGCCGATCTCCTGGTAGAGGGCGGCCTTCTGGTGCGGGTTCTCGCCGTAGCGCAGGTCGGCCTTCTTCTTGAACACCATGTTCAGGGTATCCGGGAACTCCTCGAAGGCGCGCGAGAGGTAGGCGTAGATGGCGGCATCGTAGTTTGCCGTGTGCCGGAAAGCTTCCGCCGCCAGGGCCCGCCGGGTCTCGAGGGAGACGTCGCCTCCGTTTCGCCGCATCTCCAGGAGGAGCGCGGAATACCTCTTGGGATTGGTGACCACCGCCACGTTGGCGAAATTCTTGGCCGCGGCGCGGATAAGGGTCACTCCCCCTATGTCGATCTGCTCCACCGCCTCCTCCAGGGTGGTTTCCGGGCGGGCGACGGTTTCCGCGAATGGATAGAGGTTCACCACCACAAGGTCGATGAGCCCGATGCCCATCTCCTCCATCTCCCGCATGTGTTGCGGATCGTCCCTCCTCGCCAGCAGGGCGGCGTGGATGTGGGGGTGCAGGGTCTTCACCCTTCCCCCGAGCATCTCGGGAAACCCGGTGACGCTGCTGATGGGGGTGACTCCGATGCCCTCCTCTCTCAGCTTGGCTTCCGTGCCTCCTGTGGAAATAATTTCCACGCCCATGTCCTGCAATTCCCTGGCGAGGCCCACGATGCCCGCCTTATTGGAGACGCTCAAGAGCGCCCTCCGAATGCCCGACATGCCTTTCCCCTCCTCCTATCCTCTCCGAAAGTCGCTCGCCACCTTATGACGCGCGTAAGCCGCCGTGCAGGCGGCGCCGGTTCAGGCCAGGCCGATGCTTTCCTCTCCGCCCTCGCCCAGAATACGCACGTGCCTCCCCTCCACCCGCAAACGGCCCTCGCAGAAGAGGCGTATGGCCTCGGGGTAGAGGCGGTATTCCACGCCGTGTATCCTCTCGTGCAGGCTTTCCACGTCGTCACCTGGCAATACGGGGACGGTGTCCTGCAGGATGACGGGGCCGGTATCCAGGCCCTCGTCCACGAAATGCACGGTGACCCCGGTCACCTTGACACCGTAGGCCAAGGCGTCGGCCACACCGGAAGTCCCCGGAAAAGAGGGCAGCAGCGCGGGGTGGATGTTCATGATGCGATGCCGGAAAGCCTCCACGAACTCCGGGCTCACCATGCGCATGTACCCGGCGAGGATCACCAGGTCCACCCGGTTCTCCTGCAGCACGCGGATGAGTTCGCGGTCAAAGGAAACCCGGTCCGGAAAGGACCCCGGATCCAGGAACACCGCCTGCAGCCCGTGACGCCTCGCTCGCACCAGCCCGTAAGCGTCCTCGCGGTCACTGATCACCACCGCGATGCGCGCCCGCAGGTAACCTTCCTCGATCTTCACGGCGATGTTTTCCAGGTTGGTGCCGCTGCCCGAGATGAGCACCCCCAGGCGGCGTATCTCGCATGCCCCTATCCCCGCATCGGGGGTCCTACCGCTCGACATTCCCGATCCTCCCGCCGGTTCTCCGTCTGCCTGACGTCCCTTCACCGGTTTCCGGAAACCGCGCGCCGTCCCCCCGACGGGCACGCGCCTTCCCTAACACGTGAGGCAAATGCCGCCGGTGCCCTCACGGATCTCCCCTATCCTGACCGCATGGCAGTGCGCAAGGCCGAGGGTGTGGATGGCCTGGCGGTAACTGTTCAGGTCGACGACGAGCACCATGCCTATCCCCATGTTGAAGGTGCGGAACATCTCCACCTCTTCTATGCCACCCATTTTCTGGATGATACGGAATATGTTCTGGGGATGCCAGGTGGTCAGGTCGATGATCGCGTCCACGTGGGAAGGCAGCATGCGGGGAACGTTCTCTATGATGCCGCCTCCCGTGATATGCGCCATCCCCTTCACATCCACCTCGCGCAGCAACTTCAGAATGACCGGTGCGTATATCTCCGTGGGGGTCAGGAGCTCTTCCCCCAGGGTGCCCGATAGCCCCTTGAGCCGGTCATCGGGATCAAAGTCATTGACCTCGAAGAAGACCTTGCGGACGAGGGAATAGCCGTTGGCGTGCAGCCCAGTGCTGCGCAGGCCCAGGATGACGTCCCCCGGCTGGATGCGCGATCCGTCGATGATCTTCTCCCTGTCCACCACGCCCACCACGAAGCCGGCCAGGTCGTACTCTCCCTCTTCCATCACGCCGGGGTGCTCCGCCGTCTCGCCCCCGATAAGCGAGCAACCGGCGCGGCGGCAGCCGCGGGCGATGCCCGAGACGATCTCCGCCACCTTTTCGGGATACACCTTCCCCATGACCAGGTAGTCCAGGAGAAAAAGGGGCTCTGCCCCGCAGACCACCACGTCGTCCACGCACATGGCCACCAGGTCCAGGCCGATGGTGTCGTGGCGGTTGAGCATCTGCGCCACCTTTACCTTTGTCCCCACGCCGTCCACCGAGGACACCAGCACCGGCTCCCGCATTCCCCGGAAACTGGCGGCGAACAAGGCCCCGAACCCGCCCAGCTCGGAGAGGACCTCCGGCCTCATGGTGGTGGAAACCTCGGCGCGCATGAGGTCCACCGCCTTCTTCCCCGCCTTGATGTCGACGCCGGCCTCGTGGTAGGTCAGCGGCCGCCGTCCTTTATCTTTCCCTTCCTGCAATTTCCTCCACCCGCCGTTCAACGCATCGATGTCGCCGTCTCCCCGCTCGCTACCCCGTCACAAGTCAGACGGCCTCCAGCCTGCACTTGGCCATCTTCATCTCGTCGGGGACGGGGATGGGATAGCGGCCGTCGAAGCAGGCCATGCAGAACTCCTCCCGCGGCCTCCCCGTTGCCCTGACAAGATTTTCCATGCTCAGGTAATGCAGGGTGTCCGCACCGATAAACTCCCTTATCTCCTCCACGCTCCGGGATGAAGCGATCAGCTCCTGGCGGATGGCGGTGTCTATGCCGTAGAAGCAGGGGAAGCGGTCGGGAGGGGAGCTGATACGCATATGCACCTCGCTGGCCCCTGCGTCGCGGAGCATCTTCACGATTTCCTTGGTGGTGTTGCCGCGCACTATGGAATCGTCCACCACCACCAGCCGCTTCCCGCGTATATCCCTCACCAGGGGATTCAGCTTAAGGCGCACGCCCAGCTGCCGTATGGCCTGCGTGGGCTGGATGAAGGTGCGCCCCACGTAGCGGTTCTTGATCAAGCCCTCCCCGAAGGGGATGCCCGAGGCCTGCGAATACCCGATGGCGGCGGGCACTCCCGTGTCCGGAATGGGCATGACCACGTCCGCCTGCACCGGCGCCTCGTCTGCCAGGCTCATGCCCATGTGCTTGCGGGCATGGTAAAGATAGGTCCCGTACATCACCGAGTCGGGGCGCGCGAAATAGATGAACTCAAATATGCACAGGGAAGGCTTGCGGGCTTCCATGACCCTCTCGAAGCGGAGCTCCCCGTCCGCGATAATCGCCATCTCCCCCGGCGCTATCTCTCGCACGTACTCCGCTCCTATGATATCCAGGCCGCAGCTCTCGCTGGAGATGACGTACCCGTCCATGTACTTTCCCACGCACAGGGGCCGGATGCCGTAGGGGTCCCTTATCCCCAGGATCTTTTCCTCGGTCATGACGCCCAGGCTGTAAGCCCCCTGCAGCATGGGCATGACCTCCTTCGCCGCCTCAACGACGTCGTCGGCGTCGGAGCGGGCGAGAAGCACGGCGATGACCTCGGTATCGGAGGTGCTGCGGAACCTGACCCCCTGCGCCTGCAGTTGTCCGCGCAGCTCGTCGGTGTTTATCAGGTTTCCGTTGTGGGCGACGTAAACGGATCCGCCCCGGCGGGGAACCTGTATGGGCTGCGAGTTCTCCCAGAACGAGGAGCCAGTGGTGGAGTAGCGCACGTGACCCAGGGCCATGTGGCCTTTCAGGCTCTGCAGGTCCCGCTCGCTGAACACCTGGGAAACCATGCCCATGTCCTTGAGCATCACGGACTCCTGGCCGTCTGCGACGGCGATCCCCACGCTCTCCTGCCCGCGGTGCTGCAGGGCATAGAGGGCATAGTAGGTCAGTTTGGCCACGTCGTCCTCGCGTGCGTATATGGCGAAAACCCCGCAAGATTCGTTGATCTCGAAGCTCACTGCCGCGCACCCCTCACGTAGCTCGTGCGCATCCTCCGCACAAGACCGCCTCCGCCTGGTAATCCCCGGTACAAAAAGCTCAACCGCCCTCAGTCCTCATGGCCGCCGCCGGAAAGGATCCTCTCCAGCGCCTCCTCACGCGCCCTGCGCATCTCCGCGACTTCCAGGTCAATCCAATCGTTGATCCGCAGGCGCCGGCCTCCCGTTCTCCCCAGCACCTGCAACGGCACACCGCGCACCGTAGCCAGCCTGCGCAGTGACCCCAGGTCCTCCTCCGCCACGGTGACCACGAAGCGCGACTGGCTCTCGCTGAAGAGCCATTCGTGGGGGAGGAGGTCGCTCTCCGCCCGCAGGTCCGCTCCCCTCTCGCCGTAGCAGCAACATTCGAGCAGGGCCACCGCCGCCCCGCCCTCGGAGCAGTCGTGCGCGGAGCGTATTATCCCCCTCCGTATGGCCTCGATGCAGGTGGTCTGCACGACCTTCTCCCGGGAGAGGTCAAGCGCCGGCGGCCTTCCCCCCGTCAAGCCGTGCACCAGGTGCAGGTATTCCGAGCCTCCCAGCTCCGCCATGGTCTCGCCCAGGAGGACCACCAGCAGGCCTTCCGCCGGGAAACCCATGGTCCTGCGGTGCGCCAGGTTGCCGATCAAGCCCACCATGCCGATGACGGGAGTGGGGTAGATGGCCTCCCCGAAGGACTCGTTGTAGAAGCTCACGTTGCCGCTGACCACCGGCAGCTCCAGGTGCCGCGCCGCGTCCGCCAGGCCGCGCACCGCCTCCCTGAATTGCCAGAATATGTCAGGACGCTCCGGGCTGCCGAAGTTGAGGCAGTTTGTCAGGGCCATGGGCACGCCCCCGGAAGCCACCACGTTGCGGGCCGACTCCGCCACGGCGATCTGGGTTCCCAGGTAAGGGTCCAGGTAGACGTAACGGGAATTTCCGTCGCACGACACCGCCAGGGCCTTGCTGGTTCCCTTCACCCGCAGCACCGCCGCGTCGGATCCGGGGTAGACGACGGTATTCAGCTGCACCATGTGATCGTACTGCTCGTACACCCATCTCTTGCAGCAGAGGTTCGGTCCTCCCGCGAGTTCCAGGAGCACGCGGTCATAGTCGGTGGGGTGGGAGAGGGAGGCGATATCCAGTGAGTTCGCCTCCGCGAGATATTCCGGCTTTTCCGCGCGGCGATCGTAAACGGGTCCGTTGGCCAGGGTGGAGGCGGGAACCTCGGCGACTTTCTCCCCGAACCAGAAGACCTCCAGCAGGTCGCCCTCGCTCACCTCCCCGATGACCACGGCGTTGAGGCCCCACCTGGCGCATATTTCCATGACACCTTGCAGCTTCTCCGGCTCCACCACGGCCAGCATCCGCTCCTGGGATTCGGAGATGACGATCTCGAACGGCTCCATCTCCTCCCGCAGAGGCACCCTCTCCAGCCAGACCTTCATGCCCACGCCGCCGCGGGCCGCCGTCTCCGAGCAGGCGCAGGAAAGCCCAGCCGCCCCCAGGTCCTGCAACCCTACCAGGAGACCCTTCTCGAGGAGCTCCAAGCATGCCTCTATGAGCAACTTCTCCGTGAAGGGGTCACCCACCTGCACGCTGGGCCTCTTCTCCTGGCTGGTCTCGTCGAACTCCTGGGAGGCCAGGATGGAGGCGCCCCCTATCCCGTCCCTGCCGGTGCGGTTGCCGATGAGGACCACGGCGTTGCCCACCCCGGTGGCGATCCCCCGGGTGAGATTCTCCTTGCGCATGATCCCGATACACATCACGTTGACCAGCGGGTTTTCGTCATAACAGGCATCGAAGTAGATGTCCCCGCCCACGGTGGGAATCCCCAGGCAGTTCCCGTATCCGGCGATGCCGGCCACCACCCCGCCCAGAAGATAGCGCGTCCTGGCCCGCGAGGGGTCGCCGAAGCGCAGGGGGTCCAGGCAGGCGATGGGCCTCGCCCCCATGGTGAAGATATCCCTCACGATTCCCCCGATGCCCGTCGCCGCTCCCTGGTAGGGCTCCACGGCGCTGGGATGGTTGTGCGACTCCATCTTGAAGGCCACCGCCAGGCCACCGCCTATATCTATGATGCCCGCGTTCTCCCCCGGCCCCTGCAGGACATAGGAGGCGCGGGTGGGGAGCTGCGAGAGCACCATCTTGGAGCTCTTATAGGAGCAGTGTTCGCTCCACATGAGGGAGTACATGCCCAGCTCGACCTTGTTCGGCTCCCTGCCCAGGAGTCGCACTACATCCCGGTACTCGTCCTCGGTCAGTCCCAGCTCCTCGTAAAGCTCCGCCATGCTCTAAACCTACCCTCTTTCCGCGTGGTACGCCATGATGGACTCCCATATCACCAGGCCGTCCGCGCTGCCCAGGATCTCCTCCGAAGCCCTCTCGGGGTGGGGCATGAGGCCGAAGACGTTGAAGCCCTCGTTGCAAATGCCCGCGATGTTGTCCAGGGCACCGTTGGGATTGGCCTCCTCGCTCACCTTGCCCTCTCCGTCGCAGTAGCGGAGTATGATCCGCCCTTCCTCCACCATCCGGCGATGCGTGTCGCGGTCGACGACGTAGTTCCCCTCGTTATGGGCGATGGGTATGCGGAGCACCTGTCCCGGCGCGGCCCGGTTGGTCCAGGGGGTAGAGCTGTTCTCGACCCGCAGGTTCACGAAGCGGCAGATGAAGTGGAGGCTGGTGTTGCGCAGCATGGCCCCGGGGAGAAGCCCGGCCTCCAGGAGGATCTGGAAGCCGTTACATATGCCGATCACCAGTCCTCCCTCACGGGCGAAGGAGGACACCGCATCCATCACCGGGCTGAAGCGGGCGATGGCGCCGCAACGGAGGTAATCGCCGTAGGAAAAGCCGCCCGGCAGGACCAGGCAATCGTAACCGGAAACGTAGGTTTCCTGGTGCCAGACGTACTCCACGTCCTCCCGCAGGACCTTGTTTATCACGTGATAACAGTCCGCCTCGCAATTGGAACCCGGAAATACCACCACTCCGAATCTCATCCGCCGTCTCCTCCTGTCGCGCATGAGAAGGCCGCGTAACCATTCCTTCCCACGATCTCCTTCCCGCCGCGGGAACCGCGCGCGAGAGCCTCAGGCCGTCGCGCCCCTCTACTCCTCGATCTCAATCCTGTAGTCCTCGATGATGGGGTTGGCCAGGAGACGTTCGCACATCTCTCTCACGCGGTCCATCACCCTCTCCGCCTCCATGCCCGGCAGCCGCAAGGTTATGTACTTGCCTATGCGCACCTCGCCCACCTCGTCGAACCCGAGGGACTTCAAGGCCCCCAGGGCAGCCTGGCCCGCAGGATCCAGGATGCCTCTCTTCGGGCTGATGAACACCGATGCGGTGATGCCGGTTTCCTCCTCCCCTATCCTTCTCAGCACCTCGGCGTATGTCTCCTCCACCTTTCCGAGATCCTGCCGGAAACGGTCCTTGTCCATGACCTCGCCCGTCTCCGTGTCCCAGAGGCGGCACACGTCCGGGCTGAACTCGTCCCCCAGGTATAACCTGCCCTCCCGCAATCCGAACTCCAGCTTGAAATCGGCGAGGACAAGGCCGCGCTCCTCGAAGTAAGGGCGCAGGATGTCGTTGACCTTGAGGGCGATGGCGGCCATCTCGTCCATCTGCTCTTCGTCCGCCAGGCCCAGTTCGCGGACGTGCTCGCGCGAGAGCATGGGGTCTCCCAGCTCGTCGCTCTTGTAATAGAACTCCACCAGGGGCGACCTCATCTCCGTGCGTTCCGGGAGGCCGAGCCTCTTGGCCAGGCTTCCGGCGGCGTAATTGCGCACGATGATCTCCACCGGGATCATCTCCAGCCACCAGGTCAGGATCTCGTTCTCGGAGAGGAGCTTGATGTGGTGGGTACGGATGCCCCTCCTTTCCAGGTAACGGAAGATGATGTCGCTCATCTGCGCGTTCACCCGTCCCTTGCCCTCGATGATCCCCCGCTTCTTCCCGTCGAAGGCGGTGGCCTCGTCCTTGAATTCATGGATCACCTGACCGATCTGGTCAGTGGCGTAAACGCGCTTCGCCTTGCCCTCGTAGATCAGCTCTCTCTTTTCCATCCTTCCCCTCTCCGCTCTCTCAGATCTCTAAGCCCTGCAAGCGCTCGAAGATGCGGCTTACGTTGCGGAGGCGGACCTGGAGGTCGAAGCAGGCCTCCAATTCTTCCCGGCTCAGCCTGGCGGTAACCTCCGTGTCCTCCAAAAGCAGGGAGAGAAGCTCCTTCCCCGACGCCCAGCTTTCCATGGCGTTGCGCTGCACCAGCGCATAGGCCTCCTCCCTGGTCAAACCCGTGTCCACCAGGGCCAGCAACACGCTCTCGGAGAAGATCAATCCCCGGGTGAGCCCGAGGTTGCGCCGCATGTTGTCGGGATGCAGGTGCAGGTCGCGAAGTATGTCCCGGAATTTTACCAACATGTAATGGAGCAGGGTGGTGGAGTCGGGGATGATCACCCGTTCCACCGAAGAATGGGAGATATCCCTCTCGTGCCAGAGGGCGACGTTCTCCATAGCCGCCACCGCGTTGGCCCTCAATATCCGCGCCAGGCCGCAGATGCGCTCGCACAGCACGGGATTGCGCTTGTGGGGCATGGCGCTGGATCCCTTCTGGCCGGAACGGAAGGGCTCCTCGGCCTCCAGGATCTCGGTGCGCTGCAGCCCCCTTATCTCCAGGGCGAACTTTTCCAGGCTGGCCCCGGCGACGGCGATAGCCGCGAGGCACTCCGCGTGCCGGTCCCTCTGCAGGACCTGGGTGGAAACCTCCGCAGTCTTCAGGCCCAGTCTGCCGCAGACGTACTCCTCCACCGCGGGATCGAGGTGGGCGTAGGTGCCCACAGCTCCCGAGAGCTTCCCGCACGAGACGACCTCGCGCGCCTCCCGCAACCTCCTCAGGTTACGCGCCATCTCGAAGGCCCACAGCGCCAGCTTCTGTCCGAAGACCATGGGCTCGGCGTGCACACCGTGGGTGCGCCCCACCATGGCCAGGTCCCGGTGCTGCAGGGCCTTTTCTCGCAGGAGCGAGGCCAGGGAGGCGGCCTCCGCGATGATGAGGTCCATGGCCTCCCGCATCTGCAGGGCCAGCCCGGTGTCCAGGATATCGGAAGAGGTCATGCCGTAATGGAGGTAGCGCGAGCTTTCCCCCACGTTCTCGGCAACGTTGGTGAGGAAGGCGATAACGTCGTGGTGGACGGTCTCCTCGATCTCGCGCACCCTTGCGAGATCGAAGGAGGCTCTCTCCCTAATCTCCCGGAGGGCTTCCTGCGGCACCTCTCCCCGCTCCACGCGGGCCTCCACGGCCAGGATCTCGATGTCCAGCCACTTGCGGAGCTTGTTTTCCTCGCTCCAGACTTCCGCCATCTCCGGCAAGGTGTAACGCGGGATCATGCCTTAGCAACCTTTTCCATGATACGATCGCCTCATCACTTGCGGACACCAATATTATCTTTCATTTAAGCCGCCGGTAACAGGCTTTTTTCTCGCTCCGGGCAAAACCGCGCCCGCCCGCATCACGCCGCTGGCGGCGCTTCCGGGCTGCAAGCCGCGCTGTCATGCCTTCTCCGACATCTCCTCCCGGAAGGAGCGCCAGCTCACCGCCACCTCTTCATGCCTCAAGGCCAGGATGGAACATGCCAGCAGCGCCGCGTTGACGGCACCGTCCACGGCCACCGCGGCCACGGGGATCCCACGGGGCATCTGCACTATGGAAAGCAGGGCGTCCAGGCCCCCCAGGGTGCCCGATGAAAGGGGAACGCCGATGACGGGAAGGGTCGTCAGCGAGGCCACCACCCCGGGTAGATGCGCAGCCATGCCCGCGGCAGCGATGAATACCTCCACCCCCCGCGAGGGAGCCTCCCGGACGAAACTGCGCAGTTTCTCCGGCTGGCGGTGAGCCGAGATAACCTCGCTTATCACCTCCACCCCCATCCTTTTAAGGGTTTCCTCCGCCGGCTTGACCTTGTCTCGGTCGGATTCCGAGCCCATGAGCAGAGCGACTGTGGGAGCCATTCCTTTCACACCTCCTGCTTCTCAACCTCTCTCAATCCCCAGACCCGCCGTACATTGCGTACCCTCCGTTTCCCGAGCCTCGTGCGCCTTTCCGCGCCCCCATGATACATCGCGATACCGTTTAGCGCCCGGAGGAGGGCGTCAACGCTGCTATCGTTCACGCCACCTCAAGGGGCTGCCCAGCGGTGGGCCGTTTCGCCTCTGCCCGCCTTCTCGCCGACCAACGCGTGCCGAGACCCCAAGGGCGGGGGCATTCACCTTGCGATTACCGCCCCTACCGGCATGCCAGCCGACCCGCGCTCCCGCGTGCGGCGGCGGTCAGCGGCGGGCGTCAGGCCGGCTCAATGGCACGCAGCGCGATATCACGCCGGTAATAGGCGTCATCGAAGTTTATTCTCTCTGCCGCCCGGTAAGCCCTTTCCCTGGCTTCCCGGAAGTCCTTCCCCAGAGCGCTCACGTTGAGCACCCTCCCGCCGTCGGTCAGGACCTCGCCCCCCTTGCCCTGCCGGGTCCCGGCGTGGAAGATTACCACCCCTTCCATGGACGATGCCTCATCCAGCCCGGATATGGGAAACCCCTTGCGGTAATCGGCCGGATAACCCCCCGAGGCCACCACCACCGTCACGCAGGGATCATCCCTCCATTCCAACTCCACCTCCGCCAGCCTACCCTCCACGGTGGCCAGCATGGCGGGGACGATGTCGCTGCGCAACCTGGGCAGCACGGCCTGGGTCTCGGGATCGCCGAAGCGCACGTTGAATTCCAATATCTTAGGGCCTTTATCGGTGAGGATCAAGCCGGCGTACAGGATGCCGCGGTAATGGATGCCCCTCTTGGCCAGCGCCCATGCGGTGGGCTGCAGTATCTCCTCCACCACGCGGCGGTATTCCTCCCTGGATATCACCGGCACCGGCGAATAGGAACCCATGCCGCCGGTGTTGGGGCCCGTGTCCCCGTCGCCCACGCGCTTGTAATCCTGGGCGGGGGCCAGGGGAAGGATCTTGTCTCCATCCACGAAGGTGAGGACGGAGACCTCATAGCCCGTGAGGAATTCCTCGATGAGCACCTTCTCGCCCGCCTCGCCGAAGCGTCGCTCGAGGAAACAGGCCTTGAGGGCCTCGTAAGCGGCCCGGTCATCCTGGGCGATTACCACTCCCTTGCCGGCGGCCAGCCCGTCAGCCTTCACCACGTAAGGGGGTCTGCCCCTGCGCACGCAATCCGCCGCCCGGTCGTAGTCGATGAAGGCCTCGGCCCTTCCCGTGGGCACCCTCGCCTCGAGCATCACCTGCTTCGCGAAATGCTTGCTCCCCTCCATGCGGGCCGCCTCGCGGGAGGGCCCGAACACGGCGAGGCCTCGCTCCCGGAAGAAGTCGGCGATGCCGGCCACCAGGGGCGCTTCCGGACCCACCACCGTGAGGTCGATCCCCTTCTCCTGCGCGAAATCGGCCAGCGCCGCGATATCCTCGGCCCCTATGGGCACGCATTCCGCGACCGACGCCATGCCCGCGTTTCCCGGCGCGCACCACAGCTCGTCCACCAGGGGTGACTGCGCTATCTTCCAGGCCAGGGCATGCTCGCGGCCCCCTCCTCCCACCACCAGGATCTTCATGTATACCTCCCTTTGATCACCCCGACTGTATCATTATTATTCTAAACGATTATGACATCTTCTCAGGAAGCCACAATATATTGTCATACCCTCCCGCTACGGTATAAGCAGGAGGGTGA
>OGCI01001424.1_pt1 | contig 20037 bp, 17 predicted proteins | sample 1570021 | NCBI WGS metagenome assembly OGCI01 (sample SAMN06264664, study PRJEB24512) | hot springs metagenome | isolation source: Hot spring water | place: South Africa: Tshipise | collected 2015-06-21 | reverse complement strand
ACGTGGGTTTGGTCATCAGGCGGGGCGAGCAAGTGGGCATCTGCGGCCCTACCGGTGGCGGCAAGACCACCTTGGTCGACCTCATTACCGGCCTACTCGCCCCCAGCCAAGGCCAGGTGAGGGTAGACGGGGTAGACATCCAGACCAACCTGCGGGGCTGGCAACGTAACCTGGGTGTGGTATCGCAGATGGTCTTTCTCGTTGACGACACCTTGCGTCGCAACATCGCCCTCGGCATCCCCGACGACAAGATCGACGAGCAAGCGGTGCGCGAAGCCATACGCTTGGCTCAACTAGAGGAACTGGTGGCAAGACTCCCGCAAGGGCTCGATACGGTGGTGGGGGAGCGGGGAGTCCGGCTATCGGGAGGGGAACGGCAGCGGGTCGCCATCGCCCGGGCTCTCTATTATCGGCCCCAGGTGCTCATCTTTGACGAAGGCACCTCGGCCTTGGACAATATCACCGAGCAGGAGCTGATGCGAGCACTACGCAGTCTGCGTGGCGGTCATACCATCGTGCTGGTCGCTCACCGTCTGTCGACGGTGCACGATGCCGACCGCGTAGTGTTCGTGGAGAACGGTCGCATCGCTGGGATCGACACTTTCGAGGGGCTTTGCGCTACCAGCGAGTCGTTCCGAGCCATGGCCGGGGTGGGCGTGAGAGAGAGCTGAGCGAGCAGGGCGAGAAGCGATGGGACAATGCCGATAAAGACCATCAGCTGATAGAGATCAGTAGGTACTGGAAGGTTGAGACTACTAGGAGGTGACAGTGGCCGAGTTGGAGGCCGAAGCCCAAGGGGGGGTGGGGCTCGAGGATTTCTTCCGGGTGTTGCGCGAGCGCTGGTGGGTGATAGTCGTCACCGTCGCCGTGGTGGTGGCGGCAGTGGCAGCGTGGTCGTTGACTACCACCCCTATCTACCGGGCCACCACTGACCTGGTGTTCGAACGTAGCCGGCTCGATACCGCTCTTCTCGGGGTGCAGCTCTTCACCTACGAGTCCGATCAGACCCGGAACATCCAGACAGCCATGGCTGCGGTCACCCGCAACAAGTCTATAGCCGAGGGCGTGCAGGTGCAGCTGAACAGCCAGAAGTCGCCTCACGAACTGGCCGAGATGGTCACGGCTACGGCCGAGCGCAATACCAACGTAGTCTCTATCTCGGCCGAGAGCCCCGACCCCGGGGAGGCAGCCGCGGTCGCCAACGCCTTCGCCGACCAGTTCATCCTCTACCGTCAGCGCGCAGCCCGAGCCACAGTGATAGCAGCGCGCGAGGTCATCCAGGCTCAGGTGAACTCGCTTTCGCCCACCGATCTGCAGAGCGACTACGGGCTGATGCTGCAAGAGAAACTGGAGACACTACGCATCCTTGAGTCCATGCAAACGGGAGACTTCAACGTCCTGAGCCGAGCCGAAGTCCCCACTAGCCCAGTAGTGCCGCAGACTGAGCGCAACCTGGTGCTAGCTGTGGTGGTGGGACTGTTGGTGGGGGTCGGCCTGGCTTTCCTTGCGGACCGGCTGGACAAACGTATCAAGAACGAAAGGATGCTGGAGACTGAGATGGGCGTGCCAGTGCTGGCAGCCGTGCCCGCAGTCGAGAAGCTACCTCGCCGGGGCAAGAAAGCCAACCGGTCCAGCCGACCAGTGGGTTTCAGCGGTCATCCCCTCTTGCTCGAGTCTTTCCGTACCCTGCGTTCCAGTCTCCAATACTTCAGCGTGGATAAGCGTCACCACGTGTGGTTGGTCACCAGCGGCCTACCGGAGGAGGGCAAAACCACCGTAACTGTGAATCTGGCGCTCAGTTTTGCGCTTTCGGGGAAGAAAGTCATCCTCGTGGAGGCCGACCTGCGGCGGCCTTTGATACACGATTACCTGGGGCTGGAGCAATCGCAAGGTCTGTCCAATGTCCTTGCCGGCACTAAGAAGGCTCCAGATGTCCTTCAGCTAGTGCGAGCCGACGAGTTTCTGCCGCCCGAGAGCCGGCGCCAACCGGGCGAAGTCGACCCGCGGTTGCTGCAGCGCAATCTGTACGCCATCACCTCGGGTCCCCTGCCGCCCAATCCGGCCGAACTTCTCGCCTCGGAACGCATGGGCCACCTACTCCACGAGCTTGCGCAGCTGGCCGACGAGGTCATCATCGATACCCCGCCTGTCCTTCTAGTCTCGGATGCCCTGGTGCTGGCACCCTATGCCGACGGCGTGATCGTGACAGCCAGGATGCTTGCCACCACCTGGACCGAAGTCCGCGAAGTGCGCACCCTATTCGAGCGCGCTGAGCTCAAGGTAGTCGGCACAGTAGCTGTAGGCACCAAGCACGGGCCCGGATACTACAGACGTGGCTATGGGCGCTACGGCTACGCGTACGGATACGGCTATGGACACCCAGTCAAGAAATAACTTGCCGCCCCGCAAGAAGAGGCGTTGGGGCCTCCGCATCGGCCTCATCGTCGCCCTGTGTGTGGTGGTGGCAGTGTTGGCCGCCTTGGGCAGCTCGTATTGGTGGTTTTCGGCTCAGGTCGGCACCGCCAACGAGCGGGTGGAACCCGAGACCGAGGAGGCCCTCGCTACCCCACCCCCCACCACGTTGGTGAAGCCCCCGGTGGACGAATCGCAGGAAGCAGAGGACATCTTGATCCTCGGCAGCGACACCCGAGGCGAGAGTGTGGCCGAGGAGGGCCGGTCCGACGTCATCATGCTCCTTCACGTCGACCGAGCTTTGCGGTTCGCCTCGCTGCTTTCCATCCCCCGCGACCTTTATGTAGACATCCCCGGCGTTGGCAAAGACAAGATCAACGCAGCCTATGCTCATGGCCGAGCGGCTCTTTCTATCAAGACCATCAAGCAGGTGTTCGGGGTTGACGTGACCAAATATCTGGAGATCGGTTTTGCCGGGTTCGAGCAGACGGTCGACGCTCTGGGCGGTGTGTATGTGGATGTGGACAGGAACTACAGCCCCGACCAGACCAACGTGGCCATCGACGCCGGCTACAGGCGGCTGAGCGGCAAAGAAGCCGTGGGTTTCGCCCGCTTCCGCAAAGACCAGAACTACGACTTCGGCCGCATGGCCCGCCAGCAGCGGGTCTTGGCTGGTCTGCGCGAACAAGCCATGACCTGGAACCTACCTTTCAAACTGCCGGGCGTGGTGAAGTCAGCCCTCGGCTCTACCGCCACCAATCTCACCACCAACGAGATCCTGTCCTTGGCCTATTGGTTGGTAAGGCTGGAGGGTAGTCGCCTGACCCAGATCGTTCTCACCGGCCCCACCGCCATGATCGAGGGCAAGTCAGTGGTACTGGCGGACGAGAATGCCCTCAAAGACGCCGTGCTCAAGTTTCTCACCCCCCCTGACTATGCTCCGCGAGCCGAGAGCCAACCTGAGGGCACCTACGCAGTGGAGTCAGAGTCGAAGAGTTTCCACACAGTCGCGACGGCAGGCCCCCTCATCGCCTCCAGCACGGGACTAGCAGTGTCGGCCCTGCCTGATGCTCAGATGTGGCACAACGCTCAGAGATCGGTGCCCTTCCCGCTTAGGGCCCCCAGCTACTTGCCGGAAGGTTTCCATTACCTCTACACCAGCCCGCGGCAGGGGACCTATCAGATCGAACCGGGGGACGACTCCAAGCTGGCGGTGCGCATGGTCTACCAGTACGGGACCAAGGACCTCTACTTGGGTGTCTCAGCCACTAACTGGACTGATGCCCCCCTAGCGACCAAAGGCCAAGAGGTCACGATCGACGGCACCACCTACACCGTCGTCGGCACCAGCAACAAGGTGCACCACGTGTGGTGGAAGGCAGACGGCGTGCTTTACTTTGTCTCCAACACGCTTATGCATACGCTGAGCAAAGACGAGCTGCTGAAGATAGCGGCCTCCACGGTCCGGGTGGACCAGGGGGCCGTCGCGGTGGCGGAAGCGAGGGTAGGGCAGCTGCTCTGTCATGAACAACAAGGAAGGCCGCACTAACAGTGGAATTGAACTCGTCGTGCGCTTCGAGCTCGCTTGACTGTCAGCGCACACTGCACGCAGCCCACGAACCGATTCGTGCTTGCTGTGGCTAGCAGAGAGCCCGACAGTATGCAGAAACCCTCAATGGACCCACCGGAATCACGGCCTCCTGCGACCCAGGCCGTTCGGCCTGCATTACGCACCAGCTTTGCCTGGCTCCTATGGAGCGGGGTCTTCTACGGCCTGGCCCAGTGGTCGATCCTGATAGTCATGACAAGAGCGCTTAGCGTCGAGGACGTGGGGACGTATACCCTGGCGTTGGCCATTTCCGCCCCGATCATGATGTTCTCAGGCCTCCAGCTGAGAACGCTGCAGGCTACGGACAGCCTTTCGATCTTCGAGTTCGCAGACTTCTACACCCTTCGGCTTCTCTTGTCCACTGCTTCGGTGCCAGTTGTTGCAATGACTGCAAGCCTCTTTTCCAGAACCGGCCATGCAGTGCTTGTCTGCACATTGGTAGCAGTCGCGAAGGCTGTTGAGAGCCAGTCAGATGCGGTCCACGGTTACTTCCAGCGACATGAGGCGATACGTCTCATCGCATACTCGGTCATGTTAAAAGCTGCCTTGTCGGCACTGGTCATGACGGTCGTCTTGATCCTCACGAACAGTCTTGTAATTGCTGTGACATCAGAGGTCTTGGCGTTCGCGACCATCTTCTTTGCCTTTGATCTGAGAAGGCTACGCGGGCTTCCCGAGACTCCAAGGAGAATACTCGTGGTCCCTTGGGCAGAAAGCAGACGCCGAATTCGCCGGTTGGCCAGGCAGGGCTTTCCTCTCGGCCTTTCCGCCGGAGCAAGCTCTTTACGGATGAATGTCCCTCGATACTTCTTGCAGGCGCAAGCTGGAGCAGCTGCTCTCGGTTTCTTTGGCGCTGTTTCCTACCTGAACATCGCTCTCGGTCGCGTTGTGCTCGCGCTTAACAACGCGGCCGCAGCCCGTCTTTCAGACAGCTTCTATTCGAATCCTGCTCAGTTCAAGCGCCTGTTCTGGCGAGTAGTTGGCGTAATCGCCCTCCTGGGCATAGTAGCCATCGCCGTGTCAGCCCTCTTTGGAACCGAGCTACTCCACATCTTCTACGGACAAGCCTACAGCCGCTACAGCCTAGCATTTGCGATATCCATCACGGCCGCAGCTGCTGGCGGGGTGGCCTCAACGTTCGAGCTTGCCCTGACCGTAGCACGCCGCTTGGACATACAGGCTGCAGCCGGGCTCGCCGCCCTGCTTACTGGCAGTCTAGCGTCTGCTCTGCTCGTCCCAAAATGGGGGGTCAGCGGAGGAGCGTGCGCTCTCGCTGCAATCCATTTCGTCCACCTGGCTATCATAGCTGGGGCAGCGACAATAGAAATCAGGAGACGAGGGCCGCGTCCGGTTTCTCTAAGCAACGGTGATAAGAATGTGCCCGAGGAATCAACGGCTCGCTGAGTTGACCACGTGCCAGAGAACACGTTTGGACGGGATCGCGATCTCGGCGTATTACACCAAAGCAGGCAGTGTTGGCATCCTCTGCGCTATCTCGCTCATGCTGAGTCTTCTGGCGGGACGATGGACCTTTCAGAGGGTAACGGGCGCGGAAGAGGCGGTTGGGTTCGTCGCATCTTTTCCAATCCGCAACGTCTTTCTGGCGATCCTATTGCTCTTCTTGCCGGCGGTGCTGCTGAGGCGGCCGTCCACTAAGGCCAGCATGGAAAGCCTCATCCTACTCAGCGCTTCTATTGGGCTGTACGGACTTCTTTTCTTGCGGGCTCTGATTTCGGGGACTTACGAGGAATCCGGCCTCATTTATGAGCTGGTCTTCGTCGTCATTGTCACAGTTGTAGCGTTTCTCGTGGCCAGGCGGATCCACTCCTTGAGCATTATCGTGATGGGGATTCTTGCCTCTTGGGCGTTGCTGATGGCCGTACTAGCCCTTGCTCAAGGCGCCCTCAGTGGATTCGATACCCGGACGGGCGTACTGGGAGGAGGTCCTAACGTACTCGCCCGCATCGAAGGTCTAGGTATCATGGCAACAATGGCACTTGCGATATATGGGCCGAGACGTGTGTTGTTCCTAGCCGTGCCCCCAATGTTTGCCACAATGGTGCTGACAGGGTCTCGGGGCGCGCTTCTGTCCTTGGTCATCTTGGCCGTGCCCTGGGTGGCTTATGCTCTATTCCGACATCGGAGATGGTTCTATGCTACTGCGGCAGTGTGCGGGCTAGCGGTCACTGGTCTAGTGGCATGGCCGCGCGCAAACGAGTTCGTCGCAGAGCGGTACATCGATCTCACTCTGCGACAGGGGTACCTGTCGTCACGGCCTCAGTTATACAACTTGGCTTGGGAAAGCTTCCTTGAGCGCCCATTGGTTGGGCACGGTCCTGGTTGGTTCGAAAGTCAATTCTCTTTGTATCCGCACAACTTGACCTTACAGACCATGAGCGAATCCGGTCTGCTCGGGTTGGTTCTTCTTTTGGTGGCCATCGTTGCCCTCCTTGTCTTGCTGGTCAGATGCAGGAATTGGCCTGGCCGAACGATGGTCCTGATGGCGCTGTTCGTGCTGATACATGCGCAATTCTCCGGCGACTGGTTTGACGGCAGACTGATATGGGTCTTGGGTGCGATGGCGGGGGCCTCTTCTCTTCGAGATGTGCAACCAGCCATCCGCCATTTCCCCGAGAGAACCAACCGACTGCAGCAACCGTGCCCGTTGAGTGTGAGCAGTGAGGTAGGCCAGCGACGTCTAGGTCCGGAACTGAAACATCAAGGCTAGTGAACGTGCACTAGATGAGTGATTCCAAAGCAAGCAGCCGCACTGCTGGAGGCCACGATATGCGGATCACCTATCTTCACCAGTATTTCAGGACCCCCGCAATGGCTGGTGGTACACGGTCCTACGAGCTTGCTCGACGGCTTGTCGCGCGGGGCCATGAGGTAAACATGGTCACCACCGACAGACGACGCGGCGGCAGAGCGCGGGGCTGGTACGAGACAGATGAGGATGGGATCAAGGTGCACTGGCTGCCGGTCGAGTATTCCAACCGCATGTCGTATCCCAAGAGAATAAGGGCGTTCTTCGATTTCGCCATTCATGCTTCAAGTAAAGCGGCTTCGATCCCTGCTGATGTGGTCTTTGCGACCAGCACCCCTCTAACAATCGCCATTCCAGCCGTACATGCGGCCAAACGGCAGCGGGTACCCCTGGTGTTCGAAGTCCGAGATCTATGGCCAGAAGCTCCCATTATCGTCGGAGCGTTGAAGAACCCCGCCCTGATCTATGCTGCTCGGAAGCTGGAGCGCTACGCGTACAAACACTCTGCGCGCATCGTGGCTCTTTCTCCCCAGATCGAGGCGGGGTTGTTGGCATGCGGCTATCCGCAAGACCGGATAGCCATCATCCCGAACGGCGCGGAGCTCTCGGATACTGATGATCCGGGGCTAAGCTTCCCGATGCCTCCGGCTTTGGATGGCCGGCCACTCGTGACTTATGTCGGGACTATCGGGCTGGTCAACGAGGTCGACCGACTCGTGGAGCTTGCTGCAAGGATGCGAGGGGCTAGTGACCTTGCCTTTGTGGTAGTAGGAGACGGCCGCGAGGCAGACCGCGTCAGAGCTCTCGCCAGAGACATGAACGTATTGGATTTCAACTTCTTCATGCTTGGTGAATTACCTAAGAACGCCATCCAGCCACTTTTGAGGCGGTCAGTCGCCGCCGTGGTAACGGTAGCGGAGCATTGGAGGCTGTACGGCGGAGCTCTCAACAAGGTCGCTGACTATCTGGCCGCTGGCAAACCAGTGTTCTGCGCTTTCGAAGGATGGCAGTCGTCGCTAGTCTGTGACGCAGGTGCGGGAGTCTACTTGCCTCGCGACCCCGAAGAAGCCTCGACCACGCTCCTTACCCATGTACGAGATCCCCAATGGCTTGCCAGAGCTGGCGAGGCAGCAAAAGGGCTTGCAGTCACCCGATTCAACTATGACGTGCTCGCAAGTGATTTCGAGAAAGTTCTCAAGGCAGCAGTGGAAGAGCGGCCTCGGCATCGGTTTGCAGGGCAGGGCTGACCACCAGGTGCGGCATGGGAGGATCTGTGGCGGCATCAGAGCAACCAATGTTTACCCTCCGGCCTAAGCGCTCTCCTTATGGGAGTGCCAAGCGGGTCTTGGACGCCGCTTTGGCCGGGTTGCTACTGACCCTGAGCATCGTGCCCATGGCAGTGGTCGCACTCCTTGTCTGGCTCCGCACACCCACGGCATTGTCTTGCTTCGAGAGGTTGGAGAAGCCTGGTCTGACTCATGCAAGGAGGCGACGGGCGGCCCAGGCGTGGCGCGCCGGCCAAGCTTATGCACAGTCGGTCAGGCCGCACATGTTAACCTGCGTTATACTGCCGAAATGGAAGTAGCCATGACAAGCTCGGCGAGCAACAGCGGTAACCTTCCCTCCGCTATTGTCCTTTTCGTCGAGGGCGCGATATTTGGTCTGGGGAATTGCATTTGCGAGTGAGCCACACGGAGCCAGCACCGACAATGCAAAGGCAGCTTCAGCTAGTGATGAAGCGCGTGATGGATGTCGCCGTAGCCGGAACAGCTCTCGTAGTGCTGGCCCCAGTGATGTTGGCCATTGTCCTAGTAATAAGGGTTAGCATGGGCTCACCGGTCCTGTACCGGCAGAGACGGCCTGGTCTCAACGGAAGGATTTTCACCATATACAAATTTCGGACAATGACTGACGAGCGTGACGATTGCGGACGGCTTCTTCCGGACGAGGTTCGGCTGACCCGGGTGGGTCGACTCCTTCGCTCCTTCAGCCTTGATGAACTTCCGCAGTTTTGGAATGTGCTGATAGGCGACATGAGTCTGGTGGGGCCACGGCCATTGCGGGTCGAGTATTTGCACAGGTATACCCCGGAGCAAGCCAGACGACACAGCGTAAAACCTGGGATCACAGGCTGGGCCCAGGTAAATGGGCGAAACTGCCTTGTTTTCAGTCGTCGTCTTGCTCTTGATGTGTGGTATGTGGATCATTTTTCTTTGTGGCTTGACTTCAAGATTCTCCTATTGACACTGCACCACGTTATCTCGAGAAAAGGAGTAGGCGTTGACCAGAACGTACGGGAGATTGACGACCTCGGCATTTACCAAGGGCACGAGCATATGAACGACATCGCCGTAGACATGGAAAGGACAACGCCATGATTGCAGGAAAGAAAGTCAGACTACGGCCCGTTGAAGTGAGAGATCTTGAATTCTGCCAAATGCTTTACAACGACCCCCGGATTCGCCAGATGGTCGTCGGCTGGGATTTTCCAGTGTCTATGGCAGCGCAGAACAAGTGGTTCGAAGCCTCGGCAGGAAACACCACCAATTTACGACTTCTGGTGGAGTCTGATGAGGGCGAAGCGATAGGCATTACTGGTCTCTGGGACATTGACTGGCATAATAGAAACGCTATGACAGGTGTCAAGCTAAAGTATGGTGGGACTGAGGGCAAGGGATACGGCAGAGACACCATAATGGTTATGAACGCCTATGCCTTCTTTGAGGTGGGTCTACACCGCTTGTGGGGTCTTATCATCGAGTACAATATCCCTTCATTAAAATCTTACATCGAGAAGAGTGGATGGAAGGTGGAAGGCATCTTGCGGCACCACGTGTTTAGGAATGGAACCTTTCATAATGTTTACTATGTTGCTTGTCTTAAAAGTGACTTCTTAGCGGTTCCTGACGCAGTTGACTATGTGCCTAGAGAGATTCCTGATGGAATGCACAGGTGTCGCCTTGAAGTTTTCCAAGAAGAATGACCTAAGGCTGGTCTATTCATGCTTCTGACAGCGGAGGGCAACCCTTACTCCATGATGGAATCAAGGTCTGCGGACAACTGGGAAGTTGGCTCTCAGTTTTCCTGGGATGATGCGTCTCTAGGGCCGAAAGCTGGGGGCTGCTTACCTGGCAGGTGCCAGCTCTTCGCTACTGGCCGGGCGGCACTGATCGCCCTCGGTAGGAGGTTGAGTCCTCACAGAACTCCGCGACTTTTCCTGCCTTCATACTTCTGCCCCACGGTAGCCCAGTCTCTTACACCGTTTTTCGAGCTTCGCTTCTACCACGATCGTCCCGACGAGAAAGAACCACGGTTTGACACCCTCAGGGCAGCGCCCGGCGATTATGTCATGGCCGTCAATTTTTTTGGGATTCGTCAGCCGGAGCCCTGGGCCAAGTTTCGCGAGGCAAATGAGCAAGTAATCTTGGTCGAGGACCACACTCACGACCCTTTCTCACGCTGGGCTATGGAAAGCGGTGCCCCGTACGCCTTTTCTTCTCTACGCAAGACCTTGCCACTTCCAGATGGGGCTGTTCTATGGTCGCCCCAAGGCCGCGAGCTTCCGGAGCCTGAGTATCCAGCGCCATCAGGCTCGTTTCTCAAGCTACAGGCTATGATTCTGAAAAGGTCGTACTTGAGGGGTGCAGCTGTGCAGAAGGAGCATTTCCGTCGGTTACAGATAGAAGGGGAGGACGACCTCGCACGAAGCACGAACAACGCCGCTTGTGAACTAACACAAGCCATGGTCCCGGTGATGCCCGCGCTTGCATTACGCAACAAGAGAACCCAGAATGTCAAGTCCTTTCTCAACATGATTGCTGGGCAGGAAACCCCTTTCCGGCCCCTTTTCGACAGCTGGCCCAAGGGAGCCGCCCCGTTCAACGCCGTGCTCTTCTGCGAAAGCTCGCATGTTAGGGACAGGCTTCTTGCCCATCTTATTGCCAATCGTGTCTACGCCGCCGTTCACTGGCGTCTGGTTAGCTCCGATCCATTTCGCCCCGATCGTAGCCTGCAACGGCTGTCGGACCGATTGCTGACGATACCGGTGGACCACAGATTGAACGCAGCCGATCTGGCACGCGTCGTAGGCATCCTCCTTGATTTTGCGCGATGACGACGCCGATGGTCTTCATACCACCAGACCAGATATCCGGGCAATGCAGTTAAGTCTGTTGGAACCGGATGATGAGCGCTGGACGACCCTCTTGAATGGAGTCCAGCACGATTTCTATCACCTCCCGGGCTATGTAAGTCTCGAGGCGACTAGGCTCGGCGGCCGGCCCAAGGGCATCCTCGTCGAAGAAGGCGATTACTTCTTGTTCCTACCGGTCGTCATCAGGCCGGTGTACATCCTCGGTGAAGAGCCCACGGGTTATCCACACCTGAGCGATGCAACATCCCCCTACGGCTACCCCACGCCGCTGGCTAACCTCCCAGAGGCTCACGAGCAGGAGTTTGTACGATCTTCTCTGACCACCCTCAAGGTCAAACTAGCCGAGGCGGGGCTGATAAGTCTTTTCGCCAGGGGACACCCGTTGATTAGGTTACCGGCCATCCCCATATTCTCGGAGTTTGGAGCCTTGGTCACCCACGGGAGGACTGTCTGGATAGATTTGACCTTGGCACATTCCGACTTGTGGAGAGATACTCGGACAAGCTACAGGAACCTGATAGCAAGACTTGAGAGGGCGGGTCACACCCCGATGCTGGATGCGCATTGGGAACATTTACAGGACTTTGCTCTAATATATCGCATGACAATGCAAACTGTGGGCGCTCAGGCTGACTACTATTTCGGTTTAGAGTACTTTCGTAAGTTAAGAGAAGCACTGAAAGACAATATATTCATCTATGGCTAGTCCGTGCGCCACAGAATGAAATCGTGGCCGCTGGGCTCTTCACCGAGTGTTCTGGAATTGTGCAGTATCATCTGTCCGGCTCGTTGCCATTTCCGGAACATAAGGACGCGACTAAGCTTATGTTACACCGTGTTAGGACTTGGGCTAAGGAGAGAGGCAACATAGCTTTTCACCTTGGAGGGGGTGTTGGCGGTAAGAACGACGGTCTTTTCTTTTTCAAGACCGGGTTCTCCAAGCTGGTTGCCGAGTTCTATACCTGGAGAATTATCCTGAATCAAAGTATATACGACGACTGTGTCAGAATATGGGAGGAACGCTCAAAGACCAAGAGTAGGAACGTGATGGATTTTTTCCCCGCCTATCGTAAGCAGGCAACGGTTGGACAATGATCCAAACCCCGAGAATCATGGGGAGTCTCGCCTCGGAGTGCCTCTTGGAAAACTGCGAAGTGTGCCTGGCTCCGTAGTCTCAGCGTGTTGGTGACAGATGCACTCGCTGTGCGCGGTACCCACCACGAAGCTCAGTAGCCGTTTCGTCGCCTCCGCGCTAGATAGCGCCGCTCTTCCGGGGTGTTGTTGGACTAGCTGCACCGCCTTACCTGACTAGATGTAGTGCCCACGAAGGTTGTTGACAAATAAGGAGCCTCTCTGTTCGGTTTGGGATTGCTGAAGTCCTAGACCAGAACCAAGGAGGCTCCCATGTCCCATCCTAGGGCCAAACTGACCCCGGCGGGAAGAGCGCTGCTCGTACAGCGAGTGCTCGAGTATGGCTGGTCCCCGGCGCAGACCGCCGAAGCTCTCGGCGTCTCCCGGGCGACCGTCTACAAATGGCTCCGGCGCTACGCCGCCGAGGGACGCGCCGGTCTGGAGGACCGCTCCTGCCGTCCGCACCGTTCCCCACATGCGTTGGGCAAGACAGCGGTTGAGGAGATCCTCGCGCTGCGCCGGCAGAGACGCATGGGCCCTCATCAGCTCGCTCCCCGTGTGGGCCGTCCTCGCTCCACCGTCTACGCCGTGCTCCGGCGTCACGGCCTGTCCCGGCTCTCCGATCTGGACCGGACCACGGGAGAGATCATCCGTTATCAGAAGGATCGGCCCGGAGAACTGCTGCACATCGACACCAAGAAGCTGGCCCGCATCCCCGAAGGTGGCGGGCATAAGAAGCTGGGACGCAGTCCCGAGACCAAGAAGCGCGGTCGGGGCGTCGGCTATGACTTCGTGCACGTGGCCGTCGACGATTGCACCCGGGCGGCCTACGTGGAGGCCCTGGCCGATGAGCGGGGAGAGACGGCTGCCGGCTTCCTGGGACGGGCCTGCGGACACTTCGCCGCTCACGGCGTGCAGGTCAAGGCGGTGCTCAGCGACCGGGCCTTCTGTTATACGAACTCCCGGCTCTTCCAAGATGCGCTCGCGGATCTCGGGATCCGGCATCACACCACCCGTCCCTATCGCCCGCAGACCAACGGCAAAGCCGAGCGTTTCATCCGCACTCTGCTGCATGAATGGGCCTACGCCGAGCTCTATCTCACCAACGCTGCCCGCACAGACTTCCTCAAGGAGTGGCTCACGTACTACAATCACGACAGACCCCACACCGCACTGGGAGGCTCGTCTCCGATGCCTTTCCTTGTCAACAAGGTGGATGGGCATTACAACTAGTCCAGGAATTCTTGATGAAGAGACAGGCCTAGTACCTTTGAGACTCAACCCTCTCGTGCCTGCCCAGTTCGGGCGCACTCCGACATGCAGCTCGTCCGCCTCAGGCTTGTCGTTGAGCATAGCCTCAGGGACTCCGCCCGGGCGGCCCGTCAAGTTGGCCTGACCCGAAGTCTACCCTGACCGGTTTTCTGCTTCTGAAGAATCGTTCATACACAACATGTGCACCTGTGAAACGTACGTTGCGCAACCGCCGGTGGCGTTGCTCCTTGGGTCGACCTTTGACGCAGACCGGGCTGCTCGGTGGCTCTCGTGAACCTTCGTGTTACAACTGTGGACACCGTAAGCCGAGTGAAGACCATGATAGGATTGTTCGCATGTTGCCCATGGAGACCTGGCCCTACTACGCGCCCGACGAGATCGAGGCAGCGAGCCGTGTGCTGGGCTCCGGCAAGGTGAACTACTGGACCGGCGAAGAGGCCCGGTGCTTTGAAAAGGAGTTCGCTGCCTATGTGGGCACCTCCTATGCTGTCGCCTTGGCCAACGGCACGGTGGCGCTCGAAGCAGCGCTTCTTGCTCTGGGGATCGGCCCCGACGACGAGGTGATCGTGCCGCCACGCACCTTTGTCGCTACTGCCGGAGCCGTGGTCCTGCGGGGCGCCCGTCCCGTCTTTGCCGACGTCGATCGCGACAGCGGCAACCTGACCGCCGCGACTGTCGAGGCAGCGCTCACTCCGCGCACCCGTGCCATCATCGTGGTCCATCTTGGCGGTTGGCCATGCGAGATGGAGCCCATCCTCGACCTGGCGCAGTCAAGAGGCCTGGCAGTCATCGAGGACTGTGCTCAGAGCCATGGTGCCTACTACCGCGGAAAACACACTGGCTCCCTGGGCGAAGTCGGAGCCTTCAGTTTCTGCCAGGACAAGATCATTTCTACTGGCGGAGAAGGGGGCATGCTGGTCACAAGTTCGGAGCCTATCTGGCTCGCTGCGTGGAGTGCCAAAGACCATGGCAAGAGTTGGGCGGCGGTGTATGGCAAGAACAGCAAGGCCACAGAGGGAGCGCCCCATGACGCTATCAGCCCCACTTTCCGCTGGCTCCACCATTCGTTCGGATCCAACTGGCGCATGACCGAGGTGCAAGCCGCTATCGGCCGCCTCCAGTTGACCAAACTGGAATCGTGGGTCGGGCGCCGGCGACACCTCGCGCAACTTCTTAGCGAAGGTCTCGCCGATCTCCCGGCCTTGCGCATCCCCCGACCGGCTCCCCATATCTCCCCTTCTTACTATCGCTTCTATGCCTATGTACGACCGGAAGCTCTACGGGACGGCTGGGATCGCGACCGGATCCTCGCTGAGTTTGCTGCCCACGGTATCCCCGCACTCGTGGGGTCCTGTTCCGAGGTCTACTTGGAGAAGGCCTTTGCCCAGAGTGGCCTTCGGCCTCGAGAGCGCCTGCCGGTAGCCCGGGAGCTGGGCGAGACCAGCATCGCCTTCCCCACGCACCCAACTCTTACCGAGGCTACAGTGATGCACTGGGTAGAAGTGGCTCGCGAGCTGATCAAGAGAGCCAGCCGTTAGGAGGAGCTGCCATAGCAGGGCGAGAAGCCATGACGGGCAAACAAAGCACGGGGACACAGGGAAAGACCCAGTCATCGGCGTCTAGACTGTCGTGGCTGACCGGCAAGGGTGGGGCATGATCACCGGCCTCACCTCCGAAGAGGTCCGCCACCGCACGGCGGCCGGCCAGGTTAACACCACTCCTCGGCCAGGCGGGCGCACGACCCTCGACATCATCCGCGGCAACACCCTCACCTACTTCAACCTCATCCTGGGGACGCTTTTCGTCTGCATGATGGTCTTCGGCTCCTGGAAAGACGCGCTCTTCGGCTGGATTATCTTCATCAACGCCTTCATCGGGATCTTCCAAGAGATGAGGGCCAAGATCGCTCTTGACCGGCTCACCCTTATCTCCACCCCGGCCGCCAAGGTCATCCGTGACGGCCAAGAGCAGGAGGTGCCTGTGGGGCAGGTGGTCCTCGGCGACGTGCTGGTCGTGCGCGCGGGCGATCAGATCGTGGCCGACGGACAGGTTCTGGTCTCCAACGACCTCGAAGTCGATGAGTCCTTGCTTACCGGGGAGTCGGTCCCCGAGAGCAAAGCCGTGGGCGACCGCCTGCTGTCGGGGACTTTCGTGGTAGCCGGGGGCGCCATCTACGAAGCCACTGCGGTGGGGCCCGATGCCTATGCGCAGCGCATAACCGGGGCCGGCAAGCGTTATGTGCGCCTGCACTCGGAGTTGGTGGCGGGCATCAACAAGTTCCTGCGTATCATCGGCCTGGGGATCATCCCTGTGGGTGTGTTTCTCATCTGGGCGCAGTTCCGCATGGACGCTGATGTCGAGACCGGCGTCACCAACACGGTGGTCGCTCTGGTGGCCATGGTGCCCCAGGGGTTGGTGCTCCTCACCAGCATCGCTTTCGCCCTCTCGGCTCTGACCTTGGCGCGGCGCAACGTGCTTACCCGTGAGCTCCCTGCCGTAGAGGGGCTGGCCCGCATCGACGTCTTGTGCATCGACAAGACCGGCACCATCACCGAGCCACATCCCGCCTTCGAGCGCCTGGAGCCGGTGGACTGGTCCGGGTCAGACCCAGATAGAGGCGCAGCCACCTTGGCCACCAGCGAACCCGGCGAAGCAGCGGCAGCCACTAGCAAACCCGGCGAAGACCCTCACGCCCTGGCCCTGCAAGTGCTCGGGGCCATGGCTGCCACTGCGGCCAGCGCTAACTCGACGCTTGCCGCCATCGGAGCCGCCCTCCCCGCTCCCGACGGCTGGACGGTCGAAGATGCCATCCCCTTCTCTTCCGCCCGCAAGTGGAGCGCTACCCGCTTCGATGGCCGTGGCTCCTGGGTGCTGGGTGCGCCCGAGATAGTAGGCATCGATGCCCCTCCTTCCGTGCGAGAGCGCGCCGCTCAGATCGCCACCGAGGGATTACGGGTGCTCCTCCTTTCTCGCACCAACGCCCCTCTGAGCGACGAGACCCTGCCCCCTGGCCTGTGTCCTGTGGGGCTGGTGGTGTTAAGCGAGCGGGTCCGCAGCGACGCCCCTCAGACCTTGGCGTATTTCCGCGAGCAAGGCGTGCAGATCAAAGTGATCTCCGGTGACAATCCGGCCACGGTAGCCACCATTGCAGCCAAAGCCGGTATCAGCGGGGCCGAGAAGGCCATCGATGCTCGCACTCTACCCGACGACCCTGAGGCCCTAGCCGATATCATGGAGACCACCACCGTCTTCGGCCGCGTCGATCCCGACCAGAAGTGCGCGATGGTCGAAGCCCTCCAGCGCCGCGGACATACCGTGGCCATGACTGGTGACGGCGTCAATGACGTGCTTGCGCTCAAGAAAGCCGACATGGGCATAGCCATGGGCACGGGCACAGCGGCAGCCCAAGCCGTCTCTCAGCTGGTACTGGTGGACTCTCGCTTCGCCACGCTCCCCGGAGTGGTGGCTGAGGGCCGCCGGGTCACTGCTAACATCGAGCGAGTAGCTGGGCTCTTCACCAACAAGAGTGTATGGGCAGCGGCTCTCGCTATCATCATCGCTGCCTTGGGTATCCACTACCCCATCCTACCCCGCCATCTCACTGTCATCGACTCGCTCACCATCGGCGTGCCCGCCTTCTTCCTGGCCCTGGCTCCCAACCCCCGCCGGTTTATCCCCGGGTTCGTGTATCGGGTGGGTCGCTTCGTCATCCCCAGCGGACTCCTGAGCGCCGCGGCCATGCTGGCCTCGTATCTGCTACTCCGCTGGCTGGGTGCGACCGTGGAGGAGGCTCGCTCCATGGACATGATCATCTTCTCGGTGATCGGACTGCGAATCATCTCCATGATCGAGCACCCCTTGCGCGGCTGGCGTTTGGCTTTGGTCTTGAGCATGGCGGGCGTGCTGGCCGTAGGGATGAGCATCCCCGCCCTTCGCGACTTCTTTGCCGTCGAGCTACCCAGCTGGCGCTTGGCCGGGATCACCGCGGCGTTGTGCGTCTTTGCCTGGTTCTTTGTGGGACTGGGACGGCCACTCAGCGCTCGCCTGCCCTGGTGGCGGGAGCGCGAGACCAGACTCAAAGGGGGAGTGGCAGGCATAGACCGACCGGCGATGCGGTGAACGGCCGGCAGGGGCAGAGGCAAGCCTCGCCCAGGCTAGAGGAGATTCTCCGGATTTAGCCCCTCCAGCTCTGGCAGTACAAAAAGGCCGTCCTTACGCACTAGGACTCCGTCGAACCAGATCTCCCCGCCACCCCACTCCGGCGTTTGAATGAGCACGAGGTCCCAGTGGACACTGGAGCGGTTGCCGTTATCGGCCTCTTCGTAGGAGCGGCCAGGGGTGAGATGCAGACTGCCCGCGATCTTCTCGTCGAACAGGGTGTCCTTCATGGGCTTGGTGATAAGGGGATTGAGGCCGAGCGCGAATTCGCCCAGGTAGCGGCAGCCCTCGTCGGTATCGAGGATGCGGAGAAGCTTCTCAGGCTCGTTGGCGTCGGCGTGCACGATACGGCCGGCCTCGAAAGTGAGCCGTACCCGCTCGAAGGTGGTGCCCTGCTCCAGGGAGGGCGCGTTAAAGAGTACCGTGCCGTTCACAGAATCACGCACGGGAGCAGTGAAGACCTCACCGTCGGGGATGTTGTACTTGCCGGCTGCTTTGATGGCCGGGATGCCCTTGATAGAGAAGGTGATGTCGGTGCCCGGAGAGACGATGCGCACCTGGTCGGTGCGAGACATGAGCTCCACCAAGGGATCCATGGCCTTGTCCATCCGGGCATAATCGATGCCGGACACAGCAAGGCAGAAATCCTCAAAGGCTTCTGTGGACATGCTGGCCGCTTGAGCAGCCGACGGGGTGGGATAACGAAGGAGCACCCACTTCTTCTGTAGATAGAGGTTCATGACCGGCTCGTTGGCCAGACGAGAAGCCTCGAGCACACCAGGCGGCACGTCGGCCAGTTCCGAGGCGTTCTTGCCAGCCAGGATGAAGACCGCAGCTTCGAGGTCTTTGAGACGCTCCATCTCCCAGGCGGCTTCGCGGTCGAGCTGCTCACGCGTAGCCTTGAGGAGATAAGCCCGACGAAGCACGGCGTCGCCCGTGTGGTAATAGGGCACGGCACCTCGTTCGTAGCAGCCCTCGATGAGCTCCACCATCAGGTCACGCGCTTCGATCTCGCCCTCGATCAATACTTTTTCGCCGGGCCTCACATCAAGCGAGTAGTCAAGCAGGTTGGCCGCCAGCTTCTTGAGCCTCGGATCCCTCATCGCCTTGTCCTTTCCGCCCCCCGCCCCGCCTCCTGCGGACCGCTTCCCTCAAGATGTACTCGATCTGACCGTTCACGCTGCGCAGCTCATCTGCAGCCCAGGCCTCTAGCTCGGCCCAGAGCTCCGGGTCTATGCGCAAGAGAAACTGCTTACGTTCGGCCATTATCTCAGGTCAGACGGTCGGTGCATATACAACTAAATATGCATTGACATCTGCGGGAGAGGGGGCGGCGGTGCGGTGGCCGGCTCGCACGGCGGTCGGGGCCACGGCGGGAGACCGCACGAAGGTCGGTTCGCGCGGCAGTTGAACCGCAAAGCGGCTGACCCCCGCCTCGCCCCATGCCTGGCTCCCGCCCTTCCGTCACGCGTAGAGCGTCCCCGTGTTCACGACTGGCTGCACTTCGGCCTCGCCGCACAGGACCACCATCAGGTTGCTGACCATGGCGGCTTTGCGCTCGGGGTCGAGGGCGATGATGCCCTTTTCGCCCAGCTCGCGCAGAGCCATCTCGACCATGCTCACCGCCCCCTGCACGATCTTCTGTCGTGCGTCGATGATGGCTTCGGCCTGCTGGCGGCGCAGCATGGCCTGCGCAATCTCAGGAGCATAGGCGAGGTGGCTGAGCCGAGCTTCCTCCACCACCACTCCGGCCCGGGCTAGACGCTGCTGCAACTGGGCTTTGAGCGCCTGGGATACCTCGTCCACGTTGCTGCGCAAGGTTATCTCGTTTTCTTCCCCATGGTCGTAGGCATAGGAGCTCGCCAGATGCCGCAGGGCCGTCTCGCTCTGAGTCTGGACATACTCTTGGAAGTCTTCCACATCGAACACGGCTTGCGCAGTGTCTTCGACCCGCCACACTACCACTGCCGAGATCTGCACAGGGTTGCCCCTGCGGTCGTTGACCTTGAGAATAGGCATGTTGAAGGTTCGCGCCCGCACCGAGATCTTGTAGCGCGGATACTTCCTGGAGGCGGCTTGGCTCTTGCCCTTCTTGGCGGGGGCTACAGCCTCCCCGGTCCCTGCTGTCGTGGACGGCTTGGCGGTCGGCCCGTTGGACCAGAAGGGATTGCCCCAGCGGAAACCGCCTTGGCGGACCGTGCCCTTGTAGGCGCCGAAGAGAACGGCCACGCGGGTCTCGTTGGGTTCGAGCGTGAAGAAGCCGAAACTGAGCACGAAGGCGATCACCAAGAGAGCCAGCCCCGGCCCGGCCAGAGCCCAGGCTTCACCTGCGCTCACACGGTTCTGGCCACTATAGACGGCCCCGGTGATCACCAAAGCCACCCCCACGATGAACATGGCGATGACCAGCACCAGCATAGCCCAACCGCTTGCGGTCTTGATCTCTTTCTCGCGACTAGGCGAGGCGGGCTGAGTGGACGGGGGCGCCACACCAACAGGGAGCTTTGCGTCCATGCTGCCTCCTTTGATAGCTAT
>OGCI01001421.1_pt1 | contig 20049 bp, 18 predicted proteins | sample 1570021 | NCBI WGS metagenome assembly OGCI01 (sample SAMN06264664, study PRJEB24512) | hot springs metagenome | isolation source: Hot spring water | place: South Africa: Tshipise | collected 2015-06-21 | reverse complement strand
AGGTGGATGCTCAAATCGAGAAGTTCCAGGCGACCGATCCCGATACGGTTGTCCAACCCATTAAAGAAGGTGACAAAGAGGTTCGCTTTGGCTTCATCAATATCCACTACTACGCTGCAGCGGCAACTTTATATGGCGACGAAGTCAAGGGTGGCTATGAGTATGATGGCAAAGCCTATGACTTCAAGAACGATCATGTAGAAGGCTTCAATACCTGCCTGGGTTGCCACAATCCGCATACCACTGAAGTTAAGGTGGAGCAATGCGCCCTCTGTCACGAAGGGGTCAAGACCGCCGAGGATTTGAAGAGCATCCGCATGATTTCTTCCGCACCCGATTACGACGGCGATGGTGACGTCAAAGAAGGTATGGCGGGAGAAATCGAAGGGCTGCAGGCGGCGCTGTACACTGCCATTCAAGCCTATGCTAAAGAAGTAGCCGGGCTGGCGATTGTGTACGATTCTGCGGCATACCCGTACTTCTTTGCCGATGCAGATGGCGATGGCAAAGGCGATACAAGCGATAAAGGTCCGGTGGCGTATTCCAACTGGACTCCTCGCCTGCTCAAAGCCGCCTACAACTATCAACTGTCTGTCAAAGACCCCGGAGCATATGCTCACGGCAACAAGTACATTGTCCAATTGCTCTACGATTCCATTGAGGATCTCAATACCAAACTGTCCACACCGGTGGATATGAGCAAGATGCACCGCGATGATGCCGGACACTTTGCTGGCAACACCGAGGCGTTCCGTCACTGGGATGCTGAAGAAGGTAATGTTCCAGGCGCATGCGCCAAATGCCATACCGCGACCGGTTTGCCGCAATTCCTCAAGGAAGGGACCAACATCACCAATCATGCCTCGAACGGCTTCCAGTGCTCCACCTGCCACAATGAAGCCAGCTGGCCTGCACGCTACGAGGTGAACTCGGTTACCTTCCCCAGCGGCGCCAAACTCACCTTTGGCGAAAAAGTGGATGCGAATCTGTGCTTGCTTTGCCACCAGGGACGCGAATCCACAGTCAGCGTGAACAATGCCCTCAAGGGACTCGATGAAGACACCCCCAGCGATAAGATTCGCTTCCGCAACATCCATTACTTCGCCGCAGGCGCTACGCTGTTCGGCAAGGATGCACAGGGCATCTATCAATACGAGGGTAAAGAGTATGCCGGTCAGTTCATGCACGAAGGCAACCTGAACAAGTGCACCGACTGCCACGACTCTCATACTCTGGAAGTCAAAGTAGCAGCCTGCACTGGGTGCCACGGCGTGGATGATCCTGAAAAGATTCGCCTCTCGCTCAAAGAAGATTACGATGGTGACGGCGATGCTACCGAAGGGCTGGCTGGCGAGATTGAAACTTACCAGGAGAAACTCTACGCTGCCATCCAGGCTTATGCCAGAGATGTGGCGGGAGTGGGTATTGTCTACAACCCGGTGGCTTACCCTTATTTCTTCGCCGATGCTGATGGCGATGGCAAAGCCGATACTTCCGACAAGGGACTTGTGGCTTACGCTTCCTGGACTCCACGCTTGCTCAAAGCCGCCTATAACTATCAATACGCTATGAAAGACCCAGGTGGTTACACCCACAATCCCCGCTATGTCTTGCAGGCGATGTACGATTCCATCCTGGACCTGAAAGCCAAAGTGCCGTCCATCGATACCACAGGACTGGTTCGGCCATAAATCTTTCAGCATAACCTGTTTGAAAACACCCCGACGAAAAATCGGGGTGTTTTTCTACTTTCTTTCTATACAGATTAAAGTAAAATGAGTTTTAATATCAGATTACACATGCCAGAACAAGGAGAATCGTCATGCCAAAACTGAAACAGGCTCTGAACCGGTTTTTCTTTCCACCTGCCACGGCATCATTATGGATTCGCCTTGTACCCTTTATCGTGGTTGCCTTTCTCGTAATAGTACTGATGGGATTTGCCAGTTTTGCATGGGAGGAAAGCAACTCGCCCTCCTTTTGTGGGCTGACCTGCCATACCATGCCCCCTGAGTACATCACCTATCAGGCATCGCCACATACAAATGTAACCTGCGAAGACTGCCACATGGGACGAGATCGCCTTCCGGTAATGATCGGAAGGAAAATTTCTTATTCCTGGCAAACCGGTACTGCCATGCTTACTGGAAGGTATGAATATCCGATTGTGGCTAAAAATATGCGCCCTGCAAGGGATGCCTGTGAGAATTGCCACAAACCTGAGAAATTCTCCACCGATACACTGGTAGAGATCAAACGCTTTGCTGAAGACGAAGCCAATACTCCAACCTCGATTTTCCTGGTTGTTAAAACGGGGGGCGGTTCACAACGAGAGGGATTGGGATATGGAATCCACTGGCACATCGAAAACCCGGTATATTTTTACGCCGTCGATCGGGAACGCCAGAATATCCCTTATGTGATGGTTCAAAACCCCGATGGAAGCAAGACCGAATACGTTGATATTGAGTCCGGATTTAATCCTTCTTCCATCCAGCCAGAGCAGTTGCAAAAGATGGACTGCATCACCTGTCATAACCGTACTGCCCATGCAATTCCCGAACCATCCAGAGTTATTGATCAATTACTCGCTCGTGGAATGATTTCCGCAGAAATTCCTGCCATCAAGAGAAATGCCACGGCGATTTTAAGCGCCAGTTACACCAGCCAGGAAGAAGCCCTTCAAGCCATTGAAGGTCTTAAAGCCCAATATCAAACTCAATATGCCGACTTTATGGCGCAGAACGCAAATCTTCTGGACCAGGCTGTTGAAGTTTTAAAAGCAACCTACCAGCAAACCAACTTTCCCGAGCAAAAAGTCAACTGGCAAACTCATCCGGACAACGCCGGACACGTCACCTCACCAGGATGTTTCCGATGCCACGATGGCAAGCATCTGACAGCCCAACAGGAAGCCATTCGCCTGGAATGCAATCTGTGCCATTCCATCCCTGTAGTCTCTTCATCCAATCAGATCACCGCCAATCTGCAACTCAACAAAGGATTTGAACCCGAATCGCACAAAAATCCGAACTGGATCACCCTTCACCGCAACGTCTTTGATCAGACCTGCGCCGGATGCCACACCGTAGAAGATGCCGGGGGCACAAGCGATACCTCGTTCTGTTCCAATAGCGCCTGTCATGGAGCCTCATGGACGTTTGCCGGTTTTGATGCCCCTAAATTGCGCGCTGTGCTGGAAGAACAGGTCAAACTGTTTGCCACTCCAACCCCCAAACCGGAAGAAGAACCAGCCAGTTACGGCACCGGTATAGAGACCAATATCACCCCAACCCCGGTACCGTCATCTGGGAAAACGCAGGACACCTACCAGACTTTACAGGACCTCTTCAAAGCCAAATGCAACGCCTGCCATGGGAGCAACGCCATGAAAGGACTCAATGTGCTGGATTACAACAACCTGATGAAGGGAAGCACGAGCGGCGCAGTGATTTTGCCAGGTGATCCTGATAACAGTCTCCTGGTGAAAGTGCAAAAGGGGCAACATCCCGGCAAATTTACCATGGATGAACTGACACGAATTGAACGCTGGATTTTGAACGGCGCGCCAGAAAAATAACCCAACCCTTTTCTGAGACCCGTTCACCGGATCAAACTGGATGTTAACCTGCGTTAACATCCAGTTATGTTATACTGTTAACCGTTGTTAAATTTTTTGGGGAGGCAAGCCCTTATGAAGACCTTACTCATCATGCGGCACGGGAAATCTTCCTGGAAAGATCCTGCTCTGCCAGACCGCGAAAGACCACTTGCCAAAAAAGGAATCAAAGCCTCACGCAGAATGGGATTGTTTATTCAGGAAAAGGAACTGATTCCTCAACGAATTCTCTGTTCTTCAGCCAGACGGTCTGTTCAAACTGCACAACTGTTTTGTGAAACCTGCGGATGTCCGGACACCGTTGAAGTCCTGGATGAACTGTACATGGCTGAAGCCGAGACCTATATTCGCGCCTTGCAAAATCTGCCCGACGAACTGGAACGGGTGATGATTATTGGACACAATCCCGGGCTGGAATTCCTGCTGCAAATGCTTAGCGGTGAACTGGTTTCTCTGCCCACCTCAGTCATTGCGCATCTGACCCTGCCAATCCAGCACTGGTCTGAATTGAATGAGCATACCGAAGGGTCCCTGATCGAGGTCTGGAAACCCAAAGAATTACCGGAAGATATTATCGAACAGGAAAAAGAACTGCGCAAAGAAACCAAAGTCGCAGACCAGGAAGAGAAGAAAGAGAAAGAAAAAAAGAAAGATAAAAAGAAGAAGGAAAAGAAAGAGTAAGATTGGATCTTTCCATGCATCATCCGGGGCTTTACCGGGTGATGTTTTTTCTCAAGGGAGGGTAAAATGGCAAAAATCAAACAGGCATTTGGGCTTTGGGAAAGCCCAATCACCCCACAGTTACTCAGCCGGCGGATTCGTTTTGAGGATGTGCAGTGGTCCCCTGATGGAAACGCTCTGGTATGGACCGAATCGCGATCCGGACAATCTGTTCCGGTGCTGTGTACACCTACCGGCGTTCGTCGTGATTTAAATTCCATCCATTCGTTGCGCGGAGGGGTCGGCTACGGTGGCGGAGAATTCAGTCTGGCAGATCATACCCTTGTATTCGTCGAAAAAGATGGACGCATTTACACCCAACCATTTCAGCACGGAATCCCCCGCCCTATCACCCCGCCTTTTGGAGCCTGTGCCTCTCCCGTTGTATCTCCTGATGGAAAATGGGTGGTTTTTGTCTGGAGCGATGGCAAAGACGATGTGCTGGGAATCGTTGACAGTGAGGGAGAGCAATGGCCCCAAAAACTGGTTCGAGGGGCTGATTTCTACATGCAACCGGCATGGCACCCCCATGGGCAATACCTTGCCTGGGTAGAATGGAATCACCCCAATATGCCCTGGGATGGTACGCGCCTCATGCTGGCAGAACTGGAAGGAACCCCACCCACAATCCGCAAAGTACAGACCATTGGAGGAGATGAACACACACCCTCTTTCCAGCCCGCCTTCTCCCCCGATGGGCAATGGCTTTGCTTTGTTGAAGGCGATGGGGATTGGGAACGGTTGATTCTCTTCCATATTACCAGCGGAGAAAGAAGGGTGCTTTACACCCCACAGCAGGCTCACCTGATGCTTCCAGCCTGGGTGCAGGGACTGCGCACCCTGGCATGGGCACCTGATAGCCAATCCATTTACGTTTTGCAAAATGCGGCAGGGGAAACCCATCTGTATCGAATCGGTTTGAATGGAGATCCGGAGGAGATTCCCATCTCCCCCTACACATGGCTCAGTCAGATCAGCATTTCTCCCATGGATGGAAGGCTGGCATTCATCGCCTCCTCTCCGCAAATCCCCTCTCAAATCGTCCTGCTGGATGGCAACAGGTTTCACGTCCTGGCATATAGCGAGACCGAAATGATCTCGCCGGAATTTTATTCAGTTCCCCAACCCATCCAGTGGAAAACGATGGACGGGACAATGGCTTACGGGTTGTATTATCCACCTACACACCCCAACTGCGAAAGCAAAGGATTACCACCTGCCATTCTCAACATTCATGGAGGTCCAACCAGTCAGGCAACGCTGGCGTACAACCCCGAAGCGGCTTACTTTACCAGCCGGGGATACGCCTACGTGGAAGTCAATTACCGCGGAAGCACAGGCTATGGACGCCGCTATCGGGACGCCCTGCGGGGGAACTGGGGAAAAGCAGATGTTGAGGATGCCGTGACCTGCGCTGAAGCGCTTGGTGAACGCCGCCTAGCCGATCCCGGGCGCCTTATTATCAAAGGCGGAAGCGCCGGCGGATACACCGTGCTCAACGCTCTGGCACATCATCCCGGCACCTTCAAGGCGGGAGTGTGTCTCTATGGAGTCAGCAACCTCTTCACCCTGGACATGGATACCCACAAATTCGAGGCACGCTACACGGCTTCGCTGGTGGGAGAGTTACCTGATGCGGCACAGAAATACCACGACTGGTCTCCTGTTTTCCATGCCCGCAATATTCGCGATCCATTAATCATCTTCCAGGGGAGCGAAGACAGGGTGGTACCACCGAACCAATCTGAATCCATTGTGAAAGCCTTGCAGCAAACCGGAACGCCGCATCGATACATCCTCTATGAAGGCGAGGGGCATGGTTTTCGAAAGTCAGAGAACTTGCTGAATTACTATCAGGAACTGGAGCGGTTTCTGGTGCAATACGTGCTGTTTGCTCCATAACCGCTTTCCTTATGGCTGTACCGGTAAGGATTGATTCAAAAAACGAATCAGGGTTTCTTCATAGGCTTGAGGATCTGCCTCTCTGTATTCTCCGTGATCTGCCCCGGGAACAATCCACAACATTTTAGGTTCTCCGGCGGCATGGTACTGATCCAGAGCGCGGGTTTCGCGGGCTTCTTTTTCTCCAAAGATCAGCAGAACAGGGCGGGGGGTGATTTTCTCCAAATCTTCAACTGGACGAACACGGCTCAAAGGCATTCCAAGGTACAACTCTAGCAAAAGGGCAACCCCCTGCTGGATTTGCCAGCGTAAAGAGAACGGCTCAGCGGCAGGGGTCTCTAAGACCTCTTCCTGCAAGGACGGATAATTTCCCGCGGTGATGACCGCGGCGACTTGAGGATTTCTGACCGCAAGCCTCAGCCCTGCTACACCGCCTGCCGAAAAGCCAAAGACGGCGATTTGCTTGACCCCTGGCTGGTTTTGCAACCAATCTAACGCTGCCTGAGCATCCTCGCTTTCCCGGACGCCCAATGTGGCTGGCATTCCCCGGCACACGCGGCTATCAATTAGAAGCGCGCCAAAGCCATGGCGAGCAAAGACATCGGCTTCCCACATCAGGTTATCTCGACTGGAGCCATGCCCGCCAATTAAAAGAACGGCTAACCCATTTTGAGGAGGATGCCACCATGCCCGCAAACTGTTTCCAGAAGGCAGGGGAATAGATTGATTCAGAAAACGATCCGGCTGGGTAGTGATTTGATCCAGACAGGGCGGGTGGAGCAGGCGTTGGACGTAGCGCTGGCTGAGAAACAAAATCCCCCCTGACCACACCAGCAACAGGGTGAGGGAGAGGAATAATATCCATCGGATTATGCGACGCAAAGGGATCAATCGTAATCTTCGGGTTCTATATGCACATAAGCACGGTCAACTTCCGGGAGCGCCTGGAGGCGTTCAATCACTTCATCCGCAATTTGATGTGCCTCGTTGAGGGTCATCTGCCCATTCACATTGACATGTAAATCCACTACCAGTTGAGGACCGGTATATTCGCTCATCAGGTGATGCACCCTCAACACGCCGGGAACACTTTCAGCAACCTCAACCAGTTTATGGCGCAGTTCTTCATCTGCACCAGCACCGGTCAAAAAGCCAAGGTTTTCCTTTGCTGCGCGGGAAACAGCGCGGAAAATCCATAAGGCAACCGCCATACCGGCAATCGGATCTGCCAGAGGATGAAGCACGGAGGACAATACCACCCCAACAAACGCAGCAACCGAGGTTAGAACATCGCTCAGATGATCAACTGCCGTTGTGGCAAGGGTAGGACTGGCTAAGCGCTTTGCCAGATTGCGAATCATGAAGAACATCCACACCTTCACCCCGGCGCTGAATAATAAAATCAGGGTGGGTAAATCGGGACTGACAGCCAGACCACCAGCCATGAAACGCGTGACAGAGGCTCTCGCCGCCTCAAAACCTGCATACGCCATTGAGGCGGTCACAAAGAGCCCCACCAGCGGCTCGAAGCGGCTATGTCCCTGAGGATGAGACAAATCAGGCGGACGCTGGGCAAACCACAACCCGAATACCATCATTAATGAGTACACCACATCAGAGATGGAATTCGCGGCATCGGAATAGATGGCGACGCTTCCGGTTAAATACGCCACCAGGGCTTTGGTGCTTGCAAGCAAAATATTCCCCGCCAGGGTAATGACCAGAGCCTGACGATACAGCCGTTGATGTTCAGGTTGCGGTTTGTAATCTCGTATCCAGCGCATAAACCACTAATTCCTCAAACACATAGTTTACCATAAGGGTATCACTAGGATAATCTTCCCAGCAGACATTCACCTGTTTTTATTTTTCTACCATTGCCGGTTCAGGATGCACGGTCACATCGGCACCCGGTAGACGCTTTTGAATGACGGCTTCAATTTCATCAGCAAGGTCATGAGTGCGCTGTAACGACCATGTCCCATCCACCATCACATGGCAATCTACAAACGTTTCGGCTCCCGAACTACGCACCCGAATTTGATGGCAATTTACAACTCCCGGAAGTTGTTCCACTGCTTCCCTGATGTCGTTGACCACTCCTTGAGGTGCGGCATCCATCAAGGCTTTAATCGTGCGCCGCCCCAGTTCAAGGCTGATGAAAATGACAATCAGCGCAACCCCCATTGCAGCCACTGCGTCCGCGTGCCGGAGAAAACCCAGTTGAGGGAATTTCTCGCTTAACCAAACCCCGATCAAGCCCAAAATCACCACGCTGGAAGACCAGATATCTGTGGAAAAGTGCAGAGCATCGGCTTCCAATGCCTGACTGTTATGCTTCCGCGCCGCAGCATACAGCATCTTCGAACGATTGATATCCACAACGATAGATACAAACATAACCACAAAAGCCCAGATGGAAACCTCGACCTCGACCGAGCGGAAGAATAAACGCTGAATGGCTTCATACACGATCCAGACGCAGGTTGCCAGCAAGAGCAGGGTTTCAAACAGAGCAGAGAGGTTTTCGATCTTTCCATGTCCGTAAAGATGCTCTTCATCTGCGGGTTTTCCCGAAATTCGCACCGCAAAGAAAGTCACCAGCGCGGCAACCAGATCCAGAGATGAATGGGCGGCTTCGGCTAAAATCCCAAGACTTCCGGTAAAAATTCCCACAACGATTTTGAAACTGGTCAATCCCACTGCCGCAAGCACAGAAGTCAGGGCGGCTTTTTTCTTTTCCTGGTGATGAGAAATGCTCAATTCAGCCATAGGGTATCTTTCAATGAAATCAGAATGGAATAATCCCCCATTTTATGCCAGAACCTTCCGGTGACAATTCATAGAGATCATGAAAGAAAGATTACTTTCTTCTTTGAAGCAAGACAAGCCATTCATCTGCCAGACGATTCAGTGCGCGGCGAACCAGCGGCGAGAGTGGATCGGCAAAATTTAACTGTTGCGGCTGGATGCCCAGCATCAAAACCTCACAATCCAGTTCCCGCATCAAAAATTGCGCCAGGACCGATGGAGGTTGCAAATGGGTAGATGCGCTAAATCCCGTCATTTCATGCCAGCGCAATCCGCAAATGGTGCCGGGCTTTCGATTCATCCAGGCTGCATCAACCAGAATCACCGTCTGTGGGGATATGCGCCTGAGCAAACCGGTAAAATTTTCGGGCGACTGATTTGCGGCGATGAGAATCAGCCTGTGATGGAAAAAAGAGGAGGCATCTCCGCTGATCACCTCCTCTTCAACCCCTGCCTGCCTGAGCGCCTGTGTCAATGTTTTTACGAACTCCGGTCCAACAGCATCGTCACCGTTCAGGGGATTCCCGATGCCCAGTAAAACCAGGCTTCCTCCCTCACTCCTCGCAGGATGCGTTCTCTCCAGCGTTATCGCGAGCCATTTTTTCCAGTAAAAAGGCGATATCCTCTTCTTTTCCATAATACACCGTGAAAGGTTCTTTCCCCGTGGATGCCAGTTCCCATTCTTCATCAGAAAGGTCCAGACACTTAAATCGGCAACTGACCACACACTGCGCGCAGTAAATACACCGATCCGCATGATATCGCATGACAAAGCGTTTATTGACCTTGTCCAGCACAATGAGTTCAATGGCATTTGCAGGACAGTCTTTCACGCAAAGCATACACCCGGCGCACTTTTCCGGTTCCCAGATAAGTTTTCCACGAAACGCAACCGGCGCAGGTTTGCGCTCAAACGGATATAACTGCGTGGCGGGTTTTTTGAAAACCGAGCGCAAAACATCGCTTACCATTGTTCCGAGGCGTTTCCGCATGACAGCCTCCTTAAACCAGATTTATAACAAATAAGATTAACAACTGTGCAATTGCCAGTAATGCGCCAATCCGCCACCATAACCCTACGGTTTGATCAATGCGGAGGCGGGCAAAAAGCGTTTGCAAAACAGCAAGGAACACCAGAAGCCCAAGCGTTTTTACCAGAAATTGCAATGGGTTTGCCAGCCCTCCCAGATAAAAGGTGGCTACCAGAGTGAGAGCAATCACCAGTTCCACATTCTTGCCCAGCCGAAACAAAGCATACCCTCGACCGCTATATTCCGTCAGCGCCCCAGCGACAATCTCGGTTTCGGCTTCCGGCGCATCAAAAGGAGGGAGTTCCAGTTTCCCCATCAACCCCACCAGCGCCACCAGGAAACCAATCGGCTGGGTCACCATGATCCACAGCGGTTGTTGCTGGGTGTAGAAGTTAATTTCAGAAATTCTCCACGAGCCAGCCACAATCGCAGGGCCTAACAACGCCAGCAAGAACGGGGCTTCGTAAGAGAATAACTGCGTGAGCGTTCGGGTTGCTCCAATGAGAGAGAACCGATTGGGCGTATTGGCTCCTGCCACACCCAAACCGATAGTCAGCATGGAGAGCAGGTAAAGAGCAACTATCAAATCCCCACGGAAACTGTATGCCGGCATGAACCCCGCCATTGGAAGATAAAGCGCCGAGGTCATGGCACAGGCAAGGGCAAGAACAGGTAGGAGATAAAACAGGGTGGGGTCACTTCCCTCAGGGACAATTTCTTCTTTGGCAAGCAGTTTCACCAGATCGGCAAGCGGCTGATACCAGCGTGGGCCCACCCGATTCTGCAATCGAGCCACCAGTTTCCGGTCCACCCACTCGTAGAACAACCCCCAGAGGAAGAGAAACAACCCACCCGGGAACAGGAACAGGGCAATCAAGGGAGGTACAGACCAGTTATTCATAGCACCTTTTTATAGTACTCGATTCCGTATTGGCGTAGATCTTCCCAACTCATCCATTGCTGGGAATCTTTTCTTTTGAGTTGAACCATGCGGTCGTTGCAGGAAAAACACGGGTCAATCCCTGCCAGAATCATGGGCATGTCTGCCAGTTTATGTCCTACAGCCACCTGCATGACCGAACCCCAGTTGCACAGACTGGGTGTGCGTACTTTCACCCGTTCAGGCTTTTCTCCACCGTTACTCTTGACAAAGTAAAACAACTCCCCACGAGGCGCTTCTACCCGGCTGATGGTCTCACCCGCAGGAATGCGGCGCGGCATGCGCGCGGTTAACTCTCCCTCAGGGAGATGATCCAAAATTTCACGGATGACCCGAATGGCTTCAAAGAGTTCATTAATGCGAACCACAAACCGCGCCAGCAAATCCCCGCGCTCATCGGTGATTAACCGAACCGGTACCGTTGAATAATAGGCGTAAGGTGCATCTACACGCACATCCCTGGGAACGCCGGAAGCCCGGGCAGTGGGTCCCACTGCTCCAAACAGGTCGGCTTGCTCCCGGGTCATCCTGCCCACACCTTCTGTGCGTGCCAGGAAGGTGCGATCGGTCGTCACCACATTGAGATAATGCTGGATGCGCTTTTCCAGTTGATCCATGCCTCGTAGAATCTGATCCCGCAGGGATTCATTCACGTCACACTTTACCCCGCCCAGCAGATTGACTGAGTAATTCACCCGGTTACCGGTGAAGGCTTCCAGCAAATCCATGACAATTTCCCGATCGCGCCACGAGTACATGAAGAGGGTATCAAATCCCCCTTCGTGCGCCGCCACACCAAGCCAGAGCATGTGACTGTGAATGCGTTCCATTTCTGCTACCAGCGAGCGGATTGCCTGAGCGCGCAGCGGTGCCTCGACCCCCGCAAGCCGCTCAACTCCCAGGGCAAATGCCGTAGCATGAACATGGGAGCAAATGCCACATATCCGCTCAAACAGGTACAAATCCTGGATATAGGAACGCTCTTCCGCCCCTTTCTCAATCCCGCGGTGCACATACCCAAGACGCACGGATGCATCCGTGACGATTTCGCCGTCCACAGTAAACTCAAAATGACCGGGTTCTTTCAATGCCGGATGCTGGGGGCCAATGGGTACAATGAATTTCCGTTCCGAGGTCATAACGACTCCTCCTGTACTTTTCCACTCTGGAAAGATTTTCGTAATGGGTACACCCCTTGGGGCCAGTCATCGGATAACAGAAGGCGGTCTGTGCTGGGGGTTCCTTTGAGGATGAAACCAAACATTTCCATCAATTCCCGTTCGTAAAGCGAAGCCGCCGGATACACCTGACAGACGCTTTCCAATTCTGGACGGGAATAGGGCACTTTCACCCGCACGGTCAACACCGCTCCATCCATCACCAGATGATAGAGGGCTTCCAGATGCCCTTCCTCTCCTTCCGAAGGGGGGTAATCCAGCCCGGTAATGGCAGAGAGATATCCCCAGTGGGCATCCTTGAGGGCTTGCAAAGCAGGGATTAAATTCTGCGGTGAAACAATTCCATCCAACCGTGAGGATTCCGGAGAGCGCATCTCTACGACAAAAGGTTCAATGATTTTTTGTGCCTGCTGAAGGGTTTCTTCGGCGGTCATTGTCTCTCCTCCTTTGCTGTTTTCTGAAGCATCTTTTTAACTTCGGGAGAAGGTTCGCGCCCCCTGAGTCCTTCCAGCAACTGTACCAGCCCATAAATGATGGCTTCAGGGCGCGGCGGGCAACCAGGAATAAACACATCCACCGGTAAAACCTCATCAATTCCTCCGGCAATGTTATATAGCCCGTGAAACACACCTCCCGAAAGCCCGCAAGACCCCACCGCAACAACAAATTTAGGCTCCGGCATTTGATGGTAAATGCGCAACAAGCGGTCTCTGGACTGACGAGTAACCGGACCGGTACAAATCAAAACATCAGCATGGCGAGGACTGCCTTCCAGTTTGACCCCAAACCGTTCCAGGTCATAACGCGGAGTGAGTGTAGCCACAATTTCAATATCACACCCGTTGCAAGAACCACTATTGTAATGGATTGCCCAGGGAGAATTGACCCGCGCCCATACCCGCACTTTTTCAAGAATTTCCTGCCACGGCGACCGCAAGGATTGTTCCATAATACATCCCTCCCATCCCTCATCCAAGTAATAACACCAGCAACGCTATCGCCAGACCGACTCCATAAATTACGGATGCGGTAGAGAACTCACTCAAACCCAGCACCAGCATCCCTAAATGCAACAGAGCAAAAAACAGAGCAACCAGGAAGAAAGGACGATAGCCGGGCGCTGCCAGGAAACTCGGCGCCTCTTCACCCGAAGCGTATAACTGGCTTTTTAATGGATCCCGGCGGTAAATGCCCGCCAGCTGGCGTCCAAACCAGACAATCAGCAAAACAACTCCAATATAAATCAAAAGCGCAACAGGTGGGGTTAAGATCATACCTCAATACCTCCTACCGAAATCCAAATGCCATCAACAAACTGGAAGCCGCTGAGGCGTTTAAGGGCACCATCCATCCCGGGAAAAATCCAATTGCCACAATGGCGAGGGTAAGGATGAGTAATGGCAGGGAGATTAAAACCGCAATAGGCTGTCCCGCCTGCACCACTTCAGATGGCTGATTGCGGTACATGCGATTAATCAGCGGAGCGTAATATCCCAGAGAGAGCACGCTGTTCAATCCCGCAAAAATGATCAGCCATAGCAACGGCGTACTGCGCACTTCAGCACCCGCCACAAAAATTTGCCATTTGGAGACAAAGCCTGCCAGCGGCGGCAAACCTCCCAGCGCCAGCAGGGCGATGCTGAGCGCAAATGCGGTCAGGGGGTACTTCTTGCTGGCGCCATCCAGATCGGAGACCATGAGCGGGGCATGACTGCCTTTTGTAATGTAGAGGGCATACAGAAAAGCCCCGACGGCTAAAAAGGCAAGCCCTTTCATGAGGGCATGGTTGAAGAGGTGATAAAAACCGCCTTCTGCGCCATCGGCAATTCCATAGGACATGGCTACACCAAAACCCAACAGCATGTATCCCACCTGTGCCACGCTGGAATACGCCAGCATACGTTTGACCTCCTCCTGCCGAAGCGCCATGAGGTTACCGATCAATATATTGATCGCGCCAAAGCCCAGAAGCAGCGCTCCCCATGCCGGAGAAGCCTGTGAAAGCGTCCCCAAAGCGCGTAATAATGCCACCAGACCACTTTCAATGACCACCCCGGAGAGCATTGCACTGATTCCGCTGGGAGCGCGGGAGTGAGCATCGGGCAGCCAGGTATGCAAAGGCGCCAGGGCAATCTTGACGCCAAACCCCACCACAAACAGCGCTCCCGCCGCCAGACCAAATAAACCGGAATCTGCCATCAGGGGTGGGATTTCCTGCAAATCGAGGGTCATGGTCCTGGCAAACACCAGCGAGATGCCATGAAGAATCATGATAGAGCCAACGGCAGACTGAACCAGATACTTGACTGTCGCCTCCAAAGCCCCTTTCTGGTGGTGGTAAAAGGCAACCAGCAAGTACGAGGTGATTGCCATGGCTTCAAACCAGACCCACAAATTGAACAAATCGCGAGTGCACCCCAGCCCGATCATCGTAGCGGAAAGGGCGGGTAAAAGCGCGTAGTACTTTTCCTCGTCTTCTTCTCCGCGAATGTAAGGAAAGGAAAAAATGGTCACCAGCGTTGAAAGAAGCCAGACGGTGACCGCAAGGAATAAACCAAGCCCGTCCATTTGAAGGACAATTCTGCCAATTTTCAAATCAACGGGACCCAGTTCCAGGACGTATCTGCCCAGAGTGTAAAGGGGTAAACCCATTCCCAGGTACACGATCAGGGTGAACCAGCGAGCCAACCACAGTCCTGTCCCCTGCCTCAACACACTCAATCTCCCGGTCAAATAAATGACAGGAGAAGCCGCAAAAGGGATTAGAAGGAGCAACAACAGAGCCCGTCCAGCATCCATGATTTACGCTCCCAATGCAAGAATGACCACCACAACCAGCAATGTCAAAGCAATTGCCAGAACATTCCAGTTCAAAACACCTGTATGCAGGTTTCTCAAATCCTCGGCTACCTGAATGGTGGTGCGCACAACAGCCTGGTTCAGCCATTCAAAGCCAAAAGACTGACGAGCCGTCTGTCCAATTCCAGCAAACACTTCCTGCCAAAGTCGCAAAGAGTCGCGGAAAACCCAGGTAAGCACACCCAGTGCCACAACACCCAGTGCAATCCAGGTAGCAGGAGCAAAGATGACTTCCTCAAGAATTTCAACCAGAGAGACTGCGTGGATATCGTGATACGGCAATGTCTTTTCCAGAAGATGAGAAAAACTTCCTGCCAGAAGCCATGAGAAAAGCGTACCAAAAGCCAGCGGCGCCAGAGCCGTTTTCATGGCAGGACCGGCATCATGCAGATGAGCAGGATGGTGAGGTTCGCCCCAGAAGACCATCCAGACACACCGGAAGGTGTAGAGTGCCGTTAACCCGGCTGTAAAGAGCATGACGCCAAACATCCAGGTGGCACCGCCTTGCAAGCCCGCCTCCAGGACCAGTTCTTTGCTCCAGAACCCGTTGAGCACTGGAATTCCCGCCAAAGCCAGAGCCCCAATGACAAAGACGGTGCGCACAAAGGGCATCTGCTTTCCCAGCCCTCCCATCTCACGCATATCCCGCGTTCCTGCCGAATGGATGACAGCCCCTGCCCCGAGGAACAACAGGGCTTTGAAAATGGCATGAGAAAAAAGATGAAACTGACTGGCAAACACTCCTCCGGCTCCCACCGCATAGACCATATAACCTAACTGGCTTACGGTTGAATACGCCAGCACCCGTTTCAGATCCGTAGCAACCAGCGCCATCAATCCAGCCAGTAAAGCAGAAAGCATGCCCACCACCATGACAGCCTCCTGCCAGCCGGGAACCCCGGCAAAGGCAGGGTAAAAACGCGCCAGCAGGTACACCCCTGCATTGACCATTGTGGCGGCATGAATGAGCGCGCTGACCGGCGTAGGCGCTTCCATTGCATCGGGTAACCAGGTCTGGAAGGGGAATTGCGCCGATTTCGCCGCCGCAGCAATCAGGAAGCCAAAAGCCATGATGCCCAACACATTGGACGGCAACAGTTCCGCCTTGTCTAAAAGCACATTGATCTCCACTGTGCCCAGATAACTGTACGAAAGGATCGCCCCAATCAATAACCCGATGCCGCCCAGTTGAGTCATCACCAGGGCTTTAATACCACCCGCTACGGCTTTGGGGTCATCGTTATAAAAGGAAATCAATGCGTAGGAGCAGAGCGCGGTCATTTCCCAGAAGGCAAACATGAGGAAGAGGTTACCCGTCAGCACCAGCCCTGACATGCTCCCGATGAAGAAAAGCACGAGCGCGTAATACCGTCCCAACTGGGCTTCATGACGCATGTAATCTACTGAGAAAATGACCGCCAGCGAGCCAATCACCGTGGCAATGGTCGCCAGGAAGACTCCCAAGCCATCGGGACGGAAGGAGAAGTTTCCAAACGCTCCACCAATCGAAAGGACGACCATCTCGTCTGGAGACCCCAGTGCTAACAAAGCCAGTCCTGCCACCCCGCCTGCCACTGAAAATCCCACTGCGAGACTGTGTTGAAGGCGCGGACGGTCATTGCCCACCAGCCAGACAAAAAGGGCACCAGCCCAGGGCAGGAAAATGGTGAGGAGAAGAATGCCTGCTGTCAACGCTCACCTCCGCAATGACATAAGTGCGTGAACATCCAGCGTGCCAAACTTGCGACGAATCTGCACTGCCAGAGCAAGCGCCACCACCGCCACAATGGTATCGGCGACAATCACCGTCAGCGCAATGCTTTGTCCCACGTCAATCTGGCTGGCAAGTTTTCCAGCCAGCACCAGCGCCAGAAAAGCCCCTTTGACGGCAATCTGCAGACCGACCACAATCTTGATGAGATTACGGCTGATCAGGATACAGTAAATCCCAATTCCCAGCAATGCAAGAACCACTACCAGAACGATATTGGGAAGGTAAAACATTATTCACGCTCCTCCCGAGACTTGTTTGGTTCGCCAATTAACCCCAGCACTGCCAGCGCACCCGCAAAAAAGAGCACCACCTGCATCAGGGTGTCCACCCGGCGATCATTCCACAACACGGAGCGGAACAACCCTGCCAGCACCCCGGTTTGCTCTAAAACGGCTCGCATGCGTTCGCTTTGCAGGGCAGGCATGATCATCCATACCAGCAAGCCCATAGAAAACACTACTGCAAACCACGCCAGAGGGCGAGGGACCAGAGATTGCCTGGTGAGAGACTCATCACCAGCAATGTTGATGGCAAAGACGAAGAGAACCGTAACCAAACCGGCGCCAACGCTGAGTTCTACTACGGCTACCTCTGCCGCTCCCACTCGATACATCATCCATGAGACCAGCGCGCTGGTCAACGCCAGCCAGAGAGCAGAAACCAGCAAGCGATTTTCCTGCATTGCTTTATAGGCACAGAACAGGATTCCTGCACCAATGAACAAATCTACCATGAGGCACGCCTCCGGGGAAAAATTACGCTTCTTCGCTTATACAGCAATCCAATGGGGATTGTCATGTGATAGGTTTCCACAAACAGAGGGTAATATATCACCAAATTACATATACATATCAAAATTAAGTAAAAAGGGCAGAGAAGCATTGCTCTGCCCCTTTTTACTATAGTAAAGTTCTAAATTCGTTCAAACCCTCTACGTACATGGAAATGAAGTCGTTCCGGTACGCTTCCCATATCGCAAAACAACGCTTCACAAGCCTCGGTTTTCTTTTCCTCAACGGCTTTCCTGAAGGCTTTTTCACTTCGCCAAAGAGTCACAATTTCCCACAGATTTGGCTGATCTTCACTCTGGAGCAGAAAAGTCTCCAGCACCTCCTCTGGTTTGGAGAGCAACAGTTTTTCATACTCGGTTTGTAAACGCCCCCAATTTTCACGACCAACCTGTCCCCTCAAAATCGTCGCGTACATACCATTCACCTCCTTTCCATGGAGGACTTCTTCTATAATTATTATAGCGATCTTTGATGGATTTTTCTCTGGTCATTTTGCAAAAACCAACCTGCTAAAAAGCCTATTTGCATGCAACAGAGGGAGTTGAAGTTATGGAAATCAGGACAGAGAAGAATCGTTTTGTGGATGCATATGGACGTACCCTCATGCTCCGCGGGGTCAATCTTGCAGGGAGCAGTAAAGTCCCTTATCCTCACGGCGCCACTTACGTAAAAGAAGGTTTCTTTGACCATCGCAACGTCTCGTTTATAGGACGTCCTTTTCCTTTAGAAGAAGCCCGCGAACACTTCCAGCGCCTCAAGACCTGGGGATTTACTTTTCTGCGTTTTCTCATCACCTGGGAAGCCGTAGAACACGCCGGACCGGGCATATACGACGAAGCCTATCTTGAATATCTTCACGAAGTCCTTCGGATTGCGGCTGAGTTCGATATCCAGGTTTTTATTGACCCGCATCAGGATGTGTGGTCACGGTTTACCGGTGGGGATGGCGCTCCCGGCTGGACTCTGGAAATGGTTGGCTTTGACCTCACCCGCCTGCACGAAACTGGCGCGGCTATTGTCCATGCCGTCCATGGAGATCCTTTCCCGCGCATGATCTGGCCCACCAATGCCCACAAACTGGCTGCAGCCACCATGTATGCCCTCTTTTTTGCGGGGAAGGATCTTGCCCCGCTTACGACCATCGAGGGAGAATCAGCCCAGGAATTTTTGCAACGCCATTACATTGCCGCCATACGTAAGGTGGCAAACACGCTCAAAGATTTGCCCAATGTTGTTGGCTTCGACACCATGAATGAACCTGCCAAAGGATACATCGGGGTCAAAGATTTAAATCACTGTTGTGGACGCCCTCGTCTGGGAGATTTTCCTACACCCCTTCAAGCCATGGTACTGGCTTCAGGCTTGCCTCAGGAAGTGCATATCTGGGATATTGACCTGCGCGGCAACCGTCCGGTAGGAAAACGCCTGCTGAATCCCCAGGGAGTACGCCTGTGGAAAGAAGGCTTTGAGGATATCTGGCGGCAGAACGGCGTCTGGGACATTGGCGCCGACGGAAAACCCCGAATTATTCGTCCTCACCATTTTTACGAAAAAGATGGGCACATTCTGGACTTCAATCAGGACTATTACCGTCCCTTTGCCAATCGCTTTGCACGAGAAATCCGGAAAGAAATGCCCGATGCCATCATTTTTATTGAAACCGAACCCTCCAGTCCTGCTCCGCGCTGGGAACCAGACGACGCTCAAAATATCGTCTATGCCCCACACTGGTATGACGGGTTTACCCTCATTTTGAAAGAATACAATCCCTGGATTTCAGTGGATTTCTTCAGCGGGAAGTTCGTATTTGGCAAGAAAGCCATCCAGCGGTCATTCCGTCAGCAACTTCATCGGTACGTAGAAGAAGCCCGCGAACGCCTGAACGGCTGTCCGGTTTTCATCGGTGAGGTGGGAATCCCCTTTGATCTCTCCAGGAAACGCGCTTACCGTACGGGAGATTACTCTGCCCAAATCCAGGCAATGGACCGCTCGTTAAGGGCACTGGAAGAGAACCTGCTTTCATATACTATCTGGAATTACAGTCCCGATAACGACCACGCCCATGGGGATCAATGGAATGACGAAGACCTTTCCATCTTCAGCCGCGATGACCAGAAGAATCCTGCCGATATCCATTCAGGCGGCAGAGCCCTGGAAGCCATCCTGCGCCCATACCCCATTGCCACCGCAGGCGAACCCATATCCCTCGCCTTTGACATCCGCACGAAAGTTCTGGAATTTATCTTTAAGCCCGATCCTTCCCTTGCCGCTCCCACTGAATTATACGTGCCGCAGTATCAATATCCCAGGGGATTTCTGGTAGAAGCCCCTCACGCAAGGATAGAAAGCATTCCCGAAGCGCAAAAAGTCAAGGTGTGGGTCACACAACCATTGGATACATTCCGCCTGCGAATATTGCCCATC
>OGCI01001419.1_pt1 | contig 20072 bp, 17 predicted proteins | sample 1570021 | NCBI WGS metagenome assembly OGCI01 (sample SAMN06264664, study PRJEB24512) | hot springs metagenome | isolation source: Hot spring water | place: South Africa: Tshipise | collected 2015-06-21 | reverse complement strand
AGTGGTGATTGGACCGGGACCCATAGGCTTGATTGCCATGCGAATGGCTCGGGCTCTGGGCGCTGCGAAGGTTATTGCCGTAGGAAGACGGGATAGATTGCAGTTTGCCAGGGAATTGTGCGCCGATGAAGCGGTGGATTTCGAGAAAACAGATCCTATACAGGCAGTAAAAGCACTTACCCATGGCATGGGAGCGGATGAAGTGTTCGAGTGCTCTGGTGCCGCTGGAACAATGCTCCAGGCCGTATACATGGTAAGAAGGGGGGGCAAGGTGGGGCTTTTAGGGGTTCCAGAAGGAAAGGTCGCGGATCCTATCCCCACACGCTATGTGGTGAGTAACGAAATCTCCATCTATGGATCTAAAGCGAATCCGAATGTTTCCCCCAAAATTGTGAATCTAGTGGCTACGGGCAACCTGAAATTGAAGGACCTCGTTTCCCATACATTTCCCCTAGAACAGTTTGCAGAGGCCTTGGATACTTTCGTGAGTCGTAAAGGTTGTGCGTTGAAGGTGGTGTTGGAACCGAATGGAAAGGAGTAAGGCTACATGAGGGAAAAAGAAGAATATCTAGCCGCTTTCATCGGCACTTACACTGAACCAATTCGGTTTGGAACAGGAGCTGTGTTGCAAGGAAAAGGAAAGGGGATCTATTGGCTTACTCTGGATCTTCGGGATGGATCCTTGAAATGGGAAGCGTTGACAGAACAGGTGCGCAATCCATCTTACCTTGCGATAAGTCCCAACCGAAAGTTCCTCTATGCGGTGAACGAATTAAAGGAGTACGAAGGGAAAAAATCAGGAAGCGTTTCGGCTTTCCGAATCGATTGGATAGAAAAACGGTTACTATTTCTCAATCGCCAGGCTACTCTGGGGACGGATCCTTGCCATGTTACATTGAATGCAGAAGGGACGCACCTGTTCGTTTCCAACTTTATGAGCGGTAGCGTTACCGTGTTTCCCATCCATTCCGATGGATCTTTGGGAGACCCATCGGATTTCATCCAGCACAAAGGTTCCAGCGTAGATCCTGTTCGCCAAACAGGACCCCATGCTCATTCCCTTACGCTGAGTCCAGACGAAAGGTTTGCGTTCGTTCCCGATTTAGGGATAGACCAGATCGTGATCTATTCCTTTGATCGAGGAACGGGTAAACTCCTCAAGGCTCGTGTACCTAACAGTCCGGTCCCCAAGGGAGCTGGCCCCAGACATTTCGAATTCCATCCATCGGGTAAGTATGCCTTTCTCATCAATGAACTTGCCTCCTCCCTCGATCTGTATAAATATGATAGAAAGTCGGGGAACCTCGTCTTGAAACAAACAGTCTCTACCCTTCCCGAAGGGTATACGGGTTCAAACACTTGTGCGGATTTGCATGTACATCCTTCAGGAAAATTTGTGTATGGTTCCAATCGTGGTCATGATAGCATAGTCGTATTTTACATGGAGGAAGAAAAAGAGTGTCTAGAGTATCGTCATCATTATCCTACTCTAGGAAAAACGCCACGAAACTTTGCAGTAGATCCTACAGGAAACTACTTGGTTGTGGCAAACCAAGATAGTGATACGATCTTTACTTTTAGAATAGATACAAAAGATGGGAGACTTGTTGAAGCTAGCTCTATAGAAATACCTACCCCTGTTTGTGTAAAGTTAATTAAATATTGAAACTGATAGTTGCAAAATCCTCCAGACTTTATTATCTTTAATAATAAATTATTGAATGGAGGAATAAAGCATGGCAGAAAAAACATTAACCGAAGAAGAAATTGCACTGTTTCTAGCGCAACAACCAAAAGAAAAACAAAAAGAATTGTTGAAGAAAGCGAATGCTTTACGAGGCAGAGAAACCAAGAAAGAAAAAACATTACAAGGCGCTCTAGAGTTACTAAAACAATTTGCCTCTTTGAAGAAGGGAGATAAGGTCACCTTTCAAGGTGGAAGGGGTGGATCGGGAACCGGTATTTTTCAATCCATCGATGTCTACTGCAATATACGGGTGGGAAACAAGATTAAAAAGGTTGCACTAAGTAGCTTGAAGAAATAAAATCACAGAACACACTGAAAGAATGAAATATAAAGGCGGTCTGATTTTCTCGACCGCCTTTTCTAATTTAGATACCTATCAGTAGATTCAAGGGCGCTAACTTACTACAACCAGATATTACCCATTTTCCCCTTATAGAAACACACGTTTGATGTGCCGTTCCAATAGGTTTTCCTGCACATTCTTTGCGATTTCCTTCTCTGCCGCCTCCAAGGCCTTATAGTACCTTTCCCCCATTTCGGCAGCTACTTTGTACCCTACATGGAGGAGTTGTCGGAAGTGAGGGTTGTAGCGCGGATTGCTTTGCACGTGTCGTAGGGTTTCTGAGAACTGTTTTCCATCCCATTTTAAAACTACTGCGGGATCAGGAAGTTTCGAACGATCGATATCGATCACACTCGCGTAGGGAGCGCAGAGTTCTTCGAACCGCCCATACGCTTTTTGGTAGATCTCCTTTGCGATCGCGAGTCCTTCACCCTCTCCCGAAGCAAGCCCAATAAGTTCTTCCAGCCAGGTAGTTCCCGCAGTTTTAAGATGGAGACCCGCTCCAGTACGTTTCAACGCCTTCTGGATCGGTCCGTAGATGGAGAACTTATCACTTCCCGAGTGCACACTGAGCTTCAGGTTAGAGGGTAGACCGAATTCCTTTATAGCGAAGGCTACCACAGATAGATCCTCATTGAACTCTTTTTCGAACTGCTTGACATCGCCCACATAGTCAATGCCCTTGTTGAAACGACCGGTAAACTTTGGCGCGATCGTCTGGGCGGGGATTCCTTCCCGTGCGATGGCAGATAGGATGAAAAGCATTTCCACAGGAACCTGTGGTGCGTCAGTTTCATCGATGGATACTTCGGTGATGAAGTTCCCTTTTCCCTTTTTCGCTTCGATATGATGATAAATCTTCCCCGCTTCCTGAATGGCCAAGAGGTACTTCCTAGCCGTCACTCGGACGGTTTCTTCTGTGATTTTAAGAGGTTTCTCGATTCCTGGAATGGAAAGGTTTCCCAGAAGGGACTTATGCGCTTTTACAAAGGCTTCGATATCCTTCTCTGGAGCCGGTTTCCCCGAGTAATCTGCCACATCCAGGGTAAAGAAATCGCTAGATTCAAGGAAGAGATCTACCGTTTTCAGACTAATGTGGTCGGCATCCACGTAGTAACTATCCTTCCACCCCAACGCTTTTACTGCTTCGTCCGCTTCCTTGCGAACCGTATTTGGATCGGTGTGCACGATGGTGTGCTCCCGGTAGGATTTGTTCCAAACAGGAACGAGGTTCACGCCGAGTTTTTTCGCCTCTACGAGAGCGCTCAGCTGGGCTTTACCCTGGCGAGCGAACCGGTCGCCGATTCCAATGGAATATTTCTCTAACTGTTTCATTCTCAATCTCCTTCTATCTGCTATACTAACCTATGAGAGGGTCCGGAAAACTAGTTGCACATCAACCGTTAGTCTACCGGGATCCCAAAGTAATTCTTGGCGTTGTTGAAGCAGATGTCTTCCACCATCCGCCCTAACAGGTTCAGATCCTTCGGCGTTTCACCTGTTTCCACCCAGGTTCCTAGGAGGTTACAAAGGATCCTGCGGAAATACTCATGCCTTGGATAGGACATGAAACTGCGGGAATCCGTCAGCATTCCAATGAACCTGGAAAGAAGACCCATATTGGCAAGGATCCGCATCTGTTGTTCCATCCCATCCTTTTGATCGTTGAACCACCAGGCTGAACCGAACTGCATCTTCCCCGGTATTCCGCCACCTTGGAAATTCCCGATCATCGTGGCAAGGACTTCGTTGTCGTTGGGATTCAAACTGTAAAGAATGGTTCTGGGCAGTTCGTTCTGCGCATCCAGCATGTCGAGGAACTTCGACAGGGGACGGGCAATGGGAAGGTCGGAAATGGAATCGAATCCCGTATCCGGTCCCAAGAGCTTGAACATCCGAGAGTTATTGTTTCGAAGGGCTCCAATATGGAGTTGCATGGTCCAGTTCCGCTTCGCATTCATACGGGCTACCTCGTAGAGGACTCCTGTACGGATGAGGTTGGCTTCTTCCGGGGATGGAGCGGTTCCAGAACGGACTTTCGCGAAAGCCGCTTCCAACGTTTTTACGTCCAGGGGTTCGGCAACGGGTACTAGGAGGGCATGATCGGTCAATCGGCATCCAATTTGATGGAAGTACTGGTGCCGTTTATCCAATGCATCGATCAGATCCGCATAGGTTCGGATCTTGGTGCTGGCCGCCTTTTCCAAAGAGTCCAGATAGGTATTGTACACCTTCGGATCATCGCAGTTCATCGCTTTATCGGGTCGGAAAGCGGGAAGCATCTTGGTTTTCATGGTGGGATCGGACGCCACTTGTTTATGGTACTGTAGATCATCCGCAGGATCATCTGTGGTACATACCACCTTCACCATGAACCTTTCCATAATTGCTTTGGGTTTGAACTCGGGTTTCTGCAGCAAGGCATTGGCATGCTCCCAGATCTCTTTGGCTGTTTCAGGGCGCAGAAGGATCCCTTCGATCCCGAAGTACCGTTTTAATTCTAAATGAGTCCACTGAAACACGGGGTTCCCAATCGTCTGGGGAACCACGGCTGCCCAAGCGTTGAACTTTTCCTCATCCGAAGCATCACCCGTGATGAAGCGTTCCTCTACCCCTGCGGCTCGCATCAACCTCCACTTGTAGTGATCCCCTCCCAACCATATTTCAGTGAGGTTCTTGAAGTTCTTGTTTTCTGCCACCTGCCTAGGGGAGAGATGACAATGATAATCGAAAATCGGCATGTACTTGGCGTACGAATGGTATAAGATTCGAGCAGTCTCCGATTGGAGCAAAAAATCTTCATCCATGAAAGCCATAAATGTCCTCCTGCTTAGATATTCTGTACAAGGTATCCACCATCGACTGGCAAGGACACTCCGGTAATGAATCCCGAAGCTGCATCGCTCATGAGAAAGATGGTGGCGCCCGCTAGCTCTTCGTGTTTTCCAAACCTTCCAAAGGGAGTATGGGCAATGACCGCCTTCCCTCGATCCGTCAGTTCCCCGGTAGCTTCATCCTTGATCAGCAGGGCTTTGTTCTGGTGACCAATGAAAAATCCCGGTGCAATGGCGTTTACCCGAATCCCATACGGGGCAAACTCTTTTGCCGTTGCCATGGTGAGATTCAAGGTAGCTGATTTTGCGGCGTCGTACGCCCAGACGCCCGACAGGGGAACGTAGGATCCCATGGATGTTAAATTAATGATGGTTCCCTTTATGTTTTTCTTGATCCAATAGGCGGCAATGTACTTTGTGGGAATCACGAGGCCGGCGAGGAGATTCATATGCATCACTTCGTTGAACAAGGCGATGTCCGTGTCCACGAATGCGCTCTTTCCCTTGTTTCCTCCCGCGGCGTTAATTAGGCCATTGGGTTCTCCCATCACCTGTATGGTTTTTTCGATGGCTCGTTGCACATCCTCTTCGATGCCAGTATCAACCGTCACCCCCGAGACAGCTTCCGGCTTCCCTGTCTTTTCCGCTACTCGTTTCACCGCTTCCTCCACAGGATGGTGAGTGCCTCGCCCCCAAAGACAGACCTTTGCCCCCGCCCGTATCAAGGCTTCCGCCATGGTACCCGCGATCACTCCGGCTCCACCGGTGATAATCACCCGTTTTCCCGTTAGACCAAAGAGATCTTCCACGTAAGACATAGTTCCTCCCTAAAAAAGATTAACAGAGTATTACTTCACAGGGAAACTTGCCAATGTCAGCGAGTTCCCCCAATTTCTTATCGCTGATAAGTAGATCGATATCCTCTGCCGTAGCGAACACAGAGAACGCTTCCCTCCCATACTTGGAACTATCCGCCAAAAGGATTTTTCGGTTGGAAAGTTTGAGAGCCTGTCGTTTCACATCAGATTCGAAGATGTTCTGGGAGCTGAAAGTCCCATCGGTAGAAAAACCTGTTGTTCCAATGAAGCAGGTATCGATTCGAAAATTCTTCAATCCATCCAGGGCAAGGGGGCCAATGAAGGATCCCGCATCCTTCCGGTAACTCCCTCCCACACAGTACACGGCTATCGAAGGAGCCTTTTCTAAAGTCAGCACGATATCCACCGAGTTAGTTACTACCCGCAAACTCATCTCTACGAGTAAGGTGGCGAGAGCCTGGGTGGTGCTGCCGGAATCGAGGTAGAGGGTGTCTCCTTCCTGAATGAACTCCTTTGCTTTCCTGGCTATCGCTTGTTTTTCCGGAAGGTGTTCCGTTCGTCGAAGGGCAATGGGATGCAGGAATTCTTTCTTGGCTGCGGGAATGGCTCCGCCCCTGGTACGGATCAGGTGACCCATTTCTTCCAACAAGGATAGGTCCTTTCGAATGGTTACTTCAGACACCTGCAACCGGGTAGATAATTCTTGAACCGTTAGTTTTCCCCGATGGGAGAGGATCCGCAGGATTTCTTGGTGCCGTTCGATTAGGCTCACTTACGATTCCTTTTAGATTTGGAGCATAAATCGAAAGTAGAGGGGTGTCAACGGGAGGATGCTGCTTGATACGCTTCCAAAGCTTTTCTGCCCTTTTCATTCAGCTGGTACACCCCGCGGGAAACTCGTTCGAACCAACCATAGTAATTTTTAAGAAGGATAGAACCAGTGGATGGGACACATCCTAGGGCGCGTAGCTTCTGCGGTGAAAGCGGACCATGCTCGGCCAGGCATTGAGCGATCCGTAGCGCTTCTCTACGGTAGGCGGTAAAGATGGGAACTCGAGAAGAACCACCAATGTTCTGGTTGGTTCCCCGGCCTTCGATTTCTTTCATGAAGAGGAGTTTTGCTTTCGAGTTCCCTCTGGAAACGTCTTTTCGATGGAGGGCAACCTCTACTTCTGGATCTCTGCCCTCTAGGAATCGAACAAAGAGAACTCCAATCCCGAGGCGAGAACAAAGGGCTCGTATGGTTTTCCATCTCCGGGGGTAGCGCCGGAAATTGCGTATGGGTACGGCGATGTATACGGCATCGGCAGCCTGCTGCCTTTCCAGGGCCTGCAGGATCACATCCAGGTTGAAGCGAAGTTTTACTTCAACAACCAGAAGGATTCCCTCTTTAGTTGCCGATATGTCACTCAGTACAACTTCTGCGTGGACAATGTAGCCATGATGGGTAAGAAACTTTTCCAGGGGTGCATACAAGTCTATTTCCCGGAGGCCAGATTTCATCCTACTATGAAGGTATCAGGAAAAGGAGAATTATTCCATCCGTGAAGAGTAGAAGTTGCTTGAGTTGAGGATCGTAAAGCCCTATATTCTAAGGAGAGGTGGATATGGGAAAAAAATGGGTTCTAGGGATCATGGCCTTCCTTCTTTTAGGTGTTCTTTCAGGTACGAATCTGGTTGGAGAGGTAAAAGAATCCAGCGCACTGTTCGTAATCCCTGTCCATGGGGACATCGTACCATCCCTTGAATCATTCATACGAAGGCATGTATCCAAGGCTATCGATGAGGGGGCTATGGTCCTGGTGTTCGATATCGACACCTTTGGGGGCCGAGTGGATACGGCCCTACAAATCTCTTCCTTCATCGGATCTATAAGAAAGGCCAAAACTATTGCCTTCATTCGGAGCGGACCTTCCAGCATGGGGGTTAGCTGGTCTGCCGGTGCTCTCATTGCTCTATCCTGTTCACAGATCTATATGGCGCCGGGAACTTCCATCGGAGCTGCAGCTCCTGTAACGATCGGTGCAGATGGGTCGATGCAACCGGCAGGAGAGAAAGTGGTAAGCGCGGTTCGTACCCAGATGGCAGCTCTGGCTGAAAAGAATGGGTATCCGGTGGAATTAGCCTTAGCCATGGTAGATCTGGATCTGGAAGTGTGGGAGGTTGAGATAGGGGGGAGGGTTCGGTTGATAACCCTTCCAGAATTGGAGAGGATCGAAAAGGAACGTCCCAAAGAGGTACGCCGGATCCAATTGGTTTCCCCCAAAGGGAAGCTGCTTTCCCTAACGGCAAAAGAAGCAGAACGGTACGGCTTATCTAGGGGTACGGTGGAGGATCTAACTGCCCTGGCAAAGACTCTAGGGGTAGAGGGCGAAATCGTGGAAATGGAAAACACCCTCGCGGACAAAGTCCTGGAATTGATCACTTCAGGTCCGGTACAAGCCCTTCTGATTCTTATTGGTCTAGTAGCTTTGTTCATGGAAATCAGTACCCCAGGGTTTGGGATTCCTGGAACGGTGGCGGTAATTTGTTTCCTCACCTTGTTTGGGAGTAACGCTCTTCTAGGCACGGTAGGATCCCTAGAGATCATCATGCTCCTGGTAGGCATAGGACTCCTGGCGGTAGAACTTTTCATTCTTCCGGGTTTTGGGATTACAGGAATTTCGGGTCTTGTGCTCATTGGATTGGCCCTTCTGTTCTCCATGCAAGATTTCGTGTTCCCTGAGTTTTCCTGGCAGTGGGACATTTTCGTTCGAAACCTGATCGTGGTAGGAAGTGGATTATTATCCGGGATAGTGGGCGTAGCAGCTCTAATCCTCCTGCTTCCCAAGGTGCGCATATTCGATCGCCTAGCCTTAAAGACCATGATCTACGGTACTGCGGCTGGATCTACACCCCTAGGCAAGGGAACGGAAAGCGTCGCGGAACACGAAAAGGCTGAACGTGGAGAAGTCATTCCCATCGAGAATGTCCCTCTCCCGGAAGATTTCCAGGTAATTCCACCGGACCTAGTGGGACAAGAAGGAAAGGCATTGACCATTCTTAGGCCATCAGGTAAGGCGAAAATAGGGGATACTGTGTACTCGGTGGAAACCGAAGGGGAGTTCGTTCCTCAAGGAACCCCTGTACGGGTAGTCCAAGTACGGGGGAATCGAATCACCGTGAAAGCCATATGAACACTAAAACACTATATAGGGAGGAAGTATGCTGTATTTAATCGTATTTGCCGTATTGACCCTTCTCGTGTTAGGGTTCCTGATCCTCTTTTTCAAATTCTTCGGGTTATGGTTCCGAGCCCTTCTATCCGGTGCTCCTGTGGGAATGGGAAGGATCATCGGGATGTGGCTGCGACACGTGAATCCTTCGGTTATCGTGGATGCCCGGATCATGCTTACCAAAGCGGGGATACCGGTTGAAACGGACATGCTGGAAACCCATTTTCTGGCCCGGGGAAATGTAATGAAGGTAAGCCAGGCTCTAGTGGCGGCCAATAAGGCGAATATTCCTTTGCCCTTTCAACGAGCCGCTGCCATAGATTTGGCGGGAAGGGATGTACTGGAAGCGGTGAAGACTAGTGTGAACCCGAAAGTAATCGATTGTCCCGACCCTTCCAAAGGGAAAACTACCATCGATGCGGTAGCTAAGGATGGGATCCAGCTTCAGGTGAAAGCAAGGGTGACGGTTCGGGCAAATATCGAGCGATTGGTAGGAGGAGCTACCGAAGAGACGATCATTGCTCGTGTAGGGGAGGGAATCGTTACAACGATCGGTTCTGCAGAATCCTACAAAGCGGTGCTAGAAAATCCCGATCTTATCTCGAAAACCGTTCTGGAAAAAGGGTTAGATGCGGGAACCGCCTTCGAAATCCTTTCCATCGACATTGCCGATATCGATGTGGGTGCCAACGTAGGGGCGAAACTTCAGGCTGATCAGGCAGAGGCGGATAAGAGGAGGTTCCAGGCAGAGGCGGAGAAACGAAGGGCAGCCGCTCAAGCGAGAGAACAGGAAATGCTCGCGCTGGTTCAGGAAAATAGGGCGAAGGTTGTCTTGGCCGAGGCAGAGATTCCCTTGGCTATCGCAGAAGCTTTTCGGAAAGGGCAATTAGGGGTAATGGATTACTATCGAATGATGAACATTCAAGCCGATACCAATATGCGAAAAAGCATTGGAGGAGAGGCTCCTTCGAAATGAACGAGATTATTTCCAATCTCTTTGTTCTGATCCCTCTGGCCTTCTTGATCGCCATCCGAATCCTACAAGTCCGAGCTCAGCGAAAAGCAGGGTCACAGACCAAACCTTCCTCTTACCCAAGGAGGGTAGCGCAGGGGGAGCGAGCCATGCTGAACACAACGGTGGGGGTTCGGGAGAAGCGGACTATGTACCCCATGGCTCAAGAAGTGGCCACAGAGTTCAAAGAAGGTCAGTATGTCTCGGGAGAGGAAGAGCAACCTCCCTATGAATCTACTGGGATAGGTATCCCTAAAGAGTCTTCACCCTCATTAGAAAAGGGGAGATTGACGTTAGAGAGACCAATTTCATCAAAGGAAGAAAAGCATCTATCTCCACTTCCGGAGAAGGTTACGAAGCTTTCTCCCTGGAAGCAAGCGGTGGTCCTCCGGGAGATCCTCGGTCCTCCGAAGGGTTTTTAGAGGATAGGATGGGGGAAGAAGGGCAATTTCCTTTAATAAGGCAATCTCGTCCGGCCAGAGGGAAGGATTGGGGGTTTCCAGAATAAGGGGAACTCCCTCAAATCGTGGATCTCGGAGGATTCTGCCGAAGGTCTCCAACCCCAATTCTCCCTTGCCTAGGCTGGCATGTCGATCGATTCTGCTCCTCAAAGCGGAACGGGAATCGTTTAGGTGTACTCCTTTTAGTTTGTGGAATCCAATGATTCTGGAAAAGGCTTGGAAAGTGTCTTGATATCCGTCATCGGTGCGCAGTTCGTACCCGGCAGCGAAGATATGGCAGGTATCGATACAGATTCCAACCCGTTCCGGGTATCGGGAAAGATGGATCAATTCTGCTAAGTGTTCGAATCGATACCCGATACTGTTCCCCTGTCCAGCGGTAGTTTCCAGTACGAGGGTTATGTGGGGAACCGCTTCCAGGACCTCATTCATCCCAGATGCTACCAGTCGAAGGGATTCCTGTTCCGAAAGGAGGCCTAAATGGCTTCCCGGATGGAAATTCAAGGTTTCTAAACCTAAAAGGCGGGCTCTCTCTGCCTCCTCTTTGAGGGATTCGAGGGACTTCCTTCGCTTTTCTTCGTAGGGATTCCCGATATTGATCAAATAGCCGTTGTGAGGGAGAACGAACTTTGGTGAAATCCCTACCTCCTGTAGATTCCGCTGAAAGGCTTTGATATCTTCCTCGGTCAGGGGCTTTCCTTTCCATTGTTTTTGGTTCTTCGTAAAGAAAGCGAACGCTTCTGCACCAAGAGCCTGGGCTATGAGAGGAACATTCTTCACTCCCTCGATAACCGGTACATGGACCCCTATCTTGTATCCTGCCATATAGATCTAATGTAATGGTTTCAAAGATTTCCTTCTACTGTTGACGGAGGAATGGGATCTATGAAAGAATAAGTCATGCTGTACTATGCCAAAGGATCCAAAACAGAGCATATCACGAAAGAAGAGATGGAAGAGGCTCTGGAGCAGACCTTTCAGGCCTTAGGGCCTAAGAAAAAGGTCTTGGTTATTCCTCCGGATATCACCCGGTTGCATTCCAGAGCAGGGGAAATTACCCACTTTGCTTGGCGTTACTATGGGGAGCGGTTGACGGATATACTTCCTGCGTTAGGAACGCATGTACCTCTCACCGAGTCGGAAATCGAATTGATGTTTGGTACTACCCCTAAAAGTCTTTTTCGGGTCCATAACTGGAGGAAGGATCTCACTACCCTGGGGAGGGTACCGGCTGAGTATGTGGCTCAGGTTTCCGAAGGCCGGGTCGAGTACGATTGGCCTGCCCAAGTGAATACCCTTTTAGTGAAGGGCGGATTCGATCTGATCCTTTCGCCGGGGCAGGTGGTTCCCCATGAAGTAATTGGAATGGCCAATTTCAATAAAAACGTTTTTGTCGGAACGGGTGGTCAGGAAGGAATCAACAAGAGTCATTTCCTAGGAGCCGTGTATGGGATGGAACGGATCATGGGAAGGAAACGTACCCCCGTTCGGGATGTGTTGAATTATGCCTCGAAGAACTTTGCCAAGGATCTTCCCATCCTGTATGTGCTTACCGTGCTTGGCAGGGACGCCGATGGGAAACTAGCTCTTCGAGGACTATTCATTGGAGACGATGAGGAATGCTACGAACGGGCAGCGGATCTTTCTGCAGAGGTGAACATCACGATGTTGGAGGAACCTCTACAGAAAGTAATCGTGTATCTAGATCCAGGAGAGTATCGGAGTACCTGGTTGGGAAATAAGAGTATCTACCGAACCAGGATGGCGTTAGCCGACAATGGAGAACTCATTGTATTAGCGCCTGGCCTACGAGAGTTCGGAGAGGATAAAACTATCGACGGTTTAATTCGCAAGTACGGCTATAGAGGCACCCCGTATACCCTTACCCAGGTGGAGAAGAACAAAGATCTAAAGGAAAACCTCAGCGCGGCAGCGCATCTGATCCATGGTTCTTCGGAAGGGCGTTTTTCCATCACCTATTGTCCTGGTCGTCTTTCGAAGGAAGAGATCGAAGGGGTAGGGTTCCAGTATCGACCCCTGGAAGAAGTATTGAAAAAATACAATCCGAACCAACTGAAAGAAGGGTGGAATGAACTGCCTTCCGGAGAACGGGTATACTTTGTGTCGAATCCTGCAGTGGGCCTTTGGGCCTACCGCAAAACATTTGAATCCGGTACACGTACCGGTGTATAATCGAATCAATTTCAATACGAATGGGAGGAGAAGGGATATGAGCGGAAAAGCGGACATCGGGTTGATCGGGTTAGCCGTCATGGGACAGAACCTTGTACTAAACATGAACGACAAAGGGTACAAGGTGGCAGTATTTAACCGGACTGTATCGAAAGTGGATGAGTTTTTGAACGATGCGGCCAAAGGTCGTTCCACCATCTACGGAGCAAAGAGCATAGAAGAGTTCGTTAGCCTTTTAACCAAACCTCGAAAGATCATGCTGATGGTGAAGGCGGGTGAAGCGGTGGATGAGTTCATCGAACTCCTTTTACCCCACCTGGAAAAGGGTGACCTTATCATCGATGGAGGCAACTCGCACTATCCGGATACCATTCGGCGGACCAAGTACTTGGAAGAAAAGGGACTTCTTTTCATCGGTACAGGCGTATCAGGAGGGGAAGAAGGGGCACGGCATGGACCATCCTTGATGCCCGGAGGAAATCCGAAAGCGTGGCCTTTGGTTAAAGAGATTTTCCAGGCGATAGCTGCCAAAACTCCCGAGGGGGAACCCTGCTGTGATTGGATTGGACAGGATGGAGCGGGGCACTACGTGAAAATGGTGCACAACGGGATCGAGTATGGGGATATGCAACTCATCTGCGAAGCCTACCATCTGATGGGTACCCTCTTGAAGTACAAGGCAATGGACATGCACAAAGTCTTTGCCGAATGGAACAAGGGAGAGCTGAATAGTTATCTCATTGAAATCACCCGGGATATCCTTGCTTTCAAGGACGAAGACAAGAAACCGCTGGTGGACAAGATCCTCGATACTGCGGGTCAAAAAGGTACGGGGAAATGGACGGTGATCAGTTCGGTGGAGTTGGGCATTCCCATCACTCTTATCGCAGAAGCGGTGTATGCCCGATGTCTATCCGCGTTAAAGGACGAGCGAGTGGAAGCATCCAAGGTGCTGAAAGGGCCCAAACCCAAGTTCGACGGAGATAAGGAAGAGTTCGTGGAAGACATCCGAAAAGCCCTTCTCGCTTCCAAGATCGTCAGTTACGCACAGGGGTACATGCTGATGAGAGAGGCGGCGAAAGAGTACAATTGGAACCTGAACTATGGAGGAATTGCCCTGGTCTGGAGAGGAGGTTGCATCATCCGAAGCGTGTTCCTTGGACGCATCAAGGAAGCCTTCGATCGAAATCCGAACTTGAACAACCTTTTGATGGATGAGTATTTCCGCAAGATCATCAAAAAGTGCGAACCCTCCTGGCGAAAGGTCGTGTCAGTTGCTGCTCTAAATGGGATCCCCGTTCCCGCTTTTTCTACCGCACTAGCCTTCTATGATGGATACCGCAGTGAACGCCTACCGGCAAACCTCTTGCAAGCCCAGCGGGATTACTTCGGCGCTCACACCTACGAAAGGATCGACAAACCCCGTGGCCAGTTCTTCCATACCAATTGGACGGGCACTGGAGGGAAGGTTTCGGCAGGCACCTACGTGGTTTGACAGCTTCGCTTTCAGCGTTCTTCCATTGGAGAGGTCTTCCATTCTTACAGAATATGCTAGGGGGCTTCAAGAGCCCCCTACCTGTTTCATTTAACGGGCCTGCTGCAAAGCTCTTCCAGTGAAATAGCGAAGGGGATCTTCGACCAGATCCCAGAACTTCATCCTATACTCCTCCTCTGGATACTTTTCCATCCTCTGTATTCCGAAGTAAAAAGCGTCTGCCTGGGTTCGATGAAAGGAAAGAGCGGTCCGTTGCAGGTCCTTTGCTTGGGAGCGGGAAAAGGATATGTTCCCTTTCCGATCGGTAGGATACCGAGGATCTAAACTCTGGAGGTATCCTTTCGGAAAAGAATTGCCCAATCGTTTTACCTCTTCGATGGCTTTCCGCACGATCAAAGCTGTCGCTTCATGCTCGAAATGTTTTCGAACCTTGGAAGGCTCCTCTGGAGATACAACGATATCTGGTTTAAGGGCCAGAAGTATTTCCACCATTCGATCTACTGGTTTTGATGAGCTCCATCGCTGGATTACATCCATCGGTTTCTGTTCGTCCCGAACTCCATTGTAGGGCAGATTGGACAATCCCAGCCGAATATAGAGGGAACTCCCCAACGTGTTGAGGGCCCAGGCAGCTTCTCGGATGCGGATTTCCCGTAAAGAGGTACGGGGACCAGAATATTCTTTGGAAAAGATTCCTCCTTCCCCATCGGTGAACAGAACGGTAGCAGTAGGAATGCTTTGTTTCTTACAAAGAGCCATGAGAGTTCCAAACTCGATGGACTCATCATCGGGATGGGCATGTACAAAGAGCACTTTGATCGGAATCTCGGGTACTTTTGCCCCAGGTGTCACGATGAGCAGAGATTCTGGAAAATCGGGAAGGGGCTCTTTCTGGGGTTCAGACCGCTTGGGAGGAAGTTGAACAGAGGAAGCTGTTTCTACATATCCTTTGGATGTTGATTGCCCGTCAATACCAGTGCCCGAAGGTAGAGTACTCGGGCCAGGAGTCGAGGCAGGAGAAACGGGGCCTGAAACGACGGGGGCAGGTTGAAAAGAGTTTCTCCCTCTGGTAGCAGAACCAAAGGAGTACAGACCCATAGCGATGAAAAGAAGTGCGAGCGACGCACTCGCTGCTCCTGGTCCGTAGTAGGTCGCCCAAACTTTGAACGAAGGCTTAACGGGCACCCGTTCTTTTACTGCCAGGGGCCCCTTGAACACCATTTTCACGGGACCAAACCGAAGAATGCCATTTACCCTGAGCCATCCAGAAGATTTTTCTACCCCCTGGATCAACAGGGGACGATCGGCGGTTACCCGCAGATACTCCTCAGTAGGGGAAAAAACAATTTGTGTGGGAAGCTCCTGAATAGAAGTTCCCTTCAGTTCCTCTAAGTCCGAAAAAGAAAAGTCTGAAGAAGGATCCATGCCTATGCGAACTTCTTTCCAGGGCAGAAAGATTTCCCGATTCCATTTTCCGTGGGTATAGAGGAAGAAGTGCATCCGTTTCTCGATGACGGATCGAAACCGTGAGGGAACCCTTCGTCTGGGAAGGAAAAACACTAGGTATAAAATCGTAAAACCTACACAACCGAGGCCTGCAAAGAGGTAGAACATATAGGTTCCTTCATAACATAGAGTACACTCGTTCCGGCTCTACGATAATCGGTCGAGGGAATCCCATGGTTTCCAGATAGGAGGCGAGGTGATCCAGAGCGCTTGGTTCTCCGTGCACTAGGTAGATAGACTTTAAGCGTGTTGTATCTAGAGCCTGTAGGTATTCCCCGATTTCCCGGTAATCCGCATGGGCACTCATGGCGGAAAGTTCCTCTACCTTAGCTCGAACCGTATAGAGTTCTCCAAAGATTTTCACTTCTTTTTGTCCCGAAAGGATTCTTCGCCCCAGAGTGTTCTCTGCCGTATATCCTACGAAGAGCACAGTCGTTCTTGGGTCCTGGATGTTGTTGGCTAAATGATGAAGAATCCTACCTGCTTCACACATTCCGTCTGCGGAAATGATGATGGCAGGTATTTTCAGCTTGTTCAGTTCTTTGGATTCTGCCACGCTGGTGATGAAATGAAGATTGTTGAACCCAAAGGGATTCTTGTGGTGTTTAAGGAAGGCTTCGTGGATTTCCTGGTCGTAACATTCCGGATGGACCTGGAATATGGTGGTGGCGTTAGTAGCCATAGGAGAGTCCACGTAGATGGGAATATCAGGAATCCGTTTTCCATCCGCCAGTAGGTGGAGCAGGTACACCAATTCCTGAGTCCGTTCCACGGCAAAGGCAGGAATAAGGAGTTTCCCTCCTCTATTCACTGTTTCGTTCACGATCCTGGATAGCTTCGAAAGCACCTCTTCCTGAGTATCGTGGAGCCTGTCTCCGTAGGTCCCCTCCAGAACGATAATGTCCGGGGCAGGGACCGGTTCGGGATCTCGGATGATGGGCTTCCCCTTTCTCCCTAGATCTCCTGTGAATAGGATCCGTAAGTCCTCCTTCAAACCAGCCCCTTTCTGAAGGGTGAGTAGCACTAGGGCAGACCCCAAGATATGTCCCGCATCATAGAACTCTGCCATAATTCGGGGGAGGACGTGAAAGGGTCGATGGTAGGAAAACCCCACGAACAATTCCGTGGCTTGAACCACATCTTGTTCTGTGTACAAAGGGTCCCAAGAGAAAGTTTCTCCTTTCTTTCGGGCTTGCTTTTCCAGGTATTCCTTATCCCGAGCCTGTATGTGAGCAGAATCCATCATGATGAGGGAGGCTATATCCCGAGATGCTGGAGTGGTGTAGATATTCCCCCTGTATCCTCTTTTTACCATATAGGGGATCAATCCACAGTGATCGTAATGTCCATGGGTTAGAATCAGAGCAGAAATCTGCTCTGCATGATCGAAACCGCTTCTGTTCTTTTCCTCTGTTTCTTTTCGTTTCCCCTGAAAAGCCCCACAGTCGATCTGGATTTTTTGCCCATCGATGGAAAGAATATGTCGGGATCCCGTAACCTCCAACGCTGCACCGTTGGAAAAGAAGGTAAGTTCCATGGCCTAAATGTAGTGAAACCCTAAGGCCGAAGCAAGCCTTTTGTCTATTGAATACTCCATGAATAATCCATCCTCCCCTTGCTAGGCAGGATGGATGGAATTATAGTATAACTGAATGGCAAACATCATATTGCTCCTTTTCACTTTCTTCCTAATAGATCCTTTACCCCTCTTAAGTGTTGAAGAGGATCGGGTGGTGATTTATTCCGATGCCTCCCCAAAGGACTTTGGAAAATCGTGGAAACGCCATGGGGTACGGACCGTTTCTTTCCATGAGTTTGCTTCCACCCGGACCCTCTCGGTAGCGGATCCCGATGGGGTCCTTACCGCGGTTCTGGTAGATGCTAGGGTAGAACAAGCGTTACGAAAATTCTTGGAAGGATTCCAGGAACGCTGGATGGATCCTAGCTGGATTTGGAGTGAACGGAGGGGGAATCGAACAGTCTATACGTACTTCAATCCTACTCTTCGGTTGCAGTTTTCTTTTTCCCTAGAAAAACCGAATGAAAAGATCCTTGCGTTGATAGAACGTACCTATACAAAGGACCCTCTTAACCGAAAAGACGTACGGGAGATGTACCAAAAGAACTATGTGGTACGCATCCATGCTGCAGAAAATATCTTCGAACCTTGGCTTGATACCATCACCTTCGACGAGGTCCTTTTGGCTGCTACGTTAGTGGGGAATACATTTCAGCCTTTGTGGGGAATTCACGATGGTTGTGGTCTCCTGCAGAACCTTCCTGACCGGGTAGAAGCAGAAAGTTCCCTTCCGCTAGTAACCTATAGACCCCTCCAAGTTAACAAATCGGAGTATCACTCCTTCATTCTCCGGGTACGTCGCCTATCGGGTAGTTTTCCCAAAAACCTGTGGAATGAGGTGAATCGGATTTTAGAAACAGGCGATATGGGAAGCCTACAAGTTCCCGAGGAACTCATCGCTCGTAAGAAAGGCAGAGACGAAGAAAAAGTACTCCTGTTCTACGACGTATTGACCAGAATGGGATACGAAACTAGGCTGGTTGGGGTTCGTCGCTCTATCGGGGAAGACCCTTTTCTCATGGTGCTTTACCGTGAGGGAGGTCGAGGGAACTGGGGGGCTATTTGGGTCGATCGACACGAGGCGGGAGTCTCGGCTGATTGGAAACTTGTTCCTTCTATTTTATTGGGAGGGGAGCCTCTATTTGTACCCATGGATCCATTAAAAATTTTCCAACAGAAACGTGTCGATTGGCCAGAAACTGCCCAATGGATCGGATCCTAAGGTATATAGTCTCCCCTGTCGATAACGGTTTGCCGTTGGAATTATAGGCTGTCTTTCGGGTTTAATGATTGTGCGATTTCCTCAACCTTTCGGGCAGAACTCTTCCGAGAAAATTCACATAGATCTTCCAGGACTCTTTCCCATACCCTCCGGCCATGACCCATGCGGAAGGAATGTTTCGTTCCATAAGGAACTGGTAAATAAGCAAGTCCCGTTCCAATAGAGCTTCTTCGGAAAGGGCAAGAGGACGGGTGGATGCTAGTTCATCCTTTTCGTACGGATCCGAACCATCCACCACGAGGGCAAGGTCTGGTAGACCGAATCGTTCCATTTGCTGCAACCCCTCTTTCAGTTTGGGTATGTATAGGGGCTCCTCCCCAGAATCGATCCCAATGTCGATATCGCTAGGGGTGTGGGAGGGATTGTATCTTCCTTGCACATCATACTCGGGAGCATCCAACGGCCATCCATGGGCCATATGAATACTCAAGGTACGGATCGTGGGATCCTTATAGGTGATCACAGCAGTTCCATCCCCTTTATGGGCATCCACATCGATGATCCATGCTCGCTGGATCTTCCCCTGCGCTTGGATTTTACGAAGAGCTATCACCAGATCGTTCACCAGGCAAAAACCAGAGCCATAGTCAGGGACCGCGTGATGCATCCCCCCTCCTAAGAAATAGGCGAATCCTTCCTCAAGGGCGATAAGACAGGTTTCATAGGTGCCCTCAACGATAGCGAGGGCACGGGTGAGCAAATCGGATAAAGGTCGTTTCGCTTGGGAAGGGTCGTACCGATGATAGGCACCACTGGAATCTACTAGTTCGAAAGTGCGGAGAGCTTCTTTTTCGATGGAAGGTGAGAACAACCTATCCACGTAGGAGGGAGTATGTGCTCGGAGGAGATCTTCCCGGCCGATCCCCGTACAGGAAGGAACTCGATGCCATTTGGATTCTGGCCACATAGCTAGCGGACCTTCTTTTAAGGCTTGGTACACTCGTTCCTGCTTATCGTACTGGATAGGAATGAGAATTCCGAAATCTATCAAAGGTATGGTGCACTGGGGGTTGTACAGAATCATACCCGAAAAATATACTAGGAGTAGGATCTAAAGGGCAAGGAATGATCGACAACAAGTTCTACGACCGAGAAGCAGAACACTAGTGGTCTTTAGTTGTGCGGATTTTTCAAGTGTCATACCACGATGTACACTGGTTTATGCTACATTGGTTGCGCGTGGAAACCCCACTAGAAGCTCTTATCACTTGCGAGAATGGAGATTTTCCGGTATATAGAGCGTATGAAACCTACATTAGTCGTAATGGCTGCAGGAATGGGTTCCCGGTATGGGGGAATCAAACAGATCGACCCGGTAGGTCCTAATGGCGAAGCGTTGCTGGACTATTCGGTCTATGATGCCCTTCGAGCAGGGTTCGAGGATGTGGTGTTTATCATTCGGAAGTCCATCGAGGCAGATTTCCGCGCTTTCTGCAAGGGACGTTTCTATAATGTTCCCTACCGAATTGTATACCAGGAACTGGAAGATATCCCTAAAGGGTTCTCGGTACCCGAAGGACGCACGAAACCCTGGGGTACTACCCACGCGATCCTCCGGGTTCGGGAGGTGGTTAGTAAGCCCTTTGC